>Ga0126379_10002940_pt1 | contig 10932 bp, 10 predicted proteins | sample PanSoiMetPlot_24_FD_92640 | JGI IMG/M metagenome (GOLD analysis project Ga0126379, IMG submission 92640) | Tropical forest soil microbial communities from Panama - MetaG Plot_24 | ecosystem: Environmental > Terrestrial > Soil > Tropical forest > Bulk soil | place: Panama | collected 2016-02-17
AGGTCGCTGTGTTGAGCACGGGCGTCAATCCCGGCTTCATCATGGACACGCTGCCTATTGCCCTGACGGCCAGCTGTCGGCGCGTGGATCGCGTGAGCGTGAGCCGTATCCAGGACGCCCGCAACCGCCGGCTGCCGTTTCAGCAGAAGATCGGCGCAGGCCTGACGACCGAGCAGTTTCAGAAACGTGTCGACGAGGGCAGCATCAAGCACGTCGGATTCACCGAGTCCATTGCGATGATCGCGGACGCACTCGGCTGGCCGCTCGACCGCATCACCGACAAGGTCCAGGCGAAGATCGCGCAGGTGACGATTTCGAGTGAGTACCTGGCGGTCGATCCCGGCTACGTGTGCGGCATCGTTCAGGAAGGGATCGGCTACCGGAAACAGGAGCCTGTGATCCGCCTTTACATGGAGGCGTACCTGGGCGCGCCCGAAACGTACGATGCGATCGAAATCGAAGGCCTGCCGCGGTTGTCGGTGAAGATCGCCGGCGGCATCCACGGTGATGCTGCGACGGCTGCGCTCGTGGTGAACTCGCTCCCGAAGGTGCTCGCCGCGGCGCCAGGTCTCCACACCATGAGCGACATGCCTCTGCCGTCATTCTTCGCAGGCAACTGATCTGGTAATTGGGTAATCTGGTAGTTGGGTAATTGGTAGCGGTTTGATGGCTGCCCAATTACCGGTTGCTCAATTACTCGATTACCCGATTACTCAATGACCAGATGAATATTGTTGTCCGATGCCCGAAGTGCGATGCCGCGCTTCCGGTCAATGCCTCCAGATCCGACGTGCCCGAGACGATCACCTGCGGCGCCTGCGGCCGCCAGATTCCGCTGTCGTTGACGCCGGCTGTCCGTGCCGATGAAGCCGTCGATCGCTGTCCGGTGTGCAACGGCCCGGACTTCTACGTGCGCAAGGACTTCAACCCCAAGCTCGGCCTCACGATCGTCGCGATCGGCGCTGCGATCAGTGCTGCCTTTTACTGGTTCAAACGCGACCTGATCGCGTACGGCATTCTTGCGGCGGCCACGCTGATCGATCTCGTGATCTACGGACGGCTGAAGGAAGTGACGGTCTGCTATCGATGTCATTCCGAGTTTCGCGGTGCATACAAGCGCACAGTCCCTGCGTTCGACCTCCACACCGCTGACGTGCTCGAGCTGGAGTACGAAAGGCGGATAGGCAGGCGATGAATCAAAATAGCGTGACCTCCACCTCCCGCCCTTCCTCCACCACACTCTGATCGGCCGGAATCTGAATGTAGCCGTCAGCGTGGGACAGGCTCGTGATCTCGCCGGATCCTTTGAACGCCGGCATGGCCATGCCCCGTTCGACCGTCACGGTGTAGAACTGCAGCCGGCCCGCCTGCGAGACGATGCGTCGTCCGAGCGGGACGGTGATCGTGCGGGCTATCGCTTCCGGCAGCCTGGCTGTGGTGCGGAGAAACGGCACGAGGAGCACGTACGCGTTCGACAGGCACGACGTCGGGTTACCGGGCATCGCGAAAAACGGCGTGCGACTCGCGCCTATGTGGGCGAACCCGGTCGGTTTGCCGGGCTTCACGGCGATGCCGTGGAACACCATCTCGCCCTTCAACGCGATGAGGTCAACGACGAGATCGCGCTCGCCGACGGAGCTACCACCGGAGAAGACGATGACGTCCGCGCCGGCACACGCGTCGAGCGCGGAGCCAAGCGCGGCGACAGTGTCCTCCACCGGCGGTCTGGCGTCGGCCACGCCGCCGTTCGATTCGACGATTGCGGTCAGCGTGAACCGGTTGACGTCGAAGATCTGGCCGGGCCCGAGCGCCCGGCCCGGCTCGACGACTTCGTTCCCCGTCGACAGAATAGCGACGCGCGGCCGCGCGTAAACGGCGACCCGCTCCCTGCCGACCGCGGCGATCGCACCGATGCGGCCGGGAGTGAGCACCTCCCCCTGGCGCACGACGATCGCTCCCGCGCCGATGTCGGCACCACGGCGGCCGATATTCTGGCCGGCTGTCGCAGCGGTCTCGATCATCACGCAGTCGCTCGCAACCTTCGTGGTCTGCTCGACCATGACAACGGCGTCGGCTCCCGCGGGCAGCGGAGCGCCGGTTGCGATCTCCGCGCACGTGCCGCGGCTGATCGTGATGGCCGGCGCGTGGCCCGTGTAGAGGCGATCGACAACCTGAAGGCGGACCGGCGACCCCGACGTTGCTGACGACGTGTCGGCCGCGATCACGGCGTAGCCATCCATCGCCGACCGCGAGAAGGGCGGCACGTCGATTGGCGACAGGATGTCTTCCGCCGCCACGCGTCCCTGCGCCGCGTCGAGCGCCACTCGCTCGGTCCGCCCGATCGGAACCACAGCGACGTCAAGCCGTCGGCGGGCTTCGTCGAGGGAAATGGTCGAGGTGAAGGGGCGCACCTCTTCTTACCTCGTGGCTTCTCGCACCAGATGTCCGAGTTCGGGAATGAGCAGCTTCTCGAGCGCCAGCCGGACCGCACCTTCGGATCCGGGCAGCGACACGATGATGCGTCCCGCCACAGTGCCGGCGACGGCTCGGCTCATGATCGCGCCCGAGCCGATTTCCTTGTAGCTGAGCATGCGAAAGAGCTCGCCAAACCCCTCGAGCCGCTTCCACAACATGCTACTCACCGCCTCGAACGTGCAGTCGCGCGAGGTGATACCGGTGCCGCCAGTCGTGACGACGACCTGGACGTCGGGATTGGCCAGCTGCCGGCCGATGGCATCCCGCAGCTGCTCGGGATCGTCGCGCACGAGCGAGCGGCCGATGATGCGATGGCCGGCGGCAGTGAGGAGGTCGACGATCGCCCGTCCGCCGGTGTCTGTCTCCTCCGTGCGCGTGTCGCTGACCGTCACGACGTAGCAGCCGACGCTCGCTGGCGCGGTCGCTTTGTGTTCGAGATCCGTCCTCGCAGGCATGCCGCGCCATTGTACTTGTGCGCGGCTCGGCGGACGCCGGCCGCCGATGGCGGGTATCGGAACGCGATACGCTATACTCCCAAGATTGGGGGCTATAGCTCAGTTGGATAGAGCGTTTGCCTACGAAGCAAAAGGTCGCTGGTTCGAGTCCAGCTAGCCCCACCATTTGTGAGTGTAAGTTCGTAGGACGCCGGTGACGTTCCCGCTCTCAGTTTAGCGCGAGGCGTTCGTATGGGGTTTGGCCATCAAGTGCCCCGTGCGGCCGTTGGTAATTGTAATAGTCCTCCCACTCGCGCAGTTTATCGTTGAAGAGATGAATATCGTCGGTGATGCCGTCCTTGTCCAGGAGCTGATAGAACTCCTGGTCATCGATCCAATCTGACCGTTCGACTTTGCCATTCAGGTGCGGGGTTCGGGGTCTCGCATTTGCGGTTCGAGCAGCGGGTCCAGCCGCCGCGTCAGCTGGTGACCCTCCATGACCTGCCTCAAACGGCGAACGGCACCACGCTCGACGGGAAGCGAGAGAGCATTGCTCAGCTTGCGTTGTGCCTGAGAGCACCCCGAGTTCTCTGTGTGGACAAGCGATTCCACACTGCCTGAGGCGACTGTCGCCCGCCCCGCCCCCAGAACAGCGAGCGCTCCGAGCAAATTCTGCCTCATACGATTGTTCGACCGCGTGCCCGTGACCAGTGCAACGGGTGCACGCGCGTGCCGCGGCAGAACATTTGCTTGAGACCTCGACCACAACCGCTCTATCGAGCGAGCATCACGACGCAATGATCCGACCGACTGCTGACCTCACGACGTCCGGCGATCACACGCACGGCAGGTCTCGCACCGAGGAGCCCTCACAGCCGGAAGCATATACGCTCGAAAATGCGACGCTCTTCGGGTGGGACTCCATCACCGGAAACCTGCTTCCCGAGCGTGTCGAGCTGCTCAAGCGGTACGTTGTGGGCAGAACGGTCTTCGATGCTGGTTGCGGCGGTGGTGGGTTTGTGCACTATCTTGCCAGCGAAGGTTTTTGTGCCGTTGGACTCGACAAGCATGCGATCTTCCTGAACGTTGCGCGTGAACGCCGCTTCCGCGGGAGATTCATCCAGGCGGATCTCGCTCGGCGCCTGCCCTTTGCCGACAGCTCATTCGACACGACCATTTGCCTTGATGTGCTTGAACACGTCGCCGACGACGCAGAGACGATACGGGAACTGGCGCGCGTCACCCGGCGGCGGCTGGTAATCGCAGTGCCGCAGGAAGACAAATGGATGTGGCGCTATCGGCTGATCTTTAGTCCGTACCGCGATCCGACTCACCGGCGGTATTACACGCCGGAATCACTCCGTGCGCTTGCGGATTCCGTTCGCCCACGCCATGTCGAGGTATTCGGAGAACAGCAGATCTACCTGCAGCAGCTGGCGCACGACCTGCTGCGTCCCCGCTGCCGCTTCCGAATCCTGACGCCGATCTATCAGCGGCTGTTCACGTTCCTCGTACCACGCGCGTACTCGAACGTGCTGTACCAGAACCTCGCGGCGGTCGTCGACCTCCGGCCGCCCGATTCAGCGTCCGTATGCGCGTCGGCATAGACGTCCAGGCTATCGCTGACGGGAACCGGAGCGGGCTGTACGTCCATCTGCGGTCGGTGGTGGGCGAGCTCGTGGGGCTGGTTGACGATCTGTCGTTGTTTGCACTTGTCGCTAGCGCCGCCGACGCGGCACGCGTGTCGGCCGCGATGGCAGGAGCGAAGGTTCGCCGCGTGCGCCGGCCGAGGACCTCCAGCGCATTCTGGCAGGGCTGGTCGCCGTGGAATCGCGTGGACGTGCTGATGCACAACCTTCACGGCCGGCTACCGCCATCGTCGAGCGCGGCGAATGCATACCTCGTCCCGGACGTCATCCCGCTCGCCCTCGACTACGGCGTGCCAGGCTTCGCGGATTACTACCGGCCGTTCTACGACGCCGCGGCACGGAACGGAGATGTCGTCCTCGTCTTCTCAGAGCACGCGAAGCACGATTTCCTTGCGCGCGTCGGTGGGTCACCTGACTCGATCCATGTGGCTCCGCTCGCAGCCGCGCCAGAGTTCCGGGCAACGGCGGATCGCGAGAGCCTTCATGTTACGCTGGCGCGGCATGGGTTGGCTGGCGTGCCGTACGTCCTCACCGTAGCGACGATCGAAGTCAGGAAGAACCACGCGGTGCTGCTCCGAGCGTTTGCGCAACTCCTCGAGAGGGACCCGGCCCTGCGCCATAAGCTCGTGCTGGTCGGCACCAAGTGGATTGGCCACGAGGCGGTGTTCGATCTGATCGGTCGCCTGCGCCTGGACGAGCGCATCGTGTATCTGGGCTTCTCGGACGCGCTTCCGGCTCTGTACGCCGGAGCCGACGCATTCGTGTTCCCCTCGCTGTACGAAGGATTCGGCATGCCACCGCTCGAGGCGATGGCGTGCGGCGTGCCGGTGCTCGCGGCGAATGCCACCTCACTTCCGGAAGTGATCGGCGATGCCGGTGTGCTCTTTGCTCCCCATGATGTCGACGGCTTGTGCGATGCCCTGCACCAGGTCGTAACCGACAGGGATCACCACGACGATCTCGCCCGCCGCGCGTTGCAGCGCGCAGCGACCTTTTCATGGCGACGCACGGCAGAACTCTACCTCGACGCGTTCAACGTCGCGATGGTCCGCTCTCGCGAACGCTCTGGCCCGATCTTGCAGCTCGGGGCGTCCTCCGTTTGATCGCCACGAGCATGAAGTACCAGCCCCAACGTCTGGCGATCGGCGTGCCGTCCAGGATCTCTGACGCGCGCGCGACGAGCGGCCCGAGGCGGCGCCGGTGCTGCGCAAGCCACGGGTAGACACCGCACCAGCAGGTGCGAACCACGTCGCATCCTAGTCCGCCCAACCGTTGCCGGTAGTCGGCCGGACCCAGAGAGGATTCGTAGACTCCGTCCTCCATGTACTCAGACGTCCGCATGCGGACAGCTTCGTGTGCGCGATACCAGGAGATCTTTCTGGGGACGACGTCCGCGTAAATCACGCCGCCTGGCCGCAGCACGCGAACCATCTCCGCCAACACCGGTGTCGGTTCCGGAAAGTGCTCCAGAAGGCCTCCAGACAGCACCATGTCGACTGAGGCATCCGCCAAGGGGAGTGATGCGATGGTTCCTCGAATCGTCCGGAGCGACACGTTGAAAGCCGCAGCCGTCGTCTTGGCCACCTGGAGGGCGACGCGTGATTCGTCCAGGGCGACGAGGCGAAGTGCCGGCGCCGTCAGCCCGACGCGTGCGAGCAGGCGCGCCGAGCCGCATCCAACCTCGGACACCGCCCCTTCGGCTGGCAGGTAGCGCGTGAGGAAGCGCATCTTTCGACGATCGATTGCGTTCTCCCAGGCGGATTCGTGCGGGCCCGGGCTTGGCGTCTTCAACGCCTCGTGCCACAGTGTGTCCCAGAACGTCTCGGTCACTTGAGGCTCACAATGAATGCCGATGTTCATCGGCGTGGCAATTCCTGATGCCCGCCGGCGGTATGGGTGAGCTGCTTCCATCGGTGAGGCATGTAGAAATCGCCGCGAACGGGCCGACCCTCGTCCACGCGCAACGTCAGCGCTTGCATCTGGACATCGATGTTCGACCGGGGCGGCCGGTTGTCCGTGATGTTCACGCTCAAGTAATACATGCCCGGCAGCAGGGTCACCGGATCGACGTCGAACTCCACGGCGCCAAGCCCGCTGGTCAGCGAAAGCCCGCCCCTCCCGGCGGAGGCGGTCGTCAACTGGCACCATGGTAGATAGGCTCCACCCACAACCGCCAGGAAGTACACCTCGATAGCGGCATCAGGAAGCGGCGTGTGCACGATGTACTCGACCCTGACCTTGATCGCATCCCCAGTGCGGAGCGTAGCGGCAGCCCGTCCGTTCTCAGCCCAGCAGGTCACTGAGGTGATCTCCGCCTCATGCGTCAGGACGAGATCCAGCGGCCGCTGGTCGACGCTCGCCTTCCGGCTGCCCACCTCCTGGTAAGTCGTGATCACTTCGCGGGGAGGTCCGCTGGCTACGACTTCGCCGCGATGCAGCAGTATCACCCGGCCGCACAGGCGCTCGACCGCGGCGAGGTCGTGCGATATGAACACGATGGTCCGCCCCTGATCGTGCAACTCGTGGATCCGATCGAGGCACTTCACCTGAAACCCCGCGTCCCCGACCGCCAGCACTTCGTCGAGAAGCAGAATGTCCGGCTCGAGGTGCGCCGCGATGGAGAACCCCAGGCGAACGTACATCCCGGAAGAGTAGTGCTTGATCGGTGTGTCGATGAAGTCGGCAACACCAGCGAACTCGATGATGCGTTCGAGCTTGCCGGCGATCTCCCTTCGTCGCATCCCGAGAATCGAACCGCTCAGGTAGATGTTTTCGCGACCGGTCAACTCAGGGTGAAACCCCGATCCCACCTCGATCAGCGCGGACAGCCGGCCTTCGATCCTGATGACGCCGGACGTCGGTGTAGTGACCCTCGAGAGCAGTTTGAGGATCGTGCTCTTGCCGGCGCCGTTATGGCCGATGATCCCCAGAGTCTCGCCCCGCTTCACGTCAAACGACACGTCGCGCAACGCCCAGAAGTCATCGAAGCGGGGTCGAAAAGCTCGAAGGCGATGCTCGCCCATGTTGCGGGCGCCGCCGGCGTTTCGCCGCACCCGGTAACGCTTCGAGACGTGATCGAGGACCAGATCCGACACACGGCCGAGTCTGTGCTCATTCGACGTGCTCATCGTGCTCAACGAATTGTCGGGAATGCCGTCTGTCATGTCCATTCGAGCTGAGCCGATGCAACCGCAATGCCGAGCAGCCGAGCCGTCACAGAGTCGCGATCTTTCGCGGTGTTCCACAGGATGAGCTGGACAATGTTCCTTCCTCGTTCTCCCAGGGGTGAACTGGTAGATCGGCTTGCGCGTGTCACCGAGCCGCTCAAGGAATTTTAGGTCCACCTGCAATCGATGCCCCGCCAGCGGCTTCTCGCACCGCTGGCAACCCTGTGTGTGTCAGCGGTTTTTTGGTTGTGCGGCAGCCGGTTCAGGCAATGCTGGATCAGGATGCGGTGCGCGGACGACACGGCCAGCGACTGATGATGGAAACGCTTCAAGTAGTCATATGGAATACTCAACCACGCCTGAAAGCTCCGACGGAAAAGAGGCATCAGCCGTCAGTGCTCGGCGAGCGATGCGGCCCGAGACTGCGTGGAAGAACTCTATGAAGAAGGCTGGAATTCATAAGAATTGGACAAAACGGTTCACGAATGTTTCTCGGCTGAACTGGCAGGCGCGGAGCCGTGCGGCTTTGGCCACTTGTTCCCGAAGCGCGTCGCTTTCCGCCAAACGTCTGGTGTAATCATGCAACTCGTCCAGCGTCCTCCATAAGTACCCGCTCCGGCCGTGTTCGACGATCTCCGATTGCCCGCCGTGGTCGTAGACAACCGGGACGCAGCCCGCCGCCATGGCTTCGACAGTCGAGATTCCAAAGTGCTCGGCCTGGAAGGGATCCGTGTTCTCATCGCAGCCGTATCCGGCCGCATGCCAGAAGATCTTTGCTGTCGAGAGGAGCTGCCTCAAGTCAGCTCGGGCGATGTTCGCGGTGACTTGTGCACTGCAGTCTCGGGCAATCCGCCTGACCTCGTCGAAGTACGCGTGATCCGCCGGATGATCGGCGAGCCCGCCGACGCTGTGATAACTCCACTCTCGCAGCGCCGTTCTTTTCAGGTGGCTGAAGGCGGCCATCATCTCGACTTGTCTTTTCGAGTGGGAAACGGTCGAGAAACGTCCCACGCTCAACAGCAGGTTCGCTTTGGGCACCCGATCGAAGAAGGTGTCGACTGGTGGATAAAGAACGTCGGTTTCGATTCCCCACCATGCCCGCGTCCACTTTCTGACGTACTCGGAAATCGAGAATCGGTACTGGTAGCTGTGAAATCGTTGGTGCCAGAGCCAGCTGTAATACGCATGCTTGGCTTTCTCCTTCAGCAACCCGTTGCGGGCCGTGGCATCGGCAAGCCACGGCCACACGCTCAGACGGTCGTGAAAAGGAAAGAGCGTGAGTAGCACCCCGGTGGGAGCATGACAAAAAGGCGGCAGGCTGTGAGTCGAAACGATGAACAGGTCATATGGGCGACTGAAGTCGGCCTGCCATTCGATCTCGGCGCGATAACGCCGGTGGAGGTTCCGCAGCCCAGATGGGACGAGCGGATTGGGCGGCTCTTGGCGATCGACGACGCGCAGGCGAACGCTCGCCAACTCGAGTCCTGAAAGCTGCTCGAGCTGATCGATGGCAAGTGCTTGGTTGTGATGGACAATCTCGACCTGATGCCGCTCGGACAGCGCGTGCGCGAGCACACTCACGACATATTCGGATCCGCCGACGCTGCCCGAAGGTTCGTTGTAGATGCCGACCTTCATCGCGTCCCCGGGTACTCGAACCGAATCCTGACCGAATCGCCGGTTCGAAACACCGTCGCCGCGTGGCAGCTCGCGTCTTCACACGTGACTGAGGTGATTTCGATCTCGTCCGAGCGAGTTGGACCCGCGAGGACCTGGCCAACGATACCGAGCGTCTCACCTCGCGCGACTTCGAACGAGACGTCCCGTAGCGCCCAGAAGTCGGACTGCGTGTCAAACCCGGCGAGTCTCTGCAAAAGCGATCGCAGTCTGCCGCGCCGGAGTGATCGATGCTGGACCCGGTAGCGCTTCGAGACGTGATCGAGTCCAAGGTCGTTCATGACTGGCGTCGCATCACCGCGCGCATCAAATGATGTCGGCGACCGTCGCTTCGACGCGCTTGAAATACGCCAGCGCGATCGGTAACAGAATCAGCGAGACTGCAGTTGAAACACCGAGAGCATGAAAATCGGGCGGCAGACCCTGCAGGATCACCCGGCGGAAGTTCTCGATGATGCCGACCATTGGATTGAGCTCGTAGAGTCCCCGCCATTTCGGCGGGACGACGCTGAGCGGATAGATGATCGGGGTGGCGAACATCCAGAGTTGCAGTATCAGCGGCATCGCGACACCGACGTCACGATAACGGACCTGAATGGCGCTCAGGGCGAGGGAAACGGCGATTGCGAACGTGGTCAGAACGGCAACGGTCGGTACGGCGTGCAAGGCGTGAACGGTCAGCGACACGTGGTAGTACATCATGAGGGCGCCGAGTACCAGGGATGACACCAAGAAGTCGATCAGCCCGGCGATGACGTATGTGAGCGGCAGGATCTCCCGGGGGAAGTACACCTTCGTGACCAGGTTGAAATGACTTACCATGCTGTTCGTCGCCGACGACAACGAAGTGGAAAAGTATGTCCACGGAAGCAGGGCGGAGTATGCGAACAGCGCATACGGAACTCCTTCACTGGGCAGCCGGGCGATGCGCGAGAAGATCACTGTGTAAATGAGCATCAGCAACAGGGGCTGGAGGATGGCCCACATCGGCCCCAGCACCGACTGTTTGTAACGAACCTTCAACCGATGCACGCTCAATGTGTACAGAAGGTCGCGGTGCTCAATCAGTTGCCTGATCGCTTGCGCCAGCGCCATCAGCGAGAAAGAGGGGGCGCGAATGATCGTCGTGGGTCGCGGTTCCGCGAAATCTACCCAGGATCGAACAGGCGTGGGGAGTGCTTCGGGCGTGCTTGGGTTCGATTCACCGCGCGTCAGTGGAAGTTCGCTCTTGTGAATGATCCCACCAATTGGTTGCATGCGCTGCTCAGGTAACCGCTCAGGTCGGTCCGACACAATATGCAAAGGAAGGGCCGGATGAAACACGGTTCAGGTCGGCTCAGACGTCCACACCCCGACCCTGACTGTGCAGTGTCAAGGCGTTCGCCAGACGCTTGGGCTGCTTAAGGTATGCCGCTCCGCTTTTGGGGCGAAGTGTCACCCATGCGCTCGGAATACGCTGTTTACGTATGGCTGAGGAATGAACACATCGCGCTTGCGAACCTGCGGGTGAGCTACGGTTGGCAAGCCAAC
>Ga0126379_10002941_pt1 | contig 10930 bp, 7 predicted proteins | sample PanSoiMetPlot_24_FD_92640 | JGI IMG/M metagenome (GOLD analysis project Ga0126379, IMG submission 92640) | Tropical forest soil microbial communities from Panama - MetaG Plot_24 | ecosystem: Environmental > Terrestrial > Soil > Tropical forest > Bulk soil | place: Panama | collected 2016-02-17
CCTGCCAGAGTGCCTCTTGCCGGGCAACACTCTTCGGTGGCAGTCGCGAGAAATGTTTTGCATTTAGAAGCCGTTCCGTTGACGGAACGGAGTACGTCACATGCCGCTCACACCTGCTCTGCCGCCCAGGTCGACGCAATTCCGGATCGGCCAAAGTGGCCGATGAAGCGCATCCGTGGCGTGATTATAGTTCGATCGAGAGTTGGTGTCCGGATCGAAAGCAGCGAATCGGCGAAACGTGCAGCGGTCGCAACTCGGGATAACAGAGCGGCGGCCGGAAGATCGCTTGTTCGCGTTCGCTCGACTGTCCGCTCTCGCCACGGCCTGTCCCATAACCGGTCAGTCGAGGGTTCCCTCGTTGCCCATCGCGCTAAAAACTTCCCCTGTATTTTCATACAGTTATGCCTCTCAAAAGGGCTGGCCATCGGCATGCCCTTACCCGCAGCATGTACACCGATCGAGCGCTATTGCAGAGCGAAACTCACTGCATACAGGTCCCGCTGGCCGCAGCTCGCACCGGCGACCACGAGGCTTTCACGACCCTGGTCTCTCCCCATACTCCACGGCTTCAGCGATTGGCTCGTCGCTTCACGGGAAGCGCCGCCGACGCCGAAGACATTTGTCAGGAGTCTTTGCTGAAGGCCTTCACCAAACTCGACCAGTTTGCTGGAACCAAAATGGAGTCCGACGAATTCCGCGCCTGGCTCATGAGAATCACCGCAAATTGCGCCATTGACTTTCTTCGCCGCAGGGGCAACAGATCTTTGCCGTTCGACGAATGCGAGCACATCCCTGGCACGTTCTACCAGGCAGGCGCGAGCGGTTGGGGCGAGAGTCCCGAAACCTCTTTCACCCGTCTCGAGCAACTTAGCATCCTGGCAGATGCCATCGCCAAGCTGCGTCCGGAATTGCGGAACGTATGTCTCCTCCGCAACGTGATGGAGCTTTCCACAAAGGAAGTGGCCGCGCGTCTCGGAATTTCCGCCATCACGGTGAGGGTCCGTCTTTTTCGTGCTCACGGCCAACTCCGGAAGATTCTGGACAGACGAAACGCTTGGCGCCACACTCAGCGGGCGGACAGCGGGTCTAACTAGCGCCCGGAAGTTCCGCCGCTCTTACAAGGACAAAACCGCCTCGACATTGTTCACGAAAAGCGGATCACACATTCCGTGTTAGCGCGCGCCTGAATCGGGGTCTCCCCAGGGAAATTGGCTTGACAAGGAGATACGCATGCAGCATCCTCTGCGGCAACTGCTGCCATTCTGCAGGACGCAGATCCTCGGACAAATCGGACTCAAGATTCGCACCAGGGAGTCACAATCATGGATCACTTCGCGGTCGAGCAATTGAAAGCGAGGGTGCGCGGCGCCGTGCTCTGCCCGGACCAAGATGGCTACCACGCGGCGCGCACGATTCCGAATGCCATGATCGACCGGCGGCCAGCCGTCATTGTGCGCTGCACGGGAGCCGCGGACGTTGTGGCCAGCGTGTGCTTCGCTCGCGAGCACAATCTTCTCGTGGCGGTGCGCGGCGGAGGCCACAGCGTTGCCGGGAAGTCCGTGTGCGAAGCCGGATTGATGATCGATCTTTCGACCATGAAAGGGATGTGGGTCGATCGCGCACGACGAACGGCGCGTGCGGCAACCGGGCTGACGCTTGGCGAATTCGACCATGAAACGCAGGCGTTTGGGCTCGTGACGCCGCTCGGGGTCGTGTCGCGAACGGGAATCGCCGGACTGACGCTCGGCGGAGGTTGGGGCCATCTCCATGCGAAGCACGGCCTGGCGCTCGACAACGTGATCGGGGCCGATGTCGTCACCGCAGACGGAAAGCTGCTGACCGCGAACGCGCATGAAAATGCGGATCTGTTTTGGGGCATCCGGGGAGGGAGCGGCAACTTCGGCGTCGTCACGTCGCTCGAATACCGCTTGCACGAGCACGGTCCGGTACTCGGCGGAGGCGTTTTTCATCCGGTGGAAAAGGCGGAAGCAGCGCTGCGGTTTTTCCGCGAATATACCGAGAAGATCCCGGACGAACTGGTCGCGCAATGTGGCGCGTTTGCGTTGCCGGACAAAACCCGGGTGTTTGCGATTGCTGTGTGCTATTGCGGAGATCTAGCGGAGGGTGAAAAAGTGCTCGAACCGCTGCGGAAATTCGGGCCTCCCATGGTCGATATGATCAGCGTCATGAGCCACGTTCAGCTACAGAGTATGTTCGATTCCTTCTTCCCGCCGGGTCGCCTGACGTATGTGAAATCGAACTTCGTTCGGGATCTGAATGAGGAGGCCATCCGGAGGATCGCGGAGTTTGCCGGAAAGAGCCCGTCCATTTACAGCTTTGCGCCATTTCTCGAGCACTGGCATGGAGCCGCGACGCGCGTCGGGGTGACGGACACGGCGTTCCCGCACCGCAAGCATTCCTACAACCTGATGTTCTGGTCGAACTGGGAGACTCCCTCGGAAACGGACGCCAATGTCGAGTGGACGCGCAGTTCGTGGAATGCCTTGAAGCCGCTTCTCGTTGAGGACTCCTATCAGAATTATTTGTCGGACGAGGGCGAGGCGTCGGCGCGGGCGGCGTATGGACCGAATTACGAGCGCTTGGCGGCTCTGAAGAACAACTACGACCCAAGCAATTTCTTCCGGATGAACCACAACATCAAGCCAACGGTGCAGTAGCACCCGACGTCATTTCGGGAAAAGGAGGAAGGAGTAGCCGAAACCGACATAGGCATCCGGGGCGGATTGCGTAAGCCCGACAGCCGCGTGGAAATCGATCTGATGATGCGGCGCAAGCTTGTAGGAAGTCCCGAAGTGCAGGAGTTGCCGGGAGCCGCCGCGCTCGGGGAAATCGCCGACGTATTCGACGAAGGCATCCCAGGGTTTGCGCAGTTGGCGGTCAAGGTAAAAGGTGGTCTCGCCGGTGAAGTTGTGCGAGCCAGCCAATGTCGGCCAATAGAAAGCGACCTGGCCACCGAGTATCCATTTTGTTGAAAGCGTGCGCGACCAAGGCACCTGAAGCGCGGGATCATACCCGTGACTCGAGATGGCATCGGCACCGGTGGGAAAGCTGAGAGAAAAGATCGCCGAAAGATTGAAATTCCCAGGCAGGGGGCCGAGCTGCTGCTTGATGCCGATGGCGAGGTCGCCGAAACCGGAAGCCGTGCCTGCTCCGTTCGGAAGATTGTGGTAGTAGTCGGGAACGGTGAGACGAAGCTCTGTTTTGCCAAGCAGGCCGTAGCGAACGTTGGTCTCGGGTAGATCGAGCACGAGTTGACCCTGCGTGTGAGTCACAAGGAGGCCGTTTTCAAACTGGAGGCCGCCCTGCGGAACAACCACGCTCGAATTGGCGACCGACGGACGGTCGGTAGAGATGATGACTTCCGAATCAGGAACGGACTGGCAACGAAGCGGAACCGTCCACCAGAAAATGAGCGCCAAAAGAGCGAGTTGGAAATGGCGGCGGGTGCACACGTTCTAGGTTCGTGCCGGAAACAAGGGGAGCAGGAAGGAAGCACCGGTCGCCAGGACGATAAACGCGGCGCTCCATTCGTCGGCGTTGTTGAGGTGGGTCCGAACGCGGGGCGTGTGAAGCCGTACGGTCCGCAAGAAGAACATCAGTCCAAGGAGAAGACAGGCGGGTTGGGCAAGGCGTTTCACGGTCGGGTTCGTGGCCAGGGGAAGCATACTGAACACTGTGAGATCGAGAAATAGATTCTTTCCGCGCCTCAGAGAATAATCGGAGAACAGCGGGGCCACGGATCCCTCGCCTTTGCACCCTCGGCGCGCCAGCACCCGGCCGAAGGAATAAAGAAGGGCACCTCAGGGGTCCAACGGTTACTTAAGGGCGTCTACCCCGGCCTGGGCGCATAGGGCGTCATGATCGCTCGTGTCGCCAGAGACGCCGATGGCGCCGACGATTTTGCCTTCGAGCACCAGGGGAATGCCGCCTTCAACGGGCACGACGCCTTCAAGACGAAGAATGCGCAGGCCGCCGCCACCAGCGGCGAGGGCGTCCTGAAAAGCCTTGGTGGGGCGCTTGAAGCGCGCGGCAGTGCGGGCTTTCGAGATGCAGATATCGGCGCTGCCGAGCTGCGTGCTGTCCATCTTCTCGTAGTAGACAAGGTTTCCGCTGGGGTCTACGATGGCGAGCGCCATGTTCCAGTTGTTCTTGCGCGCTTCGGCGAGAGCAGGCACAGCGGCCTTCTTGGCGTTCTCAAGGCTGATGGGAGTGCCATAGGGATTGGGCATCTGGGTAAAGGCCGGAAAGGCCGAGAGCGCGAGAAGCAGCGCGAAAGCCAGCTTTTTGGACAGCGATGGCATGATTGTCCTCCAGTGCGAGTCTCGAGACCGTGGCGTGCGAGCGAAACTGTGATTTTGGGCCGACGAACGGGCAGCATCATACACCAGGCAAAGATCGAAGCGCGCCGTTTTGACAACGGAACGGACCGTCGAGCAGGGGCCGACAGCAAACCGTCGGGGGATAGCTCGGCATCTGAAAATTCATAGGGCACAGGCACGGACGGAGTCAGGGGAATCCACCGAATCCGAGAGAAGGTGGAAGCTACGGTGGCGCACCATACAAAGAGAGGCGCTTTCATGGGCCATTCGGCGAAAAAGTGGAAAGTCCTGTTGGTGCACCCGAGCGCGCTGATGTATTCGGAAGTATATCTGCGCCTGGAGCCACTCGGGTTGGAGCTTGTCGCGGAAGCCTGCCGGCGAAGCGGGCTTGAGGTTCGCTTGTTGGACCTTCAGGCCAGCACACACAAAGATTATTTCCGGACGATCGAACAGTGGCGCCCGGATGCGCTGGGATTCTCGCTCAACTACCTGGCAAACGTTCCCGAAGTGATTGATCTGGCAAAAGCGACACGCGAGCGCTGGCCCGAAAAATTTGTGTTCGCCGGTGGCCACAGCGCGTCATTTGTTGCGCGCGAGATCCTGGAACATGGGGCGGGCGCGATTGATTGCGTTGTGAAGGGCGAGGGCGAAGGCATTGCGCCGAGATTACTCGAGGCGGCCCGCGACGACTCGAAGAGCCTCGACAAATTGCCAGGTGTGGTGACGTTGGAAGGGGAAGGCCCGGTCCCGGAAATGGTGGACAGCCTGGACGAGTTAAGTCCGGCGCGCGATTTGCTGGCGAACCGCAGAAAGTATTTCATAGGCGTGCTGGACCCGGCGGCTTCGATCGAGTTCACCCGAGGGTGTCCGTGGGATTGTGTATTCTGCAGTGCGTGGACGTTTTATGGAAGGAACTACCGGTTGCGGAGCGCAGAAGCATCGGCGGAAGACCTGGCCCGGGTGCGCGAACCCGGTGTGTTCATCGTCGATGATGTGGCGTTCATCCAGGCGGAACACGGAATGGCGATCGGCAGGGAGATCGAGAAGCGCGGCATCAAGAAGCAGTACTATCTGGAGACGAGGGGCGATGTCCTGCTGAGAAACAAGGAGGTGTTCCGCTACTGGAGACGGCTGGGACTCGAGTACATGTTCCTCGGGCTCGAAGCGATCGACGACGAGGGATTGAAGCTCCACCGCAAGCGGGTGACGCTGAGCAAGAATTTTGAGGCGCTCGAATTTGCGCGAGAGTTGGGAATCACGGCGGCGATCAACATCATCGCGGATCCGGATTGGGACGAGAAGCGGTTTGCGGTGGTTCGCGAATGGGCGCTATCGGTACCGGAGATTGTGCATTTGACGGTGAACACGCCTTATCCGGGGACGGAGACTTGGCGAACGGAATCGCGCGGATTGACGACGCGCGATTACCGGCTCTTCGACGTGCAGCACGCGGTGCTTCCGACAAAGCTGCCGCTCAGGGAATTCTACCGCCAGCTCGTGAGTACGCAAGAGGTGCTGAACCGCAAGCATTTGGGATGGACGGCGCTGAAGGACTCGTTAACTTTGGCCGCGAAACTGGCGATGAGCGGGCAGACGAATTTTCTGCGCATGCTATGGAAGTTCAACGGCGTCTACAACGTGGAACGGCAGACGCGGGACCATGAGCGGGCGGTCGCCTACCAAATGAGATTGCCAGGGACCTTCGCGCCGGGGCACGTGGACCAAGACAGCCTGTTCATCCATCCGCGGGAATTGATGAAACTGTTGCGAGCGACGGCCGGGCAGGATTAGCGCAAGGCAGCGCGCGGTTCAAGGCCGCAGAAGCGGCAGAACCGGGCTGCCGCCCTAGCGAAGGAGATGAACCAGGGTTCTCGAATCATTTCTGGCGGGTTTGTTTGCCCTGCATGACGTTCGCGAGCGGATCAGAGCCCATACCCATCTCGAAACTGAACGTCGCGGAATCCTCGGAGGCGCGCTTGAGAATAAAACGGCCCCGCACGGTATTGCCGTTCATCTCGGATTGGTTGGTCCAGGTGTCGCCGTCGACGGAGCCGTGGGAATAGACGTTTTCGCCCCAGTTGTTGGTCTCGTAATAGATGTAGGACTTTTCGGCCGTGTTGTAGCTCATTCCGCTGAGACCGTGGTACTCCCCACCCATCATGTTGCCTTCGGACGTGCATAAAATCGCGAATTTGCCGGGCAGCCACTCGCAGGATTCGGTGGAGGTGAACTTACCGCCCGGACCGAACGCGCTCGGCTTTACCTCAGCTTCAGAAACCCATTTTCGAGCGAAGTAGGCGAGCTTGGCGGCTTCGGGGCGGGAGGCTGTTCCTGCGCTCGGATAACAATGGCAAATAAAACAAGGAAGACCGAAAGAGCGAAAACTGAAAGTTTGTTCATTTGATCTTCCGAGGAACAGATCGCGGGGGAACCAAGTGGGTTGAACGAGAAGATGGACCACGGACCTGGCAGTGAGGTAGGCAGTGGAAAAGTCCGCGTGTCACGCGGCATTCACGAAAAAGGAATTCAGGAGCAATACGGACGGGATAGTGTCAGGCGGCCCATGACCCGCGCAACCGGGCTGATCCGAGGGAGAAGAGGAGAATACAATTGAAGAAACTGACAAGAAAATTGTTACAAGCAAGTCGCATGAGCCTTGCGACGATCGCGATGCTGCAGTTCAGCGTGGCAGGACCGCTGGCCGGCACGGCTCAGGCACATGATGACAAAGGGAAGGCACGAACGCCGATCAAGCATGTAATCGTGATCGTAGGAGAAAACCGCACCTTCGACCATATTTTCGCGACCTATGTTCCGAAGCGAGGGCAGACCGTGAACAACCTGCTCTCCGCAGGGATCATCGACGCGGATGGAGCGCCGGGAAAGAACTATAGCAAGGCGGAACAGTTCTCCGCGGATGTCACGCCCGGGGGCGATTTTGAGTTGGCGCCAAAGAAGAAAGATCTTTATTCGCACCTGCCGGCACCTCTGAATGGCGGACCGACCGACGTCTGCAAGGACAACGGAGTCTGCACGCTGGCGGACGCCACGTCGTCTGAGGCCGGACTGTCGGATGGCCCGATGGACCCGAATTGCAGGGTCGAGTGCACGGTCGACTATTATGACTTCATGCTGACGGGCGGAACGGGATTGAGCGGCAAGGTTCCGGACACGCGCATTGACGGTGTGCATGGGTCGCCGCCGTATTCGACGCTGCCGCCGGGACCATTCCAGTTGACAGGTAAGAACTTTCCGTATGACGCGTATGCCGCAAGCCCCGTGCACCGGTTCTACCAGATGTTCCAACAATTTGATTGCGACGCAGGACGAGCTTCGAAAAAGAATCCGAGCGGCTGCCTTTCCGACCTTTTTACCTGGACGGAAGTGACCGTGGGCTCGAACAACAACGGCAAGGAGCAACCGGGCAATTTCAGCACGGACTATGCGCCGGGGAAGGTGACGACCGGCGAGGGCGCAACAGCGATGGGCTTCTACAATATGCAGGCGGGCGACGCGCCCTACACGAAGTATCTCGCGGATCACTACGCGATCAGCGATAACTACCACCAGCCGGCGATGGGCGGAACCGGGCTCGACAGCATCATGCTCTTCTTCGGTGACGCGATCTGGTTCAGCAAACCCGATTTCACGCCAGGCACGCCGCCGCACAACGAGATGACCTTTGCAGGCGGTCCGGTCGATGAGATCGAAAACCCGAACTCGCAGCCGGGAAAGCAGAACTTCTGGATTCAGGATGGTTACGGGGGATTTGGTAATAACGGCGGCTCGACGGGAGTGTATGGCGGCGGTTCCTATTCGAACTGCTCCGATCCAACCCAGCCGGGAGTTGGGCCGATCCTCAAGTACCTGGCATCTTTGCCGAGGCCGATCGAGCCGAATTGCGATCCGGACCACTATTACCTGCTGAACAACTACAACCCAGGCTACTTCGGGGATGGCAGCAATGCATACACCGATACGAACCCGCACAACACACCCTTCACCATTCCGCCGACGACCCAGCGCAGCATCGCCGATGTGCTCCTTGACAACAACGTTTCCTGGAAGGGCTACAACGATCAGTGGGATGCCTATCTCACCGATAAGTATCAACTGAACTACGGCACCGTCGGTCCGAACAGCGATCAGTATTGCAACATCTGCAATGGTTTTCACTACCAGAAGCAGATCATGACCAACCCGACGATTGTCAGCAACCACCTTAAAGATGTTACCGACCTCTATGCCGACATTGCCAAGGGAACGCTGCCAGAGGTGTCGTTCGTGAAGCCGAGCGGCTGGGTGGACGGGCACCCCGCTTCTTCGAAGTGGAACCTGTACGAAGGGTTTGTGAAGAAGATCGTGGAAGCGGTGCAGGCGAACCCCGAACTCTGGAAGAGCACGGCGATTTTCGTGACCGTGGACGAAGGCGGTGGCTACTATGACTCCGGCTACGTGCAACCGCTGGACTTCTTCGGAGACGGCACGCGCATTCCGTTGCTGGTGGTTTCGCCCTACGCGAAGAAGGGCCGCGTTTCGCACAGCTATGCAGACCATGTTTCGATTCTGAAGTTCATCGAACGGAACTGGAACCTGCCGACGATCAGCGGCCGCAGCCGCGACAACATGCCGAACCCGATACAAACGAACAGCGAGAATAGATACGCTCCAGTGAACTCGCCGGCCATCAGCGACCTGTTTGACATGTTCAAGTTCGAACGAGAAGACGAAGACGACGACTAAAAGCGTTGGCGCACGGGCCTGCCTGCGGGAGGCATGGCAGGCGCTACAACCCTTAGAAGAGACGGGCTTCCGGCCGACGCAGGCCGGAAGCCCGTCGTTCTTCCGAGCTCGGGCCACGCTTGACAAGGAGGTTATACTGCGGATCGCCCAGGGGATGGATGGAGGCGAGAGCGTTCCATCTCGCGGCAGAAAGCCCTACGGAATCAGCGCGGAACGTCGCCTAAGCACCCTGGACCGTGGGGGTATAAGGAGCCCGAAGCGGGTTTTGCGGTGAACCGATGGATCCCGGAACAATCCGGGTGGCAAGGGCCGAGGACGTAATGGAACGGCAGCCAACGCGGCCGGAGCGCCTTTCGGACCAGGCCGCGAGGGTTCAGGCGCGGTGCCCGAATTTACGCCCAGCAGACGTACTAACCATAGCAAAAACAATCAGTTACGATTTTCAAGGTAGGGCAGTGTCGGGGTCTGGCGACGAACGCGGAGAAACGAGTGGGTTGAATTCCGGCGAAGTTCTGGCTACGCTCATGGACTTGGGGATGGAAAGGCATCATTCGGCAATTGCCGGAAGCCAGTTTCCTCAGGTCTGGAGGTTGATGCCCCGCCCAAAGGACTAAGGATGCACCGGAACTAAGTCCGGAAGCATCAGGAAACGAGCGAGGAAGAGTGGGACAAGACATATATAAGGTAGCGAGAAGGACACAGACCGCATAGCTAGCCCTTCCTGCGGAAGAATCCGGAGTTACAAAAGAACACATGGCACGTTCACTGGTAATCGTCGAGTCGCCAGCGAAGGCGAAGACGATCAATAAATATCTCGGGAGAAACTACACCGTAAAGGCGTCGGTGGGGCATGTGATGGATTTGCCGACGAAGACCATCGGGATTCGCCTGCCCGAGGAGGATGAGAAGCCGAAGAAGAAAAGGAGAAAGAAGGGGGCAAAGGCATCGGCCCCCAGGCCGCCGCGAAAACCGGTGACGCTCGATGATCCCAAGATTTTCGAACCGACACTGCAGATTATTCCCGGTAAAGGAAAAGTGATCAACGACCTGAGGAAATCGGCGAGCGCCGCCGAGGCGGTGTACCTGGCGGGCGACCCGGACCGGGAAGGCGAGGCCATATCGGCGCATCTGTCGATGGTGCTGTCGAAGCCGACGAAGTACCTGGTGCCCGAGGAAGAGGAAGACGGGAAGAACGGCAAAAAGAACGGGGACAAAGAGGAGAAGGCAGGGGAAGAGGCGGGAAAGAAGGCCGGCAAGGGCAAGTTTGCCAAAAAGGCCGCGGACAAGGACCGCATCGAAATCGAGCCGATCGATCCGAAGAAGATTTTCCGGGTGACGTTCAACGAAATCACGCCGAAAGCGATTCGCGCGGCATTTGAGAAACCGCGACAGGTGGACACGCAGCTCGTTGATGCGCAGCAGGCGAGGCGGGTATTGGACCGCATCGTGGGTTACAAGATTTCGCCGCTGCTGTGGGACAAAGTGCGCCGGGGATTGAGTGCGGGGCGTGTGCAGACGGTCGCGCTGCGCCTGATCGTAGAGCGCGAACAGGAGATACGAGCGTTCGTGGCGCAGGAGTATTGGACCATACACGCAATGCTGGACGCGGGGGAGCCGCCCGTTTTTGAAGCCCGGCTGACGAAGAAGCGCGGGGAGGACATCGAGATCAAGAATCAAGGCGCGGCCGACGAGGTGGTCCGGGCGGTGAGCAAGGCGAAGTGGCAAGTGGCGAGCGTCACGCTGAAGGAGAAGCGCCGGAACGCACCACCGCCATTCACGACGTCGAAGCTGCAGCAGGCCGCCTATAACCGGTTGCGGTACACGGCCAAGCGAACAATGGCGCTGGC
>Ga0126379_10002944_pt1 | contig 10926 bp, 9 predicted proteins | sample PanSoiMetPlot_24_FD_92640 | JGI IMG/M metagenome (GOLD analysis project Ga0126379, IMG submission 92640) | Tropical forest soil microbial communities from Panama - MetaG Plot_24 | ecosystem: Environmental > Terrestrial > Soil > Tropical forest > Bulk soil | place: Panama | collected 2016-02-17
CGCCGGCGCCCTTCTCGACGGGCAGGACGCCGGATGCGCTCCGCCCGCTCACGAAGCGAGACCGCCGAGGCTGTCGTTGACGGCGGCCAGCAGCGCTGTGGTGGCTTCCTCGAGGCTGCCGCGAATCGTGCACCCCGCCGCATTCTCGTGTCCCCCACCACCGAAGCGATGCGCGATGCGATTGACCGGGACCTGCCCTTTTCCGCGGAGGCTGGCCTTGATGCGGCCGTTCTCCTCCTCCCGCAGCAGCGCTGCGACCTGCACTCCCTCGATGGAACGGGGATACGTCACCAGGTCCTCGGCTGACATGAAGGCGTCCGACGCGAGCGCCCGGGGCACCGTCAGCCAGGCGACGCGGCCGTCCGCGCTCACGTTCACGCGCTGCAGGACTTCGCCGAGGGTTTCCAGGGCATCCACCGGGCGGCGCTGGTAGAGGCGGTCCGCAACGAGGGCCGGCTGCGCGCCGCGCACCGTCAGCTCCCCCGCGATGCGAAACGTCCGAGCGGTGGTGTTCGAGTAGCGAAACGAACCAGTGTCGGTATGGATCGCGGTGAAGAGGTTCATCGCGATCGCCGGCGTGACGCCGAGGCGCAACGCCTCGATGAGGTCGAATACCATCTCACCGGTCGCCGCCGCGCCGGCATCGATCCAGTTCACGGTGCCATAGAGGCGGTTGTCGGGATGGTGATCGATGTTCAGGACGCGGCTTCCAGGCGCGCGCGACGCCTCGAGCAGGCCTTCGGTGCGCTCGTCGTTCGGGCAATCGGTGAGGACCAGCACGTCGAAAGCACATGGCGGCCGCTGCCAGACCTGCCAGCGGTCCGCGCCAGGCAGGAAATCGAGAACCTCCGGCACGGGATGCGGGCCCGCGTATGTCACGGGCCATCCCGCGGCCTCGAGAGCCTGGCCCAGTCCGAGCAGCGTGCCGAGCACGTCGCCATCCGGGTGGACGTGCCCCAGCATGAGCACGCGCCCGCGCGGCGTCGTCAACGCGTCGAGGAGGGCGGGCGGCGGGATCGGCGATCGGTCGATCGACGGCGCGGTCATGGCGTCTCTCGCGATGCGTTGCGGCCGTTCAGGTCGGCCAGAAGCGCTTGAATGTGCGCCGCGTGCTCCATGGACCGATCCGGCCGGAAGCTCAACTCCGGGGTCACGCGAAGGTCGAGGTGACGACGCAACCAGGCCCAGATGAAGCCGCGGGCGCTCTCGAGGGCGGCGAGCGAAGACACCCATCGGTCCTCGGGTCCCAGGACGGAGACATAGACCTTCGCGTGCTTGAGATCCGGCGTCACGTCGACCTCCGTCACCGTGACGAAACCGAGCCGCGGATCCTTCAGCTCGCGCTGAAGCAGGGTCGAGATCTCCTCCTTGACCAGCTGGTTGACGCGTTCGAGTCGCTTGCCCTGCATCGCTAGAGGATCTCCACCTGAACGTCGGTCACATATCCGTCGACGTTGTCCTCGATGAAATCCATCGCCTTCGAGATCACCTCGTTGGCGTGCCGCGAATCGCCGGAGACGCACGCCAGCGCCAGGGTGGCGCGCTGCCAGGAGTCCTGATGATCGACCTCCGCCACCGAGATCTCGAACCGGTGTCGAAGCTTTTCCTTGAGCCCCTTCAACGCGTGTCGCTTCCCCTTGAGCGAGCCCACGTCCGGCAAGTGCAGCTCCACGGTTCCGATGGCCACGCGCGCTGCGGACATGAGCTCATTCTACTTGATAGGAACACCGAGGACGCGGACGTCCGGCTGGCGCGCGGGTCCCATCGACTGCGCTGGAAACGCGTCGGAAAAGGTCGGGCCCCGACGCCTCAGAGCGTGCGAGCCACCTCTTCCGTGCTGAACGCCTCGATGATGTCGCCCGGCTGGACGCCCCTGATGCCCTCCACGCCGATTCCGCACTCGAGACCCTGCAGCACCTCACGCACGTCGTCCTTGAACCGCTTCAGGGAGGAAACGGTGCTCTCGCCCAGCACGGTATCGCCGCGCTTGATCCGCACGCGCGCCCCGCGGACGATCTTGCCTTCCGTGACGCTCGATCCGAAGATCGTGCCCACCTTCGTGATCGGGAACAGCTGTCGCACCTGGGCGCGGCCGAGAACGGTCTCCCGGATCTCCGGCGCCAGCATGCCCGACAGCGCGGCCTTCACATCGTTGATCGCGTCGTAGATGACGTTGTAGTTTCGCAGATCGACGCCATCGGCCTGCGCTTGCGCGGCCGCCTTGGCGTCGGCCTTGACGTTGAATCCCAGCACGATGGCGTTCGACGCCGAGGCCAGCATGACGTCCGACTCGTTGACGGCGCCGACCGAGCCGTGAATGACCTTGAGTCGCACTTCGTCGGTGGACAGCCGCTCGAGCGACTCGGTGAGAGCCTCCACGGAGCCCTGGACGTCGGCCTTCAGGACCAGCCGCAGCTCCTTCACCTCGCCCGTCGCGATCTGCTTGTGTAGATCTTCGAGGGTGACGCGGGCCATCCCCTTGCCCTTGAGGCGGTCGCGGTCCGTGCGTACGGTGGCGATCTGCCGCGCCTTGCGCTCGTCCGCGACGACCAGGAAGGCGTCGCCGGCCTGCGGAACGCCCGAGAGGCCGAGGATCTCGACGGGGTCCGACGGTCCCGCGTTGGTGACCTTTTTCCCCCGGTCGTTGAACATCGCCCGCACCCGCCCGGAATGCGAGCCGACCACGATAGCGTCGCCGTCCTTCAGGGTGCCCGACTGGACCAGCGCCGTGGCCACCGGACCACGCCCACGGTCGAGTCGGCCCTCGACGATCACACCGCGCGCGGCACGGTTGGGGTTGGCGCGCAGCTCGAGCACCTCGGCCTGGAGCGCTGTCATCTCGAGCAGCTGGGCAACGCCGTCGCCCCGCTTGGCGGACGTGTGGACATAGATGGTCTGCCCGCCCCACTCCTCCGGCACCAGCGAGAGATTCGCCAGCTCGCGCTTGACACGGTCGGGGTCGCTTCCCGGTTTATCGATCTTGTTCACTGCCACGATGATGGGAACACCAGCGGCCTTGGCGTGGTTGATCGCCTCGACGGTCTGCGGCATCACGCCGTCATCCGCCGCCACGACGAGAATGACGATGTCGGTGGCCTGGGCGCCCCGCGCACGCATCGCCGTGAACGCCTCGTGCCCCGGCGTATCGAGGAAGGTGACGCGTCCATGCGCAGCGGTGTCCACCTGATACGCACCGATGTGCTGCGTGATGCCGCCGAACTCCCGCTCCGCAACCTTGGTGGTCCGGATGGCGTCCAGCAGCGAGGTCTTGCCGTGGTCGACGTGGCCCATCACGGTGACGACTGGCGGGCGCGGGCGACGCAGCGAGGGGTCCGCCTCTTCCTCCTCGAGGATCTCGCCCTCGAGGGATCGTACTTCGATGTCGAAGTTGAACTTGTCGGCGACCAGTCTCGCTGCCGTCGGGTCGAGCACCTCGTTGACGGTGGCCATCACGCCCAGTTCGAGCAGCGCGCGGATCACCTCCACCGACTTCCGGCGCATGGCGCTGGCCAGTTCCCCGACCGTCACCGATTCAGGGATCTTGATCAGTTCCCGCCTGATCTCCTGCGGCGGCTCCGATGCCGCGGGTACCGCCGGGGCGGGCTTCGGCTGCACCTTTGCCGGCGGCGTCGCGGCTGCCGCTGGACGCGCGGGGGGGACTGGCCGAGGCGCCATCGCCGGAGGCGGCGCAACGGGCCGGGCCGGCACCGGGGCTATGGGAGGTGGAGTTGGAACCAGTCGCCTCGGTGCGACCGGAGTCGGCGCAGGAGCCGGCCGCACCTCGGCAGGTGCTGCGGCGGCGGGCCTGACCGGAACGACCGGCGACGGGACGGGAACCGGCGGCGGAGGAGCGACGGGTGGAGGTACGACCGACGGAGGCGGCGGTGGCGTACCCATCACAGAGGGGGCCGGGGAAGTCACCAAAGGAGGTGCGGGCTTGATCACGGGTGCAGGTTCCGGCGGGGTGGGAGCGACCGGGGCAGGCGGAGTCACCTCGGGAGCCACCGGGGCTGGGCCCGGCCGAAAGATCGTGGCCGCTGGCCGGATAGCTTCGACGGGTGATTCGACCTCCAACACCTTTCCCGGCTTTGGCGCTGCGGGACGCAGCACCCGCTTGACCGCGGGCTCCTTCTTGATCAGATCGTCCTTGATCAGATCGCCGTCCGGAGACACCTCGCCTTCGACCGCGACTTCCTTGGGTTTCGCGGCACGGCGGGGCTTCGCCTCGGCAGGCAAGTCCCGCCCGCGGCCCAGCTTCACCCGCAGTTCGTTGGCGTCGGCCGCCAGCACCGGCGTCATCGCGCGGACTCCCTTGTGGCCCATCGCCTCGAGGGCGACGATCAAGTCCTTGCTCGTGACGCCCAACTCCTTCGCCAGGTCTATGACTTTCACCCGTCCTGCCACAGCGTCGTTACCTCCTCCGCCAATACTCCAAGATTACCGCCGCGCTGTCCGCCGGAGGCTCACACGCCCGCCTCAACGCGTGGCCCAGACGTCCCGCAGTCAACGCCTTCGCCAGGCAGCCCTCACAAGCGCATGCGTAGGCGCCGCGTCCCATCGCCCGACCCTCTCGGTCTACCCTGACCCGTCCGTCGGCAGTTCGCACCAGACGAACGAGGTCTTCCTTGTCGCCGACTCGCCGACACGCGATACAGGTGCGCTGCGGCTTGCCGCTCACTCGCCCGGAGTCTGCGCGGTCCCGGGATATGCCGCATCGTTGGGCCCGCGCTCTCCCGTCTCCGGATGATCCGCCTCGACATCGGACTCGCTCGGAGCGGCCGCGACGACTGCCGCGGCCTGCTCGGCGACCCAGGCCTGCGCCGCATCGAAGAGCGTCGAGGCGAGCGGCTCGGCGATACCGGGCACACACGCGAGCCGCGCCGCCCCCGCGCGCACGATCCGCAATGGCGAGAACAGCCCCGCCGCCACCAGGCGGTCGACCAGGTCCGGTGTCCCGCCCGGAAACTTCAGGAGCGCGTCACGGCCCTGGACCAGTTCCAGTTCCTCACGCCGATGCTCGTCCTCGACCTCGCTCTCACTTTTGATGTCGACTCGCAACCCGGTGAGCTTTGCGGCCAGGCGAGCGTTCTGCCCACGCTTTCCAATGGCGAGCGACAGCTGGCTGTCTGGGACGATGACGAGGACGGACGGCTGACCACCCTCGACTTCCGGGGCCCCCACCGTCACGGAGCTGACCTTGGCTGGAGACAGAGCTCGCGCGACGAAGGTGGCCGGGTCCGCCGACCACTCGACGATGTCGATCTTCTCACCGCGCAACTCCCGGCTGATCACCTGGATCCGCGTCCCTCGCAAGCCGACGCAGGCGCCGATCGGATCGACATCCCGCTTCGTCGAGGCCACGGCCACCTTTGCGCGCTCGCCCGCCTCGCGGGCCGCCTCGCGCACCTGGACGATGCCCTCGGCGATCTCGGGGATTTCTGTCTCGAACAACCTCACGAGGAAGCCGGGGTGCGTGCGCGACAACATGATCTGCGGCCCCTTGATGCCGCGCTTCACCTCCAGCACATAGGACCGGATGCGATCGCCGGGATTGTGCCGCTCACCCGGGATCTGCTCGCGTTCCATCAGCACCGCTTCCGCCTTGCCGATTTCCACGATGACGTTGCGCTTCTCGACGCGGTGGACGACCCCGCGCACGATCTTGGCCTCGCGATCGATGAACTCGGAGTAGATCGCATCGCGCTCGGCATCGCGGACGCGCTGCAGGATCACCTGCTTCGCCGTTTGCGCGGCGATGCGCCCGAATTCCTGAGGCGGAAGCTCCATCTCCAACTCGTCGTCGAGCTGCGCGTCGCTGTTGAGCCGGCGCGCCTCGTCGAGCTGGATCTCCAGCTTCTTGTCCGAGACCTCCTCCACGACCTTCTTGCGGGCGAAGACGCGGAGGCCTCCGGTGTGGCGGTCGAGCTCCATGCGCACGTTGTCCGCCAGCCCCATGGTCTTCTTCGACGCCGACAGCAAGGCAGACTCCACCGCCTCGAAGAGAACCTCCTTGCCGATTCCCTTCTCGCGGCCGATCTGCTCGATGACGTAGATCAGGTCCTTGTTCGTCATGACGTCGCCTGGCTACTTCTGTCCCGGCTTCTTGCGCGGGCCGCCGAAACTCCACTCGAGCCGCGCCTTGCTCACGAGTGCACGGGGGACCTCGGTCGTCTCGCCCCCCGCACCGGCCAATGTCAGCGCCGACTCCGAAGCTGCCAGCAGCCGCCCGCAGAGTTCGCGGCGACCGTCGACCGGCTCGAGAACCCAGCACCGGACGTCCCGGCCAACAGCCCACGCAAACTCGCGCTCTTTCTTGAGCTCGCGATCCAATCCCGGAGATGAAACCTCAAGGTCATAGGCCGGCTCGATGAGCGCCGCGGCATCGAGCACGTCTCCAGCCTCCCGGCTCACCGCCTGACAATCGCCGACTGTCACGCCGCCGGTCTTGTCCACGAACAGCCGCAAGACCCAGCGCCGTCCCTCGCGCTGCCACTCGCTGTCAACGAGAGTCAAGGCGTACGATTCCAGCACCGGCATCACCGCCGATTCCAACCTCCCCAGCCACTCCGCGCGGTTGTCCACCCCCGCTTTCCTCAGAAAAAAAAGTGGGCGGGGCCCACTTTTTTAGGACTTTAGCACGGGGCTAGCACTCTCGCAAGGACCCTCCCGGCAGAGTGGGGCGGACCGGCGCTCAGCCGCAAAGGCCGGCGGCGAGCTCCCGGATAGTCTCAACCACCAGGGCTCGAGGAACTCGGCGATCCGCGCGGTCGCGCCGGCCCCTCAACTCCACCAGGCCCTCTTTGGCAAAGAGGTTCCCGACCGTGACGCGGATCGGCACTCCGAGCAGCTCCGCGTCCTTGAACTTCACGCCGGCCCGCTCGTCCCGGTCGTCGAGGATGGCGTCGAACCCCGCCGCCTCGATCTCGGCGTAGAGCTCCTCGGCGGCGCGGCCCTGGGCGGCATCCTTGCCGCCGACCGCCACGACGTGTACGTGAAACGGCGCGATGGTCCAGGGCCAGATGATCCCGTCGGCATCGTGGTTCTGCTCGATCGCCGCGGCTGCGATGCGCGCCGGTCCGATCCCGTACGATCCCATCACGATCGGCTTCTGCTCGCCGTCCTCGTCGAGGTACATCGCCCCGAGCGGGATCGAATACTTCGTTCCCAGCTTGAAAATGTTGCCGATCTCGATCACGCGTTCTACGCGCAGCGGTTCGCCACACGCGGGACAGCCCTCGCCCGGCAGAACGACCTGCAGATCTGCGAAGTCGCACTCGAAATCTCGCCCGACGGCGACGCCCGTGAGGTGGTAGCCCGCGCGGTTGGCGCCGACCACGTAGCGCCCCTCTCGCAGCGACTCGTCGGCCAGGATCCGCTTCACCCGCGTCGCCCCCACGGGCCCGACCGAGCCGGGGGCGACCCCGATATGCTCCACCACCTCGTCCGGATGAGCCGCGCGCGCCTCGCGATGCAGGGCCCGCGCGAGCTTTCGCTCGTGGAGGGCATGGTCCCCCCGCACGAGAACCAGCAGGGGGTCGCCATCCAGCATGAACACGAGCGACTTGGCCGTGAGCGCGGGCGCGATGCCCAGCTGCGCGGACACCTCCACGATCGTGCGCGCGCCGGGCGTGGCGACCTCGCCGCGGGGACCCGGAGGGAAATCGGGTGTCGACGGTCTGCCCCGCGCGAGTTCGACGTTGGCGGCGTACCCGCAGGCGTCGCACAACGCCACCTCGTCCTCCCCGGCGGCGCTCGGCGCCATGAACTCGTGAGAACCCGAGCCACCCATCATGCCCGGGTCGGACTGGACCACGACGTAGCGCAGACCACACCGATCGAAGATGCGGCAGTAGGCCGCCTTGTGCGCGTTGTACGACACCTCGAGCGCGGCGGTGTCGGGGTCCAGCGTGTAGGCGTCCTTCATCACGAACTCGCGCGTCCGCAACACTCCGGAGCGCGGACGGCCCTCGTCCCGTTCCTTCGTCTGGATCTGATACCAGATCTGCGGGAGATCGCGGTACGAGCGAATCTCCTTGGCGGCGAGCCACGCTACAACCTCCTCGTGAGTCATCGCCAGGCACATGTCCCGCTGATTGCGATCTCGCAGCCGAAACATCTCGGCAATGCCCTCCCACCGCCCGGACTGTTGCCAGATCTCGGCGGGATGAAGCACCGGCATGGTGATCTCCTGACCGCCGATCGCATTCATCTCCTGGCGGATGATCGAGTTGACCTTGTCGAGCACCCGCTGTCCGACCGGGAGGTAGACATAGATGCCCGCGGCCAGCTGCCGCACGAGGCCCGCTCGAACCATCAGCCTGTGGCTGATCGCCTCGGCGTCGGCGGGATCCTCCCGCAAGGTTGGGATCAGCGATCGGGTCCAGCGCATCGACGACTATTTCGCGTCCTTGACCTTGTTCGCGCCGGGCAACCCCGGATCGTAGACCAGGCGCTTCACCGGGACGCCACCGACGATGTGGGACTCGAGGATCTCCGGGAGATCGGACTCACGCACACCACAGTACCAGACGTTCTCCGGGTAGACGACCATCATGGGACCGTGCCCGCACTGGGAAAAGCACCCCGCCTTGTTGATCCGGACCTCGACCTGCTTTCCCGCCGCCAGCGCCCCGGCGCGCAGGATCTTGACGAACTTCTCGACGTCCCCTTGTCCCGGACAGGTGTCGCCGCTGGTGCACACGAACACGTGACGCTCGTACTGACCCATGGCTCAGTCGCCTCTCGTTGGAGTGGTGGAAGACTACCTGAACAGACGGAACAGGCCGATTCGATCGAGGTCGTTGTACACCGCGTACACCATCAGCAACATCAGGAGCACGAAGCCGACCTGCTGGGCCACTTCCCGCTTTCTGAGCGACAGGGGGCGACCGAGCACCGCCTCGCACACGAAGAAGAGCAGGTGGCCGCCGTCCAGCATCGGGACGGGCAAGAGGTTCAGGAGGAACAGATTCACGCTGATCACCGCCGTGAAGAACGCGAGGCTCGGCAGCCCCTGCCGAGCTTGCTCACCGGCAGCGACGGCGATCTGGATCGGTCCCCCGATGTTCCGCCGATCCAGCTGTCCCACCACGATCTTGTAGAGGCCTACTGCGGTGAGCTCCGTGACCTCGACCGTACGCCCCACGCCCTCCACGACGGCTTGCACCGGATTGGATCGGACGAACGTCACGGCCGCCGCCGGGCCGATCCCGATCCGGCCCACTTCGACATCCTTGCCGTCCGGGCCGCGCTCCTTCACGGGGGACGGCACGACCGTCACCGTGAAGGTCTCGGCGCCGCGCTTGACGTCGAGCCGCGTGGGCTTGCCGGGCCGCTCGTGGATTCCCTCGGCCAACTCGTCCCAGGACAGCACCGGCTTGCCCTCGAGGGCCACGAGGACATCTCCCCTCCGGAGGCCGGCCTCCTGCGCAGGAAGGCCAGAGACGACCTCTCCGATCGAGGGCGGCACGTATGGCCGGGCCCCGATGTCCCAGCCCTCGCGCTCCTCGCCGAACACGTCGCGAGCCTTCGCGCGGGTCGGGGTGATCGCCACGTTGCGGCGCCCGCCCGTCCCCTCGACCGTGAACTGGAGCGTTCCGCCCTGCGCGTTCTGCACCGCGGCCTGAACGTCCTCCCAGTGCTGCGCCGGGCGGCCTTCCACCGCGACGATGCGATCCCCGGTCTGCAGCCCCGCCTGGGCGACCGGCCCTCCCTCGGCAACTCGCCCGATGACGGCGGGCGCGACCGGGCGCCCCAGGATCATGAAGACCAAAGCGAAGATTACCGCCGCCAGGACGAAGTTCATGGCCGGCCCGGCGAACACGATGAGGAATCGGACCGGCAGCGGCTTCTGATTGAACGCCCGCTGGGGGTCGAGCACGCCGGTGCGCCCGCCCTCGAGCGGATTCTCGTCGTCGCCCATCATCTTCACGTAGCCGCCGAGCGGGAACAGCGAGATGCAGTACTCCGTCTCCTTTCCCCTGATGCGACCGAGGACGGGGCCAAAGCCGATCGAAAAGCGCTCCACGCCCACACCCGACAGACGGGCGACGATGAAGTGCCCGAATTCGTGGACCAGGATGAGAACGCCGAGCACCACTACGAACGAGACAATCGTCGTCACGGAAACCTCCTACTCCACTCGCGTCTTCACCGGGCGCCCGCGGTTGCGAGCGCCGCGGAGGGAATCCATCCTCTCACCAGGCGCCGGGTCTCGGCGTCGACATCGACGCAGGCTTCGATGCTGTCGAGACCGCGGTTCGGGACGTGATCGAGCGCCTCGGCGATCAATTCGGGGATCCGCATGAACCCCACGTGGCCTCCCAGGAACGCCGCGACCGCGATCTCGTTGGCAGCGTTCAGGATGGCGGGGGCGCAGTCGCCCGCGTCGAGCGCCTGGCGTGCCAGCATGAGGCACGGGAATCGATCCGCATCGGGGGCTTCGAACGTCAGCGCACCGAGCCGCGTCAAATCGAGCCGCTCCGCGGGACACGGCAAGCGATGGGGATACGTCAGGGCGTAGAGGATCGGAATCCCCATGTCGGCGACGCCGAGTTGCGCGATCACACTGCCGTCCACGTACTCCACCATCGAGTGGACGATGGACTGCGGATGGACGATGACCTGGACGCGCTCGGGGGCGATGTCGAACAGCCATCGTGCCTCGATGACCTCGAGTCCCTTGTTCATGAGCGTGGCGGAGTCCACCGTGATCTTGGCGCCCATCTTCCACGTGGGATGCCGCAGCGCCTCGCTCACGCTGACCCGCGCCAGCTCTGCCTTCGAGCTCGTGCGGAACGGCCCGCCGGATGCCGTGAGGAGGATTCGCTCCACCTCAGATCGACGGTGTCCCTCGAGACACTGGAAAATTGCGCTGTGCTCGGAGTCCACCGGCAAGAGCGGGATTCCGCGCTCGCGCGCGGCGGA
>Ga0126379_10002946_pt1 | contig 10925 bp, 7 predicted proteins | sample PanSoiMetPlot_24_FD_92640 | JGI IMG/M metagenome (GOLD analysis project Ga0126379, IMG submission 92640) | Tropical forest soil microbial communities from Panama - MetaG Plot_24 | ecosystem: Environmental > Terrestrial > Soil > Tropical forest > Bulk soil | place: Panama | collected 2016-02-17
AATTGCCCGCCACTGGTTACTGGTGTCGGCTGCCCTCGGTGTGCTTGTCGTGGCGGTTGTCTTTTATGTCCTAGATCGCCGTGCGGGGCCGAATATCCGCTCGCTTGCCGTCTTGCCATTGCAAAACCTGTCCGGAGATTCAGGCCAGGAATATTTCGTGGACGGAATGACGGACGAACTGATCACCGACCTGGCGCAGATTCACTCTCTGCGGGTCATTTCGCGCACGTCGGTTATGCAGTTCAAGCAGACGCAGAAGAGCTTGCCGGAAATTGCTGCTGCACTGGATGTGGACGCGGTTGTCGAGGGATCGGTGCAGCGGACAGGCAACAATGTACGCATTACCGCACAGCTTCTTGACGCACGGCAGGACCGGCATTTGTGGGCTGCCAGTTACGAGCGCGAAATTACAAACGTTCTGGAATTACAAGGTCAAGTGGCGAAATCTATTGCGGATCAAATCAACGCCAAGCTTACCCCCCAGGAGGGAGCGACCTTGACGGTCCGCCGGCCCACGAATCCTGCTGCCTATGATGCCCTGTTGACGGGCAAGTATCTCTTCAACAGAAGAAACGCTGCCGATACCAAGAAAGCCATCGGCTATCTGCAGCATTCCGTCGAGATTGACCCCAATAGCGCTGATGCGTGGACGACGCTGGCGAGTTGCTACACGTCCTTGGGCTCTGACTTGGCCGCTGCTGATCCGGCAGAGGTAATTCCGCTGGCGCACGCTGCGATCGCAAAGGCGCTCCAGATCGATCCCAACCTTGCCGAGGCCCATACCACGTTGGCATGGATCAAACTTTGGTACGAATGGGATTGGGGTGGCGCAGAGCGGGAATTCCGCCGAGCGCTCGAATTGAATCCCAATAATTCAGCTGCTCACCGTGAGTACTCGCATTATTTGCAATTGCGGAAACGATTCGATGAAGCAATCGCGGAGAACAACCGGGCCATCGAACTCGCGCCGCTGGATATTTTGCCTTCAATCCACCTTGCCTGGCTTTATGTGGACGCGCGCGATGGCCCGAAAGCAGTTGCCCAGAGCCAGCACGTCCTTGAGATGGATCCCTCATTCACCGGCGCGTATCTTCTGCTAGCCCGAGGATACGAGCTGGAAGGCAAATGGGAGGATGCGATTGCGTCGACTGAAAAAGCGAAGGCGGCATATCCGCAAGCATATTCAGCAAACATCGCCTACATCAGCGCTGCTTCGGGTGACAAACTTCGAGCTCAGAAAGCTCTTTCTGACCTGACGGAATTCGCCCGCCACAATTACGTGTCGCCAGTCGAGTTTGCGACATGCTATGCCGCCTTGGGGGACCGCGACAGAGCGTTCAAATATCTGGACTCAGGGTATCGCCAACACGACACATGGATGATTGCGCTGGAAGTAAATTTTGGGTTGGACAACTTGCGAACGGATCCGCGTTTCCAGGAGCTTGAACGAAGGGTGGGGTTTTGAAATAGACTGAGTCCCGCATGACGTTAGGACTCTATCGGAACTGCTCCGCCGGGGACCAAGCTGCGCTTTCCTGAACTCCGCAAGGTAGCAAGTCGCGATGCCGGGGAGCAGTTTCGATAGAGCCGTGAGAAGGAAGCCGTTTCAGAACAAATTCCAGAGGAACTGGTTGTAGACGTCGTGGTGGTACTGGACTTCGGGCGCCTTAACAAAGGTTCCCAGAAGGCGCGGGCAACGATCCGCAGCATTTTGCTTAAGCTCGCCGTAGCGTTGCTTCACATCTGCGCCAAGCAGTGTGGTAGTCCAATCCGCATTGCGGAAATTCTCCATGGCGTCGTAGATGTTGTCGGGTAGGTAGCGCTCGGCCTGACGTAGGTTCTTGATCTTCGCGGTTTCGCCCTGAAGTCCCGTCTTAAACACGCCAAGCATGACCAGGTAGGGATTGGCATCGGGTGCGACTGAACGCATTTCCACGCGCATGCTTCTCTCGTTGCCAATAGGAACGCGAATCATGGCTCCGCGATCGACCGGCGAGGCCTTGATCTGGTTCGGCGCTTCGAAATGCGGATCGAGACGGCGGAATGCATTCACGCTGGAGTTGAACAACAAGCAAGTGTCGTTGCCGTGCGTCAGGAACCGATCGATGAACTGCCAGCCAAGCTTGCTCAGCTTCTCTTCGCCCTTGGGATCCCAGAACATGTTCTTGCCATTCTTGCTCACGGAAACGTTGGTATGCATGCCGCTTCCGTTAACGCCGACCACAGGCTTCGGCAGGAAGCACGCAGTCAGCCCAAGGTTGGTAGCGATCTGGCGGCAGATCAGCTTATAGAGTTGGATCTGGTCGGCAGCCGCAACCACTTCGCCGTACGAATAGTTGATCTCGAACTGCGACGGCGCGACCTCCGGATGGTCCTTCTCGTTCTGGAAGCCCATCGCGCGCTGCACTTCCGCCGTGGCATCGATGAACAGTCTCAATGGGTCACCGGGCAGGGAATGGAAGTACCCGCCCGTGTTGACGTATTCGAACTTGTGTGTCTCGTGATAATGGCGTTCGGCATCCTTACCGGCAAACAGGAAGCCTTCGATTTCATTCGCGGCGTTCAGGGTATAGCCATTTTTGTCGTATTGTTCCTGGGCGAAGGCTTTAAGAATGCCGCGGATATCGGCGCCGTAGGGCGTACCGTCCTTGTCGATCACATCACCGAAGACAAGAATCTTACCCGGTCCAAACACGTCCGCCGGTCCCCAATAGAAGGCGGGCCAGTCGATATAAAGGCGTAAGTCGCTCTCGCGCTGTGCGGTAAAGCCACGAATCGAAGAGCCGTCGAAGGTCAGGTTGGCGAAGTTCTTGACCAGGAACTTCTTATCGTAGTCGAGCATGTGCAAGCGGCCTTCCAGGTCGCTAAAGAGCACGGTCACGGCCTTGATGCGCTTTTCGTCGGTAAGATACTTGATGCGCTCTTCCTGAATCTTGTGGACATCCACTCGCTTCTGGCGTTGTTCCTTGGCGTGTAGATTCAATTCTTCCAGCTGGTCATAAGGAAGGGCCAGGAAATTACGTAGTTCGTTCGTCGACATGAATCTCCTCTGAATTGGGATTGGGAACCGCCACTGCGATTTGAGAGTTGGTAGGCGATCATATTGAGGTTAACGGATGGCGAATTTCACCTCAAATTAAAAGCGCTAATGCGGCATATTGACGGAATTTATCGAACACCGGCGTACAACTTCGGGGTAAGCGGTAGATTACCAGGGTGCTAAGGTGCGGTAGCCAGTCGTTTGCTCAGAATGATCTCAGCGCCGTGGCGCGCAAATGAAACCTCCGTCATCAGACCGCGTATCAGGGGGATACCCCGGCCATGCGAAAGGCGAGTTGTCTCGAATTTTTTCGGGTCAGCACGCTCCAGGTTAAATCCCCGGCCGGAGTCGCGAATCGAGATCACGATTTGCACAGGGTCGGCGGTCACGGCACAAAATATTTTCTTGAGCGGATCGTCTTTACAACCATGCAGCGCGGCGTTTGCAAGCGCTTCCTGCAAGGCAACCAGGATATCGATCTGGTCGCCTTCGTCCATTGCTTGTTGTAGGACGAAGTCCATAAGCTTGTCTCGATATTCGGGCACAGAGGCAAGAACCCCGGGGAATTCGAACTCCTGATACCGAACAAGCTGCGAAGGCAACTGGTTCACCGGTGGCTGGACAGAAATGAGCGGAGCTGTCGCCGCGGCCAGCTGATCGTCGGAAGTGGCAGGTTTCTGCTGCTCTTCCTCGGGATTCAACTCTGCTGAAATGTGCACACCTGCATTATGCGTACGCGATGTGCAGTTCGCCACCAAACTGTTTGAGATAGAGGTTAAATTTCTGTGAACTCGACCCTAACTCGAAACTGTTACCGCTTCGGTTACGTCTATTTATTAGACTCGGTTCATGATTGCGAAACGTAAACCATGGCAAAATCAATGTGTATCTGAACTAGCGAGGCTGGCAAGCGTGCCGAATTCTCAAATGACGAAAAATGCCGTGCGCTGCGATGAAAACGATAGGCACGGCCGGGCGACCAGAAACGGATCTCAGGAAATGCTTCGAATCGATATTGAGACGACGAAAACCTTCGCTACTCTAATCTGCGCCGGACAGTTGATATTGGGCGTCGAAACCGAGACGCTGCGAACGATGGTCCAGTCGCGAACGGAAGAGAATATTCGCGTCGATCTTTCCGGGGTGGAAAAGATCGATGCCTCAGGTCTTGGCTTGCTCGTGGAATTGCAATCGTGGGCACGCGAGACAGGCCACATACTTACGTTGATCGATCCCTCCGAGGCGGTGTGGAGACTCGTGATCTTAACCAAGCTGTACAGTACGCTGGAGATTTCCTACACCGCCGTAGCGGCACCTGCTGGCGAGCACGGGGGTATCGGATACGATGAGATGATCGCCTAACTCAGTGCAACCACTTCCAGCTGGATATTATTGAAGAAAAGGGGCACGACTTCGGTCATGCCCCTTACTGGTTTATAGGCTTCCTTATGCTTACGTCCCAGCCTCCATCACCGGGCTGGATTCAGGGTAGCCTGCTGGCTCGTTTCCTGCACGATGAACGCATTCACGCGGAGACCGACGGGCAGGTCGATTCCGTTGTCCAGCTCAACCAAGGTTTCAAGGATCTTGGTGTCGACGCGCTCCGTGGGCTCATCGGTGCGCACGTTCTTGCGCCCCAACTCCTGACCAATGCGGACTACATGTCCAGGGAAGCGCCGAGTGCCGTAGGCATCTGCGGTAACATACGCGGCTTGGCCGAGTGTCAACTTGCTGACGTCCGCCTCATCGACATCAACACGCACGCGTAGCGCACGTTTGTCGCCGATAGTGAAGATCGGGTCAGGGCTGGTTGAGGAGTTCGAAACACTCTCGCCTGCGCGATGGTGCTTGCGTAGCACTGTCCCGTCGATGGGAGCGCGAATGTAGGTCTTCTCCAGTACGGCGCGTGCCTCATCCAGTCTGGCTTTTGCGAGCTGCAAGTTGGCCCCGGCCATGGCGCGGTCTTCTTCACGCGCATCGGCGGCCACCAGGGAATGATGTTGCGACATCTCGTCGTAACGCGCCTTCGCGACCTGGTACTCCTTTGCATAGCGGTCGGCTTCTTCGCGCGAGATAACGCCGGCAGCAAACAGCCTCTGACGGCGCTCCATTTCCGACTGTGCGTTATTCATCACAGCCCGAGCTTCTTCCACCGTGGAAAGCGCTTCGCGGCGCTCTTGCGCCCGTGCGCCGTTGATGACCTTGCGAAGCTCTGCCTCTTTTTGCTGCACCTCGGCGGCGGCCGACTCTACCTGCGCACGATAGTCGCTGTTTTCCAGCTCCGCCAGCAGTTGGCCGGCCTTCACCTTGTCGCCCTCTTCTGCGAGGATCGACTTCAGCTTGCCATTCAACTGAGAGGCAAGCTTGATGTCCTCCGAGCTGGGCTCCACCCGACCGGCCGCGGCAATCAGAAATTCCGTTTGCACCGCTGTCTGCTTGGTTTGTGCACATTTCACCTGAGTCCCGCGCGCCCAAATCACTCCTGCCGTCAACCCGCAAACTGCCAGTATTGCTAGAACGATTAATGTTCGACGCTTCATGTCCTCACCCAACCTCTCCTACGCGGCGTCCTCTGCCAGCGCTTCTGCAATTCTTCCGTCTTCCATGCTTACAATCCGGTCTCCGAACTCGAGCACACGGCTGTCATGCGTCACCACCACCACGCCTCGTCCATGCGTTTGTGCCAGCTCACGCATCATCTCCATCACATTGCGGCCCGAATGCGAGTCCAGCGCTGCTGTCGGCTCGTCGGCCAGAATCACTCCCGGCGACCCTGAGAGGGCGCGGGCAATGGCAACTCGCTGCTTTTGTCCACCACTCAGATCTGAGGGGAACGAGTTGTACTTGGCTGCCAGTCCGACCTGTTCCAGCAGGCGTCGAGATTCCCCTTTTGCCTTTGCCCCGCGAATACCCTTCAGATCAAGCGCGAGTTCTACGTTCTCGCCGACCGTCAGGGTGGGAAACAAGTTGAATCCCTGAAAAATAAATCCGATGTTCTTCAGCCGCACTGCCGGCAATTCGCGCTCGTCGAGATTCGCTACTTCCCTGCCGGCAACCTTCACGCTGCCGGTGGTCGCACGCAGGATGCACCCCATGATCGACAGCAGGGTTGTTTTGCCACTGCCGGAGGGGCCCATCAGCAGCACAACCTCGCCCTGCTCAACCTCGAAGTCAACACCGTGCAGCACCGGGACCTGGTTCGGGCCTTCGATAAATACCTTGGTTACATCGCGGACGGAAATCGCCGGAATCATTCGCTACTCCTAGCCGCGAAACACCATCGCGGGATCCAAGCTGGTTACTTTGTTGATGGAGACAACCGCTGCCGTCGTACACATCAGCACCGTCAGGAAGAAAATCCCGATCGCCATGGGCAGAGGCAGATAAATCGCCGCGCCTCCGCTCTGACTGGCTCGTACCACGAAGAAGCTGACGAACATCGCCAGCGCATAGCCGACAACCGCGGCAATGCCGGCCTGGATGATGATCACACGATAGATGTAGCTGTTCGGCGCACCCATGGCTTTCAGCGTGCCGTACTCGCGGATGTGGTCCATCGTGGTGGCGTAGATGGTCTGCGCCACGACAACCACGCCAACCACCAAACCAAGGAGAGCCGCGATGAGCACAGCCACGCCCGCACCCGTCGTGAACATCCAGTAAAAGCGGGTCATCGCGCTGAACTTCGACGTGGTGAGCACATCGACATCACGCAGACGGGACTGCAGGTCCTGCTGAAGCTTTTTCAGGTCTGTTCCCGGTGCAGCTTTGACCAGGATGAACAAGGTCTGGTCCTCTTCCAGCCGCCCGAATGCCTGCGCATTTTTGAACGTCGTGAACACATAGGGCGTCGTGGTGAAAGCGCGAATGCCCTTGGTGAAGCCCACAACTCGAGCGCGCCTTCCGTTGATCTCGAAGATTTCGCCGACGTTCTTTACCCCAAGCTTGTTGGCGTATAGCTGGTCAATCATCACCGCGTCAGGCGTCTTAAGGTCTTCGACATCGCCCTGCACCACATTCCACGGTCCGCCGATCTTGGTGTACGGGTTGAAACCCACCACCTGGACCGACTGCTCTGCTCCATTGGGCGTCTTCCACTGCGCGAAACGCACAATGTACTTCTCCGCAGTGGCGACGCCCGGTGTCGCCAGCACCTGGTAAAGTTTACGTTCCGAAAACGCTGCGCCCTGTTCGATGTATGGCGTGTGCTTCGAGACAATCCACAGGTCGACTTTCGATTTGTCGATGATGCTCGACGTGGTCACGGTGAAGCCGAGGAAGAGGCCCATCTCAACCACAATCAGCACCACGGCGAAGACGATGCCCGTCAGCGTGACTGCGAGCCGGACTTTATCGTGCATGAGATTGCGCTGCGCAAGAGGAGGCATGGCTCACTTTCCTCTCAACAGTCCGTGCAACTGCGTGTCGATCATGACCTCCACACGCTTCTTCAGGGGACGCCAGGGGACCCAGTTGTCCTCCGACTTGGCGATCTGCAAAGAGATCACGCCATGAACGCCGGCCCATAAAGTCTGCGCCACCAGGTCAGGGTCCTTGAATTCATCGCGGAAGGCCCCAGCCTTTATTGCTTCCTCCACCGTCGCCCGCAGGAATTCGTACGCGTCTTCTTCCGGATTGCCCTTGCCCTCCAACACCGGGTCCAATTCCAAAATTGGCAGATGCGGAGTCATGAACATCGTCCGGTAGTGGTTGGGATGCTTGCGCCCAAATTCGACATACGCCGGCGCGATCTTCTTCAGCCGTTCGACCGGATCGGCAATCTGCGCCAGCCCTATCAGCGACTGCGCCAAGCGGCGAAAATCTTCGTGGCAAATCTCCCGAAATAACTGATCTTTGTCCTGAAAGTGGACGTAGATCGCGGTGGGCGAGTACTCCACCTTGTCGGCGATTTTGCGCATGGAAACGCCTTCATACCCCTCGGCCATAAACAGTTCGCGTGCAGCATCGAGGATGCGCTCCCGCGTCTCCAGCTTTTCCCGTTCGCGTCGTTCTTTGACTCCCATAACACCAGCACCTTACTTAACAGTGTTAACCAAACACCGTTAACTTACTGCGCGGCGTTACGTATGTCAAGCGATTTTCTGTGAATTTTTCAAAAAATGGGACGAGTTGCTGACTGGTCCCCCTGGCCAAACAAAAGGCAGGGGCTTTTCGCCTAATTGCAATTGCCGTTAGCTAATCACCTCGTCACCGCGATACTGGTCGGCACCAGATTCCATCCCCTCAGATTCACCTGGGGCTGGCTACTCGCCGAGGCTGGGAATTCGATGTCCACTTCTTTGCTCTCGCCCGGCAGCAGTGACACATAGTTGTCGCTATAGTAGGCCGGCAAAATGCGCGATCGGTCGGCCGCGTTCACCAGTGTCAGCTTGTTTTGGAGCGCTGCGGCTGTGCCGCTATTCCGCAGATGCACGCGAATGTGTTGTGTATCGCCGCTCTTGATCCACGTCGCGGACGCTGAGAGGTTGGCGTTCGGTAGATGTGTAAGCGCACGGTAGGAAGCGCTGGTTGCACCCAACCAATACAGGTTTTCCGACAGCAATTGGCCGGTCGCGCTTCGGGCCTCGAGTTTTACAAAGACCACTCCGGTTCCCATCAACGGCGCAAGGTCGAGCTTGAATCCGGGCGTGGTCGCGTTTGCCGTCAGGTCCTTCTTTTCGGTGTGCTGCAGCAGCGATTTGTTGTCGAGCGAATATACATTCGCTGTAATTGTCACGCCCGGTTGTGCTGATGTAGTTGTGTTTACCATGTCCACGTTGAAGTTCGACAGGTCGAGCTGTACGTGCAGCGCCTCGCACGCTTTCTTCACTCCATAAAACGACGCCTGCGTGTCATAGTCGGAGCTGAGTATCTGCCACATGGTGCTGGGCCATGCCGGCTGCGTCATCCACAGCATGCGACCGGAGTTGGGAGCCCACAGGTGGGCGTACATGCCTTCGAAGATCGCGCGGTGCTGGTTATACTGCAGCATCTGCGCTTTGCGCTCGAAGTCCGCCAGGCTTGTGCCCGCACCAAACTCGGTCTCGACTTCACGCATAAAGGGGTCGATCTCGCCGTTCCCGCTCTGGTGCCAATCGTGATAGGCCCACGCATCACCAATAGGCCAGCGGTCTTCTGTCGGGATCCATGCGCTGAACGATTCCAGCGTTGAGAGCGAGACGGTTCCCGTCTCCACCGAGAACCCGTGGTTCCATTGCGTGAAATACAGGGTCGGGTCCTGGAACTTGTACGGCCCGCTGTTTTGTAGATTCACCTGGTTCGAACTAGGCGAATAATAGCGAGTGCCGTCGTATCTGTTGATGACTTCGATCAGGCCTTCGTTGAGAATGGGCGAAGGTACGCCTTCGTTGCGTCCGCACCACATCACAATCGATGGGTGATTGCGAAAGCGCACAATCGTGTCACGCGCGTTATCGAGAAAGAGCGGGATGTCGAGCGGTTCAACGTTGTATTCCTGCGTAGAGGCCCAAAAGTCGTTCCAGACCATCATTCCATACTCATCGGCGAGGTCGTAGAAGGTCTGCTCGGTGTTCTGTCCTACCCAGTTGCGAATGATGTTGACGTTGGCATCACGATGCAGCCGGAAGTAGGGCTCCAGCTTCTCGCGCGACACCCGCTTGCGCGAGTCGTCCATGCCCCAGTTGCCACCACGCGCTGCAATGCGCACTCCGTTTACCTTCAGCACCAAGTAGTGACCCATCTTTGTGTCCTCGACCGAAGTGACCGCCGGTGAGCTCTCGCCGGCAGGCGTTAGCGACGCCGCCCAGGACATCCACCCCTCGCGCCAATCTTTGGGATACTCCGGCGGAAACGGATCCGCTGCTGGAATTTGGCGCATGCCTGCGTGCGTGACGTTCACCACCACCTCGCCGCGTGCACGCGCTGCGGTCGTCGAGACCTCCACGCGGCGCAAATGTCCGTTGTGGTCAAACAGACCAAGTTCGTAGGTCACTTCGCGCACACCGAAGCGTACCTGCTTTGCGTCCGACTCTTTTCCTCCTTCGAAGAAGTCGATTTTTGCCGTGTATAGCTCGGGCTTGCCGTATCCGTTCGGCCACCACAATCGCGGATGCTGCAGTGTCAATTGCGAGAACTCCGCTGGAGCCAGCTTCACCTCGCTCTTCCCCGGGCCGACAGTGATTTCCTTGTTGACCACCACGTCCTCGATCGCGACGCGAACTGTTCCCTTCACCGGCTCGTGGGAAGCGTTTTCCAGCGGCACCGTAATCTCGACGTCCGCCTTGCTGGTATCCGGCAGAGGCAGTTTGGTCACAATCTGCAGATCGCCGATCTTCACCAGGCCGGTTGCGGTCAGCGTGACAGGCTGCCAGATTCCGGTATCACGATCGCGGATTGCCGGAATCCAGTCCCAGCCTTCGGTCGCAACGAAGGTCGGACCGTCGAGACACATGATGCCGCCGTTTTCACCTGGGCCACCCAAGATCGACTGCTCGTGCGGGATCCCGGGATGCGGCGGCGGCGACACCCTCACTAAAAGAACGTTGGTCTGACCTTGCTTGAGGGCGTCCGTCACATCGAAGATGCCGCGAATAAACGCGCCCTTGACGTTGCCCAGCGAGTGCCCATTCAGCCACATCTCGGCGGCGTAGTTGATGCCCTCGAACGTCAGCGTCATCCGCTGGCCGGTCGCATTGGGCGCCTTGAATTCGTTCCGGTACCAGTAATCCTGTTTGTTGAGACTCTCCGGGATGGTGAGATTATTCAGCCCATAGTCGGAATCGGCATAAACGCCGCGATCGATCATCGTGGTCAGCGCCGTCCCGGGCACGGTGGCGACGAGCCATTCCCTGGTGTCGAACCCTGGTTTCGCGATATCTGCCGCACTCGCCTTAACCTGTGGCGC
>Ga0126379_10002948_pt1 | contig 10923 bp, 5 predicted proteins | sample PanSoiMetPlot_24_FD_92640 | JGI IMG/M metagenome (GOLD analysis project Ga0126379, IMG submission 92640) | Tropical forest soil microbial communities from Panama - MetaG Plot_24 | ecosystem: Environmental > Terrestrial > Soil > Tropical forest > Bulk soil | place: Panama | collected 2016-02-17
AGTGCGGGTGAAAGCATCGAGCGCCGAAAACGGCTCGTCGAGCAGCAGCACTTCCGGCCGCGGCACCAACGCCCGCGCGATGGCGACCCGCTGCGCCTGCCCGCCCGACAATTCGCGCGGCCATACCGCAGCCTTGTCGGCAAGGCCGACGCGGCGAAGCGCTGCGGCAACCCGCTCGGCACGCTCGGCCTTGCGCCGGTTGTTAAGGCCGAAGCCGACATTGTCTGCGACTTTCAACCAGGGCAGCAGCCGCGGCTCCTGAAAGATGATGCCGATCTTCTCGTGCGGCGCGCCGATCCGCTCGCCGTCCAGGATCACCGTGCCTTCGCTCGCCGGATCGAGTCCGGCAATCGCGCGCAACAGCGTCGACTTTCCGCAGCCCGAGCCGCCGATCACGGCGACGATTTCGCCGAGCGCGACTTCAAGCGACACGCCGCCGAGCGCGTGCACGCCGTTGGGATAAGTCTTGCCGATGTGGTCGAGCACGAGCATGGTAATGAGTCACGTTTCCCGGATGCGGTGCAGCGCAATAGCGGTGCACCGCTGATCCGGGATCTTTTCAAACGCTTCGTCCGTAACGATCCCGGGTCTGCAGCGCATCATTTCATGCTGCGCTGCGCCCGGGATACGGTTATCACTCATGCCGGACCACATCTTCCCAGCGCAGGAACGGCGCCGCGACGAGCGCGATCAGCCAATCGGTGGCCTTGCCGACGATAGCGAACGCAACAATCGCGGCGATGATTTCGGCCGGCTTGCCGAGCTGCTGGCCGTCGATCAGCAAATAACCGAGACCTTCGGACGCGCCCATCAGTTCGGCGGCGACGACGAACATCCAGCCGAGCCCGAGCCCGGAACGCAGCGAAATCACATAAGCGGGCAGCACCGCCGGCAGCAAAATCCGCCGCACCATCTCGAAATCCGACAACCGAAAGGCCCGGCCGACTTCAACGAGCTTGCGATCGACCGATTGGATGGCGCCCATCAGGCCGAGATAAACCGGAAAGAACACGCCGACCGCAATCAGCGTCACTTTGGACGCTTCGAAAATCCCGAGCCATAGAATGAACAGCGGGATCCAGGCGATCGACGGAATCGCGCGCAGGGCTTGGAGGCTGGGATCGAGCAGGCGCCGCAGCAGCGGCGAATAGCCGGTCGCCGCGCCGATGACAGTCGCGACCGCAGCGCCGAGCGCAAATCCGGCGGCGACCCGCGACAAGGTCACCAGTGTGTCGCGCTGCAATTCGCCGGTGCGGGCAAGATCGACGAATGTTTGGAAGACGACCGAGGGCGGCGGCGCCAGGCGCCCGGTCGACCAGCCGAGCCGCACCACGATTTCCCAGGCCACCGCCAGGGTCACCGGCACAATCAAGCCCAGGGCCGGCCAGATGAACCGTGCGCGGCGGTTTGCCGCCGATCGTTCCTGCGCCGGTGTGCCTTCCGCAGCGATGGTCATGCTGACAAGAGACATGGTGCAATGGCCAAATGCAATGTGCTCTTTCCCGGGCGCAGCGCAGCACGCAGTGATGCGCTGCAGACCCGGGATCGTTAGGGACTTGGCGTTTGGAGCGATCCCGGATTCTGCGGTGCACCGCTATCGCGCTGCACCGCATCCGGGAAACCGTAAATTCACGCCGCGCTCACGAAACGATCGTCAACCAGATCGTCGAGCGCTTTTTTGACGTCGACGTTGCCGGGGATGACTCCGGCCTGTTGCAGCGCCAATCCGGCCTTGAGGATGGTGTCGCGCTGCGGCGCGCCGATGCGGTTGAAATTAAGATCGGTGCGCTCCTTAAGCTGGATATCGACCACCGCGCCGGGAAGCTTGGTCGCCTCGATGAACACGCGCTTCTCGTCGTCGTAGTTCGCCAAGCAATATTTGCGCGCGTTCTCATAGACCGCGAGCACGCGCCGCGTCAGGTCGGGATAGGTTTTGAGAAATTCCTCGCGGCCGTTGAGGATGCCGTAGGTATTGGCGTCTTTGTTGCGATAAAATAGCCGCGCGCCGTCTTCGACCTGCGCCTGCGCCATCATCGGATCGAGGCCGGCCCAGGCATCGACGTCGCCGCGGATGAGCGCGGTCTTGCCGTCCGGATGCTGCAGCAGCACCTCGCTGATGTCCTTCTCGCTCAAGCCGACCGAAAGCAGAGCGCGCACCAGGAAAATGTGCGGATCGGTGCCGCGCGTCACCGCCACGCGCTTGCCCTTGAGGTCTTCGATTTTGTTGATCGAGGTGTCTTTGCGCGTCACCAGCGCCGTCCATTCCGGCTGCGAATAGACGTAGATCGACCTGATCGGATTGCTGTTGATTTTGCTCAAGAGCGCCGCCGACCCCGCGGTCGAGCCAAAATCGATCGAGCCGGCGTTAAGGAATTCCAGCGCCTTATTCGAGCCGAGCGTCTGCACCCAGCGGACGCCGATGCCGTCCTTGCTGAATTCTTTCTCGAGGAGGCCCTGCTCTCTGAGCACCATCGACACCGGGTTGTAGGTCGCCCAGTCGATGCGAATTTCCGATGGCTTGTCGGCGGCGCGAGCCGGGCGGCCAAAGGCAAACGGTGCAAGAGGGGACAGCGCGGCGAACGCGGTCGCGGCGAGGACATTGCGGCGATGAAGCATGACGACCTCCAAAATTATGTTTTTCCATAGGAGCGGCCGCCAGAGGCGTCAATCGAAAAAAACGACTATGGAATGGCACAAATGTAGAAGATTGTGCCGTTGCATGGATAGAGGCTTGAGCGATGACATCGCCTTCGCGGCACCCAATCACCACAATGCGCGTTCACATGCCGCCGGATCGCGATGACACTCCCCACCCGCTCCGCTAAGCCTATCCGTGATGTTGGACATTCAACGATCGCCGCGCAGCGCGAGTGAATTGATCGAGCCTTCGGCGCTCGCCGCCGATCTCAAAGCACTGGCCGAGCGCCATGCCGGCCGTGACCGCGAATTGCGCACCGCTGTCGCCCAGCATCTCAAGTCGGCGGTCACGCAGGCCCGCGCCCGCGCCGAACAACTCCTGTTGCGAGATCGCCATGGCCGGCGCTGCGCCGAGCGGCTCGCTTTGCTGCAGGACGAGATCATCCGCATCCTGTTCGAGTTTGCCGCCAGCGAACTCTATCCGTCGCGGGTGCCATCCGAGGCGGAGCGCATGGCCGTGGTCGCGACCGGTGGCTACGGCCGCCGGTTGCTGGCGCCGGGCTCCGACATCGATCTGCTGTTTCTGCTTCCCTACAAACAGACCGCGTGGGGCGAGTCCGTCGCCGAGGCCCTGCTCTACTGCCTGTGGGATATGGGACTGAAGGTCGGGCACGCCACGCGCTCGGTCGACGAATCGATTCGCCAGGCCAAGGCGGATATGACCATACGCACCGCGCTGCTCGAGTCGCGGTATCTGTTCGGTGACGTCAAGCTCTACAACGAGCTGACCGCGCGCTTCGACAAGGAAGTGGCGCACGGAAGCGCCGCGGAATTCGTCACCGCCAAGCTCGCCGAGCGCGAGCAGCGCCATCGCCGCGCCGGCCAATTCCGCTACGTGGTCGAACCTAACGTCAAGGACGGCAAAGGCGGCCTGCGCGACCTGCACACCTTGTTCTGGATCGCCAAATACGTCTACCGCGTGCGTGAACCGGAAGAACTGATCGAGCGCGGCGTATTCGATCGCGACGAATACAATCTGTTCCGCCGCTGCGAAGATTTCATGTGGTCGGTCCGCTGCAACATGCATTTCGTCGCCGGCCGCGCCGAAGAGCGCCTGTCGTTCGACATCCAGCGCGATATCGCGGTGCGGCTTGGCTATACGGCGCATCCCGGCTTGCGCGACGTCGAGCGCTTCATGAAGCATTATTTTCTCACCGCCAAGCATGTCGGCTATTTGACCGCCATCCTCTGCGCCGGGCTCGAGGAGCGGCAGGCCAAGCCGGCGCCGGTCTTAAGCCGGATGATGGCGCGGCTGCGCCCGGCGCCGAGCCCGAAAAAATTGAGCGATGACTTCGTCGTCGACAATAACCGCATCAATGTCGCGCGCGCCGACGCATTCCGGGGCGATCCAGTCAACCTGATCCGGATGTTCCGGCTGGCGCAGCAGCACAATCTCGAATTTCATCCCGAAGCGCTGCGCGCGGCGACGCGTTCGCTCAAGCTGATCGATAAGAAAGTCCGCGACGACGGCGAAGCCAATCGCCTGTTCCTGGAAATCCTGACCGCCCCCGACGCCGCGGAGATCGTGCTCCGCCGCATGAATGAAGCCGGCGTACTCGGCGCTTTCGTGCGGTCGTTCGGCCGCATCGTCGCGATGATGCAGTTCAACATGTACCATCACTACACGGTGGACGAGCATCTCATCCGCTGCATCGGCATGCTCAACGAGATCGCCCGCGGCGACAATCCGGAAACGGCGCTGGCCAGCGAACTGATCAAGACGATCCAGCCGCAGCACCGGCCCGTCCTCTGCGTCGCCTTGTTCCTGCACGACATCGCCAAGGGCGGGGTCGAGGATCATTCGATCGCCGGCGCGCGGCTTGCCCGCCGCTTCGGTCCGCGCTTGGGCTTGAGCGCGGCGGATACCGAACTAGTCGCCTGGCTGGTCGAAGTGCACCTGGTGATGTCGACCGTGGCGCAATCGCGCGATCTGTCGGACCGCAAGACCATCGAGAATTTCGCCGCGGTGGCACAGTCGCTAGAGCGGCTCAAATTACTGACGATCCTCACCACCGCAGACATCCGCGCGGTCGGCCCCGGCGTATGGAACGGCTGGAAGGCGCAGCTGATCCGCACGCTCTACTACGAAACCGAGCCGGTGCTCACCGGCGGCTTTTCCGAGGTCAATCGCGCGCAGCGCGTTGCCCGCGCCCAGGCCGAGTTCCGCGCCGAACTGGCGGATTGGCCGGAGGCCGAACTCGACGCTTATCTCGAACGGCACTATCCGGCCTATTGGCTCAAGGTCGATCTGCCGCACAAGCTCAGCCATGCGCGCTTCGTGCGCGCAACCGAGGCGGCCGGAAAAAGCCTTGCCACGCAGGTTGCCTTTGATGCGGCGCGCGGCGTCACCGAGCTCACCGTGTTCGCGCCGGATCATCCATGGCTGCTTTCGATCATCGCCGGGGCCTGCGCGCTCGCCGGCGCCAATATCGTCGACGCGCAGATCTACACCACGACCGACGGGATCGCGCTCGACACTATCGCGGTGTCGCGCGAATTCGAGCTCGACGAAGATGAAGCGCGGCGGGCGGCACGGATCGGCGATGCCATCGAGAAAGCGGTGCGCGGCGAGCTCAAATTGCCGGAGACCGTCGCCAAGCGCACGCTGCCGAAGGGGCGGCTTAAGGCTTTCGCCATCGAGCCGGAGGTCACCGTCAACAATCAATGGTCGAACCGCTACACTGTGGTCGAGGTCACCGGGCTTGACCGGCCGGGTTTGCTCTACGAACTGACCACGACGCTGTCGAAATTGGATCTCAATATTGCGTCCGCCCATGTCGCGACCTTCGGCGAGCGCGTGGTCGACGTGTTCTATGTCACCGACCTGACCGGCGCGCAGATCACGACGCCGACGCGGCAGGCGGCGATCAAGCGGCCGCTGCTCGCTTTGTTCGCCACGCCGACGGCGGAGGCGAAGCCGGCGAAGGAGGCGAAGGAAGCGGCGGGCTGATAGGGCGTTTCCCGGACGCGGTGCAGCGCGATAGCGGTGCACCGCAGATCCGGGACCGTACCGAACTCAGCGTTTGAAACGATCCCGGGTCTGCAGCGCAGCACTATCTCGTCGCCAAAGACCCACGCAAAACGTGAGTTAGTGCTGCGCAGCGCCCGGGAAACGGTTCAGTAACCGCCCCTTAAACCCGGCAAATTACGGTCCTCCCTGGCGCTAGAGCATGATCCCGAAAAGTGGGTACCGATCTTCGGAAAGATCATGTTCAAGCAACAGCTAATGGTGATTCCACGTAATCCCATTTCGCTTTAGTGGGGCGCGCCGGGGACGGGTCTATGGCTTGGCGAGAGGGACGAAAGCGCGGCGGTGGCTCAAGCCTCGATCTGGATCTGTCGCCGGAGGACCGTGTCGGCGCCCCGGCCGAGATCCCGAACAAGAATCGTAGAAAACCCGCCCCCTCCCCGTCGCGGCGGCGCCGCCGCGGCCGTGACGATCCTTCGCCGCGCAAACGCAAGCGCGGTGGTAAACGCCGCGTGCTCCTTCGCCGCACGCTCTACTGGGGCACTGTCCTCGCGCTGTGGGCGCTGATCGCCGGCATCGGCATGCTGGTCTGGATCGGCATACATCTGCCGCCGATTCAATCGCTGGAAATTCCCAAGCGCCCGCCGTCGGTGCTGATCCTCGGCGATAACGGCGCAACCCTGGCAACCCGCGGCGACATGGGCGGCGCCGCGGTGCCGATCGGTGAATTGCCCGACTACGTTCCCAACGCCTTCATCGCCATCGAGGACCGCCGCTTCTACAGCCATCGCGGCGTCGATCCTTTGGGCATCACGCGCGCGCTGGTCGCCGACGTGCTTCACCGCGGCACCGCGCAGGGCGGCTCGACCATCACCCAGCAGCTTGCGAAAAATCTGTTCCTCACCCAGGAACGCACCGTCACCCGCAAGCTTCAGGAAATCGTGCTGGCGCTCTGGCTCGAGCACAAATATTCGAAGAGGCAGATCCTCGAGCTTTATCTCAACCGCGTTTATTTCGGCGCCGGCGCCTACGGCATCGAAGGCGCGAGCCAGCGCTATTTCGGCAAATCGGCGCGGCAATCGACGCTCGCCGAAGCGGCGATGCTCGCTGGCCTGGTGCAGGCGCCGTCGCGGCTGGCGCCGAACCACAATCCGCAAGGCGCCGAGCGCCGCGCCGCGATCGTGCTCGCCGATATGACCGAGCTGAAAATGATCGCGCCGGGCGCGGCCAAGCTTGCGCTTGCGCACCCGGCGCATGCGATCAAGCCGCCCGCCGCCGGGTCGGTCAATTATGTCGCCGACTGGGTGATGGACGCGGTCAACGATCTGATCGGCAAATTCGAGGAAGACATCGTCGTCGACACCACCATCGATCCGGCGCTGCAGAACGCCGCCGAGCGCGCGCTCACTGAAACGCTCAACCAGAAAGGCGATCGGCTCAATGTCGGCGAAGGCGCGCTGGTGGCGATGACGCCGGACGGCGTGGTGCGGGCGCTGGTCGGCGGGCGCGATTACGGCCAAAGCCAATTCAATCGCGCGGTCGACGCCAAGCGCCAGCCCGGTTCGGCGTTCAAGGCTTTCGTCTATCTCACCGCGCTCGAACACGGACTCACGCCCGACACCGTGCGCGAGGATGCGCCGATCGCAGTGAGGGGCTGGCGGCCGGAAAATTACGAGCGGCAATATCTCGGCCCGGTGACACTGCGCCAGGCGCTCGCCGAATCGCTCAACACGGTCTCGGTGCGGCTGACGCTGGAATTCACCCCGCAGGCGGTCATTCGCACCGCCTACCGGCTCGGCATCGCTTCGATGCTCGAACCGAACGCCTCGATTGCGCTCGGCACGTCGGAAGTCTCCCCGCTCGAGCTCGTTTCCGCCTACGCCACTTTCGCCAATGGCGGTATTGCGGTGACCCCGCATGTGGTGGAGCGGATTCGCACCGCCGACGGCAAGGTGCTTTACGGCCGCACCCAGCAAGCGCTCGGACGCATCGTCGATGCCCGCTATGCCGGGATGATGAATACGATGCTGCACGAGACACTGGTGAGCGGCACCGCGCGCGGCGCGAATCTTCCCGGCTGGCAGGCCGCCGGCAAGACCGGCACCAGCCAGGATTTCCGCGACGCCTGGTTCATCGGCTACACGTCGCGGCTGGTCGCCGGTATCTGGCTCGGCAATGACGACAATACCCCGACCAAACACGCGGTCGGCGGCGGCCTGCCGGTCGAAATTTGGAGCCGGTTCATGCGCACCGCGCTGTCCGGCCAGGCGCCGGCGGCGCTGCCGGGACTCGGCGAACCAAGCTGGTTCGCCGCGCCGTTCAGCGCACCGGCCGCTGCACCGCCGGCGCCGCCGGCGCCGGTTGCCGAGCAACCAAGCGGACGCTCGGACAGTGGCGGCGGGCTTGATTCCTGGCTGCTCGATAAGCTGTTCGGCCGGCGCTGAGCCAGAAAACGGTCGTGCCGTCGTTCCCGCGAAAGCGAGGATCCAGACTTACAAACTGCCGCGTCTTTCTGGATTCCCACTTACGCGGGAATGAGCGGGTAAAATCCGCCGCTCAACTCTTGCGCCGGTAAAATCCTGTGAAGGTCACATGCGATCCACCGCAACGACCGTTGTCTTCGACCACCAAGAGCTCGGCGATCCGCTGCATGCGCACCAGACAACTGCCGGCCTCGGCGCTCGCCGCGCCGAACGACGTGCTGCCGTCGTCGGCGAATTCTATGCGCCCATGCGCCGGTTTGGCGTTGGCGTCGATGACGCCGGAATGCACGCTCTGCGCGGCCGGATAGACGTGCTCGCCGCGGATCCGCAAACTGCCGCGGCGGCCTCTGCTGATGGTGATGGCGCCGCCGGCATGAATCCAGCGGCCGATCCAATCGGCCGTCCGTGGCGCGCGCGCCGACTGCACCGGAGTGAGGCTCGCCGATGGCAGCCAGCCGACGGTCCAGTTTTGCCTGCGATCGGCGGCGGATTGATAGGACACGCAGCTAAAGGCACCGCGGGATTTGCCGACGAGAAGCAGATCGCCGGGGACGAGATAGCTCGGCTGCTCGCAGCCCTCGCGCTCCGCCGGACAGGCGGCGGCGTCGGATGTGTTCTTGACGAAATGCACCTGTGGTCGGTCGGCAATGATTTTTGCGATCGTAACCGGATGCGTCACGTCGAAGCCGATGCCGAGGCAGTCGCCGGGAGTTTCCTCGGCAGATGCCGAAGTCGCAATCAATGGCATCGCAACCAACGGCAGCACCAGGGCGCCAATCGCGAAGCGCCGCGCACCAGGCCGGCGCGGGCGCCGCTTATTCCAGATCATCCCTGCCCCCCGTGTGGGAGAGGGTAGCGAGGGGGGTGGAAACGAATTACCGCCTCCCGGCTCACTTCGTTCGCCGACCACCCCCACAAGGGGGGAGGCAACATGAAAGACGCCCGGGTGGCTGCACCTAAAATCACCATGCCTAGATCCCATGGCGCAGATCGTGATTCTTCAATGGCAGCGAGCGCACGCGCTTGCCGGTGGCGGCAAAGATCGCGTTGCACAAAGCCGGAGCGAGCGGCGGTACCGGCGGTTCGCCGACGCCGCCCCAAAACTCGCCGCTTGGCACGATGACGGTTTCGACCTGTGGCGCGTCGGCAAGCCGCAACATTTCGTAAGCATCGAAATTGGTTTGCTCGGCGGCGCCATCCTTGATGGTGATTTCGCCGTAGAGCGCTGCGGTCAGCGCGTAGACGATCGCGCCTTGCACCTGCATTTCGACCGAGAGCGGGTTGACCACATGGCCGGGATCGATCGCCGCCACCACGCGGTGCACCCGCACTTCGCCGTTCTTGACCGAGACTTCGACCACTTGCGCGCAATAGCTGCCGCAGGCTTCGTTAAGCGCGATGCCGCGGAATACGCCTGACGGCGGCGGCGCATTCCAACCCGCGTGCTTGGCCGCGGCATCAAGCACCGCGAGATTGCGCGGGTTGTTGGTCAGAAGCTTGCGCCGGTAGAGATAGGGATCGATGCCGGCGGCATGGGCCATCTCGTCGATGAAGCATTCTTTATAGAACGCGTTCTGAGTGTAGTTGATGGCGCGCCAGACCCCGAGCGGCACCGGCGTCGCCCGCACCACATAATCCAGCCGGTAATTCGGGATGGCGTAGGGCATTTCGTCGGCCAGGCCTGAGACAAAGGTCCGGTCGATGATGTTGGCGCCGAACCCCGGCAGCAGCGCAGCGACGAAGGACGGACCGGCAAGGCGGATCGTACAGGCGAGCGGCATGCCGTCGGCGTTGAGACCAGCGGTGAGCCGCGCCATGCCGAACGGCCGATAGCGGTCATGTGCGATGTCCTGTTCGCGCGACCAGACGAGTTTGACCGGCGCATCGAACTCTTTGGCGATGGTCACGGCTTGGCGGACATATTCCTGGATCGGGGCGCGGCGGCCGAAACCCCCGCCGAGCATGGTGCGGTGGACGGCGACTTTGGCGTGCGGCACATCGGCGGCGATCGCGGCGGTGGCGAGTGCAGTCGCCGGATCCTGGGTCGGCACCCAGATATCGACGCCATCGGCGCGCACATGGGCGGTACAGGTCTGTGGCTCCATGGTGGCGTGCGCAAGAAACGGCACTTCGTAATCGGCTTCGATGCGCGCGGTCGCGCCTGCCAGCGCCGCCACGGCGTCGCCGTCAGCGCGGCCGATTTGCACCTCGGTATCGGCGGCAAGACCGGCGCGCACGAATTCGGCGATCGATGCGGTCGAGACGGCGCCGTTGCCGCAATCGTCCCAGGTGACGGTGAGTGCGTCGGCGGCGCGCTTGGCCCGCCACCACGAATCGGCAACCACCGCGACGGCATCCGGCATGCGCACCACGCCGCGCACGCCGGCCATCTCCGCAATAGAATTTGCATCGACTGATTTCAGCCTGCCGCCGAAAACCGGGCAGTGCTGAATCGCGGCGTAGAGCATATTGGGCAGCCGCACGTCCATGGCATAGACCGGTTGCCCGGTGACCTTGTCGGGCACATCGAGCCGCCGTTGCGGCGTACCGGCGAGCGTCCAGGCCGACGGCGGCTTGAGCGCCACGTCAGCGGGCGGCGTGACCTTTGCCGCGGCGGGAGCGATCGCGGCAAAGGTCAACGTGCGGCCGCTCGGGCGATGAACAATCGCTCCTTTGGCGGCGACGCATTGCGCCGGCGGCACCCGCCATTGCGCTGCTGCGGCCGCGATCAGCATTTCGCGCGCAGTGGCGCCGGCACGCCGTAGATAGTCCTGG
>Ga0126379_10002949_pt1 | contig 10922 bp, 7 predicted proteins | sample PanSoiMetPlot_24_FD_92640 | JGI IMG/M metagenome (GOLD analysis project Ga0126379, IMG submission 92640) | Tropical forest soil microbial communities from Panama - MetaG Plot_24 | ecosystem: Environmental > Terrestrial > Soil > Tropical forest > Bulk soil | place: Panama | collected 2016-02-17
GAACACAACAACTGAAAAGGGGACATTTCTAAATAGTTAATGATGGGGACATTTCTAAAAAGCTTTGACACATTTCAACAATGATCCTTGATTTCCTGTTCTTTGGGTGTTAAGCTCGCTCCGCTTTCGCGTGGTTAGCCTCGCATCTTCCCCCCAAAGAATTCTTGAGCGGGTTTGACGATTTGCCCCAAAATGGTGGCCTTCGTGGCGGTGTTCTCATGCGACTCATGCTGCTCCTCCGTGATTCAGAGCACACGGCACCCCTCCGCCTAGGATCGCTTCTGTGGGTCGTAGGCGTCGTCGGCTTCGTGGCTTTCCTTCTCTCCGTGGCATCTCCTTGGGACGATTCAGTCCAGCAGGAAGTCTTGCGCCCGAAGTCCACTCAGGTCGCGGTCAGGCGTCTCCCCTCGGTACCTTATGCCACGCGCAAAGGGACGAACGCGACGCAAACATTGATCGTCGCGTTAGCCCATATTCCAGTCTTGTCCGAGTTACACCATGTTGAACCTGACAAAGCGATACCGAGTTCGATCTGTTTAGGGCTTTGTCTTGCTTTACGCTCCCCGCCACGTATCTGCTGACAAGCCATTCTTTTTGATCGCGAACGCCAAGCGTTCTTTCCATACCTGAACGAAATTCATGACGCACGTTGCTGCGGCAACGCGGAGGATCATTCATGACTTGGAGAGCGAAGTTCTCAGTGGCTGTGGTTTTGTTGATCTTGGTGGTGCTCTTGACAAGACCCCTTATGACTCAAATCGCTTCATCTCGGGAGCGTTCGATACTCAGAGGTGCAAAATCAATCCTGGAGATGGAACCGATAGCACGTACGCCAGAGCGGATGTCGCGGGGCAAGTACCTGGTGGAGGGTGTGCTGCAATGCTGGGGCTGCCACTCCGAGCTAGATTTCACCAAGCGCCCAATGCGACCTATGCCAGGGAAGAAGGGCGGTGGACATATCTTCCCCAATTTCGAACTGCAATTGCCGGAGCCGAATCGCGTAGTGGCGCCGAACATCACTCCCGATCCGGAGTACGGTGCGGGGAGGTGGAAGGACGGGGTTTTTGTACGCGCCCTACGGGAGGGAATCGGGCACGATGGGCGGACGCTTTACCCGCTCATGCCTTACCAGTACTTTCGAAATCTCTCCGACGAAGACTTGGCGTCGGTGATCGTGTACGTCCGCTCGACTGCGCCGGTACACATTCACCGGCCAAAAACGTTGCTTTCCGATGCCCTAAAAAAGGAACTCGCGCCGCTTCCCCCTGTTGCGCACGTGGCGGAGCCAGACCGCTCGAGCCGGGTGGCCTACGGGAAATACCTGGTGACCGCCGGGCATTGCGATGCCTGTCACACTCCGGCGGATGAACACTTAAACCCGATTTCAGGGATGGACTTTGCCGGTGGTGCTCCTCTCACAGGGCCTGGGGGCCCGACCCCAAGAAGGTGTTCACGGTAACTTCTCTGAATCTAACGCCGGATGCGTCGGGCATCTCTTATTACGACGAAAAGATGTTCATTAAGGCACTTCGCACGGGAACGGTGAACGCGCGCCCGTTGGCGAACATCATGCCCTGGGCGTTTTTTCGAAACCTGAGCGATGATGATTTGGGATCCATCTTTGCGTACTTGCGGACACTAAAGCCGATACAACACCGCGTCGACAATACAGAGCCACCTCGCTTCTGCAAGATGTGCAGGGGGAAGCACGGATTCGGAGACAAGAACTAAACGAAATAAGGTTGGACGAATCCTCGTACCCGGTCGCTATAGCCTCAAGAGCAGACACTTACGCGTACGCGAACGGGGTGGACCGTGTTGACAAATCTCCAGATTGCGAAGATTGGAAACAGACACTTAAAGGGTTAGGAGTGCGCGGGTCGTCGGTGAAGATATCTTCATGGACGGCCTTTCCGATTGCCCGATCGAGACGAATCAGAAGCTGCCCGAGCGTTTCGTTACTACGCCGAACCAGCATTGCTAGGCAGCGATCCTGATCGGCAGCGGTGGCGATACAGCCAACATCGCTTATGTCAACGCATGTCACTCTCAGACAAGTGGTGTCGGAAACGTTAGGCGTACAATTTCCGGCAAAAATGCGCCGGCGTACTGACTCGGAGGTGGAATTATCCGCCCGGCTCTGGAGGAGCCCATGTACGGGTTAAAACTGTGTGGAGTTCTTATTATCTGCTTGATCGTACGCGCTGCTATGGGGCAGGGATCGTCCAGTTCACTGCAGGGAACTGTGACTGACCCCAGCGGAAGCTCTGTCCCGGGAGCTACGGTGATCGTGTCTAACGACGAATCCAAGACGCAACGCACCCTAGTGACTGACGCGCAGGGCGATTACCGCCTATTGGCACTTCCGCCGGGCACGTACACTCTTAGGGTCAGCGCTAAGGGATTCGCGCAGTACATACAGAATGGACTGCAGCTGCTGGTGAACACTCCTGCAACTGCGAACGTGGCCCTAAAGCTGGGCGCAACCACTGAAAGCGTCACTGTCACCAGTGAGGCGCCAATTCTCAACATGGTGGATGCCTCCATTGGCAACTCCTTCGGCGAGACCCAGGTAAAGCAAATTCCTATTGAAGGGCGGAACGTTCCAGATCTTCTGAGTTTGCAAGCCGGGGTGGCCTACACAGGCAACCGTTTAGACATAGATAGGGACCAGGACACCCGCAGCGGGGCGGTCAACGGAGCTCGTAGCGACCAGAGCAACGTTACGTTGGACGGCGTAGACGTTAACGATCAGTCCGGCGGATATGCCTTTACCTCGGTGCTGCCGACGACCCTCGATTCCGTGCAGGAATTCCGCGTGACCACTTCCAATTACAATGCCGATCAAGGCGGAGGATCCGGCGCCCAAGTGGCACTGGTCACGAAAAGTGGTACCAATGCGTTCCACGGATCGCTTTATGAGTATCACCGCAACACCATCACCAGTGCGAATGACTATTTCGTAAAGGCAGCCGAAGCGCGCAGCAATCAGCCGAATTCGCCGAATAAATTGCTCAGGAACATCTTTGGGGCTTCTCTGGGAGGACCCCTAAAGAAGGATCGGCTTTTCTTTTTTGCGAATTACGAAGGCACCAGACAGCGAGAGGAAGAGAGCACCGTACGAACGATTCCCACGCAGACTCTCTGCATGGGCGAATTGCAATACACGAATGCGAACGGAAGCATCACGACGATGGACCCGACGGACATCGCAAAGCTTGATGCCAACAATCTTGCGGCCACAGGTCTCACCGGTTACAACAATCAGGGGCCCGGGATCAACCTGGCGGTACTGAACGGCAGCACAGGGTATTGGGATAGAACCTTCTGCAATCCGCAGTTCGCTACGAACGACACTTCGGTGGGAGATGGACTGAACTACTCGGGTTTCCGGTTTCGAGCCCCCGTCAGTCTGGACAATAACGCGTTCATCGCCCGGCTCGACTATCACCTAAGCAGCAATGGGAAGCACAATCTCTTCTGGCGCGGCGGACTGCAGAATTTGAACAATCCGCAGGCTCCCTTCTTGCCCGGTTCCCCTCCGGAGCAAACCGTTGCGGATCACAGCAAGGGTTTCGTTGTCGGATACACTGCGGTACTGAGTCCGACGATGGTCAATACGGCTCATTGGGGATTTACCCGCCAGAGCACCGGAATTGTCGGCAACAGCTACCAACATTGGAACCTCTTCTATGGGCTTGATCAGGGGGTCGTGTACAGCCACAACGCACAGACACCCTCGCACAATTTGCTTGATGATTTTTCCTACACAAAGGGGAGCCACACCCTACAGTTTGGGGCTAACGTAGGCTTCGCCCGCGATCCCCGGATCAGCTACCAGCACTCTTTCAGTGTCGGCAAGGGCGCGACCAACTGGATGGCCCCCACTGGTTTCGCCAATACGCGCACTGATATTACTCAAGGCAGCCTCCTTGACCCCTACTACATCGGCCTTCCGGAGCCAGCATCAAGTCCGCAGTACGACCAGCCGATGCTGGGGCTACTCGGCATGGTTTCGGATCTGGTCAGAAACACAAATTACGACAAAACGGGTGCGAATCAGGCGGAGGGAGACCCGGTCCGGCGGAAATATGGTCTCAACTGGTATGAGTTTTACGGGCAGGATTCTTGGCGAGTGAAACCGAATCTGACCATCACCTATGGCTTGCGATGGTCGTTGTTTCCCGCTCCCCGGGAGGTTAACGGATATCAGGCGACACCGACATGCGAACTCACTGTGAATCCGACGGTCGGATGCCCATCCTGGGCATTCAACGCCGGCACCGAGTTCAATCAAATGGTCAAGTACATGAATCAGGGACAAGGCTACAACTCGATCCCGCTGCTCTCGTTCGTGCTAGGTGGACCCGCCAACAACGGTCCGGGCTTTTACAACTTGGATAAATCGGATCTGTCACCGCGAATCTCAGTGGCATTCTCCCCGAGGCCTGAGGGAGGATGGCTGAAGAAGCTCTTCGGTAGTAATGACAAAACGGTGATCCGCGGCGGCTTTGGCAAGGTCTATGACCGCTCGGGTATGCAATTGTTGAGCACATTCGACGCGAACGCACCGGGCGGCCTGAGTTCCACAGTGCAGAATCCCTGCTGCTATTTAACCGATCCCACCTACACGACCACCTACCCATACGACACAGCAAACGGAGCCCCCCGCATCACCGACATCAACACCATTCCAAAAAACACACTTGGGGACCGGCTGCAGATCTTCTTCGATCCACCACCGGGTCAGTTCCCGCAGACGCCAAACTCCACGAGCCAAGCCATTACATGGGGTGTGGATCAGTCGATGAAGACGCCGTATGCTTACACATTTGATTTTTCGATTGCTCGCGAGCTACCGCATCGGTTGGCTCTGCAACTCGCATATGTGGGACGCCTCGGTAGAAATCTGCTGACCCAGCGCGACCTCCGGCAACCGCTCGATCTCGTGGATCCCAAGAATCCGAAGATTGACTATTACCAAGCCGCCACGCGCATTTCGCAACTGGCGCGTCAAGGCATTGCACCCAATACCGTGACTGACGCCCAGGTTGGTCCCACCGCCGTTTTCTGGCACGATATGCTCGGCCCTCTTCTCGGGAACAATTATGTCGTCTACTTTAGCAACAACGGCTGCGTCGTTTCTCAAGCGAATCCGACTTGTCTGGATCCCAACCTGATTCAGGCAGTGTACGGACTGTTCACAGGCACGGGGGCGTATCCTGGAAATGAAGTTGTAGGAATGTCGAACATCGATCTCTACTACTATCTCGCTGACGACGCAGGAAACAATTACTTCTTCAACGGCAAGCCGGGGGAGATGCTGAACAATCAGCTAACCACGCAGTACGCATGGAGCTCGATCGGAAAGTCGAACTACAACGCCTTGCAGGCCAACCTGCACGAGCAACTCAGCCATGGACTGGAGTTTGACCTGAACTACACCTTCTCGAAATCGATCGACATCTCCTCTTCGGCCACACGGCTTGGGTTCAGTTCCAGCGTGAACGTAGGCGCGCCGGGAACACGTCTGGTCAACGCATTTTATCCGAACGCACGGCGTGGAGTGTCGGATTTCGATACTGCCCATCAGATCAATGCAAACTGGATCGCGCAACTGCCATTTGGAAAAGGTCAACGCTTTGCAGGCGGTGCGAATCCCGTGCTGAACGGGTTCATCGGCGGCTGGCAGCTGTCCGGAATTGCCCGTTGGACCAGTGGGTTCCCCTTCACCGTGGACAATGGAAATTTCTGGCCCACCGATTGGGACGAGCAGGGGATTGCGCAAATGATCGCGCGTCCGCGTACAGGGCATTTCCGTCAGCCGGACGGATCCGTTAGTGTTTTTCCGAATCCGGCGGATGCTTTCAACAACAGTTTTATCCATCCCTTCCCGGGCGGAAGTGGGTCTCGCAATGTGGTCCGGGGTGATGGCTTTGCCGGACTCGACATGGCCTTGAGTAAGCGTTGGAAGTTACCGGCCGAGAGCCAGAGCCTGCAATTCCGATGGGAGGTTTTCAACGTTCCCAACCTGCACCGCTTCAATGTACTGTCGGGCCTGGGTACCCAAGCTTGCGCGTGCATTGCTTCCTTGCAACAGGTGCCGGCATCTTTCGGAGATTACACAGGATTACTGACACAGCCGCGCGTTATGCAATTCGCGTTGCGTTTTGAGTTCTAGTATGGAGCGACGCACCGGCCAATCTTGCGGAACGTTCACCGTTCCATGACCATACTCGCACACAAACTGCGCCTAGTGGACTACTTCACACTCGGCTTCGGCGTCATGGTAGGCACCGCATGGCTGGTCGTCATGGACGACATTCTCAAGCGCGGCGGCCCGTTGGGTGCAGCTCTGGGATTTACGTTGTGCGGCCTGATTCTGCTGCCGATCAGCTATGTCTACGGCCAGCTTGTCCGAGAAATCCCTGATGCTGCTGGCGAAGCCGCGTACGTGGCCAAGTTCTTTCCGCCAGCCATAAGCTTTGCAACCGGTTGGATGATGTTCCTCAGTTATTTCCTGACTTGCCCCTTTGAAGCGCTCGCCGCTGGAAGAATCAGCGGATATCTCTTTCCTTCGCTAAATACTATCGAACTATATCGCTTAGGCGGATATCCCGTGTATCTCCCGCACATGCTGCTGGGCGTGACGCTCACGGTTTTGCTCACTTGGCTGAATTACCGCGGCATCCAAGCCAGCGCGCGATTGAGCAAGATCACGACATTCACGTTCCTAGCTCTCGTCGCGATCTTCGCGCTCGCTGGAGCGAGCCACGGATCGGCCGCTAACCTGCATCCGCTGTTCAGTCACGCGCCTTTGCTCTCCATTCTGCTGGTTTGGCAAGTTGTTCCCTGGCTCGTCTCAGGTTTCGAATCGGTGGGAAAAGTCGCAGAAGAGGCCAGCCCTGGATTCGCCCAGAAGAACTTCTCGCTCGCGATCCTAATGACGATCTTCTCCGGATGTATTTTCTTTCTGGTAGTAATTTCGGCTGTTTCCTACGTGGCTCCATGGCATAGCTTGCAATCGAACCAGCAATTCCCGACAGCGGTAGCCTTCGAAGACGCGCTTCAGGCCCACTGGATCGTGGGCCTCATTATGGGTTCCGCCATGGTAGCGCTGGTCCAGGCGTTCAATGCCAATGTGGTCGCTTCGTCCCGATTGCTGTTCGCAATGTCGCGAAGAAATCTGCTGAACCCCTGGATGAGCCGGGTCCATCCGCGAAATCAAACTCCGTCAGCGGCAGTCATTACGGTTGGTGTCGGCACAGCTCTGATCATCTTTCTTGGAGAAGCGTTGCTGGTGCCAATCCTCGAGGTCGGTGCGGTCAGCGTCGCGATGGGGTGGATGGCCGCCTGTGCTTCGTATTACAAAATGAAACCCCGTAGTCTGGGCCGCACCGCTGCAGTATTTGGAATTCTAGTCACGGCTGTGATGATCCTGGTGAAGATCCTGCCGTCGGTTCCAGGACACTTCACGTGGCACGAATGGCTGGCGCTGGGACTCTGGGCGATTCTCGGTGCAGCAATCCGAGCCACCCGACGAAAAGATGCAGATGTGCAGGCTGAACTGCAAACGACCCATTTGACGCCCGTCCCATGATCGATTACTCAAAATACAGTTTCTGGCTTGAGAGTTGCGGGGAAGATCTGAAGCCCCGTCCAGCGTTGCCGAACACCACTGAAGTGGATGTCGCGATCCTGGGGGGCGGATACACAGGCCTGTGGACAGCGTATTACCTGCTGTGCGCAAACCCTCGCCTCAACCTGTGCGTACTCGAAAGAGAGATCGTGGGCTATGGGGCTTCCGGAAGAAACGGCGGCTGGTGTTCCTCGAAATTTCCCGTCACCCCGGCAATGCTCGAGCATCGCTACGGTGTCGATGTTGCGCGTTCGCTCATGCTGGCCATGAAAGGCGCCGTCCAAGAAGTCACGCGCGTATGCGAAGAGGAACAGATCGATGCGCATTTTCATAAGGGAGGAGTTCTTACCCTCGCACGCACCGAACCTCACCTGCCCATGTTGCGTTCGACATTTGCGGCCTACCGACGGTTAGGCCTAGGTTCGTGGGTTCGGCTGTTAAGTACCGAGGAAGCCGCCGAACGGATTCGTGTCACGCATGTCCGCGGAGCCTTGTTGCAATCCGAAAATGCAAGCATTCATCCCGCACGACTCGTACGCGGCCTCGCACGCGCGATAGAGAAACGCGGAGGAACCATTTACGAGCAGACCGAAGTTCTGGATTACGAGGGCGGATCTACTCCGCGCGTCCTGACTCGTGCCGGTGAAGTCCGCGCCAAGAAGGCGATTGTGCTGGCCGGCGAATCCTACCTGAGTCAGCTGCCAAAACTTCACCGCGTAGTTCTACCGGTCTACTCTCTGATTGTATTGACCGAGCCGCTCTCCTCTGAACAATGGAACGAGATAGGCTGGCAAAACCGTGAGAGCGTCGCGTCCTGCAATTACACTGTCGACTATCTCACTCGCACCGCCGACGGACGCATCCTGTTCGGTAGCCGCGGCGCTCCCTATCGTTTAGGCTCGAAGATTTCCAACGAACAGGACCGTCACGTCGAAACCCACGCTCATATCGAGAGGCTGACGCGAGAGTGGTTCCCCACATTGCAGCAACTCAAATTTACTCACCGCTGGGGAGGACCTGTTGGCATGCCGCGCGACTGGATGCCGATGGCGCATTTTGACCGCAGTTCGAAAATTGCCACAGCCCGCGGCTATACGGGGCAGGGGGTCTCGACGAGCAATCTGACCGGAAGGATCCTGGCGGAACTGATTTCGGGCAGTCGCACCCTACTGAGCCAATTGCCCATCGCGCAGAGGCAGTCGCCGCAGTGGGAGCTCGAGCCGTTCCGCTGGATCGCCGTCCGCTACATGCAGAATGCATTTCAGCGCCTCGACGAGGCCGGCAAGCAAGGCCGAACCAAACCCGTCGATTCCTTTGTGGCTGAGTTCTTAGGAAGACACTAGACTGCTCAATTCAGTGCGGCGTCCTCGCGACGAGGGCTAGCCTCCGCCGACAAAATTCTGCCTTTGTAGTTTCTGGCTTTCGCTGCATGCTCACAAAACGATCGTGCCGAGATGCCATACCGCTTCCGGAATGCGTGGCTGAAATGCGCCGCGTCACAAAACCCTCGTGAGAATGCGATCTCAGTGATCGATTTATCTTGCAGGTGCGGATTCAGAAGATCGTTGCGGCATTGCTCTAATCGCAGATTTCGAATGTAGTCTCCCACCGAGTTGCCGCTCACGGAAAAGACGCGATGAAGATGCCGCAGTGAAATCCCAATGGCAGCGGCAATTTGTGAGGGTCTCAGCGTCGCTTCCCCGATGTGCTCATCGATGAAACGCCCGATGCGTACCCTCAGTTCCGCCGCGGGTGCCGCACAATGGAATTCGTATCCCCGAACGCAACTCGCTAGCGTCTTGAAATAATTGTCCAACGTATCTTTGATTTCATCTTTCTCCATCAGTGCCGCGTCGTCATAAAGCGCCTGTGCCAGCTTCGAGAGGGTAGCTCCGAGCGCTCTTGTACCAGCGATCTTCTGTGCGATCGGGATTTCGCGAAGGCGCAACCGATCCTCAATCATCCAGCGTGGCACCCGCAGATAGAGCCGTACACAATCGGTCTCGCACGTGGAAAACCACGGAACACCTGAGTCGATCAGAGTGCAGTCACCAGGCCGCAGCAGAACCTCTTCGTCCCCCTGCGAATATTGCCGTGCCCCAGCAATCTGCGTGATCACCAGGCAAGAACGATTTTGCGGAGTTGTTACGTCGAAAGGCCATTTTGAGAAAGAGAGCGCGCTCGAGGAAAAACGAGTTAATGGCAGGCCACCGACATTACGTATCTCAATCGAACCGTGAAAGGAAGCCTTCGGAAGACGAACTCGGCAATCCCCGCAAATCTGCTGAGCATTCCACTGCCAGGCATCGATCCTATCTGAAACCGGTAGCAGATCTGTTGAGAACAGCTGTGACATTGCCTTCCCCTGGCCCGTATGTCAATGCCACTTCCAGTTCCGCCCTTCAAATGGGCCCGCGCACGACCAGTTCGACTGTGGCCAACTGAGATCCGTGACCAAAGATTGGCGCAAAATAGCATAGAACGCGCTGGGCATTCAACCCGAATCCGCGATCTTAAGGAGTGGTACGGCAGAGCGATATGTGGCTTGGCGAGTTTAGACCTCTCTGCGAACGACGCCTCGGATACTACTGCGAATCAATTTGCAGTGACTCTTGAACCATGGGCAACTTGGAAGTTTCTTTCATCACAGCGGGAACCGGATCGTCGGTGCGGGTCAACCATCGATTGGCGTATCTACTGAAACCGCTGATAGCATTTTCCGTGGAGCGAATAGAGAAACTAGGGAAACTGTAGCCCGATTGAAACCACTTGTAACACGCTCAGAGGGCGTCTATTATCGCGGAAGTGTAGGCATCACAACCAGATAGCAGAAAATGGCGGTATTAGAATCCTTCCGTCTCCGCCGCGCCAAGGCCTAATTCGATCGTGAAGCGCTAGTTCATTTACTCTCTCCATCCTCGAATTCGGTCACATTCGCTCTCCATCGGGGCGAGCTTACGTTGGCACATGTGAGTTCCGGAAAATCTGACCCACCTAATTCCGGAAATTCTGAGCCACCCAGTGATAGTCATAAGCGGTAGAACTTCTCTCTATGTCTGCCGCCGGTCCATGGACCGGCGGAGGCGGAGGGAGAGGAGGATGTTGAGCATGTTAAAGCGTCACGAAGTGGAGATTCTATTGAAGGCGGGCCACCGTAAGACAGAGGTGGCCCGGCTGACGGGAGTGTCTCTATGCTCGGTGAAGCGCATCGCGCAAGAGGGACCCGTGATGCATGTCGATGATAGGGCGGAGCGCGCCCAACGACAGGTCGGCCGGCCCAGCA
>Ga0126379_10002951_pt1 | contig 10921 bp, 12 predicted proteins | sample PanSoiMetPlot_24_FD_92640 | JGI IMG/M metagenome (GOLD analysis project Ga0126379, IMG submission 92640) | Tropical forest soil microbial communities from Panama - MetaG Plot_24 | ecosystem: Environmental > Terrestrial > Soil > Tropical forest > Bulk soil | place: Panama | collected 2016-02-17
CGATAAGGGAAGTCAGGATTGTCGCGTACAGCCGCTCCAGGGGAGTGTCCCGCAGCCTGAGCAGCGTGTCGTTCTGGCTGACCCACTGGTGCCCGCGCTGACGGGCTATCCCGTTGAAGCCGGGCGGCGTGTCCCCTGAGGTGAACAGAAGCACTAGGTCGCGACGCTGCCAGGCACCCTCCAGGTTTGCCTTCGCGCCAGTCAGGAACAGTTCGACCGGAGCTGTCACGCCCGCCCGCTTCGCCTGCGCGACCGCCTTGCTCGCCGCTTCCTCCTGGGCGTGGCTGTATTCCTGCCAGAGCGCGAGGAACAGCTCGCTCTTGCCGCCGAAGTGGTGGTACAGGCTGCCGACGCTTGACCCTGCCCGCTCGACCACGTCCGAGATGTTGGCATTGCTGAAGCCCTGCTCGGTGAACACCTCGCGAGCGGCGTCGAGCAGCGCGCGCTGCGTCTCCGCCGTCTTGGTCCACTGCCAGGCGACGGCGCCGGCCCTGCCCCGCGGCCGCGCCTGCCCTAGTGCCCGAGCCATCCCAGACCGCCTTCCGGCCCCCGTATTTTGCAGAATCCGACTCTAGAAGTCTATCCAGCCGAATACGCGAGAGATCTCTAGAAAATGACTCTAGAATCACCCGGCTAGAGCATCGGCGGGTAGTCCTTGACCTTGGACAGCGGCCACTGCGGCGCGCGCTTTTCCAGGAAGGCGGTCACGCCTTCCGCCGCGTCGGCCTGGTTGCCCATCCAGCGGAACACCTGGTGCTCAATCGCGTGCGACTCGTCCCGGTCCTGGCCGAGCCCGTTGTAGACCAGCGCCTTGGTGGCCGCCACCGACACCGCCGAAGTGCTGGCCGCAAGATCCCTGGCGAACTCCTGGGCGGCCGGCAGCACGTCATCGGCGGGCAGGGCGCGGGAGAACAGGCCCATCTCGGCGCCCTCGGTACCGGAAAAGATGCGTCCCGAGAGCAGCAGCTCCATGGCCATCGACACGCCGACCAGCCGGGGCAGCATCCAGGTGGATCCCGCCTCCGGCACGATGCCGCGCCGGGTGAACACGAAGCCGTACTTGGCATCGGCGGCGGCGAACCGGACGTCCCAGCTGACAGGCAGGGTGATCCCCATGCCGACCGCCGAGCCGTTCATCGCCGCGATGATCGGCGTGCGCATCCGGATCGGCTCGATTCGCTCGGCTCGCTCAGCCTGCTGCCCGGCGGAGTCTGCTCCGGCTGGCCGGCTGAAGGTGCTGCCGCCGCGGCCCAGGTCCGCTCCGGCGGAGAAGTACTTCCCCGCGCCGGTGACGATGATGGCCCGCACCTCCGCGTCGGCCTCGAACCGGGCGAACGCCTCATAAAGCTCGCGGGTCATGTCGGCGGAGAAGGAGTTGCGCCGCTCGGGCCGGTTCAGCCAGATGGTCGCTACCTTGCCGGATACTTCGGTGAGGATGGTCTGATAGCTGCTCATTCGCTCGCTCCTGCCCTGGCGCGACTAGCGCGGCTGCCTGCCAAGCACGAGCACCCCGGCGGTGCCGAACATGCCGCCGTTGCCCAGGACGACGCTGATCTGCGGCTCGCCCGCCTGAGCCGCCGCCTCGCCGCGGATCTGGCGGACGCCTTCCTGGATGGCGAACATGCCGTACATCCCGGTGTGGGTGTAGGAGAGGCCGCCGCCGTTGGTGTTGAGCGGCAGGGAACCGCCGGGTTCGGTGTTGCCCTCGGCGATGAACGGGCCGGCCTCGCCCTTCTTGACGAACCCGAGCGCCTCGAGCCCGTAGATGGGCACGTGCGCGAACGCGTCGTAGATCATCAGGTGGCCGACGTCGGCGGGAGTGGCTCCCGCCTCGGCGAAGGCGCTCTGGCCCGCCAGCCGGAAGGCCTGCGACTCGGTGAAATCCACCATCTGCGAGATCATCGGCGTCTCCGAGGCCTCGCCGGTGCCGAGGATGTGCACCGGGGGCTTGGGGAAGTCCGCGGCGCGGTCCGCCGCGGTGATGATCAGCGCGCCGCCGCCATCGGTGACCAGGCAGCACTCCAGCAGGTGGAACGGGTAGGCCACCATCCGGGACGCGAGCACGTCATCGACCGTGATCTGTTCGCGGAACATCGCCCGCGGGTTCTTCGCCGCCCACTTCCGCTGCGCGACCGCCACGTAGGCGAGCTGCTCGTGGGTGAGCCCGTACTCCTTCATGTATCGCAGCACCGGGATGGTAAAGGTGGTCGTCGGGCCGAGCGTCCCGTACGGCGCCTCGAACTGGCCGTGCGGGGAGGAGGCGTCCGGCCGCCAGCCGCCAGCGCCGACCCGGGACCGGCCGGACTCGCCGTGGGTGATCAGGATGGTTTTCGCGTAGCCGGCCCTGATCGCCGCGACCGCGTGCCGCACGTGTAGCAGGAACGAGGTCCCGCCGACCCCGGTCCCGTCCACCCAGGTCGGCATGATGCCCAGCGCGTGCGCGATCTGGACCGGGCCGGGGGAAGAGACCGTGGCGATGCCGTCGATGTCGCGCGCGGTCAGGCCGGCGTCGGCCAGGGTGTTGAGCGCGGCCTCGACGTGCAGCGCCAGGGTCGATTGGGTGGGCAGCTTGCCGACCTCGTTTGTCTCGGCCGCGCCCGCGATGATCACGCCAGCGGCGCCGCTCATCCGGCTGCCTCCTGTCCGGCGGGCCCGAAGACGGGCAGGGTCACGTCGCCGCGCTTTCGAACCGCACGCGCAGCGGCATGTCGAGCCGCAGCGCCTCGGGCGTATTCGGCACGCCGACGATGTTGGTCATCATCCGCGGTCCCTCCGCGAGCTGCACGACCGCGATCGCGTACGGTGCGTCCCCGAAGCCCGGGGCCGGACGGTGGTTGATCGCGTAGGAGTAAAGCGTCGCGTCGCCGCTCGCGGTGAACCACTCGATCTTGGCCGACCCGCAGTGCGGGCACACCTGGCGCGGGTAGAAGTAGGGGCGCCCGCAGTCCGTGCAGCGCTGGATGCGCAGCTCACCGGCGGCGCACCCGTCCCAGAACGGCTGGGTTTCCGGTGTGGGCACCGGTACGGCCTTGCCTGGCACCGCTTGGGTCACCCCTGTCCGCGCAGCAGCGGGCCGAACGAGCGCTCGACCTGGGCGGCTAGGTCGTCGACATCCCACGGGGCGGTGCCGATGAGCCGCGAGACCGGCTGCGGGTTGTTGTACAGCGCGATCTCATACCCGGAGGAGTGGATGATGCGGCCGGTGATCCATCCGGACTGCTCGCTGGCCAGGTAGGCGACGATCGGCGCGACGTTGTCGGGGGAGCGCTCGTCGTTCACGGCGGGCAATCCGGCCCGCCGACGGTCCTGCGGGACCGTCGCGGTCATCCGGGTCGCCGCGCCCGGGGAGATGGCGTTCACCGTGACGCCGTACTTAGCGAGGGCGTTGGCCGAGGAGTAGGTAAGGCCGACGATGCCCATCTTGGCGGCGGCGTAGTTCGGCTGGCCGGGCGAGCCGTGCAGCCCGGACACCGAGGTGAAGTTGATGATCCGGTTCTGGGCGGACTCCTCGCGCAGCGAGCGCCAGTGCGCCGCCGCGAACTTGGTGGTGTTGAAGGTGCCCTTGAGGTGGACGCGGATCACGTCGTCCCACTCCTGCTCGGCCATGTTGAAGACCATCCGGTCGCGGAGGATGCCCGCGACGTTGACCAGGACGTCCAGCCGGCCGAAGCCCTCGATGGCGTCCCGGACTAGTCCCTCGGCGGCGGCATGGTCCGATATGTCCGCGCCGTTGGCGACCGCCTTGCCGCCCGCCTCGGTGATCTCCTTCACCACCTGCTGCGCCGGGGTCGCGTCGGAGCCTGAGCCGTCCACGGCCGCGCCCAGATCGTTGACCACGACGGCCGCCCCCCGCCGGGCCAGCAGCAGCGCTACGGACCTGCCGATTCCCCGTCCGGCGCCGGTGACGATCGCCACCCTGCCATCCAGTCGTGTCATGGGGCCCTTCCTCTCAGCCGCTTCCCGGAGCTTCGCATATACCGAACTCGGTACTAGAATCACCTTCTATTCCTCGACGGCGGCCCGTCAAGTGCTTCGGGTGGTGGTCCATGGCAAGGCAGCGCAAGGTCAGCTCGGTGGCCGGTGCGTGGCAGTGGGGCCGCACCGCGGAGACACAGCGCGCGCTGCTCGAGGCGAGGGAGACCTTCACAAAGCGCGGCTTCACCGAGTCGAGCATCGCCGACATCGTGGAGCTGGCCGGGTCCAGCGTTGGCAGCCTGTATCACCACTTCGGCGGCAAGAGCGAGCTGTTCATCACGCTGTGGCAACAGCACCAGCTGGCGCACGAGGAGGCCGCGAGCAGGGCGGTGGCCGAGGCCAGGAGCCGGGGCGTCACCGACCCGGGCGAGCTGTTCGATGCTGGGGCACGTGCCTTCATGAACGGCAGCTGGGAGCGGCGGGACCTGACTCTGCTATTCGCCTCCGGCGATGTGCCGCCCGGCTGGGAGCTGATGCGCCGCCGCCGGGGACGGGAGTGGATCGGCCAGAACGACTCGCTGCTGCGGCTGAGCGACCGGCCGGAGGACCGGGTCTACGCCGTGATCCTCACCTCGCTGATCGGCGAGGGCGGCTACGAGGTCGCGGCGGCCAGTAGCCGCCGCGAGGCCGACAAGATCATCGACGCGGTGTGTGAGTACGCGCGGCGGCTCATGTGGGGTGGCCCGTGGCACCCCGGGCCTGAGCGGTTGCGCGAACTGAAGTAGCCGGGCCGGCAACTGAGCGGGCTTAGCCGTGCCATTGACACGATCCGCGCCCACAATGAGAATCAGTTCTAGAACTGTATTCTAACAATGCGCCGGACCGGTGATGTCAGCGGCGCGTGACGCGGAGGTTGCCATGGGACTCGACCACAGCGTCGTGGGGATACCAAGTGAGCCGCAGCAAAGGTCCTGGGATAGCAAGGACGCCCTGCTCTACGCGGTCGGTGTCGGGGCCGGCCTGGGTGATCCCCTCGAGGAGCTGGAGTTCACCACGGAGAACAGCCAGGGCATCGAGCAGAAGGTGCTGCCGACGTTCGGCGTGCTGATCTCCCAGGCCCGCGGGGCCCGCAGCCTCGGCGATATCAACCTGGCGATGCTGGTGCATGCCGAGCAGTTCATCGAGCTGCACCGGCCGCTGCCCGTCGCGGGCACCGCGCGCACTGTCTCGACAGTGACCGGCATCTACGACAAGGGCTCAGGGGCGCTGGTGGCCGGCGAGAACCAGGCGGTGGATGCGACGACTGGCGAGCCGCTGGTGACCACCCGCAGCGGCATTTTCATCCGCGGGGAAGGCGGCTTCGGCGGAGAGCGCGGCAGCGACCAGTCGTGGCAGCGCCCGGACCGCGAGCCTGACCACACGGTGGTGCTGCAGACCCGCCCGGAGCAGGCGCTGATCTACCGGCTGTCCGGAGACAGAAACCCGCTCCACGCGGACCCGAAGTTCGCGGCCAGAGGCGGCTTCGACAAGCCGATCTTGCACGGCCTGTGCACATACGGCGTCACCGGACGCGCCCTGCTGCACGCGCTGTGCGGGTCGGACCCGGCCAGGTTCCGGTCGATGTACGGGCGGTTCAGCCGCCCGGTGTGGCCGGGTGACACGCTGACGGTCTCCATCTGGCTGCAGGAGGGCGATACCGCCCTTTTCCAGACCACGCGGCCGGACGGGGTAGTGGTGATCGACCGGGGCCGCTTCCAGGCCCGCGAGCCGTGACGGTGGAGATTTCGGTCATCGGCGTCAGCCGCCTTGACGATCACGTGCTGCTCGCCGACGCTGGCCTGGCCATGGCGATGGTGACGGCCGGCGCGCAGCGCCTGATCGACCTGCGAGGGGAGACGAAGCCGCCGGGGCTACCCGTGCCGATCGATCACTTCCCGCTCATCGACCTCGAGCCGGATCAGGACGACCTGATCCTCGCCGCCGGCAGGCGGCTGGCCGGCCTGACGGCGGAGGGCGTGCACGTCGGCGTGTACTGCCAGGCCGGCGTTTCCCGCACCTCGGCCGTCGCGATCGCCTACCTGATGGTCCGCGGCTGGACGCTGGAGCAGGCGAACCAGAAGGTCCGGCTGGCAAGACCTCAGGCCATGCCCGCGCTCGAGCTTTGGCGGTCCCTCGAGCACCTCGAGGAGCTGCTGCGATAGCGCGCGACGCTGTGGTGATCGGCGCGGGCTTCGCCGGCCCGTACATGTAAGCGGCCGCCGGGCCGCTCGAAGGCCCTGCATCGGCATCCCCATCGGCTCCCGGGGAGACTTTCCGAAACATGACTTGTTGTCTATATTAAATAGGCTGCTTTCTATCGAATCTCATACAGGGGCCAAACGATGGGTGAAGCGCCACCGGCGCCGAGCACGGAAGAGCAACCAGGCTCAGGTCCAGACGCCTGATGGGCGCCCGCCGGCTCTTCGCTGACACCGCACCGCTCCGGGACCGCTATTTCCGCCGCCTCTGGCTCGGCTACATCGTCTCCCAAACCGGGTCCCAGCTCACGGTCGTGGCGGTTGCGTACCAGGTGTTTCTGATGACCCACTCGTCGCTGGCCGTGGGGCTGATTAGCCTGTCCATGGTCGGCCCGGCGATCATCGGGCCGGTGCTGGGCGGGTCGCTCGCCGATGCGGTTGACCGGACCAAGCTGCTGCTCGGCATGCAGGTGATTCTTGCCTGCTGCAGCGTAGGCCTGGCCATCAACTCGCTGGGCGGACATCCGGCGCTTTGGCCGCTCTACGTCCTGTCGGGAGTCATCGCAGGCCTGAGCACGGCCGACAACCCGACGCGGACGGCGCTGATCATGACCATGGTCGGGCGGGAGCATTACGTCAGCGCGAACGTCTTGCGCCAATCTGTGCAACAGGTCTCACTGGTAGCCGGGCCCGCCCTCGGCGGGGTGCTGCTGGCCGCGTCGGGCGCCGACCTGGTCTACTGGGTCGACGTGGCCAGCTTCGGTGCCTCCATCGCCGCGCTGATCAGCCTGCCGGCCAGGCCTCCTGAGGGCGGCGGGACGCGGTTCGGGCTGCGGTCGGTCGCGGAGGGCTTCCGGTTCCTGCGCGGCCGCCAGGCCATCCAGGGTTGTTTCGTTGCCGACCTTAACGCCACCATCCTCGGCATGCCCACCTCCCTGTTCCCCGCCCTCGGCCTGGTGGCCTTCCACGGCGGGGCGCGGGTGGTCGGCTTGCTGTACGCGGCGCCAGGGATCGGCGCCGTGCTCGGAATGGTCCTGAGCGGCTGGACCAGCTCCATCCGGCGGCCCGGCTGGGCGGTGGTGGTGGCTATCGCCGTCTGGGGAGTGGCCATTACCGTGTTCGGCCTTGCCCCCTGGCTGCCGTTGGCGCTGTTGCTGCTCGCGGTGGCGGGCTGGGCCGACGTGATATCGGCGATCTTCAGGAACTCCATCATCCAATTCGAGGCGCCGGACCGGCTGCGCGGCCGGCTGTCCTCCATCCAGGCGGCCGTCGTGCAGTCCGGCCCCCGGCTCGGCAACACCGAGGCAGGCGCCGTCGCGGCGCTGAGCAGCGCGCAGGTCTCCGTGGTGTCCGGTGGCCTCGGCTGCCTGGCCGGGATCGCCCTGATCGGCTACTTCATGCCGAAGTTCCTCCACTACCAGATCGGGCAACCGGAGGTCGCCGAGCCCGCGCGGCCCGCCGCCACCGCCTGAGCCGCGTCCCGGCGGCGCTCATCGTGCCTCGAGCGTCTTCTCGTACCCGCAGTAGCCGTCTTCGACGCAGGTGACGATGCGCATGAGGCGGAAGTACGGCGTGGTGAACAGCTCTGTATCGCGCAGCATCTCGAACAGGTGGTACCAGGCAGCCAGGTCAGGGGTCTCGGCGAGCAGGACGTCGCTGCAGTCAGCGGTGAATGCCTCGGTGTCTAGCCACCGCACCTGGACATCCCTGTGCTGACGTGCTTCGCCCCCGATCCGGTCCGCGATGGTCCTTCGCTGCTCCCTGGTCAGCGCCAGCCAGGCGGGCAGGGCGGTCAGCTGGACCACGATCACCCACGATGTTTCTGTACCGTCCGCTTCACTCATAACTGGAAATATATCTGTAGCATTCGGTACAGTAAAGACCATGCCGCGCCCCCTGGATGCCGCCCGACGGGCCGACCTGCTCGGCCAGACATTCCGCTACGCCGCCGAGCATGGAATCGCCGGGCTGTCGCTGCGCCCGCTGGCCGCTGCCCTCGGGACCAGTTCCCGGATGCTCATCCATTACTTCGGCACCAAGGAAGACCTGATCGGGCAGGCCCTGGCCGCGGCACGCCCGGACGTTCCCGCGCTGCTCGCCGGGCACCCGCCGGCAGAAATCGCCGCCCGGCTCTGGCGCGACCTTACGACAGGGGGCGAGCAGGAGCCGCGCACCAGATTGCTGATCGAGGTCATGGCCCTGGCCCTGACACAGCCAGACCGCTACCGCGATTACGCCGTCCAGGGGATCCGAGCATGGGTCGATCCGCTCGCCAGTGCGCTGGAGGAGGCGGGCCGCCGCTCGCGGGATGCGAGGGCCAGGGCGACCATCCTCGTCAGCGGCCTGCGCGGCCTGGCGCTGGACCGGTACCTCACTGGTGACCGGGAGCGCACCGACGACGCTGCGCACCAGCTCATCCGCGCCGCCACCGAGGAGTTCACCGTTGTGCCGGTGGGCGTGGTCCGCGCCGGCCGGCGCGACCCTGCGGAATCCGACTACTGGGGTGGCGTGACCAGCACCATCGTGATCGACGACAGGTTCGGCGAGGACTGTCTGCTGGGGCTCGGTGAGTTTTCGCACGCAGAGATCCTTTTCCTCTTCCACCTGGCGAGTGAGCGGTCGGCCTACCCGCCGCGCCGGCCCCGCAGCAGGGCGGACCTGCCCGAGGTCGGCGTGTTCGCCGACCGGGGTCCCCGGCGCCCGAACCGGATTGGAGCCACCATCTGCCAGATCGTTGCCGTCGCCGGCCGCGATCTGACGGTGAAGGGCCTAGACGCCGTGGTGGGCACGCCAGTCCTGGACATCAAACCCGTGATGGCCGAGTTCCTCCCCGGCGAGGTCCGGCAGCCGGAATGGCCCGGCATCTTGATGAGCGAGTACTTCGCGTTATCTGACCGGAGCAGTCAGGGCTTGCGCGCCAGCCCGGCGTAGGCGGCGATCTGGCCGCCATCAGCGGGCGCGGCCCAACCTGGCTGCCACCGGTGCACCTGCACCAGGCCGGGTTGGAGCACCTCCAGGCCGTCGAAGAACCGGGCGATCTCGGCGTGACTGCGCAGCGTCGTCGCCCCGGCAGACCGGGCGTTTACCCGCCGGACCGCCTCGTCCACCCGCTCCTGGTCGATGTCGCTGGCCGGGTGGTATACCGCGAGCCAGCTGCCAGGTGAGATTGCCGCGGTCAAGCGCGCCGCGATCGCGCGCGGATCATCGCCTTCGGGGATCAGCTGCAAGATGCCGATCAGCAGCACGGCCACGGGCTGGGAAAAGTCAAGCAGCTTCGCCGCTCCAGCCAAGATCTTGTCCGGGTCACGCAGGTCAGCGTCCAGGTAGCCGGTCGCGCCCTCCGGCGTGCTGGTCAGCAGCGCCCGGGCGTGGCACAGCACCATCGGGTCGTTGTCGACGTAGACGACCCGCGCCTGCGGCGCGGCTGCCTGGGCGACCTCGTGGGTATTGCGCGCGGTCGGCAGCCCCGTGCCGATGTCGAGGAACTGACGCACGCCGGCCGTCTCGGCCAGGTACCACACGGCGCGCGTCAGGAATGCCCGCTGGGCGCGGACCGCGCGCAAGATCGGCGGATAGGCGGCGACGGCCTGCTCGGCGGCCTCTCGGTCGGCCGCGAAATTGTCCTTGCCGCCCAGCCAGTAGTCATAGATCCGCGCCTGGTTCGCCACCGTGGCGTCGACCGCGGCGTTGGCCGGGAGATCCCCAGCCAGTTCCCCCTCCGAGTCCTGCGTCACGGCACCTCCCCGTCCCCGCGCATCGGGGCGACCAGGAACCAGCGTAATCCCGCAAACGTGCAGTGGCCCGCGGATCGTGGGGTCCGCGGGCGGTGATCGCGTTGCCGTTAATGTCGTTGCCGACTGCGGGGCGATAGTTGCAGTGCCTTCTTATACACTATAATCTGTACCGAATGAGCGTCGACATGCCGGGTGATCTGCACGCCGGGACGGCTGTGACAGCGGAACCTGAACTCGTGGAACGGGTCGCCCTTGCCTGCAGGGTGCTCGGGAAGCTCGATGCCACTCACGGGTCATTCGGGCACGTCAGCGTCCGCACCGGGCCGAACAGCATGCTGATCAAGGGCAAAGGTCCGGGCGAGGTCAGTCTGCGGCATACGACTGCTTCGGACGTTGTCGCGGTCAGCTTCGACGTGCGGAAGCTTGGCGGGAGCGATGATCTCCGCCCGCCAAGCGAGAGCTTTCTGCACGCCTGGATTTACCGGCTCCGACCCGAGGTCGAGTCGGTAATTCATATGCATCCGGAATCAGCCCTGCTGCTCACCGTCTGCGGAATTGCCATCACGCCGATCTATGGCGCGTACGGACAGGGAGCTCTGCTGGCTACCGAAGGGGTGCCGACCTACGGCAGCAGCCTCAGGATCAGCGATCACGATCGGGGTCAGGCGTTCGCGCAGTTTATGGGCCATCATCGGGCGTGCCTTATGCGTGGTCACGGCGTGACAACGGCAGGGACGAGCATCGAGGACGCCGCGGTCACCACCATGGCGCTTAAGGAACTGACAGATGTCACCTATCGGGCGTATCTGACGGGTCGCGAACCGGTGCCGCTACCGGAAGATGAACTAGCCGAGATCGCCCGGCCGCCAGGGCCGGACCGTCCCTTCGGTTCATCAGGGGGACAGACCGGCGTGCTTGCGACTTGGAGCAACTATCAGCGTCTCGCCGAAGAGAGCTGAGGGGCGATTACCTCCAGCCGCGAGACCACTGGGGCGGTGCTACGCCGGATCGCTCCCTCTGCCCTATTGCCGGCGC
>Ga0126379_10002952_pt1 | contig 10920 bp, 7 predicted proteins | sample PanSoiMetPlot_24_FD_92640 | JGI IMG/M metagenome (GOLD analysis project Ga0126379, IMG submission 92640) | Tropical forest soil microbial communities from Panama - MetaG Plot_24 | ecosystem: Environmental > Terrestrial > Soil > Tropical forest > Bulk soil | place: Panama | collected 2016-02-17
GACCGGTTTCGCATCGGTGATCGCTGTCGCTGCCTCAATGACGTGCTCGATGATCGCCCGGCCGCCTAGCGGATGCAGCACTTTGGGCGTCGCGCTCCGCATCCGCTTTCCCTGCCCGGCGGCGAGGATCACCACCTGGGGACCGTGAGCCATCTGAGCCGAGTATACGGTGTGCTCCGGATCGCTTCTGGTGGCCTGGGTACGATGGGCCGGTGAGGTCGTTCACGCTCGACTCCGGCGGGCCGATTCACGTCGCCGACTTCGGCGGCGATGGCCCGCTCCTGCTCGCCGTACACGGTCTCGCTGGTTCTCATCTGAGCTGGAGTTCCGTCGCTCCACGGCTGTTTGAGCGCTATCGGCAGACTACCCATGGGGGCAGGAATAGGTCGCATACGAGTGGCTCCTGCCCGTAGACAACAACGCGACCCGGAGGGGCTGTCCGATCACTGCGAACTATCTGGAATTTCCAGGTGACTCCGGAGTTCGTTCACCAACTTCTGCGCTGTCTCGAGCTTTTCGAGGGCTTGGGTCGGTAGGCCCTCGGTTTTCATCGCCATTTCACATGACAAGAGCAAAGCCGTTATTGTGCCGTTAAGTTCACTGTGCAGGACGCGCACTGCTGCATGGCGGGCTATGGTTTCTTCCCTGCGGCGGCGATGAACCCCGGCTCGCACCTCCCGGACCAAGCGGTCCATTCCCATGATGGCGAGATTCACCTGCAGAGGAATCGCGGTGCCAAGGTGCTCCATGATAGTTTCCGTTTCGTCAGGTTCGGTCTCAAGAAGGTATTGGTCGAGCACGACAGCGAGGAAGGATTCTGCGCGCAGCAAGCTGGCTGCCCGGCGGAGGCTATCCGCTAGGACCACCTCTTGCCCTGTTGCTCGGCGCAGAGCGCTGGCGCACTCTTCAGCTCGCAAGTTTGGCGTGACGAGTAGGATCATAGCCTCACCAACAGCATGCGTGCGGCCAATCCCCTTCTTCGAACCAAAACAATGAGTTACGCGATTGCAACGGCTCGACTATTCCCGATCCGGAATTAGGGGCCGCTTTTGGCGATCAGTTCTGGGACGCGTACTCCTTCAGCTTGCGATACAGCGTGGTTTTCCCGATCCCGAGCAGGCGTGCAGCCAGCATCTTGTCCCCATTCACCTGCGCCAAGGCATTCAGTATCGTGCGCTTCTCCAGTTCGGCCATGGGGACAATGCCGTTGCTCACAGGCCCACTTCCAACCAACTCCATTGGAGCGCTGTAGACCTGGGAGGGCAGATCTCGGATCTGGATCACGCTGTTACTGGTGAGCGCCCACGCCCGCTCGAGGCAGTTTTCCAGTTCGCGCACGTTGCCCGGCCAGTCGTAGTTCAATAGGGTCTTCAGTGCATCGTCGGCGATGCTCTTTTCTACCCCGGTTTCGCGGCCCATTCGGTTGAGGAAATGGCCCACCAACAATGGAACATCCTGACGGCGTTCTCGCAGCGGCGGAATGCGGAGCGTCAACACATTGAGGCGGAAAAAGAGGTCGCGCCGAAAGGTACCTTGTGCTACGGCATGCTCGAGATCGCGATTGGTGGCGGCTAGGATGCGAACATTGATTGGAGTGCGCTTCACGCTGCCAACGGGCCGAATTTCTTTTTCTTGGATTGCACGCAACAGCTTCGCTTGCAGGTCCGTAGGGAGCTCTCCTATTTCATCCAGGAAGACCGTTCCTCCTTCGGCGATCGCCAGCAGCCCATCTTTGGGATGCGTCGCCCCGGTGAAGGCGCCGCGCACGTGACCGAAAAGTTCGCTCTCGATGAGCGTGGGCACGAGTGAGCCGCAATCTACGGGAATGAAAGGCTTGTTGCGGAACGGGCCGGCAAAATGAATGGACTTCGCGACCAGTTCTTTACCCGTTCCACTCTCCCCAAGAATCAAGACCGGGTGCGTGCTCTGCGCGGCTTTGGCGATGATGCGATATAGCTTTTCCATCTCTGGAGCCCGGCCGATGATGTTGCCGAAGCCCTGACGCGATTTAATCGTTTCGCGCAGGAGACGATTCTCGGTTTTCAACTGGAGATGGGCTGCGACTCTCTCCAGCAAAAGCCGCAATTCCTCAAGGCTGAAAGGCTTAGTCACGTAATCGTATGCGCCGTCTTTCATGGCTTGCACAGCCGACTGCACGGCGCCGAATCCAGTGATCACAACGACCAGCGCTTCGGGGCGATGCTTCCGTATCGAGCTCAACGCTTCCATACCGTTGATGCCGGGCAAGCGCAGGTCGAGCAGGATGGCATCGATGCTCTGACTGTCGAGCGATCGATAGGCCTGCTCTGCCGATTCCGCCACCTGCACGTTGAATCCGAGCGATGTGGCTACCTCTCGACAAGCCTCGCGCACTGCCCGATCGTCGTCGACAATGAGCAGGTTCAAAAAGTTCGCCCCTTCTATTTGCGGGGTCGTGGCAGCCTCTGGATTCATGATCAGCATCTTTTTTCTCCCTCGTGATTCAGCACGGCACGGATACGGTTGACTAATACATTTCCAGCGAAAGGCTTTCGAACCAGATTAGGCTGGAAGAATTTCGGTACATCATGCAAATCCTGGTACCCAGACACGAGGAGCACCTTCAATGAAGGTTTCCGGCAGCACAGCTGTTCGGCCAGCTCGCCGCCATTCATCCCCGGCATCATCCAGTCAGCAAGCAGCAGATCGATGTGCTCGTGGTGCGAAGCAAAAAGAGCGAGAGCCTTCTTGCCGTTCGGTGCCGACAATACGCGGAAACCAGCCATGCGCAGGACGCGCTGCATTGAGCGCCGCGCGCTCGCGGCATCGTCAACCACAAGGATGGCTTCCTTGTTTTTCTGTGCAGCATGCGGCTTTCCCTGGGCTACAGAATGCGCAACGGGAAGAAAGACAGTCACCGTCGTTCCCCGTCCGATTTCACTTTCGACACGGATCGTCCCACCCGACTCATCGACAATGCGCTGAACCGTTAACAAGCCCAAACCAGTTCCGGCACCTGCTTTCTTGGTGGTGAAAAATGGTTCGAACAGGCGGCCGCGTGTCTGCGCATCCATGCCGCAGCCGTTGTCAGATACGCGCATGATCACGGCACGTTCGGCCGAGTCAGGCATTTTGGAAGACTGCGTACAGATAGTGATCCGGCCGCCATCCGGCATCGCGTCTCGCGCATTGAGTGCCAGATTGAGAAGGACCTGTCGAAGTTGTCCGGGGTCTGCCAGCACGGGTCCCAGTCGCGGGCCCAGCCGGAGAGCTAGTTCGACGTGTTCGCCGATCAAGCGGCGTAGCAGGTTTTCCGTAGACGAGATGACGTCGTTCAACTGGACGGGCTGCGGGGAAGGCACCTGCTTGCGAGCGATGGCCAGCAACTGCTGGGTCAAAGCAGCGCCCTGTTCGGCAGCCATACGAATCTCTTCCGCGTGCTTTCTTGCCTTATCTCCCGCCCTCATTCCCGCCAAAAGCAGGTCACAGTAGAGGAGCACACCAGTCAACAGATTGTTGAAGTCGTGCGCAATTCCTCCGGCGAGACGGCCGATAACCTCCATCTTTTCGGCTTCGCGTAGGCGCTTCTCCGCCCGCTTGCGCTCGGTCGTGTCCTGAACCATGGCGACGACAAACGCCGGTTGAGCCTCCGAATCTCGCACGAGAGAAGCGGTGACGTACGCATCGAGGATCAATCCATTCTTGCTGCGATATTGCGTGCCGAAATCGGATGACCCCCTTGTGCCGACCAGCAGTTCACCGAACAACGCACGATCCCGGTCGAGGTCTCCAGCCTGCAGTTCACCAAGCGCCATACCCACGAGCTCTCCCTCGCTATAACCCAACGTTTTGGAGAGCGCGGGATTGCACTCGACAATTCGCCCTTCAACTGTGCATATAGCAATCCCCATGGCGGCGTTTTCAAAAATCGCACGGAAACGGGGCTCGCCAGTCCATAGCAGATTGCCGATCTCAGCGCGACGGCTTTCGTGAAAAGCGACGAGGACTAGGCTTCGTCGATCCACGGCAAAATTCGTGCAGCGAATAGCGACGCGGACCTGCTGCTTGTCGGCGCGCACGATGGTTGACTCACACGCTGGGTGTTCGCACTCATTACGATGCGGAGCGTCGAGCACGTCTCTGCAAAACAGGCCTTGAGAAAAGAACTGCCGAAAGGGTTTACCGACAAGGGGTGCTGGCTCCTCATACCCGAGCAACCAAGCCGCCGACGGATTTGCGGTTACCACTTGACTCTGTTCGATCAGAATCAATCCTTCGGCGGCCGCATCGAATGCGGCCTGGACGAGACTCGGGTCAGTCGGACTGAACAGCTGCGCGTCCTCGTGCGTCGCCAAATTCATGCCACTCCACAGCTTCGGCATTTGCTCTGCGCCGCGGGCGAAAGGCCCACGGCGATTTCTTAAGAGCGAAACTTCGGCCGTGTTGCAAGCCGGGAATATTTGTCCCTGCTTGGCACAAGACCGGGCACACTACCTAATTGGGAAAATGGTACGAAGGCAATGTCTAGTTGCTAAGTACACGCATCACACAGGCTTGTGACAGCTTGAGGAGTGAAAGAGCAACGCAGTCGACAGGAAGCGATCCAAAATAGGGACGTGAGCAGACCCAAAACCGGAAATCTCGTTGCAGTTCAGTTCTACCCTTGAGCTAATCAACGTCAAGGGGCTTGGCGAGGCGAAAAGTTAACTTTCGCTCCGGGCCAAGGGCGATTTCCTTCTTGCCGGTCGCATATGCTCCACCGGTTCCGGCACCTGCGCCCGCTCCTGTACCAATGAGAGCACCCTTCCCGCCTCCGGCCACCCCACCGATGAGCGCTCCAGCGGCGGAACCTCCGCCGATCATTGCGAGGTTGCGTCGTTGGTGCGATCCGCCCTTCACAAAGATGCTCGAAGTTGTAAGAGAAATCGAGGATCGCCGCACGTCGATTCGTGTCAGGGAGACCCTTAAGTAGCCGGGGTCTTTCAATCGGCCAGATGGCTTCGCGGACAGGACGCGTCCTACCACGGCAGCGCCATGCGGGATCACAGTCTGACCATCGATCACGATCGCTTCGTCCAGCATGGCGCGGAACTTGTCACCGGTACGCGCATTTGCGCTCGAAATCGTTTTTTCCAAGCGAACCGTGATGGGTGTCCCCGCCGGCAGTTTTGCTCGCTGGGAGACAGGGATGGCCGCGGAACTGTCTGATGACGACGTAGGAGCGCTGAAGGGTAGGGGCTGCTGGACGTTGCTGGTCGTGGACGCGTCAACGGGAACTCCCGTCTGACGCCCGCAACCGGAGGCCAAGCCCAGCCCGGCAATGAGAACCACAATCCAACTTGCTTCGTGTAGTTTCACGTTGCTCCGTTCATCAGCGTCTGCTTAGGGACACGAAAACTGCCAACTTGGTCGGGGAATGCAAAGGTCTGTGTCAAAGAGTCGATAGGCTATTGATCAGTCTTCTCAGTTGAATCATGGGTGACGGCCCGCAGCCGTTTCCAGAAAGCAAAACGGAGGGAGCAACTTGCTCCCTCCGTTCCGGTTACCGGGAAAACTACTTGGAAGCGCCTGCACCTGCAGCCGCGCTCATTGATTCGTTCTCCGGCTGCAGCACGACACCATCGAACGGCGTCGCGCCGACGAACCGTCCGCCTACTATGCTGATACGGCGAAGCGGGTAGCCGGCATCGGGACCACGTTGCCACGAGCGTCCACCGTCACTGCTGTGGAACACCACGCCGGTTGAGTCACTGGTCGCAAGCAACCGCTTGTGCCCAGCATCGAAGCTCACCGACGTAATGTCCTTGGTGGGAAGGCCGTTCAGAACGTGCTCCCAGGTATTGCCACCATCCGAGGTGCGATACGCGCCCTCGCGAGCCGCGATAACGATATCGTTTTCAGAGGCAATGGCCGCTCCGCGAATTCCAACGACGAATGCTGGCAGGCTCCCCTGTTTCCAGGTTGCGCCATTGTCGCTGGAGACTAGGACCGTGGAACGGGTCGCGGCAACCATCACGCTGCCGCGAGCACGAACCGCGATGAAGTCTTTCTGTCCGACGACCGCGCCACCCTTCCAGGTTTTACCCTGATCGGTGCTGCTGAAGACGCCAGCGGAGGTCGCTGCGAGCCAGCGCTCGGAACCGAGCTCCAGATCGTTAACGCGAGCTTCCATCTGCGACTTGGTGATCGTTGTAGTGGTGGTAGCCTTCTTCGAACCTTTGGCTGTCTTGCGCGCCGCGGTCTTCACGGTTTTCTCTGTGACAACCACGTTGATCGGCCGCCACTCGCTGGCATTACGATCGAGCATGAAGATGCCACGATTTGTGCCCGCGACCAGTGCGCCGTTCGATGCCTGTTTCAGCGCGAACACGTCGCGCCCGCCCAGGCCAGCACTCTTCTGCAGCCAATGCTGACCGGCGTCGCGCGAATGGAAGACCCCGCCGTACTCGCGATCATTGACGAGGCCAACGTAGAACGTATCCGGTTCTTTATTGTCGACCAAGAGGGCGGAAACATAGCGATGCGCGTAGCCATGATTTGAAGTCGTCCAGGTTTGCGCGCCGTCATTGCTGGCCATCACGCCGCTTCGATCGGTTGCGAGAAGAACGTGATTGGAATCGCGTGGATCGACCAACACGTCATTGACCACGATCTCCGGATTGCTGACTCGCTTCCACGTCTTGCCCAGATCAGAGGTCTTCCAGAGACCCTCGGTTGTGCCGGCATATACGATGTTTTCGTTGGTGGGATCCTGCTTCAGAACGCGCGTGCGGCGTGCAGAGAACGGAATGCCCTGAATCTTCGAGAACTGGTTGCCTGCGCTCTCGCTCTTGTAAATGCCTGAGCAAGCGCTGGCAAATACCACCGAAGGATTCGAGTGATCCACGATCACCGAGAAGACGTCTGAGTCGTCGATCATACCCTTGTTGATATGCTGCCAGGTCGCGCCGGCATCAGCCGTTTTCCATGCCAGATGCCAAGTTCCGGCATACACAACGTCAGGATTCTTGGGATCGACCGCGATTGATTCGATGTTCTTGATCTCTGCGTGATTGGCGGGAGAAAGACGCTGCCAGTTATCTCCGCCATCGCTGCTGCGAAAGACTCCATCAAGAGCGCCGGCAACGAGCACGTTGGAGTTGCTGGTGAACATGGAAAGAGCGCGGATCGATTTGCCATGCATCGCTGGAAGAGTTTCCCAGTTCTTGCCGCCATCGCGAGTGCGGAAGATCTCGCCGATCTGCTGGCTGGAGACACTCCAAGCGGAAACATAAATGTGATTCGGATTCTGATGGTCGATGATGATATGGTCGAGCACGTAATCATCGCCGCCCAAGTGTGCAAAATGGGACCAATTCTGGCCCGCATCATTGGAAACGAAAAGTTGGCCTGTTGAAGTGCCAAGGAGGATATGGTTTGGATTGCGCGCATCATAGGCCAGACTGCGTGCATCGCCTCCGTCCGGTCCCACAACCTGCCATGGGCCGGCGGCAAGCACGGATGTGCCTGCCAAAGTAACCATCAGTAAAATCAAAGCTTTGACGATAACGCCCCGATTCATAAGCGTAGAGTGACCCCTGCGAACAGTATTCGCCTGTCCAGCAGAGACTGACAGGCAGGCACTACCTCGGCAAGGTTACCGAAGAACAGCGACGAAAAAAAGGGCCGGTAGGGTGTTTTCCTACCGGCCTTGGGTCTTCTTTATTGCCTATTGGGTTTTCTTGGCGCCCTTTTTGGCAGCCGGTTTCGGATGATCTGGGATCGGCTTGATCTTCGTCTCATCCACTGGAGTCGTACTGTCGGCCCCTGGGAATGTGGCGCCCGCCGGAACGATCCACTGTTCCGAAGTGGCTGTGCCAGCATTGCCCGTACGGGTTTCGATGCGGCTCGGATCGATGTTCTGCTTCGCTTCGCCGCCCGAGATGTAGGCCTTCACGTCAACCGCACGCTCGGCCGCCAGGTTCTTACGCTTTTCGGTCGGTTCTGCGTTGCCGACTACCACGAGCTTCGCTTCCGGATCCTGCTGTAGCCGCAGAGCCACGTCATCCAACATCGCCTTGCAGGTGTTGTCGACGCGCCAGGGTTTGTTCTTGTTGGGATACTGGCACTCGTTCAGCTTGCTCGACTGCGGCGGCGGTGGAGGAGGATTCTCCACATTCACCGTTGCCGACGAGGAAGCGGTCAGGCCACGCGAATCGGTACATGTGGCGTTGACTGTGACAGTGCCCGCTGGGGCTCCGGTTGTGTTCAGAGTCGCAGAGTTCCCGTTGCCAGAGATACTGCCTCCGGTTGCACTCCAGCCACCCACCGTGACAGGCACGTTGTCAGGACTGGTGCAAGTACAACTGATTGTCGCCGGCGAACCTGTCTGTACGCTGGTCGGACTCGCAGTGCAGGACATCTGCGGAGGATTCTTCGGCGGCTCTTTCACCGTGAAGTTGGCCGTGCAACTCGCCTCGCCACCCTTCTTCATCTTCGGATCGGTGACGCGCGCGGTGACGGTGTAGCTTCCCCCGGTCATACCGTTGGTATCAATATCGGCGCCGGTATCCTTGCCGGTGATCTTGCCCCCGGTGCTCGACCAGTTGTAGGTGAGCGTGTGCTTCGGGTTGAAATTGCTCGGTGCGACAGTAGCATGGATAGGTTCGCCGACCATCACGTCGCTGTGGTCAACGGAGCAGGCTGCTGCGGGAGGAATCTCCGTGCCGCCGCCAAAGTTGAACACCAGACCTGTGCGCAGGCGCGCGCCATCGAGAACAGGCCGCTGCTTGTCTGACCCAGCAGTGATTGGGACAACATCCGAGAAGTTGTGCCGGCCGAGGACGTAGTCGGCCTCGATCAATCGGAAGCTCACGGCCCTGACGATTTTCAGGTCAATACCACCGCCGAGGACCGCACCGATTCCGTTGCTTGAGTCGACGTTTTTTGGAGACAGGCGATTCAAGCCCAGCATGGTGTGCACGAACATGTTGATGTTCTCGCCGCGCCACATCAGCCTGGGTCCGACCGAAATCGTGCTCTCATTCGCCTTGTCCTGATAGTTTCCGCCCACGTCGAGCGAGAGTCCCCACCACTTGTCGAAGTTGTAAGTAAAGGTGGTGCCGAAACCAGTCGACATGCTCGGCAGTTTCGTCAGCACCGGCGCCGGCGGAGGCGTCTGGAACGGAAGGGTTGATCCCACGGGCACTGTTCCGCCCGGATTGAGCCATTGATAACCGAGGAACAAATCCGCCTTCGGCGGCTTCTCATCTTGTGCCTGAACCAGAACCGTCAACCCACACAGAAGTACGGTCAGAATGAGACCCGTAATGATTCTCCTCGACCGAGTCTGGTGTCCACGTGACATAAAATCCTCCCAATCCAAAACACCGTCTAAGTATCTGTACAAAGCTGAATTTCCGGGGCCTGATACCGAGGTAAGAAACTGCCGACGCGAAACACAGGATTCTACAGCAACACAATACTTTCGCAAAAGAAAAGAACGCCGGAAACTGCTGATAGGAGCGAATTTCCGGTGAAATGCATCTCAAATTGATATTGTGGAGCGGCCTGGCTGTTCCACTTGCTATGAAACGCCATAGAGCGAAATAATGACCAATTGGCTATGACCCAGGAACGCGTACTGATTGTCGAAGACGAAGAGAATGAGCGCACCGGCCTCGCCGAATTGGTCTCCAGTTGGGGCTACCGAACAGATACGGCAGTCGATGGCGTCGAGGCACTGGAAAAAGTTACAGTCTTTGCTCCTTCCATCGTTATCACCGACGTGAAGATGCCTCGGATGGACGGCATGGAACTGGTCGAGCGCCTTGCCGACCTGTCGTCGCCAGTCGCGGTAGTGATGGTCACCGCACAAAAAACAACCGAAACCGCCTTTCACGCCGGACGACTTGGTGTTCAGGATTACATTGAGAAGCCCATCGACTTTCGCCGGCTGCGTTCAATCCTCACGAACATCTCCGAAATCCTGCAAACCCGAACCGAGAATGAGTCGCTACGGCGTAGTTTGCGCGACAAGGGTGCGCTCGGAAGATTGGTGGGCTCGTCGGCAAAGATGCAGGAAATCTTTCGGCTCACCGAGATGGTCGCTCCATCCACGGCATCGGTTTTGATCACGGGCGCCAGCGGTACAGGCAAGGAATTGGTCGCGCGGACCATTCACGATCTGAGTCCCCGTCGCAACAAGCCTTTCGTTCCAATTAATTGTGCTGCGATACCGGAGACTCTGATCGAAAGCGAGATTTTTGGACATGAGAAAGGCGCGTTCACGGGCGCGCTCGAGCGCCGTACTGGATGTTTTGAACTCGCCGAGGGCGGGACTCTTCTGCTCGACGAGATCGGTGAGATGCCGGTGGCGACGCAGGCTAAGCTTCTGCGCGTACTCGAAGATCGAAAGCTACGACGCCTCGGAAGCAAAGTGGAGACTTCAGTTGATGTCCGCGTTCTCGCGGCAACGAACAAGGTGCCGGAGGAGGCTGTTGCCAACGGCGAACTCCGCCAGGATCTCTACTATCGCCTCAATGTCTTCAACATCCATATGCCTCCGCTGCGCGAGCATAAAGAAGACATCCGCGAATTGGTGAAATCCCTGCTCACCGAGATGAGCCTGAAACACGACCGCAAAGTCGCGGACGTCAGTGAAGCCGTGCTGAACCTGTTCCAAAGCTACGGGTGGCCCGGCAATGTTAGGGAACTGCGGAACACGCTCGAGCGTGCCGTCATCGTCTGCGATGCTGGGCTGATCGAAACGAAGCACCTCCCGCCCGGGTTTGGCCAAAGTGTTCGACCTGCGGTGCACGATCCGGATGCAGTGCACCTGGGCGTCGGCACCACGGTAGAAGAGGCGGAGAAACAACTCATACTCAAGACTCTCCAAGCGACCAGCAACAACAAGACGCGCGCGGCCGAGATTCTAGGGATCAGCCTGAAGACGCTGCACAA
>Ga0126379_10002953_pt1 | contig 10920 bp, 5 predicted proteins | sample PanSoiMetPlot_24_FD_92640 | JGI IMG/M metagenome (GOLD analysis project Ga0126379, IMG submission 92640) | Tropical forest soil microbial communities from Panama - MetaG Plot_24 | ecosystem: Environmental > Terrestrial > Soil > Tropical forest > Bulk soil | place: Panama | collected 2016-02-17
GACAGATGGCAAGGGAAGCCCTCGCTCGGGTGAATATGCACGTTATACCGATCAGGAGATGCAGCAACTGCGGCGCCGGGAACAAAGAAAAGCGGCCTTCGTTGGCGACTATTCGTGCCAATTACAACTTGGGTACTCGAGTGCGGAAGTGAAAGACACCCGTTCCACGGCCGTAATCGATGACCTCCGGAGCATCCTTTTGGCCGCCAAGCCCGAGTTCATCTACATCCACAATCTAGCCGATAAACATGAAACTCATATCGCGCTCGCGCTGCGATCGATCGAGGCGATTCGATCTATTTCGACTGAAATTCGTCCGCGCAAGGTGTATGGCTGCGAAGTGTGGCGCGATTTGGACTGGTTGCCCGACGAATCGAAGGCGGCGCTCCCTAGTTCTTCCAGGCCGAACATTGCGGCTTCATTGATCGGCGTCTTCGACTCTCAGGTAACCGGCGGAAAGCGCTACGATTTGGCGACAGCCGGCCGCCGCCTCGCAAATGCGACTTACTTTGCGTCGCACCAGACAGACGCCGAGAGCAGCTTGACGTTTGCTATGGATTTAACAGAACTCGCGTTGACGCCTGGTCTCTCGGTTAACGACTTCGTCCTTAGCCTTATTGACCGCTTTCGAGAAGATGTAGATCGTCGCCTTTCCTGCTTTGCATCTACCAGAAATGTGTAGCGACCACCTTGGGCGACGTGGGCGAGCCGGAAATTACTTTTACATGCACGACTAACTGGAGATTCTTCTGCTGCCATCCGGCGGGGGCTCCACGAAGGGCTTCGGTCATCAGCTCGGGATTGGTGACTAAATCCGCTGCGGCGTCCGTTCCATATTGCGTGATGCCGGCGACTTCCACTAGCATGGCGCGTGTATCGGGGTGAAAAACTCGCGAGACGATGGCGTAGTCTTCCTCGGTATGCCTGTCGGCGGGCAGATTCGGCAAGGACCACGGCGTCGGGGCTCCGCCGTCGGTGATCCCGATAGGACGCCGCGCGCCATCGATGAAAAAGCGCATCTCCCGGCTGATCTCTCGCCAACGCGTGTACGAATAGCCGACCAGAATCGCTGGTCCGGTTCGAAGGTCCTGAAACGATACTTCGTTGCCGACCTTCAAGCGGTAGGGACGGCCCATGCGAGTCAGCATGGAGCTCAATCGCGAGATTGCGATCAAATCGCCGCCTCCCACAAACTGATCGGGCAACAGAACGAAATCCTCGGCACGCGGCTTGGGATGTTCATCGGAGTCCAGACCATAAACCGGGACGAATGCCGCACTCAACAGCACGGGGGCTTCGCCGGTAAGAACTGGCCCCCAAAATTGGTCCAGCGCAGTGTTGGCCGGTCTCGTGCGCAGCCAGACGATTCCGGCGGCCACGAAGCAAACCAGCGCGGCCAAAGCTATCCATAAGTGCCCGCGCGTTTTGGCCGCCGGCTCAGGCGGAACGTAAACTTGAGGCGGCGCGGAAGGCTCGGGAGCGACAGTGGGCGCTTCGGCCAGGTGAAACTCGGGCACATAGGCGCCGAGTGGCAGTTCGATTCGCACCGGGTCCAGCGCGCCTTGCTCGGAGTAGTACAAGCCGAGCCGTTTGCGCACTTCTCCCGCCTTCACCCGGACTGTTGCATCCTCGCCGGGATCGTAGTCGGTCGAGCGGCCGAAGACTTCGATTCCGATGATCCGCTCCTTGAGGTGTTCCGCCTGGCCGTTCAGAGCGTGCTCCACCACGTACCGCAAGAACTCCTGGCTGCGTTTGCTGGTGCGAAATTCCGCGCTGGCGAGCACGCGCTCCAGTTCCTCACGGACGACCTCCGGAGACACGTGGGGCGAGCGTGCAGTCCCTGCCATGAAAGTTCATTCTAGCGCGGAAACCGCTGGAAACATGATACGTTCGATGCAGTAACGAACGGGTGCATAACGGGCTGGCAACCGTTCTGAACTGGACAGGGACGCCGTCCAGGCCCGAACATGCTCTTCGGACACCAACATGTCCAGAATGCTTCAGGAGATTCGTCAGCAGTCCGCGACACTGCGCCGGACTTTGGAACGCGGGTTGCGGGGCGTTCGCGGGCTGGAGCGCCGCCTCGGAAAAGACCGGCCGCGCCTGGTGGTCATCGCCGCCAGGGGAACCTCGGACAACGCGGGCCAGTTCGGCAGGTACTTGATCGAGATCACTACCGGCATTCCCGTGTCGCTGGCGGCTCCGTCCGTCGTCACGCTCTACAAGAAAGGATTGGACCTGCGGGGCACGCTGGTGGTCGGAATTTCCCAATCCGGGGAATCCACGGACACCAATGCCGTCCTGTCGAATGCGCGCAAGCGCGGCGCGATTACCGTTGGCGTCACAAATGAGCCGCGCAGCACCATTGCGCGAACTGCCGAGCACATTCTGCTCGTCCACGCCGGCGAAGAGCGCAGCATCGCCGCCACCAAAACTTATACGGGCCAATTGCTGGCGCTTTATCTGCTTGCGTCCGCGCTGGGGGGCTCGGTTCGCGCCGACGACCTCCGCCGGATTCCAGGCTCTGTGGAGGCCATCCTGCGGCAAGAGTCGCGGATCGCCGAGGCGGTCGAGCGCTACCGGTTCATGAGTGGCACTGTGACCGTGGGACGCGGACTGAACTACGCCAACGCTCTGGAATTCGGCCTCAAGCTCATGGAGACTTGCTACGTGCTTGCGGAACGCTTCTCCGCGGCGGACCTAATGCATGGACCGATCGCAGTTGTGGAGCGCGCCTTTCCGGTCTTCGTATTCGCACCCCCGGGGCCTACCTGGCCATCGACATCGCGGGTACTGAAACGCCTGGCGGAGCTAAGTGCAGACACGTTGGTGATCACCGACAGCGCCCACGCAAAGGCCATTAAATCGACGCGCGCCATCGAAATTCCGGAGCCGCGTCTTTCACATGCGATAGAGGATCTCTACACTCCCATCCCCTACATCATTCCCGCGCAATTATTCGCCGCGCATCTGGCGCGGGTCAAGGGACTCGATCCGGACCGGCCTCGAACCTTGAGCAAGATCACTCGGACGATGTGAACTCATGCGGCTGACTTACCTCGACTGGGCCTGGATCGCGCTTTATTTCGTGGGAAACTTCGCCATCGGGTTGTACTATCGCCGGCGTGCCGGCAAGAGCATCAGCGAGTTCTTTCTCTCCGGGAGGAACGTGCCGTGGTGGCTGGCGGGCACCTCCATGGTCGCGACAACATTTGCCGCGGATACGCCATTAGCCGTCACCGGGATGGTGGCGAAGGGAGGGATCGCCGGCAACTGGCTGTGGTGGAGCTTCGTTGCAAGCGGGATGCTGACGGTGTTCTTCTATGCGCGCCTGTGGAGGCGCTGCGGAGTCATGACGGACATCGAATTTGCCGAAGTGCGCTATTCGGGCAAGCCGGCGGCTTTTTTGCGCGGCTTCCGCGCGTTGTACCTGGGCATTCCTATTAACTGCATCGTGCTGGGGTGGGTGAACCTCGCCATGGTGAAGATTCTGATGCTCACGCTCGGCCTCACGCGCGTGGAGGCGTTGATGGCGGTGGTCGGCATGATCGCGCTTACTTCGATGATCTCCACCCTTTCGGGGCTTTGGGGAGTTTTAGTCACGGACCTGTTCCAATTCTTCATCAAGATGACGATGGTCACCGTGCTCGCCTTCGCGGCGGTTCAAGCCGTGGGCGGAATGAGCGCCCTCAAGTTGAAACTGGAGCTGCTGGATCAGGCGCGCGGCGTGCGTCCAGGCACGCACAGCTCGGTCCTGAGCTTCATCCCCGATTTGAACTCGCCGTGGATGCCGATGACTACTTTCCTGGTCTACATTTCCCTCAATTGGTGGGCGACCTGGTATCCGGGCGCTGAGCCGGGGGGCGGCGGATACGTCGCTCAGAGAATGTTCTCCGCGAAGGATGAGAAACATTCGCTGCTGGCAACGTTGTGGTTTAACATCGCTCACTATGCGATCCGTCCGTGGCCTTGGGTGCTGGTCGCATTGGCTTCGCTGGTGCTGTTTCCGGGATTGCAGGACCCCGAAACGGGATACGTCCGCGTCATGATCGCCTATCTTCCGGCATCGCTTCGCGGACTGATGCTGGCGGCTTTCGCGGCGGCCTATATGTCTACTATCGCCACCCAATTGAACTGGGGCGCGAGCTACATCGTGAACGATTTTTACCGCCGCTTCCTACGCAGAGTGGCGCCGGAATCGCATTACGTTCTTATCTCTAAAATCGCCACGCTGCTGCTTACAGTGGTCTCCGGGGTGGTCACCTTTTACCTCAACTCTATTGCCGGAGCCTGGAAGCTTCTGATCGTGACAGGCGCGGGCACTGGGCTCGTTCTGCTGCTGCGTTGGTTCTGGTGGCGCATTAATGCGTGGAGCGAAGTCTCGGCGATGAGCGCTGCCTTCGTAACTTCGCTGGCGTTGCAACTGGCAGCCGGGCTGGACAGCGATAAACCGGTGGATTTCGCGTGGATCATGATGATCACGGTTTCCGTGACGACCATCGTCTGGCTCACAGTCACGTTTTTGACGAAGCCGGAGTCCGATCAAACGCTGCTCAAGTTTTATCTTCGCGCGAGGCCCGGAATTCGGGGATGGGGACCGATTGCGCGGCTCGCTCCTGATATCCCGGACACCAGTGACGGCTGGTCCCGCGTGCTGGATTGGTTGGCTGGGTGTGCGCTGATCTATGGCGTGCTGTTCGGCGTGGGTAAACTGCTGCTGGGCGAGTGGACGATTGGCCTACTCCTCCTTGGCTTGGGATTGGCGGCCGGTGCGGCGATCTGGTGGGATCTCTCCCGCAGAGGATGGAGCTCGGTCGCCGAGTGATGGGAAGAAAGCTCGTTCTAACTCTTGTGTTGGCGGGGCTCGCTCGCGCTGCTGAGCTGCCGCTGATGCCGATGCCGCGGAAGGTCACTCCGGCGCAAGGCGAACTCAAGATTGATTCCAGCTTCGGCGTCGTTACGAGCGGATATTCGGACTTTCGCCTCGACGCCGCCGTCAAGCGATTCCTCACGCGGGTCGAGCGCCAGACGGGCCAAGCGCTGGTAAAGTCAGACCGGCCCACGCTCGCGATCGACTGCCGCGAACGCGGCAGCGATTACCCCACTCTCGGAGACGACGAGTCTTACGAACTCGAGGTCTCAACCGCCGCCGCAAGATTACAGGCGCACACAGTGACCGGCGTTCTCCGCGGGCTCGAGACTCTTTTGCAGCTAATCGGCCCCGGCCCGGATGGTTGGAGGGTTCCCGCCGTGAAGATCGAAGATCAGCCGCGCTTTGCTTGGCGCGGCCTAATGCTGGATGTCGCGCGGCATTGGATGCCCATCGCGGTCGTCGAACGGAACCTCGATGGCATGGCCGCCGTGAAGCTCAACGTTTTTCATTGGCATCTATCCGACGACCAGGGCTTCCGCGTCGAGAGCAAGCGCTACCCACGCCTGCACCAGAACGGTAGCGACGGAAATTACTATTCGCAGGCCGAAGTTCGCCAAGTGGTTGCCTACGCTCGCGACCGTGGCATTCGTGTGATCCCGGAATTCGACATTCCCGGTCACACCACCGCCTGGTTCGCCGGATATCCGGAGTTGGCCAGCGCGGCCGGCCCGTACGCGATCGAACGGAAGTGGGGCGTTTTCCAACCAACCATGGACCCCAGCCGTGAGGAGACTTACACATTTCTGGACAATTTGATCGGGGAGATGGTGGCGTTATTTCCAGACCCGTATTTTCATATTGGCGGCGACGAGGTGGAAGGTACTCAATGGAAAAAATCGCCGTCCGTTCAAGCGTTCGCCCGCGCTCACCGGCTTGCTGGCCAAAAAGACTTGCAGGCTTACTTCAACGGGCGCGCAAGCAAGCTACTGAAAAAGCACGGCAAGATCATGATCGGCTGGGACGAGGTCCTTACCAATGGTCTTTTCCCCGATACCGTCATCCAGTCTTGGCGCGGGCAGGCGTCCCTTGCCGAAGCCGCCGCGAAAGGGTATCGGTCCGTGCTTTCGTTCGGCTACTACCTTGATCACCTTCAGCCTGCGAGCGATCACTACGCGGTCGATCCGTTGGACGGTAAAGCTCGCGATCTGCCGCCAGAGCAAGCCGCGCGAATTCTCGGCGGCGAAGCTTGCATGTGGTCGGAATACGTCAGCGCCGAGAACGTGGATTCGCGCATCTGGCCGCGAATGGCTGCGATCGCGGAGCGCTTCTGGTCGCCGCGCGAAGTCCGCGACGCGGACTCGATGTATCAGCGACTGGAAGAAGTCAGCCGTTGGCTGGAGTGGTCCGGCTTGGAGCACCGGTCCGCGTCCCGGCGGATACTCAGCCGGATCTCCGGCGGCGCGCCCGAAGAAACACTTCGGATTCTTGCGGATGCGTCCGAAGCCCTTGGCATTGAAGGCCGCCGAGAGGCCCGCCGCTACACCAGCCTGACGCCTCTGAATCGGTTTGTCGACGCCGTTCCGGCGGAGAGCGAGTTGGCCCGGAATCTGGCGCATGATGTCAGCCGGCTGCCCGATGCGGCCGCGGAGGCGGAACTTCGGTCCGCGTTCACGCAATGGTCGGAGATCGAAACGCGCATGCTACTGAACCCCGCTTTGACAGGCGGGGCTGGGACGGAGTTGCTGCCGCGGGCGCTTGATTTAAGCTCCCTGGGAAGCATTGGACTCCGAGCTTTGGATTTTCTTTTGAACGGCCAGCCCGCGCCGGCGGATTGGCTCCGCGAGAAGAATGCAGAGCTGGATCGAGTTGAGAGACCGGCCGCGGAAATGAAGCTCGCGGGAGTGCTGCCAGTGCGGCTCCTTCTGTCAAGAATTGAGCCGCAGCGTGTTGCAAATAAAGGCGTTCGATGCGGTAACGAACCTGGTTGTAACAGAACGACAACCGTTCTGAACTGGAAATTCCCGCAACACAGGCTCAAAATCACGCTGAAGCAGAGGTCAGACCGGCAGGTAGAATGACGAGAAAGGGTGGGGTTTTATGAGAACGAGCTTTTCCGAAACGTGGAAACGAACGGGGCGACTGATTGCGTCTGCAATGTTGGCGCTGATGACGACCAGCGTCTGCGCGCAGGAAACTACAGGAACGATCACAGGGCAGATCACCGATCCTAGCGGGGCCGTGGTCGCCGGTGCGATGATCACCGCGAAGGACGTGGATCGAGGCGCCATGTGGAAGTCGCAAACGAACGTGGAAGGGACTTACACTCTCCCTCGCCTTCCCCTCGGCAAGTACGAACTGCGCGTGGAGGCCACCGGTTTTCAAACCGCCATTCGCCCGCCCTTCGACCTGACGCTGAATCAAACAGCCCGGGTCGATATTGCCATGACTTTGGGTCAAGTATCGCAGACCCTGGAGGTGACTGAGGCCGCTCCTTTGTTGCAGACTGAAACCACCGAAGTTTCTTCGGCGATGCAGGCCAACGCCATCGCTGGCCTGCCTCTGCAAACGCGCAATTATAACCAGCTGGGTTTGCTCGTACCGGGCGCTGTCACCATCAGCCCCGCGTCCTTCAACACCGGCCAGAAGACTTTCAACGCCGCGCGTCCGAATCTCAACGGCAATCGCGAGCAGGCCAACTACTACATTCTTGACGGCGTGGACAATAACGAATTCGTGGACAACAATGTCGCGTATTCGCCGAGCGTCGACGCCATCCAGGAAATGAATATCATCACCAACAATCCCAGCGCGGAGTTCGGCCACTTCCTCGGAGGCGTCATCAACGTAAGCCTGAAGTCTGGCACCAATCAATTCCATGGCAACGCGTTCGAATTTCTCCGCAACGACTTTTTCAACGCCAACGAATGGTCGAACAACTTCAATGGGTTACCGACGCCGCGCCAGCACTGGAACGAATACGGCGGAACAGTCGGCGGGCCGATCAAGAAAAATAAGTTGTTTTTCTTCGCCGATTACCAAGGCTCGCGTTTCGATTTGCCCGCGACGCCTAAACCAAAGACGACTTTCACAACATCCGACCTTACAGGCAATCTGTCCGACCTGGGCGTCGCCTTGCATTACCCCGGTACCAATATCACGATGCCCTCGAATTTGAGCCAAGCCGCAGTCTGCACCGGCACGCAAAAAATGGGCGTCGATCCGTGCATCAGCGGCCTCAGTCCTACTGCGCTAAAGATTGCGAATGCTCTGCCAAAGCCAAACCTCGCCGGCACACCGGGCAGCAACGGCACGCTTTTCAATCTCAACAACAGCCAGCAGCAGTTTACGCACGGAAATCAAGGCGATATCAAGATGGATTGGGACCCCACCGATAAGGATCGCTTCTTCGCGCGCTACTCACAGCAGCACATCGAGCAGCCGCTGATTAATAGCGAGGTTTTCCAGTACAGCGGCGACGGCGCCAATAGTTTCCCAATTCAGCAGGGCGTGCTCGATTACACGCGCACATTCAATCCGACTCTGGTAAACGACTTTCGCGTCGGTATGAATTACTTTCCGGCGGAAGCTAGCACGCAGTCTCTAACGACCACCGCGGGAGCCAATCTGATTCCCGGCCAGCCGACGCAGTATCTTCCCGGCCTGTATTTCGCGGGCTCGCCCGTCGGCGGACAACAAAACGGACCATTCGCATTCGGAACCGTCGACGCTCCCGAGATCTTCCATCAGACGGCCATTCAGATTTCCGACACCGCCATCTACAGCCACGGCGCCCACACCATCAAAACCGGATTCCAGTTCATCCGTTATCGGAACAACTACATTCCCGCGACGACCAGTGACGGCGCCGCGGGCCAAATCGGCTTCACTGGCACTTACACCGGCAACGCCGAAGCGGATTTCTTCCTCGGTCTGCCGTTCTATATGGCTTATGGCCTTGGATATTCCGGAACCGTCGGCCAGCGCAACAACGCGATCGGCGCCTTCGCTCAGGACGACTGGCGCATCAACAAGCACCTAACCATCAATTACGGAGTGCGCTGGCAGCTTTTCACTCCGATCTATGAAGTGCACGACCGCATGACCAACTTCGGCATGTATAGCGGCCAAATTGAGTTGGCGGGCGTGAACGGGAACAGCCGCGCTCTCTACAACCAATACAACGGCATCGCCAATTTCCTTCCACGCGTGGGACTGGCGTGGAGCATCGATGAGAAGACCGTAGTGCGCGCCGCATTCTCGCGATCCAGCTTCCAGGAAGGCACGGGCGAGTTTAACCGGCTCGCGACCAACGCTCCGTGGAACACGGATCTCGTCGGGCAGTGGGGCGGCGTTGGAACGAACGGCAGCATTCCGACGAACCAGATCACCCTCGATCAAGGCTTCGCGGCGTTGGGCGCTTCCGGGGCGGCTTGCACTGTGGCGAACGTGACTTCGGCGCCCGCCTCTTGCTTCAAGGGCGTGCGCATTCACGCCACCGATCCGAACTATCGCCCGGCGGTCGCCAACCAGTGGAACGTTAGCATTCAGCGGCAAGTTGGAAACTCGTTCACCGCGCAAGCGGGCTACGTCGGCCAGCACAGCGACCATCTGGCCGCGATCTACAACATGGGCCAGAATGTTCTTCTTCCCAACGGGACCAGCATTCCGGGTCCATATCTCGCCGGAAATCCGACATTGAAGAACGACGGAACCGGCCAGCAGCGGCTGAACACTTCGACGGCGATCCAGAACTACGATGGGCTCCAGTTAGTGGCTCAGGAACGGCTCACGAGGGGCCTTGCTTTCCAGGCCAATTATTCGTGGTCGAAATGCCTGACTAATAATCAGGGCTATTATGGCCGCTACGGCAATGCCGCCGTAGCGCAAACCACCTCCGACGTCGCCTTCCAAAGCTACGTTTATAACGTCGGCCTGGATTATGGTTTGTGCGATGCCGACGTAACCAACATCTTCAGCGGCTATTTGAATTACGATCTGCCTTTCGGCCGCAACCAGCACTTTGCTAGCAACACAAACAAAGTACTGAACACGATCATCGGCGATTGGCGTTATGACACGATTTTCACGGTGCACGGGGGTCTGCCGATCTCGATGATCCAGTTCGGCAGCGATCCCACCGGCGCATACTTCCAGCCACGCCCCGATTGCATTGCGCCCTCCGACGCCACTCCGTATAAGAATTTCGCAGGCGGCGGCTATGTCTGGTTCGATCCGACTACCATGCGGATTCCCGGTCCGGGCAAACTCGGCAACTGCGGCATCTCCACCGAGCGCGGCCCCGGCCTGAAGCAGATCGACATGAGCCTGTCGAAGAAGTTCCGTCTCACGGAGCGACAATCGCTGCTTTTCCGCTTCGACGCGATCAATGCCTTCAACACTCCAATCTTCGCCGTCTCCGGATACGCGACGGACGTCCTACCGGGCGACTGGAACCAGAATGTGAGCCGCTACGGAACGGATATCAACTACACGAAGAACGTGCCGACGGGCGTCGTGAATCAGTCTCAAGGCGCACGGAACCTGCAGTTCGCGCTAAAGTACTCTTTCTAATAAGTGGTTGGTTCGGCAGGTCTCGACACGAGTGTCGAGACGACAGGCAAGAGTGCCTGCGCCGCGGCGGGTATCATTGGAAAAATGCGTATCCGCGATGTCCGCGCGACTACAGTCACGGTTCCGCTCGAAGCGCCTCTGCGGCATGCCAACGGATGCCACTGGGGCCGCTTCGTTCGCACGATCGTGGAAGTGGAAACCGATAATGGCCTGATCGGGCTGGGCGAAATGGGCGGGGGCGGGGAATCGGCCGAAGCCGTTTTTCGGGCGATAAAGTCGTACCTCGTGGGGCACGATCCGGCCCGGATCGAGGAGATGCGCTTCCGCATCGCCAATCCGACTGCGTCGCTCTACAACAACCGCACTCAGGTTCTGGCCGCCCTTGAATTCGCGTGTCTCGATCTGCTGGGTCAGGCTTGGGGCGCGCCGGTTTGCGAGATTTTGGGCGGGCGCCTGCGAGATCGAGTTCCATTTGC
>Ga0126379_10002954_pt1 | contig 10919 bp, 6 predicted proteins | sample PanSoiMetPlot_24_FD_92640 | JGI IMG/M metagenome (GOLD analysis project Ga0126379, IMG submission 92640) | Tropical forest soil microbial communities from Panama - MetaG Plot_24 | ecosystem: Environmental > Terrestrial > Soil > Tropical forest > Bulk soil | place: Panama | collected 2016-02-17
CTCGGTCGCACCGGAGCGAAGGTCTCCATCCTCGCTTTCGGTTGCGGCAGCCGCTTCCTCATGTACAAAGACGAAGACAATGCCAGCGCAATCCTCAACCGAGCCATTGATCTCGGGATCACTTATCTGGACACTGCCTATGCATACGGCGACGGCCAAAGTGAAACAAGAGTCGGCAAAGTGATGGCAAAGCGCCGTAAGGACGTCTGGCTCGCCACGAAAATTCCCGACCGCACCCGCGACGAATTCCTGCGCCGCCTTGAAGGCAGCCTCAAACGCCTGCAGACCGATCACGTCGATCTCGTCCACATTCATAGCCTCGGGCAAGCTGATGATCTAGAAAAGATCGAAGCCAAAGACGGCGCACTCAAAGGCCTGATGGAAGCCCGCGAGCAAAAGATCGCCCGCTTCGCTGGCATGACAAGTCACACCAACGGTGAAGTAATGGCCAAAGCCATCGAACGCCACGACCTCGATTGCGTCCAGATGGCCCTCAACGCCTCTCGCAACGGACGCTTCGAAGAACTCGCTCTCCCCGCGGCCAACAAGAAGAACCTCGGCATCATCGCCATGAAAGTAACTGGGCAGGAGTTTCTCGTCGGCGAGGGGGCAGGGAAGGCCGATATGAACTCGCTTCTTCGTTATTCCATGAGCTTGCCCGTAACCACCGCTGTCGTAGGAATGCCGAAACCCGAGATGCTTGCACACAACATAGAAACTGCGAAAACCTTCTCGCCGCTTACTGATCAGGAGAAAGACCGCCTGAGGCAGCAGCTCGGCAATGCGCGGGAAGGCCTTGAGAAGCGCCTGGTGGGGCATCTGGACGGACCCACCGCAGATCCCACATTGTTCTGTGTGTAGCATGCCTTGCAGGCGGATCGGTGTTATCAACGTAAATTGACCCTGACTACTCGCGATGCCTACCATCGCTGCAGTGATCGCGGGAAACCTTCGGTGCGGAAGAGCGACCCCGCTCGGAGATCCCCCATGGAGGCTTCACCTCGGCGCCTATCATTCTCTCTACATTGCTCCTGTCCACTGCAACTTTCTGCTGGTCCCAGTCTCACAACAAAGAAATCAAGATTGGATTCTCCATCGCACGAAGGGCGAACGCTGGCAGACTGACTTGGAACAGTTTCGGCAGGGGGCGCACGAACTTGGCGCCGCCGCTGTTGTCATCCGGTCGGCCGATGTCGATGACGACGTGCAATTCAAACAGGTGAAGGAACTGATCGGCTCAAGAATCGATGTCTTGGTGTTTCTGCCTCACGATACCGGCAAAGCCGGACGATTCATCGATGCCGCTCACGCCAGACATGTCCCTGTAATCAGTTACGACCGGCTGGTCACCAATGCCCCGGCAGATCTCTATATCGGATTCACCTCTTTTTGGTCGGTGTGCTTCAGCCGCAGGCTCTCGTGGCTCATGTGCCCAAAGGCACCTACCTTCTGCTCGGTGGCTCGCCGTTGGATGCAAACTCGAAAGTCGTTCGCGCTGAACAAATGCAGGTCCTCCGTCCTCTGATCGCAGTTGGCCCGTCACCAGAACCTGAGGGTTCCACGGCCGTTGTTAACGGCTCCCAGACGACCAAGGCGATCCAGTTCACGCCGATCGCTGTCACGCAGCAGAACGCAAAGGATACTGTTCTGAAAGGCGGTTTTCAGAATCTGGAGACTCTGAAACGCGCCCTGCCGAAGGAAAAATGGGCCGAACTACAGGAGTAGTCGCCTGGTACGCTAAAAGGCTGGTTGGCTGATTGTGTGACTAAGACGGGCGGAATGGGAAAGTATTCTCTCGTGCTGAGCGGAGAACGAAGTTGCGAAGCGAGTTCGTTCGGAGTCGAAACATCCCTACCCCAAGCTCACAGCCGAAGATAGAGATTCTTCCCCTTCGACTTCGCTCAGGTTGGAACGACCGTCATTTCGCCGGAGTTGATGTCGATAGCCCCATGTGCTCCCGCAGCGCTTGCCACTGCTCCACGACCCTGGGATCGTGGGAAAGGTCGGCCGCGCGGTGAAACGCCTCCTCAGCTCTTATCAGATCGTTCGCCCGCACGAAACAGATTCCACGCCCGGCCCACGTGTACCAATCGTCGGGGAACTCCCGATTCACTTCGTCAAAAACTGGCATGGCCTCACGGCAGCGGCCCTCGCCCGCAATCAGCAGGGCAGCACGAACCCGTGTGTCGGCCAGATTCCGCGCCACCGGACGATTATGCGGCGCAAGCTCATGCGCGGTCGCGAACACTGTTAAATCATCTTTCCACTGTTTCTCCTGCGACCACGTCAACGGTACAAATGCGATCGCAATTACACCCGCAACGCACAACAGAGGCCGCCGCAACCCATTTGCCAGATGTACTCCGATAGCAATTAATAGGCTGAGCCCGGTCAAAGGCAAATACACATAGCGGCCGTGCAGGAAATCTCCGGGATTCAGTGCGTTCAAATTCAATGTAGGGAGCAGCGGCAACACCAGCAGCAGTCCGCCGGCAATCAAGCCAAACCTGGCCTTCGCAGCTTCGGGTCCGGTGAGTTGCGTACGTAGGGTTCTCCAGGCCCAAGCCCAAGCCGCTGTCAGCACGACACCGCAGAGAAGCAGCGCGAGAACAGGCAACAAGTCACCGCCGACCGAGAATCTCTCGATCAGAACGGGATCCGCGAACGAATACGACTTCACCGGCCAGATCATCGTTTTCACATAGAACCAGAGAGTTCCTGGCCATGAAAGTGCGACCGTGCTCCACGGTAAATGCTGCGTGGCGGGCGCGAGTTTGCCGTTCAGAACGCCCTAACGAATCACCAGATATAGGAGGCTGACAGCTGCAAAAATCGCCACTGGGACGAATTCCCTTGGTCGCGTTTCGTTGTGGTCTTTTCGGGAGGTATCGCTACTCGTCAGCGGTCTCGCATCAGTAAAGACCGCCAACGCCAGAATCACTGCCGGGAAGACAATCGCCGTCTCCTTGGCCAACAGGGCTGCAAAATACGCAAAGAGTGAAGCAATCAGCCATCTGGGCGAGTCTCCACGCGCTTTGCGGTCCGGTTTTCGTAATTTCCGCCATGGGTTCTCCGGTGTAGACGTCCGATTGTCTAGGTATCTGAGATAGAAGAGTAGCGAGAGCAACAAGCCGAGCGTTAACAACGGATCTGGAGCCGTAACCCAACTCACCGATTCCGTGTGCGAAGGATGCAGCAAAAACAATATCGCCGCGGCAAACGCCGCCAGACGATCGCCAAGCAATTTGTAGAGCAAGAACCAGAGCACGATCCCGACCAGAAGATGCTTGGCAATGCTCAGCAAATGCCATCCCAACGGGGACAGCTCAGCGATCATAAAGCTAAGTCGCATCCACAAAACAAAAACCGGACGATAGAAGCTCGGGGGACCTCCAGTGAACTGCGCCCACACATAATTTGAGAAGTAATCGGAAAAGTGACCCGATTCCTGAATGCGCGGATCACCGGTAAAACGATGATCATCCAGAATAAAGCCGAACTTCAGGGATGGAATGTAAACGGCGAAACCAAGGCACATTAGCAGCGCAGGCCACAGAATGTGCTTCGCCCAAGGTTTCGACGTGGCTGGAATCAGATTTGCTTCCGCAGATGTTTTCTGTTGAACTGGCCTGGAAGATGCATCGGCGGCGGGCATTCGCACGGAAATTCTCTCACGGATTGCCTCAGGCGAGTCGATCGCTTCATTCGCCGGGATGGGATATTTCGTTCGCTTGCGGCACAAACTGGCGGTAAACGAAGTCAGGTATGTCGCCGTTCCAGTGGCCTGATGCTTTTGCAAATCCCACGATTCCCAGGAACAGGGCCGCAACCCCGAATGCCATCGCCCAAGCGGGAAGGCGACGTGGTGACGGTGACTTCGCCCACGATGGAAGCGAGAGTTCCAAAGCTCCTTCGACGGGGCAGATGCCTACGCACTCCAGGCATCCTGTGCATTCGGCGGACTTGATCGTGATCAGCTTGTCGACCGGCAAATTCGAGGGACACGCCTTCGCGCACTTCGCACAGTCGATGCAGGCTCCTTCAGCACGTCGGATGCGCAGTGGACTGAAGAACGAAACGATTCCCAGCAGTGCGCCATATGGACACAGATAACGACACCAGAAATTTTGAACTAAGACCGATGCGATCACCAGGACTGCAAGCACGATTGCGGCAGTCTCACCTAGATTGCGAAAGAAATTCAGCATTCGCACATCTGCGATTGTGCCGTAGGGCGCGTGCATGAACTCAGCAAGCGCCTCGGCCGACATATTGGCGACTGCCCAGACAAAGAAACCGAGCAGCATGTACTTCAAGCCGCGCAGAGGGATGTCAATCCAGCGGGGCAGATGGAAATTGCGGCGCAAAATCTGACGTCCCGCTCGCCACAAATATTCCGAGAGCGTGCCAACAGGGCACAGCCAACTGCAGAATGCCTTTCGAAACAGGAAAGCGATCGCCAGAAATGCCACGAACAGAAACATCGCGGCGGGATGCGTTGCCGGAATCCGTCTTGTCGCCAGCCAGTACTTGGCGTTCATCATGCCGGCGATCGGCAACCAGCCTTCAACGCCCGCAGGGCGCGTCATCCCCACATGAGATCCCGTTTCAAATCCGCGCACCCAGAAATAGAATGCTGCGCCGATCCATATATTCAGGGCGAGAAAGGCAAACTGAAAGCTTCGGCGAAACCATTGCGAGTAGTCTCGCTGTGTGCGGCGGACCAGCTTCTTGCGCAGTGGACGAGTGGTTGGCGCTGGTTCGGTCGCTTCGCGACCGGGACGGACCAATGGGTCCGTCCCTACAATGGTGCTCACGTGTGCGAGCGGGAGCACGTCAAGCAACGATTTGTTCCATTGAACTCGAGTCCCCATCGTCCCCCGCTTCTGCGCCTCCCGCAAATTCTGCCCGTGCGGCCCGGAAACGGGCTCGTAGGGACAGAATGGATCCGTTCCGAGCGCATCGCCCGTGTACGCGAAGGCGCGGGCTCGCGAGCCACCGCAGATGTGGCTGTACTCGCAAGCGCCGCACTTGCCATGGAATTGATCGGGCGAGTGCAGTCCGCGGAAGATCTCGGAGTTGCGGTAGACCTCGACCAGCGAATCCACGCCCACGTTGCCGGAGCGCAGCGGCAGGAACCCAGAGGGATAGATTTCGCCGAGATTCGAGACGAAGACGATTCCGTGTCCGTCGCGAATCTGGAATCCGTGATAAACGGAACTGGTCTTCATCTCCGGAGCATGCATGCCGGAACCTCGCATGATCTCCAGCGCGATGCGTCGGTACGACGGGGCTTCCGTCGTTTTCACCTGGAACGGCGAGTGCTGCGAGAGTTCAAAGACCCAGCGCATGATCCGCTCGCCTTCTTTGGGAGAGACTTCATGGAGCGCCTTACCGCGTCCGACAGAAATGAGCGTGAAGAGGCTCCCGCGCATGACAGGGAATTCGCGGCAGAGGAGTTCGTAAATAGCGGGCAGATCGTCGGCGGTTTCTTCGGCGACAAGCGTGTTGACCTGGATCGGGAGGCCAAGGTGTCCACAATGACGGGCTGCTTCGATGGTGCGCTCGAACGTTCCTCGCACCGCGCGGATTGCATCGTGCTTATCGGCACAAGAGCCGTCCAAGCTGAGCCCTAAGCTCAGAATGCCGTGTTCTTTCAGCTTGGTAATCGCCTCGTTCGTCAGTTCGGGCGTTGCGCTTGGCGTGATTGAGACTTCGAGGCCGAGACCGTTGGCGTAATTGATCAATTCGTAAATATCGCGGCGGCTGAGCGGATCGCCTCCGGTCAGGATTAGATGGGGAAGGGGATTTCCGAATTCCACCAACTGATTCAGGAGTCGCTGGCTCTGTTCAGTGCTTAGTTCGAAAGGATGCGGCGTCGGCATCGCCTCAGCGCGGCAATGCTTGCAGGCAAGCCCGCAAGCTTGAGTCATCTCCCAATAGACGAGCAGTGGGCTTTTGGAGAAATCGTGAGCCAAAGGGCCCATTTTTGGAGTAGTGCCTGCAACCACAGCCATGACGAACCCCCTTCGGCGACCTGCTTTCAACGAACCCCAAGAAGCAAGTTCTAGAGTAGGTTTGGGTCGGGAAAAAGGCTGTGATTTGAATCACAGGGTTCCGTGATGTGTCTCGCAAAAAGGCAGGGGGCAGGTCTGCGATGCAGTTACGGCTGCCTTTGGCCCACCGACGGATTTGCGGTGCTTATTGGGTGCTTAAGTATTGCCCCAACGAGGAAGGTCATTAGCGGTTTGACCTGGAAGCGGCTCCGAGCCGAATCGCAGCACGTTGCCATCGGGATCTTCGACGTGAAACTCCAGCGCCCAAGCGAAATTGGTGAGGGGCATGCGAATGGCGACGCCTCGTGCGACCAACTCATCGTGCAGCTTGGTGGCGTCCTCGACGCCGACCCAGACCCATGCGGCACCACGTCCCTGGCCGCCGCGGCACAGATAGATGCTGGCGCGATCGCGGTTCACGGACGTAAAGTCCTCGGTGCCCCAACTCGCGTTCTGAAATCCCAACTTGTCAACGTAGAAGGTGAGCGCGGTCTTCATGTTCTCCACTCGCAGGATCGGCGTGCTGCCTTCGAAGTAGACGTGGGATGATTTGGGATCGCCCATGACGGAGTTCGTTCACTGGAAACTGCGGGTAAGGATAGCAGGGCAAAAGAAATGGGTTCGTTCCGTCTATCCCGTTTTTTCTCCTTTTTTGTTCGTCGTAAAACGCCTGGTCTCAGGAATTGTCCATTCCCAGTCCGGCGGATCGAACCATCCCACATAAGGTAGAACAGTCGCGTCGCTCGCAGTCATCCTGCACGTGACCTTCATCACTGTGCTATGTGCTTACCGTTACTGACGGCCCCAGCTCTTTACTTTGTTCAATTCGCCACGAGTGAGGTGGGAACCAGGGAGCTTAGATCTCTTAAGGTGTTTTGGTTTTGAATTGAGGTCCGTACAGCCCACCCCATCGCACACACCGCGAAAGTGTGGGGCACCCACTCAAGAATCGTGTTAGCAGAATGAGCCAAGGCAGTCGTGGAGGCTCATTGCAGGAACTTGCTTTGCTCTGATCTGCTCTCGGCCGGGCCGCCTTGCCAAACGTAGGGATCCTGCGACTCCCGAACGCGATTCACAAAACGAATCGCGCCCCTCCGCTCAGGATGACAATTGGGGGTATCGTCTCTGCGCAAAAAAAGGGAGTGATGAAGGGGTCGCCATGATCCGAGATCCGTGCAGTCCACCCTTTCGCACAAACTTGTGAAAGGATGGGGCAACCGCTTGAGAAATAGTGTTGGCAAAATAAGCCAACGGAAGCGTGGGTCACCCGCGATATCTCGGCGATGGTGGCGCTAATCGAACTAGCAGGTCAAGGCTGATCACTTTCACTGATTTATATTGTTTTCCAATAGGAACCGTGGTAACTCTATATGGGTTACCAATAGGAGACGAGAGTGGGTGAAGGCAAAGACGTCCGGCAGGGCACGCTGGCTTTGATGATTCTAAAAACGCTGGAAAGCATGGGCTCGTTGCACGGGTATGGCATTGCGCGCCGGATCGAGCAGACCAGCGGGGATCTTCTTTCCGTCAACTATGGCACCCTTTATCCCGCGCTGCTCAAGCTCGAGCAGGAGGGGTATATCGCTTCGGAGTGGGGAATTTCGGAGAACAATCGCCGCGCGCGCTATTACCGCCTGACGCGCACCGGCAAGAAGCAGGTTGAGCGCGAGACGCGCGAATGGAACGAGACGGCTGCTATCGTCGCGCGCTTTCTGAATCCGGAGGAGTCGTGCTGAACCTTCGATCCTTTCTGTTGCGCGTGGCAGGCGTGTTTCGCAGCGAGCGCCGCGATCGCGAGTTTCAGGCCGAACTCGAAAGCCACATCCAACTTCACATCGACGACTTTGTGCGTTCCGGTATGAGTCCCGCAGAAGCCCGGCGGCAGGCGCTCATCAAACTTGGCGGAATCGAGCAAGCCCGCGAAGGGTGGCGGCGGCAGCACGGGCTACCGGCGATCGAATCGCTGGCTCAGGACCTTCGCTATGCGATCCGTGCAATGCGAAAGAATCCCGGGTTTACTTGCATTGCCCTTCTCACCCTGACGCTGGGGATTGGCGCAAACACCGCGTTGTTTTCCGTGGTCAACGGCGTACTACTGAATCCATTGCCGTATCCGCATTCTGAGCAGCTAGCAATCCTGTATCAGAAGAGCCCCATCGCAGATCAAGGTGCGGTGTCGTACCTCAACTTTCTCGATTGGCAGCGGCAAAACGAGACGTTCTCGTCGATCGCGGCGTTCCGGTGGCAGACGTTCAATCTTACTGGAGAGGGGGAGCCGACTCGTGTCAGCGGGCACGAAGTCACAGCTGATTTCTTTGCGACGCTGGACGTGAAGCCTGTGCTCGGCCGACTATTCACGGCGGACGAAGATCGCGTCGGCGGCGCGCCAGTCGCTCTGATCGGCGGGGGGCTGTGGAAGACGCGGTATGGTTCGTCACCCTCCGTGCTCGGCCGTGGCATCACGCTCAACGGGGTGCGTTACACGATCATTGGCGTTATTCCTGAAACCTTCCTCTTCTATAACGGTTACGGCACGCAGGTGTGGACGCCACTCGGACAGTGGAACGATCCCACATTTCGCGACCGGCGTGTCTCGATGGGAATGAACGTGATCGGCCGCATGAGAGCGGCAGTAACGCTTGATCGTGCGCGTCAAGACATGCAGCGCGTTGCGAACACGCTGGCGGAAGCTTATCCGGATGCAGACAAGGGGGCGGGCGTAATCCTGGTTTCTTTCAAGCAGGACATGGTGGGCGACATCGCTCCATTTCTCTTCGTGCTGCTCGCCGCGGTGGGATTCGTGCTGATGATTGCGTGCGCCAATGTAGCGAACCTGATGCTGGCCCGCGCAACGGGCCGGGCACGCGAGTTTGCCCTGCGCAGCGCACTGGGCGCAAGTCGTGGGCGATTGGTTCGTCAATTGCTGTCAGAGAGCGTGCTGCTAGGCGTCGGCGGCGGCGTGCTCGGACTCGCCCTGGCTGCGAGCGGTACTCGTTCCATTCTCGCGCTCCTGCCCGATGCCGTGCCGCGTTCGCATGAGATCTCATTCGATCCTCGCGTCCTGATCTTTACGCTGGCGGTTTCATTAATCGCCGGTATCGGATTTGGTCTGGCACCCGCACTGCGCGTCTGGCGCCCAAATCTGACGGATGCTTTGAAGGAGGGCGGCCGCGGTGTGGCCGGGACCCGCGGGCCCGCACAGAACGCATTCGTCGCGCTGGAGATGGCAACCGCGCTCGTACTGCTAGTGGGCGCGGGGCTAATGATTCGCAGCCTTGCGTTGCTGTGGAGCGTCGATCCCGGATTTGATCCGCGAAATGCATTGAGCTTCGAAGTGGCGATGCAACCGGATTTGGGCAGCGATCCCACACATATTCGAGGGGAGCTGCGAAAGATTCATGACGCGGTGCGGGTTCAGCCCGGAGTGGTATCTGCATCGGTTCTGGCAGGGTCGTTGCCGATGCAGGGCGATTCGGAACTGCCGGTTTGGAAAGAAGGCGAGCCAAAACCGGCTACCGCCGCGGAAAGCAAGTGGACGCTCTTTTATGGCGTGGAACCGGATTACCTGAGCGCTATGGGTATCCATCTTCTGAGGGGACGGTTCATCACCGAGGCTGACTCCGAACACAGTCCGGCGGTGGTGGTGGTGGACGATTACTTCGTACACAGGTATTTCCCCGGCGAAAATCCAATCGGGAAGCGGATCAACGTCGGAATGCTCGATCTTCAGCCGGAAATCATCGGCGTTGTCGGCCACGTAAAGCACTGGGGACTCGATAGTGACGCGACGGCGAGAGTTCAAGCGCAGATCTACATTCCATGCACGCAAATTCCCGACCGCTTCATGCCACTGGTGGGTAACGGCATTAGCATGGTCGTGCGGACCGCCAACGATCCTGGTGGGCAGATTCCGGCTATACGCAAGGCGATCGCCGGCAACAATACCCAGCAAGTGGTCTATGGAGCGGAGCCGCTGGAAGAAGTAATCGCCGGTTCGCTCGCTGCGCGGCGATTCTCCATGATGCTGCTCGGAATCTTTGCCGCGGTGGCCGTCGTGCTTTCGACCATTGGTATCTACGGAGTCATCTCTTATCTGGTGGGACAGCGCATTCAGGAGATCGGAACGCGCATTGCCCTAGGTGCGCAGCGCAGGGACGTGGTGCGCCTGATTCTGGGCCGCGGACTTGTGCTCACACTCAGCGGTGTCGGGTCGGGATCGGTGCTGGCACTCATCCTGAGCCGCCAGATGAAGAAGATGATCTATGGAGTGAGCCCTTCCGATCCGCTCACCTTCTTTGGCGTTGCCGTGCTGCTGATCACGATAGCCCTGCTCGCCTGCTATGTGCCGGCGCGACGCGCAATGCGTGTAGACCCCATGATCGCGCTGAGGTATGAGTAGAGCCCCGACGGTGCCTACATTGGTCTCGGCCTGATCGACAAGTCTTAACTATAAGATCTTTCCCAGAGAGTATTCGCCCCGGCTCCTGGGGCAAGGTCGTTTTCGAAGGTCTCGTTCTGGTGCGATTCGCATATTCCATCGCAGGCAAACCACGTTTCCTGTTTCCGTGCTCAAAATTCTGTATCCACTGCTCTATCCGGAGCATCCTAAGTGATGTTGATCGTTGACTCTGGCCCGATGCGAGCGGATGACAGCAGGTGTCGAGTGAGGAAGGCCAAGAAAAACGAAAGAGGGATCGCCGGTCGTGGTGCATACGCGACGTCTGAAGACTTCAAGCGAATCTTCTCCGAGGACGTCAACAGCCTCTACTTACTCTCGCTTCTTCTGACCGGGACTCCCGAAAAAGCTGAGGAATGCTTCGTTGAGGGTATCGGGGAATCTACCAAAGGAAACTATGTCTTCAA
>Ga0126379_10002955_pt1 | contig 10919 bp, 7 predicted proteins | sample PanSoiMetPlot_24_FD_92640 | JGI IMG/M metagenome (GOLD analysis project Ga0126379, IMG submission 92640) | Tropical forest soil microbial communities from Panama - MetaG Plot_24 | ecosystem: Environmental > Terrestrial > Soil > Tropical forest > Bulk soil | place: Panama | collected 2016-02-17
CAGCCGCGCGCGTGCAGATCTCGTACGACTTGCTCGTCCAATTGCACGAACACGGCGTTCGATTCGACTGGAAACACGCTGTCCGCTGCCGCCTTGTCTCGAAGACTCTGCGCAAGCTTGCCCGCGGCATGGTTCGCGTGCCGCGCGTTTTTTAACCAAACATCTCCGTTTAACAACCCCATCCACGGCGCAGCGAGGAAGCGCATTTTCGAGCCGAGGTGTCCAGCTTGTTTGATGCGATATTGAAAATCGCGAGAAAAGTTCTTGTCGAAAAAGACGACGAGCTCGCCCGCCGCGACGCCATTTTTTGTCCCACCAAAGCTGAGAATATCCACACCGGCTTTCCAGGTGATCGTTTTCGGCGCACAGCCAAGCGATGCGACAGCATTGGCAAAGCGCGCGCCGTCCATGTGAAGCAACATCTTGTGAGCCCGCGCAAAGGCGCCAACCGCCTCAACTTCATCCGGCGCGTAAACTGTTCCGAGCTCCGTCGCCTGTGCGATGCTAAGAGCGTGGATCATGTGCCCATGCAACTCCACCTGTTGCACGAAGAGTTTTTCTGCCTCATTGAGGTCGATCTTTCCGTCTTTGGTTTTCGTTAGAAACAATTTGGCTCCCCGCGTGTAAGACTCCGTAGCCCCGGCCTCGTCGGTTTGGATGTGGGCGCGCTCGTGACAGATCACACCGTGAAAAGGTTGGCAAACCTGAGCCAGACCTAGTGCGTTCGCCCCGGTCCCGGTAAAAACAAAATAGACGTCGCAATCAACTTCGAAAATTTCCCGGATTCGGTCGCACAACTTCGCCGTCCATTCATCCTCGCCATAAGAGGCCGCATAACTGATATTTGCCTGCTCCAAAGCTGTCCACGCCTCGGGGCAAATCGCCGCCGTGTTGTCACTGGCAAACTGATGACGAATCGTACCTGCGCCCATCGGCTCTCTATTACGCGAGTTCAGCCGACTGAACAATCGGCACAAAGAGATTGCCTGACAGCGGAGCCCTGGGCCTCCGAATCTGCCAGGCAAATCCCTCCTGTATTTGCTCCTCCGATTGACTACAGCAGTTTCATTTCTATTTCGGAGAAAGCTGGTCAGGTGAGCGTGTTTTCAAGTAAATTTTTGCGCCTCGAAATCGCTTTTTGTGTCGATGTTCTGTTGCATTTTGCCTAACGCGCGGGCGCGGACTAACCTTCGCAATGAGATCGCTCCAGAGCGACATCGAGCAGCGCGGCGCACGTATTTTTGAGCTGGTCGATAAACATCCGGAGCGATTTTTCAGCAAAGCCGGATTTTATCAGCGCCTGATGGCGCTCTCGATGCATGACGAGCGGTTCAAGACGCAATTGTTCCGATTTGTCGCCGTCCTGCCATCACTACATCGATCAAGTGAGATTATTGAGCATCTCGAAGAATATTTCAGCGATGGCAACGATGGTTTCCACCCGCTCGTCAGCTTGGGAGTTCGCGTGGCACGTCTCGTCCCATGGATGAGCGCTGCCATCCTGCGATGGAATGTTTCCGAAACGGCGCACCAATTTATTGCCGGACGAAATCCGCATGACGTCATAGCGACGCTGCGCAAGCGGCGCGCGCAAAAAATTTGCTTCACCGTCGATGTCCTGGGCGAAGCAGTTGTGAGCGAAGTCGAGGCTGATGAATATGCAGCGCGTTATGCGGATTTACTGGACAAGCTCGCACGCGAAACAAAAGACTGGACGGACCCTCTTGGAAAAAGCGCAGAGCTTTTCCCGGTACTAAATCTGTCAGTCAAAATCTCTGCCCTTTATTCGCAAATGAGTCCGGCCGCTCCGGCGGATGCAATCGCCCATCTCAGTACCAAATTACGCCCGCTTCTTCGCCGCGCACGGGAGCTAGGCGCATTTATCAACTTCGATATGGAGAGTTATGCGCTCAAAAATACCACTCTCGAGCTGTTCAAAACCATTTTGACCGAGGTGGAATTCAAAGATTGGCCGCATGCTGGGATCGTCATTCAGGCCTATTTGCGAGATTCAGACCACGACTTGCGCGATCTCATTGAGTGGGGCTGTGCACGCGGCACGCGCTTTGCAGTCCGCCTGGTAAAAGGTGCATATTGGGATTACGAGACAACGAAATCGGGCCAGAACGGATCGAATCCTCCGGTGTTTCTTCAGAAGCCCGAGAGCGACGCAAATTTCGAGGAGCTCACGCGCTTGCTTTTTGAAAATGAGGCGATTGTTACCGCTGCATTCGGATCGCATAACATTCGCAGCATCGCGCATGCGCAGGCGGTCGCGGACGAACTCCGGATTGATCGGAGCCGCTTCGAGTTTCAGTTGCTTTACGGCATGGCTGGTCCGATCAAGCGCGCGCTGGTAGAAATGGGCTACCGCGTCCGCGAATACTGTCCCATTGGGGAACTGCTCCCCGGAATGGCCTATCTCGTTCGGCGTCTGCTTGAGAACACGTCGAACGAAGGATTTTTGCGGGCAAAATTTGCTGAGAACGTGCCAGCGAAAGAATTGCTGCGGGATCCAAAAGACCTGATCCAACCCGCTTCGGTCGGCACCGTTGATCCGGGCACCCCCAATCGAGCGAATGTGAAAAATGGCACTTCACTTCATTCAACAGATGGCCATAGTTTCCGAAACGCACCGCTTGTGAGTTTCATCTACAAAGACAGCCAGGACAAAATGCAGAGCGCCTTGCGCGAAGCGCGAAAACGCTTGGGTGAAAAACATCCGCTTTATATCGGAGGAGAAAAAATTTGGACCGACAATTTGACGCCATCGGTTAATCCAGCCGAGCCGACGGAGATTGTCGGCTACGGAACCGAAGCCGGAGTCGAGGAAGCTGAGCGGGCAGTTAAGGCTGCGCGTGCGGCATTCGAAAAATGGAGGTGGACGCCATTCGAGGAGCGAGCGCAATTACTGGAGCGCGCGGCAGACATCCTGGAGCGCCGGCGTTACGAGCTCTCGGCAGTAGAAGTTTTTGAAGTCGGCAAGCCATGGTCTGAAGCCGACGCCGATATTCGCGAAGCGATCGATTTCTGCACGTTCTATGCGCAGCAAATGCGGCGACTCGGACGCCCCAAACTCACGCAACAGGTGCCCGGCGAAGAGAGTTATCATCATTACTGGCCGCGTGGCGTCGCCTTCGTAATCGCGCCGTGGAATTTTCCGATCGCGATTCTCTGCGGCATGGCGTCCGCTGGAGTTGTTACTGGAAACGCCGTGATCATGAAGCCGTCCGAACAATCGATTATCTGCGGCGCCATGCTCATGCAGGTGTTCGAGGAAGCAGGCGTTCCGCCGGGTGTGTTGAACTTTCTGTCTGGACACGGTTCTGTCATCGGAGCGCACCTTGTCGATCACAAAGATGTCGATTTGGTCGCGTTCACCGGGTCACGGGAAGTCGGACTAAAAATTTGGCAATCCGCCGGCATCACTCGGCCGGGGCAAAGGGAGCTGAAGCGGGTGATTTGCGAGATGGGCGGTAAAAATGCCATCATCGTCGATACCGATGCAGATCTTGACGAGACGATCATGTATTCGATTTATTCCGCGTTCGGTTTTCAGGGACAAAAGTGCTCCGCGCTATCGCGCTTAATTCTACTCGAGGAAAACTATGGCCGTGTGATGGAGCGTTTAATCCCGGCAGCAGCGAGTCTTCGCATCGGAAACCCGGAGCAACCAGGTATCATGGTCGGTCCGGTCATCGACGAGGCCGCTTACAGGCGCATTTTGGAATACATCGAGATCGGGAAAAAAGAAGCGACACTTGCTTTTCAGGCAAAGGAAGTCCCGCCGCGCGGTTACTTCATTCCGCCGACGATTTTCACCGACGTGAAACCGCACATGCGAATCGCGCGCGAAGAAATCTTCGGACCGGTGCTAAGCGTCTTGAAGGTCCGCGATCTCGACGAAGCTCTCGAAGTCGCCAATGGAACCGACTACGCATTGACCGGCGGATTTTTCTCACGCAGCCCGGACAACATTGAACGCGTCAAGGCGCGACTTGAAGCCGGTAACGTTTACATAAATCGCTCATGCACGGGCGCGATCGTCGGACGCCATCCTTTTGGCGGGTTCAAAATGAGCGGCAGCGGCACCAAAGCCGGCGGCGAAGATTATCTTCTGCACTTTCTCGTTCCCCGTGTGGTGACGGAGAACACTAGTCGCCACGGGTTCGCCCCGGAACAGTCGCCCGAATATCGCGACGAATTTCTCTGGCCCAAACCGCGACGGTAACTGCTCGAAACAGTCGCGCAATCAATTGAGAGGCCGGCCTTTGCTGAGCAATTTCACAACAGTAAAGATCATGTAGATCACCGGCCAGGCGGAAGTGAGAACAATGACCGCAAATACCGCCATTTCCCGCGCTCGTTCTCGCGCCGCTTCGAGACGATATTCGCGTCCGAGATCGTAAAAATTCCTGAACCTTGATCGGTCTTCTCCGTCGTAAGGCCAGAAGTCACTGTGCCATTGACCAAAACCGGAGTGAAAAAAATAATCCGTCTGCGGAAAGCGTCCCTTACCGCCCATGGAAGGACTCCTCGGTTTCATAGACTCTGACCGACTAGTGAATTGGAACCGGCGAAACAATATCACGTTCAAAAAATCAATCAGCTTGAAAAAAAAGAGTTTTCGATTTCGAAAGGGATGCGAAACACTCCAACGGCAAGATGAAAACGGCCTTTTACCACGCCGGCAAACTGCTGGTTAAACTGGTGTTTGGCTGCATCGCTCTGATCCGCGTAATCGGGCGTGAACACCCAAATCGTTACGGTGGATTTTTGCTGGCCTCGAATCATATAAGTCATTTCGATCCGTTTCTGATAGGGCTGGCGGTGCGACGCAAAATCGATTGGATGACCATGGCCGAATTCTTTCGAGCGCCTGCGCTCGGCTTCCTCCTGCGCTCGATTGACGCATTCCCAGCCGAGCGGGATCACGCGGATTTCAAAACGATTCGGACCGCAATCGAACGGCTGAAACACGAACGGGTCGTCGGCATTTTCCCGGAGGGTGGGATTCGCGACGGCGCGCGTTCGGTGCTCGAAGGGGCGCCGCTTCGACCGGGCGCAGCAACACTCGCGCAGATCGCCGGTGTCCCGATTGTACCGTGCGTGATCCTCGGAAGCGACCGTTTCTATTCAAAAAAACGATGGCTGCCATTTCAGCGTCGCGTGCCGGTCTGGATCGCGTTCGGTAAACCAATCTCACATTTTCCCGAGCTGCAAAAATGTCAGGCACGCGAACGCATCGAATCCGAACTCGGTGTCGCTTTCCGGAGCCTTTATGCCGAATTGCGCGAGAAGTTTCACCTCACGACGGACGATCTACCCCGTTCGCCTCAAGAACGGATGTCATCACCTCCTCATCCCGGCCAAACGCCAAAGCCCTCCAATCATACACTGCAGCGCGCAATGGCAAACGCGGTCGATTCGCTCCTCTGCGGGTCGATCTGTCTCTTACACAGGCGGCACCGACTGAACGGGCGCAGTCGCCAGGAGATGGAGCGCTACATGATTAAGTACGAGCAGTTTTCGCCTCAGCAGTATTATGTCGTCCCGCAAACGCGCACTCGCAATCGTGAACCCAATTCAAAACCGACGGTCGACAGTATACGTGAGTCACGTATGGCAACGCTGTCGTGGCGCAGTCCAATCGAAACGGCGTTCCAGGCAAACAACGTCGCGCGCGCGGATTTTTTTCAGTGGAATGCAGAGAAATGGCAGGAGGCGCCAACCGTGTTTCTGTTGCACTCGTTGATGTCCTCCAGTCCCGCGGGCTATCACCGTTGGGCACAGCGGTTCAACGAATTCGGCTGGAATGCTTGCTTCATCCATCTGCCGTACCATTTTTCGCGTGTCCCGATTGGTTACCGGAATGGCGAACTAGCGATCACACCGAATCTCATTCGCAACGCGGAAGGTTTACGTCAGGGCGTCATTGAGTTGCGGCAGTTAATAGACGCACTGCGGGCAGAGGGCTGCCACAAGTTCGGTGTGCTAGCCACTAGCTACGGCGGATGGATTGGCGCGCTGCTGACGCTCGTCGAAAGCGATTTCCAATTTGTGGCGTTAATGTCGCCGATTGTAAATGTCGAGCACGCGATCTGGCGAAGCCCGGCTGCGCGTTGTATTCGGCGTGAACTGCTCCAGGCCAACGTGGAGCCGGCACTCGTTGCGCGGCATTTTCATCTAAGCTCACCTTTGCATGGCCAGCCGGTATGCGATCCCGCCCGGATTCTGTTCGTTGCTGGCGAATTCGATACCATCGCTCCACCAGCAGAAATCGAGGCGATTCACCAAACATGGCGAGGCTCGGAACTGCTGCGCGTGCGGCAGGGACACTTCGGTTATCGAATGATGCGAGAAACAATCGCCCGATTGAGAAAACGCGGCGACCTTTAATGAAAGGGGGCAACGGGTTGGGCAGCCCCGATTTCAAGCGTGACCATCCTTCCCTGGTCACTGAATTCCCAGAAAATCCAGGCTCGTTTTCAGATCTCTGCATGCGGCTTCGGCCAGCGCATTGTGGCCTTCGATTGAAGCGTGCCAACCGTCGATAGGATGCAGTAGTTCCGTACGACTAAGGTCTGCGGTCGCCAGCGCATCGGAATATCGCAGCTGAATCTGTTCAAGGATAATTTCATGATTCAACTCTTCAACCATCGCATCCAGCTCTTGGTTCGCCATCGCCGCAAGGCGAATCAATTTGCGCCGATAACGCGGGTGAAAGGACACGAAATACTTGTAAGTCGTTTCCAAATAGGGATAGAGGCTCTTATCCGATTCTCGTCGACGCTCAGCTGACTCGCGGCTTTTGAAATACGATTCGAAGTTGATTAACCCGTAAATGACTATGGCCACCCGATGTTGCTGAATACGCGCGCACCTGAGCAAGCGTCGCAACTCGCGCGCATAATTTTGGCGAAACTCCTTGCTCAAGCGTTTTAATCGCTCCTCCGATCTTTGCAGTTCATTCGGCGGACATCGCCAGGCCCAATCGACATTGTTGTGCCCTATCGAGATCAAAATCAGATCTGGAAAGCGACGCGCCCGCAGCAACTCAGCGAGTTGTGCCGAAAAATTGCGCGTCCCCAGGAGCCAGCGAAAAGGAGTTTGCCGGCGATGCTCATGATCCACGAGCGCACCGACTCCGGCACATTCGATGGCTACAAAAGGCGTGATTGCCTCCAGTGCTTTTGAGACACTATAAATACTTGGAGCAGCCTCGAGATGAAGAAACCAATTGTTCCCCCGGGAAGTGCGAGCACGCCAGAAAGTGCTCCACAGGGACGAGATGTAGATGTTGATGCAGACGCTGTCACCAACCATCGCAATGTGCGGCAATCGTGTGAGCAGTTCGGCGCGGGTTATCTGGCTTCTTCGGTAGGCCAGATAATCAGAATGAAACCGCGACTCAGGTTCAGCAATTCGTTTCAGGAAATTCGGACTAACGAACGGAACAGATCTCATGTTCAGAGGCTGTTTAACTCAGGCACGCTGGCTGAGGCCGTCAAACGACTTCCAGCCTCTACATCAAGTGTGGTCAGGAGATCTGCAAAGCGAGACAGCCAGAATTCGCGGTGTTACTCATCCAGCCAACCCATTTTCTCAAGCAAGCGGCGGAACTCCTGATTGTCTGTGGAGATCGCGGGTAGCCATTCCCCGATCGGCTCACGTGTCCACCAGGCGTTCTCGCCAATCGGCGCAAATCGATAACGATAAAGCCGCGCCCGAATGTAATGGGGCGGTGCGTTAGGAAAGGGATTGTTTGCAAGGAGCGACAACGTGCCGGGGTCGTTGTGCAGAAGTTTCCAAACAAAGTGAAGCGTCCACGGGTAATCGGCTGGTGAGGCCATCGCCGCGAACCAAATTTGCCAATCGATTCGCGGTTGATACGGCGCGACGAATGGCGGGCGTCGATTTGAATTGCCCGGCTTAGCTTTGAATTCGTACTCTTGCCACTTCGTGTCGCCGCTGATCAGGGAGTCCTCTGTTCCCTCGAAAATAATTTCGTCGCGTTCGTGGCCCACAGTGCCGAACGCGCCGTAGGTATTTACCAGGTCAAGCGGATCGAACGAGTAGTTCATCAGCTGCCGTCCTGAAACGAGATTGAGCACAGTCGGTATACTGAGCCAGATCACGATTACCGATAACGCGACAGCTACCGCGTTACTGATGCGCGACGGCTGCGAACTCTGAGCCGCGCGTTCTGCACGCCTTACGATCGCGTCCGGCAAAAAATGTCGAAGCAGAGTATCGTCGAAGCACGCTAGAAAGGGAACAATCGTGAGGTAATTCAGAAATGAAAGATTGCCGCTGATGATCAGGAAAATCTGAAACGTAACCAGCAGCATGCCCGCTATGTGGCGCGCGCCTCGTGGTCCAAACGAAAACCATGGCACGACCAGTTCGACGAAGTGGTTCCAAGCCGTCTCGAATTTCAGCAGCCAACGCGGCGCAAAATGCAGGTACCGGCTAATCGGACTGGGGATTGGCTGCGTCTCGTAATGGTAGTAAAGACACGTGAGATCGCGCCAGCAGGGGTCGCCACGCAATTTGATCAGACCGGCACCAATCATGATGCGAAAACCGAGCCAACGAAAAAGCCAGATCACCAGAATCGGAGGCCTGCATTTCGGGAACGGCCGGCCGTCGAGCAGTGGACAAAGGAAAATCGACAAGAAACCGGTCTCCAGCAACTGGATTTCCCAGCCGTAGCCGTACCAAATCTGGCCGATGTGAACGATCGACATGTACATGGCCCAAAGCACCGCTAGTAGGATTGCGTTCGCGTACCCACCAAGCACAACGAGCGACAGCGCAAAGCCGACCCAGGAGAAAATCAACAGTGCGTTGTCCGAGATTCCGAACCAGAAAAGCGTCGGGAGTCGCAGCACGCCGGCGCTTCGCGAGCCGAGTTGCGTTTGAACCAGATTCAGAAAATCCCTGGCCGGCGTCAACCCATGCTCGCCAACCAGCAGAATGAGCTGGTTGGCTGCAACTAAAAATGCGACTGCATAAACAAACCCAAGCAGGCGCATGATGACAAAGCGAGTCAGCCAGTACGAATTTCCGAGTGCGAAAAATCTTTCGAGAACCCGCTCGCCATTCATGACACCAGGAACCGCTTACCAGCACCTTGAGAGAGGTTCAACGCACAAAGTCTGCTGGAGCAATCCGTTGATATGTCCGCCCGCGTTGACACTGGGTGTGAAGAGAATGAATTTCTCCCCTTTCGGCCAGGGTAGCTCAGTGGTAGAGCAGGGGACTCATAAGCCCTTGGTCGGGAGTTCGAATCTCCCCCCTGGCAGTTTAACCAGATGGCGTGGGTTTACATTCTTCGCGGTTCAAATGGCCGCCACTACATTGGTTCGTGCGTTGATCTGGACACGCGTTTCGCACAGCATGTCCGCGGTCACACCGCAACAACCAAGCGTTTGGGAACAACCATTGAAATTGTAGCGAAAAAGCAGGTCGAATGTCTTCAAGATGCACGGCGAATCGAGCGAGAACTCAAACGAAAGAAAAATCCGGCTCTCGCGATCTATCATTTGCAACAGTAGAGCAGCCCCGAAAGCTTTCGGGGTTGGTCGGGAGTTCGAATCTCCCCCCTGGCACTTCTCCTACTGCTTTGGCCTTGCGATGTATGTCTCTAAGTCCTTGTCGCGACCGCGGATGGCCGCCATGAAGCAGACGCCACTGTGTTCGGTCACAGCACCAGTCCAGCCCTCCTGATGAACATAGCGCCAGCCTGGGAACCGCAATACCGCTCCGGTTTTGCTGTCCCTTTCGGCTGGAAACAGAAAGAACTGCATACGTTTTTCAGCAATCCAGATTTGCGCGACACGCCGAGACTCGTCGTCTTCAAAAACCCGGCAACCAATCGTGCCAAAATCAGCGAATTCTGCCGGCACGTCGTAATGTTCCAGGCCGTGTTTCATAAAAAACAAATCGCTTAATGTTCCTGCTTCAGCGGTTACCGGATCCAGCATCACCGGTCGCGTGGAAGCGGCGGTCCCCAACAGTTTGCGAGCTGTCGCCGAGCCTGGGAAATCATTCAGGTGGCTGAGGAAATTAAAGACAAACACTCCTGCAATAACCACAACGGCGATGCTGATCGCGAGTACGGCAGGGTTACGCATCATTTTTTTCCAAGTCCACCGCGAGGCCGGGACCAGGTCTTTCTCCGAGAACCACTCGGCAGACTCGGCCGGAATGGAAATCAGACGAACCACACGTGCGACAGCGCGATCGAAGTTTTGTTGGCTAATAAAATCGGCGGAGCCGTCAACACGAGACATTGCCGCTCGCATGGAACGCTCAACGGATTGGTCCGCTCTGATAGGCGCACAGTTCAAAAGAGCGCGTTGACGCCGCATCGATGAGAGCAATTTCATGCGTGGCCAGGTTGAGGAAATTTCGCGTCCAGCCACGCCTGCAATTGCCGGCGGCCCCTAGCAAGCAAACGCGAAAGCTCGTTTAATTTTAGTTCGGCGAGGTCGAGAATGTCTCGGTAGTCGAACTCGTCGAGATAAAATAGCGCCAGCGCGCTCCGCTGCGGATCGGGTGCGGCCGAGATCCAAATAGCGAGTTGCACGGGATCGAGTCGTTCGATCTGGGATGCAGCCGTTACACCGAGGTCGTGCTCGTCGATTTCAACCGCCTCCGGCTGCAAATCATCCTTCGTTGCTTCCAAGCAGCGCCACCGGGCCTCACGGAATAGCCAGAAGGGTTCCTCCGGCAGCTCTCCGTGCGCAGCACGCTGAGCCGCCTCGCGCAATGTGGCGTGAAAGACTTCCTGCGCTTTGCGTGAATCGCCCAGCATCAAGAAACAAAAGCGATAGAGTTGCGGAAGATTTTGTTTTCGATCCGGCACGCCAGATGGTCCCCGAAAAAACTTCGCGCACTCTACGCGTGTCGGC
>Ga0126379_10002957_pt1 | contig 10914 bp, 14 predicted proteins | sample PanSoiMetPlot_24_FD_92640 | JGI IMG/M metagenome (GOLD analysis project Ga0126379, IMG submission 92640) | Tropical forest soil microbial communities from Panama - MetaG Plot_24 | ecosystem: Environmental > Terrestrial > Soil > Tropical forest > Bulk soil | place: Panama | collected 2016-02-17
CTTTCTTCCTTGAGCATCTTATAAATGATCCGGCAGAGATGGCGACCTAAAGCTCGGATGGCCTGATTGTGCTTTTTCCCTTGAGATCGTTTCTTTTCGTAGTACCGCTGCGACTCCGGCACACCTGAGATATTTCGTCCGCGGGGTGAGCGACAAATGAAACAACACAGCAGATTCTTAAACCGTCGAAGCAGGTTCGGGAGTTGGACCACTGAAGACCCACACCGGGGCACCATGCCAAAAAAGCAACCGCAGGAATATCCTATCATCGTTGAAATCGAAGGAAAGAGATATACCGGATTTTACACTGTTACTGCTGCTGGGATTATCACCGTAGACTCCGACTGGGGCGAAGTTAGAGCTGACGCTGGCTCCAAAGTGGAACTTACCGCGAGTCGTTTATTTCTTCAGATTCTTCAGGGCGCAAAGTCTCGCGGTGAACTCGAAGACGAGGCGTAGGCCTTATCTACAAAACGCGCAGCGCTCCTTCTTTCATTTCCTGAGCCTGTCCGGTGGCTTATCAAACCGTACTTGAAAGTCCGGCCCGCCGTGCTCCCAAGCTGTATTGATGGCCTGTTTCCTATTATCAGCCACGACGATAAAGTTTGACGGCCGGCGTCGTGATGGCTGCGAAATGTGACAACGTAAGTCTTCGCCACAGCGGGCGTTAAATAGCGGGAAACCGAGGCTAGAGCAAGGGGTCAGGCCTTCTTCTCCCCTTGCCGTCAAGTTTTCGTTATTCTACTTCCCGCCCGTTTTCACACTCGATCCCTCCCACGTGTCAACGGTCTGTCGCCGAATGTCAAGACAAACTCTGTTCAAGGGATTATTAGAATGACGAAAGGAGACAGGAATCTATGAAACTAGGCGTAACCGGAAGCGCGAAGGTAGGACCAAGAAGAGTGAAACTTGTCGACAAGGCGAGGGACATCAAACCAGGTGAGAGAGTCTTTGATAGTGGCACTAGCTTCGTTGTCAAAGAGGTTTGCGTTAGTGCGGAATTTGTCGCGTTCATCGACACAGATGGCGTCCGACATGGGGTCTATCATCCAGCTGAATATTTAGGAGTAGGGGAAGACCTTTCCCGCAAGTATGCCGCAACTTACGATTGGCATACAGCAGAGCCTTCCGAGATGATTCACTAACCGCGCCGCGAGGATTTCAAAGGATTTATTTCTGCCATTCTCGCCGCCCTCACTGAAATAATCTTGGTTTACTTAATTGGAGTAAACATCGCTCCACCGAGCCCCTCGTAGCGACTCATACATTTCACCCAGTCTTTTTGGTATTTCATTGAAATCGTTGACCCACAAGACACGAACGCCAAGACGAAGCAAAGATTTCTCTGTGATTTTAGTCAAACTATCAGTTCCACTATGCATCAGTATAGCGTAATGCCGTATGCTCTCCTTCTCAGCCTCGTCCTTCGGTACACCCTCTTTCTCGTAACTCTCGCGCATCTCTTGGCGTGAGTAATGAAGCAGTCGCCTTATATTTTCGTCCTTAAGAGACATGCCGATAAAGAGCGTATTATGTTGTCTAAGCGTAAACAGGAGAGTGTAATTAAAGAAGCTGTTGGGCCGATTGAAAAAGTCAAAGTAGTCGTGCTCGGTGAATACTCGGATGTCAGGAGCCTCCTTGTCGGGCGTTTGTTCCTCTATGCGGAACTGAAAGAATCCATGTACGTGGTACATGTTAATTCGGCCTGGAATAGCTCGCGCAGAAGGACGCTCAACTGTGCGCACGATACTGGTTCGGTAACGTGCTCGGGCGTACTCACGCAGTGTTGCATCAAAGTTAGAATTCACAATCGCGTGGATTCTTGGATTTGCAGCATAGGACGCGGAACTTTGCTTCACGGCGCACAAGGCAGCGACCGTGCTCAACGTATAATTGTTGGCTTTGACGAAGCTCACAAACTCAGCTGGATTGAAATCTCTACCCGCGTTTTCATAATAGGGGAACTTGTCGTAGAGGGCATCGCGAATGATTTGTGCAAAACTACAACCTGCCGGGCATTCTGATTCAAGAATGCCCCCAATTGCGGGGAGAGGATAACCATCGGCAAGTATTTCGTGGAAGCGTTTTTCCCCTTCGTCTCCGTAACAACTAATGGTAATACGCTCCAACAAGGCACGCCAATCAGGCAAATCACAGCGTACGGAAACACCGGCCCCGAGGGCGAGCGCAAGACCATTTTCTTCATAATCTTTGTTCAGCTGCCTCCAATACTGCTCTGTCGACATACGCCACCCGGCAGCCTATTTCGTGTGCCCGGCCACCGTCAAGTCCACGTTTTTTGGGAGATTTGAACAGACCGGAGGTAAGCGAGGTTCTTTTTTTTGTGCAACATGTCTCAATATTCGAGAGACACACATGGTGTTGCGACAGTTATGACGAATCTCCAGCGACTCCTTCGTAGCGGTTCGAGCATTGTCAAGAAGCCTATCAGTGAGTTCTTTTGATACTAGCATAACTCACTCCTTCGGAATCTTGCGTTGCGTTGATTTATGCCGCTTCTCTTACACCCCTGAAGGACCCAAACGTATCACAGCCGGCGGAAAATAGCGAAAAACTGAGGAGGGAGTAAGGGGGTAGGGTTCAACACTGAAAACTCCTTGACGTGTTGTTATGGACTGAACTATTAATGGCGGCAATCTTAATCAGGGGGCGATGATGAGAAGGGTGATTCTGGCAGTTGTTTTTTTGTTGGCGGTTCTGGATACGAGAGGGTGGCCGCGCGAGATTTAAGATATGAAATCTTCTTTGCAATTCTTGCTATTTCAACTTCCCTTCGATTGGCGCCCGCCAGCGAGATTCATTGTGTCTGTAGCTGTTATTGGAGCTATTACTGCTGGTATGACAGAAGGTATTTTTGAGTTGATGCTGCGGTACCCGTCGCATGTTCCGCGATCTATGTTGGAGGTCTTGAAAGAATATTACTATGAAGAAGATCAAGCTTTTATACAATATTTGCCAGACTGTTCTAAGTATGATGATGAACTTACATATACCTTGCGACCTGGTTCCTGCCGATTCATCGGCAGAGAGTTTGACACTGTTGTAAATGCTAATTCACTGGGGGTGCGAGACGATGAGAACTCGCTGCACTCACCCCAAATCATTGTTCTTGGAGACTCCATTGCTATGGGATGGGGCGTCAATGATGAGGATACGTTCGCTCAGCGCATTGAAAAGGGGACTGGCAGCACGGTTTTGAATTTAGCTGTTTCTTCGTATGGGACGGTCAGAGAATTTAAGATTGCGCAGCGCGTCGATATTACCAGGCTAGTAACAATCACCGTACAGTATTCGTCCAATGATTTTGATGAAAACCAAAAGTTCTTTGAACTTGGAAACACATTACCGATAAGTAGCGAGAAGCATTATGAAACCTCTCAGAGGGAGCATTTGAAGCAAGTAGGATACTACGTTGGTAAGCATACGACTTGGATCCTGAAGCATACGACTTGGATCCTGAAACATGCGACTTGGATCCTGAAGCAGCTATACTACAGTACTAAGCGGTCGATCCTGAAAAAGCTTGGTTTAGTTTCTAATTCAGTGCCAGCCAATGGGAGCTACAGGAGCGAGGAGCCATTCTATTTTTTTTCCGCTCTCAAAGCCGGGTTTGAAAACCTGGTCCAAAAACAACAACTAAAACCTGGGAGTATAGTGGTGCTCTTAGTGGGACTTCCGTGGTCCGCAGATCTTAGCCGGCAGCTCCTAGCAAGACTTGGTAAGCCAGAGGCAGTAGCCGCATTTCTCACTGTCGACTTGCCTCAAGATCAAGATTCCTCGTATCCACTTGATCTGCATCTAACAGCAAAAGGCCATGCAGAGATGGCCAACAGAATTATCAAAGTCATACGGGACAGATGTTATTTGAATCAAAAGGCAGATGAAGACGAGAATATGCACTGCGGCTCTTTTATAACCATACTGTGACCCCGCAGCATTTCTTCTAACGCTATCCCACTAAAATTCCCGGTACGAAGGAACCACTGTTTTCGTGCCATCGAAGTCGGAGGAAAGAGATATACAGGGTTTTATACTGTCAGGTCCGGCCTTGTCTCAGTTCATCGTGCGTCGTGCGCAGGGGTTACTTATAACCCAGCCAGACGCACTGAGTCTCGCTTTCTGACCCACTCGATTGCGTAGTGAATCTTTGCAGCGATGTCCCCCGGGCCGTCATACATTCTGCAGGGCGGGCGCAGGGAAGAACAGGACCCCGACCCGCCCCCGCCGCCTAGTTGACCTCTAGACAGCGCCGATGGGGTATGCTCGGCCCCTCGGGCGGCCCCGAGTCTAGGTTACCTATAATCGGAATTTGTAATCGGCCGGCCGTGAACTCCTCGGATCATTCCCGGGATCTCCAGCGCATGCACGATTACTGCGTAAAACAGCAGCGCAGGAAGCTGATACCAGCGAATACCGTAATCGCGATGGAACAGAAGGCTCTTCCACCAGCTCTGCAACAAGCTTCCAACAAGCAACAGCGGCAGAGAGAGATAGCCGAGACGCCCGAGACGAGCAAACGGCACGTCGGAGTCCAACTTGCGGGTAACAATCCGCGCGTAGCCTTTGTGCCTTCGAATGTCCCGCTCCATAGCCCATCCATAGTAGGTATGTTTGACGAGCGCCCGAGGCTCGAAAAGCAGTTTGCCCCCGTCCCGTATAATCGCCTCGGCATGCATCCGCGAGGCGAACGGTCCTGCGGTCAAGGGCAGCGGATGGGCGAGCAATGTGGAGCGGCGAAAAGCGGCGTTGTTATTGGAAATGGTTCTAGTATCCGGAGATCGATACCGATCTACATAGGCACGTTCCAGAAGCGCGGAGCAGCGCTCGATCAGATTGCGACCTTCGTACACGGTTCTGCCGCTGACCACCGCAGGGTGAAATTCTGAACGCATCAGGTCAACCATGTGATGGAGCCAGTCCGGCTCCGGCACGCAGTCTCCGTCGAGCAAAATCACGATATCGGACTGAGCTACGCGGGCGGCCTCACTTTTTAGGGCATACTGCAATTCCTGTCGGGAAAGGATAATTTTCAGCCCCGGCAGAATCTTGGTTAAATCCTGGGGAATGTAATCTTTGTGTTTCACCGTTTCAAGAAATATGTGCTCCACGGGCGCGGCAAAGTTTTGCGCCGCAAGTCCCCGCAGGGTAGCTCTTAAATCATCCCAGGCCAGAGAAGATCCAACTTTGTAATCGGAGATCACGACAATGCTGGCGATAGGTTTCATTGCATCGCTTTGCCCGTTAGCGGGCAACCGCCAAGTTCTGCAGATTCATCATAAAGCTGCCCTCGCGAGGCCAGTGGGTCTCGCTTTGGAGCCCTATACAGCGCACAAAACGAAGCGTCAAGGGGGATGGGTTAAGATGTCAAGCGTGCAAACTAATCGCGCTCTGATCCGACCTTTGCCTTCCCGTTGCTAAAAGAAGCATCGGGGAAGTTGCCTCATTGCTCAGACATGAACATCATCCACGTTGGACTCGGCATAAGAGGACACCACTGGTTGGAGATCGTGCAAGATTACCTGCAATCTCTTAACGCTAACTTATTCTTCGAGCACAAGCTGGCGGTATACCTGATAACGCTCGGGTTCCTGCTTGAAAAACTGCTCGAGTGAGATCCCGCGATATTCTGCAGCCAGTTTGCACGCATCGGCATACTGCTGGCTCTTGGTCGGTGTTCGAGGCTTCGGCGGCTTCGATGACACCTCCCCGCTCAAGCTCTTCCTGCGCCAGGCTTCATAACCCCCGAGTCGCTCAATTTCCTCCTTGACCGCCTTGTCGAGTTCTTCTGGGCTCATTTTTCTGATCTCCATGGACTTTACCTCCTACAATTTTTTACTCGCCCCACCGAAATCTGAAAACCTCGTGCACCTTGGCTGGCGGTTCATCATCCATGTCCCGAAACGGGCTCGGCTTACCAAGCGTGCTGCCGATCTGCCGCTTGAGCTCCATTCCGATACCACGGCCAACCCCGGTCGGGATCGCTTTTGGGTTAAAGATCTTCGGCCCCGACTCGATAGCGTCAATGCAAGCCATGGCCAACGCTATCGCCGCATCGATTTTTTTACTGGTCCTGCCCTTGGTCATTCTCACGCCGCCGGCCGTGTCGATTCCCACCGCGTTCAATACGTGAGCCCGTAGTTCTTCCGACGGGTAGGCGATCAAGTTTCCGTTCTTGATTAGCGAGAACAAGGTCTCGCCCATGCGGATGCCGTTGGCTTGCGTCTGGGTGAATTCTTTGACGGTGATCCTTTCCTGCTGTAGCTGCTGAATCAGCAGATAGGCCTGGCTGGGATCGGCGCTGATTGTCTTGACCCTGTGCCGCCGGCAGATTTCCTTGACGTAGTTTTTGACGCCGTCCAGTTGCACCGGGTGATTCTTTACCGGCTTCCATATCCTGTGAAATGCGACCATCAACTTTTTGCCACTCGGGTCAAAACAGACGGCAACAAGCGCGGAAGAATCGGACTTGACGCCCAAGTCTATCGCGACGTGCATCTGGCCGCCGTTCAGGATCGGTGAATGATTCGAATCAATAATTGCGTCCCACGCTTCCGGCTCGATGAACTGGGACTCGGCAACGACCCACTCGTTTCGATGAAGCCGCCGGAACTGGTTCGGCCGAAGATCCTCTTGTTCCTGCTCAAAGTAAGCCTTGGTGTGCCATGGCTGGCGCCCGGTATGGCCCCAGAACATGCAAAGGCCGCCGGCAACGTAGACCTCGTACTGTGAGACGTGCTTGCCGCGCATGCCGCGCTGGTAAAGCTTTTCCAGCACGGTAGACTCGCCCGAGAATCCAGCCGTGCTTGTTATGAACAGGTAAGATCCCTTCTCGGTGGGTGGTGGTCGCAATTCCTCGTAAAGCCGCACCGAGTTTTCCAGGCTGAAACCCCACAGCTCGTCAAGGGATGCGACACGCCAACGTCCGCCAGCTGCGCCGCGGTAATCACTGGCGATGGCCCTGATGACAGAGCCATTGGAAAACCGGATTTCGTTGTTGGTGACCTTCACCACCGACGCCGCCAGGCCGGGATTTTTCTGGCACAGGTCAACGGCTGTTTGGAACACCCGGGATTGGGCCTGCTCGATATCGTTGGCCACGGCGAGACACTCGATCCCCGCATGGGTCACCGCCTCGTAGATGAGAACGCAACCGGCGATGAAAGTTTTGCCGGACTTCTTGATCTCCGAATAGAGTCGGGTCGAGTAATCGTGTTTGTACATGGCGCCCAACACGGCGCGCTGGTGTTTCACAAGGCCCCACGGGTCGCCCTTCTCGTTCTTCCTTATGTTCTGGTCTATGAACCCGACGATGTCAGGTCTCTTCATCGCATTCCTCGTCATCCTCAACCGGCTCACCCTGGAATAAGTCAAACAGCTTGAGCGCGATCCTGATCGCTTGCGGTGCGGAAACATCCTGGCTTGCCGCGATGATCGAGCCAGCAACGTCGAACACTCGCCCCCAGTCGGATGCTTTCATCGGCTCGCCTTCAGCACGTCGAGCTTTTCGGAATCGCTCTTACCGTCCAAGAGCTTGGCCACCCGGCGCAGCGCGTAAACGTCGAGCTTGCAGCCGTCAGAGCAATAGCGCTTCGGCTTGATGTCCAGCCCGCTCGGCTCGAACTTCTCGTAACAGACAGGACTGACGCATTTCTCTAGGGTCTCGGACATCTCTCAATCCCTTCAGGAATACCCCTACTTCCATCGTAAACGATGGCCAAAAACGCACTACTCTCGAAAACCTAACCATAGGGTCTAGCGCTTCCCGGTGGCTTTTCCCTTGTCTCGCTTGCGCTGCTGTTTTAAGCTCGCGCTTCTCGCGCCGTCTCTTCTCGCGTTCCTGTTTCTGTCCGGTCTCTTGCTTCACGGTCACCCGTAGTAGCCGACGTTACGAATCCGCTTCGGCAATCCATAGAATTCCCGCTGCCTCTCGTTTAACCGCCTGAGCCGGCCCTGTCCGTAGAGCTTGTCCCGCTCTCTGCCTTGGCACGTCGAGCACAGTGGCGAAGGTGGTGAACGGCGCCGTCCACATTGACGTATGCAAAGATAACGGCTCATGGCTTGTCCCTTACGAATCCCTTGCGCCTGCCGTATTCGAGAAGCGCCGCCCTATGTTCCGGTGTGAAGCTCGCGGGGTTCTCGAACTTGTCGCGCAGCTCTTCTGCTGCTATCTGCCGCAACCTGTCGAGGGGCACTGACGGAAGTTTCTTGTGCGCTTCACCGGCAATTGATGACGCCGTAATCACACGGTCTTTTGATTGGTCGATCACGTCGCCGATCAATGCTCTTAGTTTTTTCTCGCTCATGGTTTTTGCTGCTCCAGCATTCCCATCGGGTCACCTCATGACTTGTCCTTTTTGGATTGCAGCTGTTCCCACTGAAGCCGGCGCGCCAGGTCCAACGGTCGATCACTGCGCAGGATGGCCTCGTATTGCTCATAGTTCCTATCTGTAGCCTCGCCGAGACGAAGACGAAGATCCACGGCAGGATTGACCCTGCCTTTGCGGATGATGCGCCTGAGACCGAGCAGATGATTGTCGATACGCTCGCAGTAGTACTGCATCCGGGCGATATTGTTAGCATGCCAGCGCTTGCGGCTCTCGGTGTGCCTGGCAGTGATTTCCTGCTCGATTTTCTTTATGGCCCGGAACGGACTTGTACGCTTATCAATCTTGCCTGCCTTGCGCAGTGATTCTAAGGTGGAAACACCATGCTTAGTATTGCCGCGGCTGGTCTGTGGCGACTCTACGGCGTTGGACACATGCTGCACACCCTGTCGAGAATTCATAGTGGAATTACTCACTTAGTCACCGCCACGGGATAAGGTATCTGGTGGTAGAAGCTGTTTTGGTAGTGTCGGCGCGGGATACGACGGCGACCACCACGCCCTTTTTGCTGCTCTGTGTCCCTGCTGCTCCGTATGCTTCTGACGGTTCGAAGGATACGGGAATATATATATATATGTAAGTAGTTGATATTTCCGAAGGCTCCGAAGAGTACGGAGCAGGGAAGTAGCTACTCGTCATTTTCACCCTCAATCCGTATGCTTCGAACTGGTAGCTCCCACTGCCAACCGCCAAGGAGCCCTTCTTTTTTTGCCCTCACGCCCAAATTTTTCTTCGCCTCCCATACCGAATCGCGCGATATGCCGGCGGTCTTTGCCTTTTTAAAAATCTCTTCTGAGGCTGTCGGGCCGTCGCTCAAGGACTCTTCGAGAAACCGGGTGGCTGTGTCCAACCGTCGTCTTCCTCTGTTCCGGCTCGACTCGGGCGCAACCAGTTCATCTGCTGTCATGTCGACCTCTTCTCCCCAGCGAAAGCCGTTCTCGTCTATGTAGAAGCTAAGCGACGGCTGGAGTCCACTGATGTTGTTTTTTGTGTGCGCGAAGACGCGTCGGCCTTCTTGCCTCGGATCCTCCGCCACGGTGAATATCTCGCGAAACGCAGCCGCGTAGTCACCCGATCCGCTGCCGCGATAAAGGGCCTTCGGGCCGCTTTGTTTATTGAGGTGCCGCACCATGATGCACGCGAGGCAACTGCGCTGAACCAATAACATGAGTGGCGACAAGAATTCCCGCACCTCTGAGTCTTTGTCGTTGTTTCGCCGGCCGCCGAAGGCGACGATGGGATCAACGATCAACAATGCCGGGCCGACTTCCTTGACCGCCGTCTCTATCAATTCAACGCTCATCAGGTTGGGTGCCAACCTTCGCTTCGGGTCGGGGATTATTATCCCCGAATTGTCTGCGTTCAACAGATCCAATCGCGGTCTGAGGATATCGCCCGGCGCATCTTCGAACGCGAGCAGCAGCACATGGGACGGTGACAACTGTCGTTTGTTCCCTGGTAGCATTCTCCCGCTCGACACCGACGCGGCGATTTCCAGACTAAGGTATGATTTGCCAACTCCCGAATCGCCCTGAATCGCCGTTAAATAGCCAAGCGGAATTCTGTCGCTCCAGAGCCAATCCACCTTTTCGGGTTGGATAGTGTCGATTGATACAAATTCGACTTCTTTCTTGTCATCATGGCTTTGCTTTGATTTTTTCGCCGGCTCATACTTGCACAAACTCCCGGCGATCTTCTCGACTGCCGACCGTTCCAGTGGCGGCTGACATCGTGATCGATTTTCCTTCCAGAGTTTTTCTACTAACTCACCGTATTCCGCGCCCTGGTGTCGGTAAACGCCGCCGATACTGAGCAACGTGACATTGCGCTTGCCCTGTGGGATTTTGCCGCCGAATTTTGGGTCTTTCTTTTGTTCCCGTTTTGCCATCGCCAGCCGTACAACATCATCGGGAATCGGAACCGCAAGCTCCAGTGAAACCACTTCGTGGTAACCTGGTGATGGCGGAACCACGGCAACGCCGCGGATGAGAAAATCCACGCCGCAACTTTTCTTACAATCACAATCCGCTTCGACGATGCGAACGGCGCGTTTAAGTGCTGTGTTGCGAAGAAGCTCTGATGATTTGAATACCAGATGGTGGCCGCCGCTCTTGGTCCGGATGCGGGCAGTCTTTGGCAAGATGATTCCCGTTTTGAGCCATGCTTTCTTGCCATGCTTGCCGTCAAAATCCAGGTGGATGTAATCGCATGCGGGATACAAAACCCTGGCCACCCCCCACGCACCGTTTGAGAATTGTTGTCTAACTTCATCCTCTGTTTGTTGGCGGGAAAAATACTCATTCCAGCCGGTGCGGTACGGGCTTTTGTTATCCCGCACCGCGATGACCGGTTGGTGCTGCTCAAAATAGGCTAATGCCGATTTTAGCAGGTTCATAACTACGCTGCGCGCTTCTTCTCTTCTAGTAGTCGCGTTAGGCGTAGCAATTCTTTTTCAACTTCTTCGAGGCCGGCGCTCATGTTTTCGATGGTGTCCATCATCCGGTAAAGC
>Ga0126379_10002958_pt1 | contig 10914 bp, 9 predicted proteins | sample PanSoiMetPlot_24_FD_92640 | JGI IMG/M metagenome (GOLD analysis project Ga0126379, IMG submission 92640) | Tropical forest soil microbial communities from Panama - MetaG Plot_24 | ecosystem: Environmental > Terrestrial > Soil > Tropical forest > Bulk soil | place: Panama | collected 2016-02-17
ATTACCAACTTACCAACTTACCCAATTACCAACTGACCCTCACGGAATGAACCCCAAATCTTCCGGCAAGGGTCCTACGATCGGCACCTCGAACAGAGGCCCCGGACCATCAGGATCGATTGTCAAAGCGCCATCGCTGGCAAAAAAGATCGCGATCTGAGTCTGTCCTCCGATCGCGACTGCCGCCACCGGCGGAGTCCCACCGATATTGGTTAAGAACGTGTGTGGGTTCTTGCCGAAGCCCACTCCCAGGGCAAATGCCAGATCGTTGCGGAAGAAAGTGGCGCGGTCGGCCAAGTCGCCGGAACGTAGGAGCGCCGTTGCCGTCGGATTAGGCACGGTTTCGTCGCCACGCGCGAACTGAATGATCACGCTCTTGGCCTTCTCGCCGTGCAATGGCGACTTGCGGATGAACGGCGCCCAAGCCACGGGATCGCCGGCCTGGCCCAGCCATCGGCTGGTGTCTTCGACTGTTTGAATGGCGATCGCGCCGGGCACGTTGTTGATCACCGGCGGCAAATCGCGTAACGGGCTGTTGTCATTGAAAAAAATCGGCGGTCCTGCATTGAGCAAGGAGGGCGTGCGGACCGAGAGCGCCTGCGTAAGCAGCAGCTGAAAACTTGGACTCAGGCGAACGATGTCAATGATCGGGCCGCCGGGAACGTTGGGTACGCCGGCGCGCACGTCAGGCTCGATGCCGAGGAAGATGGTGCCGTAAATTCCGCCGAACGATTGGCCAGAGTAATAGATGCGATTGGCGTCAAGGTCCGGCAGGCCTCCGCCGCTGGAATCAATCCCGCCTTGGATCGCGCGCACCAGTTGCATGAGGTCAGCCGTGGTCTGCTGCAGAGCGTCGCGGGAACCGATCGACCCCTGCGGGCTCAAGACAAACGTGGAGGACCCCTCGGCGCTTGTGATCTGCCCGTTGCCGTCCTGGTCAAAACCGCGGCCGCCTTCAAGGAACGTCGTTGTCGTGGCTCCTTGTTTTACCGCAAGGGTGCTGTTGCGGCCGAAACCATGGCCCACAACGTTGATGGCGATGGTGGCAATGCCGTTGTGCGCCAGCGTGGACGCCACAGCGAAGGGCGCGCCCTGCTTGCTGTCAGTGAATCCGTGGCCAAAGATCGCCACTGGCCAACCGTTCGTTGGACGCGTTCCGGCCGGAATGAACAAATTGAAATACACGTCTTCCGTGGTTTGCACCGGCACTTCATTCCGCGTGGGCACAGCGGGAATGAACACGCCCGCATTCTTCCACTGCTTGGCACTGAACTTGCCGAACGCGATGGTGCCGATGGAACCGGGAAAAACCTGCAAGGCGGCTAACGCACCATTGAGGTTGGTAGGAACGAGCGGGCCAACGGTCAGTGCTTGGACGTTCCAAGTGAGTCCGGTCACCGTATTAAGCGGAAAGACGGTCTTCTCGCCCCCGGAGCCCAGATTGAAGCTCACGGTCGGGGGCGCGGCAGCGCTGACTTGGTCGAGAATACTCTCCAGCGTCGCCGTGACGCTCTCTGTGGTGAACAGGCTTGCCGCGGCAATGTCGTCTTCATCCAGGCCGGGCACGAGAGCGCGCAGAACTTCGTCCTCGAGGAGGCGATGCAGAGCATGACGGTAGCGGCGCGACTGGCGGTCGCGGGTATCGTCGTCATCGTCGTTCAAGCCGTGGGCACGGCGAATGGCATGGCCCTCGGCATCACGGATGCCTGTGGTCACAATCAGCAGATAGTTCGCATGCTGGTTGAGGTGCTGGTCTGATTCGGCAAAAAGCGTGAGCGAGGCCGGATCCCAAACAATCTGGTTGATGCCAATGATGTTGGCGTGGAACCCGTGGAGATCGTCACCGTCAAACTCGCGGCCCAGCGCAAAGCGCGCGGGCAGTTGGACCAGGAAGACCGTCTTGCTGCTTACCGTAGCGGGATCAATCGCGCCGTCAAAGGGAATGGAAAGACGCGGCTGCGGATTGAAACCATCGAGTTGGTTGAGCAGTGCAATGTCGGCGCAGTCAGAGGGGTTGGTCCCGCAGTTCGGTACGGGCAGATTCACGCGCAGGCCGGTGTTCTCGTGGCGATCGGCGACGGTAAAGCGGTCGCTGGGGAAGGGCGACTGCGTGGTGGAATCCAGGTTGAACAGCGGGTGCGTGGCAGCCGCTGACAAGACAGGCAGAAAAACAAACGCCGCGAACCAAACTAGCGCGCGGCGCACGAAATGCTGACTGGTGAAGGGCCGGTTCATGGCTGGGACCTCCAGAACTTCGGTGACGGCAGAGAACCTTAGACCTCGAGAGCTGGTATGTCAAGCCAGAGCTGGAAGATGAAACCCCGGGGTGGCCCAAGGGCTGAAAGAAGGTCGTATGCAAAAATTGAGAGCCGAGGACGGGAGGGTGGAGCGGGCCCTTCAGGCCTGCGGTGAGAAAGTTGCAAGAATCGGGCTTCAGCCCCTGCGCTGGTTTTCGTCGGGTGACGAGTTCAAGATGTACCTCAGCGGCTGAAGCCGGTATTTCTCTGTAGCGTTACCGCAGGCCTAAAAGGCCTGCTCCACCCTGGCGCTGCAAGCATGACTCGCGCTCGATCAGATCACAGGCCCGGAAGTGCGGTAACGCTCACTCCATCACCGAATGTGGATATTCGCCAGATAAGGGCTCGAGAACTCTGTCATCTCGCCGCCTTTCTTTCCGGTAACCGGCAGCAGCCTGGCGGAGAGCGGTTTGTGCCATTTCACCGCCAAGCTGGCCATGTCCGCGATGATGCTCTCCAATTCGCGTTGCGAAGTATCTCCGGGCAGCGGAACGGCATCCAGCCCAGTGCTGCACACTGACGAATAGGACATCAACGCGTCGCGGCTGATCGCGCCCGCCTCCCAGCGCTGGGCCAAGACTGAGTCTTCGAGCACGGGAAGCATCAACCCGCTGTAGCCGGTCTGCTGTACAGGCACGCGCCGCACCGCCGAGGTGATCGCGTAAGCTACACTGAGGCTTCCGGGAACACCAAGCGGCTTGCCCAGCGCGCTCTCCATCGCTGCGCCGATGGAAACATCCTTCAGCGGTACCGGCGTCAGATCGATTCCCCGATACTCCCATCCCGATTGCTTCTCCAGACGGCGGGCGATCTCTTCGACGCGTTTTGCTTGCACAGCCAAAGCTGCGGTCAAACGTTCGCCAGCGACGGCGAGATCACCTTGCGCCGACGCAAATGCTTCGCCGGCAACGTTGGCTGACTCCAATCCAATCGCGAATCCGTGCCCCGCGTCGCCTGTCGACGAAACGGGGAAGAAGGGAGCATTTTGCGGAGGAAACGCTCCGGCGGCAAAGCGGAAGTTGCCTTCGCTGCGGGCTGTCTGCTCTTCCAGGGACTTGATCACCTTGGCCGCCGCCTGGATCGCGTGCCAATGGATGCCTTGCTCGTCGGCCACTACGATGAAACCGTTAATAGATTCGGTGGAGGCGAGAATCCTCGCCAGAAGCTCTGCCTGCTTAGGATCGTCGGAATCCTTACTCATGGCCGGACCGATGTCGGGCGTGAATCCTTCGTGCTGCGCCAGTTTGTCGTATTGGCGAAAGAACTCGAGCACCTGGTCCGCCGGGAGTCCGCTGGTGTATTCCGGAAACGGCTGGCTGGTAATGCGAATGGTCTCGACTTCGTAGCCGGCTTTCGTGAACTCGCCCTTGGCTGCGCGCAACATCTTCAGAGCGTCTTCGACCTGAGCGCGATACGCCGCGCGGTCCAGGCGAACGAATGCCGTGATCGTCCGAATCTTAGGTTGAGCGGGATGCTGGCTCTGAGCAGCGGTAATGCCTTCCAACAGCAGGACGCACAGGAGCGGAAATGAAACTCGCCGCAAGAACATGGTGGCCTCCGCAGGCATTGTAAAGCAGCTCTCCTGAAATCGCCGTGACCGCGCGTGATCGGGTGATCGCGCGTGATCAGAATAAAATGCCAATCGTTCTTCAATCCGGCAACGGCCATTGCTCAAGCTAGTGCGGAGTCGGTGGAGGCCGATTGAGCCATCTGCTCGTTTCCGTCAGATCACCGGATCACCCGATCACCCGATCGCTTACGAAAGCGGTGGCGCTGCCTCGCAGCTTTTTTCGATGATGGCGCGGACTTCGTACGGCATCTGCAGAAACTCCAGGCCATAGCGGAATCCCTCACAACTCCTTACGACGGCGTTCACTCGGAGGTCATCCGGCGCGTTGGGGAAACTTAATTCCAAAAGCACGTTGGAGCCCACGGCGATGGAGTGTGGAATATAGGCGCCCAGTCCGCCGATGCTCAAATTGTTGGCGCGGCCGAAGACCGGCCCGTCGGCCTGATGGCCGGTAACGGAGACTTTCAAACGCACGTCGATTCTGTGGCGCGTATAGCGCCGTAAATGTTCGGCACCCTCTTCCTGGATCATGCTTTCCGGCCCTCGTATTCCTCTCTTAATCCGCGGATGGCACAGTTCCAGCAGACCAGTCGAAATTCTTTGCGCACGCTTTCCCCTTCCGGACTCTGTCCTTCAAGCCCGGGGCCCGGGTCCCCGGACCGGGCCGGTTTTGCCCGGGCTGGGGTGGAGGCGCCAACCAGAACCAATAGCTCCAGCCCGATCAATGCCGCTCGATCGCGTCCAATCTTCGTTCCATCTGGCCAATCATGATCTTCCACATTTGAACGTCCAGCTCAAACTGATGCTTGAGTGGAGATTGGGTGTCAGACACGAACGTCAAATTGTTTTCCATCTGCTGCACCAGGCCGCGCATTCTTGTTATGTCCTCGCGCAGTGCGGCAACCTCATCCGAACGCGGCGCGGTTGCAGCTGAAGATTGCGGTGCGCTCGTGGGTTTGTCGGTCCGAGCTTGTGCAGCAGCCACGGTGATGCTGCCGAGAACGCAAAAGATGATGGCTCTTCCAAGTAGCATGGGGGAATCTCCGTTTGTCAGCACGTCTAACGTCTAAATGCTAAATAGCCCTCGAAAGAGTTGGCAACGTGACCGGCGGCCAAAGCCTTTAGCCCTTGGCCATTAGCCGTTAGTCTCCACACACTGTCGCCTTCTGGAGTCTTGCACCAAGGGCTCACCGCTAACGGCGGCTGGTGCGCCTCCTTCCTCTTCGCATGCCGGATCGTGTAAATTGTTGGCCCCGTTGGCGTTGTTTTTGCTTGACTCTGCCCTTGGGGCAGACCTGACGATGCCTTCGGCTGTTCTTGCTTGAAAGGAACCAGCATTGTTCAGCATTGGAGAATTCTCGAAGATCACCGGGCTTTCCATCAAGGCAATCCATCTCTATCACGAGAAAGGCTTGTTGGTGCCGGCCCGGATTGATACCCAGACCGGATATCGATACTTCGATTCCAGAAACGTCGAGCAGGCGCGGGCCATCCGCAAATGCCGGGAGCTCTCTTTTTCTCTGGAAGAAATCGGGGTCGTACTTGGGAACTTCGAAGATGACATCCTTCTGCTGGAGGTGCTGGAGGTCAAGCGCGAGGAAATCGGTTCGCAGCTTGCCCGCCTCAGGGGGACAGCCAGAATTCTTGACGCGTTGATCGCGTCAGAAAGAGAGGCTCACGCCATGGCTGCAAATAACATTGGCAACGTCGAACAAAAAACCCTGGCTCCGCTCCTGGTCGTCGCGAAAAGGTGGAAGGGGCGCTATCAGGATTCGGGCAGTGCCTTCGCCGAACTCGGCAAGAAAATGGGAAGGTTCATCTCCGGAAAACCGATGAACCTCTACTACGACGCCGAGTTCAAAGAAGATGATGCCGACATTCAAACCTGCTTCCCGTTACGAACGCGACCTTCACGAGTGCCCGGCGAGCTCCAGGTTCAGGAGCTTCCCGGCGGGTCGTTTGTCTCCCTCGTACACCGCGGACCTTACACGGAATTGGGGAAGAGCTATGAAAGGCTGTTTGCGTACCTTCACGCCCACGGCCTGCAAGCGCAACTCCCCAGCCGGGAAATCTATTTGAAGGGCCCGGGAATGATCTTCCGCGGCAACCCGAAAAACTATCTGACGGAGATCCAGGTGCCGGTGGGCTAGACATCGGGTAAAAGGATTCTCTATGGGGAGGGTGGAGCAGGCCTTAAGGCCTGCGGTAAGGAGGTTGCAGAGATCGGCTTTAGCCGCTGAGGTACTCCCCATTAATATCCAAGATGGAGTGCACGCTGCGCCTCAGCGGCTGAAGCCAGTGTTTTTTGAGCTTGCCGCAGGCATAAATGCCTGCTCCACTCTCTCGACCTAAGGCGCATCGTTTATTTTTTAGCTGTAATCGTATCCTTCACCACCTCCCCGCCCTTCATCACAAACGCGACGTTCTCCAGCGCGCGCACATCCTGGAGCGGATCTGAACTCACGGCGATCAGGTCGGCGTACTTTCCGGCTTCCAACGTTCCCACGTCTTTCGGGCGGCCGATAAGATCGGCGGCGTTGCTGGTAGCCGCACGGATGGCCTGCGCCGGAGTCATCCCGTACTTCACCATGTAAGAGAATTGCCTGGCATTGTCGCCGTGCGGATAGACTCCAGCGTCAGTGCCGAAAGCCATTTTGGCGCCGCCCTCGACTGCACGTTGAAAGTTCTCACGCTGCAGCCGGCCGATGGCTTTCTCTTTGTCCACATTTTCCTGAGGCAGTCCGAACTCAATCGCTTTGCCCAGGATGTAATCGTCGTTGTAGATGTCCATCACCAGATAGGTGCCGTGTTCCTTCGCCAGCCGGATGCCTTCATCGTCAATCAGGCTGGCATGTTCGATGGAATCTATCCCGGCGAGAATCGCGTTTTTAATGCCCTGGGTGCCGTGAGCGTGCGCCGCGATCTTGCGCCCCGCCATGTGAGCTTCATCAGCGGCGGCCTTCAACTCTTCGAACGTAAACTGCGGAGCGCCGGGGCTGTCACCCTTGGAGAGGACGCCGCCGGTGGCCAGAATCTTGATCACGTCCACGCCGTATTTCACTTGCGCCCGGACCACGTGGCGGACCTGGTCTACGCCGTCGGCGATTTCAAAGTTGCGCTCTTCGGGAAACATGCTGACCCGTGTCTGCGGCGAGAAGTTGTTCAAGTCGCCGTGGCCGCCGGTAATCGAGATGGGCGGACCGCTGGCCACGATGCGCGGGCCGGGAACCAAACCTTCATGAATGGAATTGCGCAGATCCACAGCCAGGAACGGCAGCGAGCCGACGTCGCGAACCGTGGTGAAGCCGGCCTCCAGCGTCTTGCGCGCGTGCACCACGGCGGCAAACGCGCTTGAAAACGGCGTGTCCTTGAATTTATAGATCTCATCGTAACGATCGGCACGCGAGCCAAGATGCGTGTGGCAATCGATCAAACCGGGAAGCACGGTCGCACGGGAGAGATCGATCACCGCAGCTCCCGCGGGAATCTTGATCGACTTCTCGTCTTCTACGCTCTGGATGCGCTCGCCCTTCACCACAATCACTGCGTTCTCGCGGACGCGGTCCGAGGTCGCGTCAAACAGACGCCCGGCGCGGATGTAGGTGGTCTTTGGTTCAGGCCTTGCTTTGGGCGCCGGCTTCTGCGCCATGCAGCTTGCTAGCAGGACAAGAACCACGGAGAGATGCTTCATGCCTTTGCGCTCCTTGATTGGAAGATGGTGAGAGAGTATATGGCATGCGGTCTGGATTAGCAGAGCTGGCTTTTTCTGGAAATTCCGATCCTGCAGAGCGGGAGACCTTTGCCCATGCTTTTTCCCAAACGGAGCCCTGAGAACCACTCGTGGCTATAGGGATCCCTCGCTCCGCTGGCGACTTCGGAAAAACCACCTTCTCGATTGAATGTCTCTTCGGAATTGCGCGCGGAAACTTGAGCGGCCTATACGCCTGACGCCATGGCCACGACGCGCGAGAATTGCAGCCAGGTCCTCCAGCGCCCGTATTCGCGGTTGTGGGAGACCGCGCTGACCACGGCCGGTTCTACGGAGTCCTTGCTGAAGATCACGCTCATGGGCGCGCCCACTTCGACCATCGGGCCAATCAACATGGAGCCGTGATGCTCGCCCACGGGAAGGATGAGGTCGCGTTCCTGGAAAGGCAGCCCGTTGCAAGCCAAGCCACGCAACACGGCGATAGTGCCGCCTTCCGGGATTCGTAGCGGAAGATGTTCAACGGGCGGGTCAGCGGCCGGCTTTTTCACGGCACGCAATCGGCCGGTGTCCGATGCATCCTGACCGCTCATTACCGTCACCGCGGGCAAGCCCAGTTCCCAGTCTTCGGGTGGAAAATAAATGCCCCAGAAATTCTCAGGACGGCTGAGCTCAATGCCATATTCTTTCTCGCCGTTGTCCGCCCAGACCACCTGCCCGACGCGCCATTTATAAGGGGCCAGCATGGCCACACGTACTTCCATGCTCGGCTCCAAGGGCACGCTGGACCGGATACGGGCGCCATGGCGGTTGACCAGGATGGTCTCCGCGGCACCGCTAACGTGCGACCCATCACTCTTTTGGCCGGACACCGCCAAAGGCAGCGTCACCAGGACGCGTGAACTTCTGCGCCCACGCTCAACCGTAACTTGTTTCATAAGCCGTGCGAAGCAGCTGTTTTAGGCTGAGGAGACTATAGAACTTCCGGCCAGATACCGCATATTACTCCAAGCCAAGCCGGGCTGTATCTAAAAGCTCCGCCTTGGTTGTCCCAAGGTAATCACCTTGGTTCCAGACCTTTCGCCACATCGCCAATTGCACGGCGATGAAAACACAAGCCGGAGGTCGAGTTATGATGGTGGGAAACTCGCTCCCCGAATCAGGGTTTATACCAATATCGACTTTCCGACTCTGCGTTAGAATGCGGTTGCAAAAACGGGACTTTGGGGGTCCCGCACAAAAAAATAAAGACTGATCATTTCAAAGTTGCAAATTGAGGGAGTCGCCGGTGCCAGAGTGCGCCGGCCCAAAGAGGAGATGAAGATATGCGTTATTGGATGACCTTAGGGGCCTTTGCAGTCCTGGCGCTGGTGATGTGGCGTCCGGAACCTGTTAGGGCTATGGACACACCTCCCGGCTCGTATCTGCAGACCTGCAGAGATGTCAGGGTGAGTGGGGACCGTCTCTATGCGCGCTGCCAGAATACGAGCAGCCGCTGGGTGAATACTTCTCTGGATGACGTTTACCGCTGCTCGGGCGATATTCAAAACATCGACGGTCGCCTCACTTGCGATCAGAGCGGCCGTACGCCCGGAGGCGACTACTCCGCCAGCTGCCGTGACATCCGCATGCGTTTTGGCTGGCTCTATGCCCGCTGTCAGAATCGTGGCGGCTCTTGGGTAGAAACATCACTGCCTGGCTTCGGCCGCTGCACATCGGGGATCTCCAACATTGATGGACAGCTGGTCTGCAACGCCAATCAAGGCCGCGACTGGGATCACGACGGCGACGACCGGCGTCGCTACGGCCCGCGTGGCTCCTACCGCGAGACGTGCCGCGACATCGAGGTGCGTGGTGACCAGATTCGAGCCCGCTGCCAGGATGTCGGCGGCAATTGGATCCCCAGCTCGCTCGATTTCGACCGCTGCGTCGGCGACATCGTGAATGACAACGGACACCTGGCGTGCACCTACCGTGGTGGCCGCACGGTCCCGTTCGGCAACTACACCGAGACTTGCTCGCGCATCTACGTGCGCGGCGATAACCTGCGCGCAATGTGCCAGACCGCCGACAACCGCTGGGTCTGGAGCGAACTGCGTGATTGGGACGATTGCCGTGGCGGTATCTGGAACGACAACGGCCAGCTCCGCTGCCGCAGAGGCGATCGCGACTAACATCAACTCCGTAAACCAACGCCTTGTGTTCTGAGCTCGCTCAGGACACAAGGTTTTTTATTTGCGCTTTGCTGATAGACTTTCATGCCCATGAGGCGTCCAACTCTAATCCTTCTGGTTTTCCTGTCGCCTTCTTTCATGGCCGCGGCACAAGATCAAGGACAGAAGCCGGCACAGCCCCAGCCGTCGCCCTCGGCTGCGCCATCACCTTCCCCGGAAACCGCCAGCCCTGGAGATTCCACGCAGCTCGAGCCCATCAAAACGCCTCGGCCCTATTATCCCCAGGAGGCTGCGGACAAAAGACTGCAAGGAGAGGTATGGATCAGCCTGCTCATCTCGGAAACAGGAGATGTGGAAGGTACCGAGATCATTAGCGGTGATCCGGTGCTGGCCAAGGCTGCCCAAGACGCGATGAGGAAATGGAAATTCAAGCCTTATATCCGCAATGGCAAGCCGGTTAAGGTCAGGACGAAGGTGCCTTACGATTTTGCATTCCGGGACAAAGTTGACGACAGGCCAACCGACCCAAATGGTGCACTAGAGTCAACTCCTCCGGGAGGAGCTGCCGGCGGCTCTCCAGCTTCGGACACAAGCGGCGCGGTCAGCCATCTGCGGGTCTCACAAGGAGTGATGGAAGGCCTGCTCGTGCACAGGGTCAATCCCGTTTATCCACCCGAGGCACGGTCACGTTACATTGAGGGTGATGTCATTCTGCAGGCCACGATCGGAAAAGACGGCCGCATTCATAATCTCAGGGCGGTTTCCGGGCATCCGGTGCTGGTTGAGGCCTCCATCGGGGCCGTGCAGCAGTGGCGTTACCGGCCCTACCTACTCAAGGGAGAACCGGTGGAAGTGGAAACCACGATCAAGGTCCAGTTCCACATGTGATGCTTGTTCTTTCGAATCGTCTCAAGGCCCAAATAAGTTCCCAGCAACAACATCGCTAAGAGAAGCTAGGTCTTCGGATTGAATTTCGGATCCGCGACCTTCCGCGCAGTTTCCGCGCCGAAAACCGGCAACCGAGGATCCGGGAGCAGGCCAATCTGTTTGAGCACTGAAGCCTGGTCCCAATAGATGTGCTCGCTCACCAGCTTCCCTTCCCGGAAAGCGACGATCGCTACCAGAGGAATCTCGACTCGCGCGTTCGTGGGCGGAACGCCGGGCAGC
>Ga0126379_10002959_pt1 | contig 10914 bp, 10 predicted proteins | sample PanSoiMetPlot_24_FD_92640 | JGI IMG/M metagenome (GOLD analysis project Ga0126379, IMG submission 92640) | Tropical forest soil microbial communities from Panama - MetaG Plot_24 | ecosystem: Environmental > Terrestrial > Soil > Tropical forest > Bulk soil | place: Panama | collected 2016-02-17
CCTCGTGCTGCTGGCCCTCCTGATCGCCCAGATCGGCCTCGGGGGTGTCACGGTGCTCCTGAAGCTCCCAAACCTGATCAGCACCGCGCACCTCGTGAACGCGCTGCTCATCCTGGCGGGCCTCATCGCCGTCGCCTCGGCGTCGAGCGGCCGCCGCTCGCCGGTTCCGAAGCTCGCTCGTCTGACCCGGGCGGCACTGCCGGTGCTGCTGTTCCAGCTGGCACTCGGGGGGTACGTGCGGCATGCCGGGGCAGGTCTCGCGTGCCCGGATTTCCCGCTGTGCAGCGGCGCGGTCCTTCCCGATCACTGGCTGGGCGTCGTGCACTGGACTCACCGCTGGCTGGGGGTCCTGTTGCTCGGCTTCTTCGCCCACCTCGCCATCGCCGGGCGTCACACGAGGCTGTCTGCGCAGACCACCCTCGTGGTGACGCTCGCCTTGCTGCAGGTCGCGCTCGGCATCGCCGCCGTGTTGTTCCGGCTGGCACCCCCAGTGCGGTCCGTTCACGCCGCGGTCGGCTACGCCCTCTGGGCCGAAGTGGTGTGGATCGCCGCCAGCGCCGGGGTCTGGCGCGAGGCGCTGACGCGAGCCGCGCGCGGCCCCCGCCTCGCCGAGGCCAGCGTTGCCTCCCCGTGAGCCGATGACCCAGGGGCAGAGTCCCGGGATCGCAGCATCGAGTGCGACGGTCTCCTCTGTCTCCGTCTCTGCGCGCGTCGGCGCCTACGCGGAGCTGTCGAAGTTCGGCATCGTGATGCTCGTGCTGGTTTCCGCCGGAGCGGGGTTCATGCTGCGGGCGCCCCTCGGCCCCGACTTCCCGTGGCTCCAGGGGTTGCTGGTGCTGACCGGCGTCATGCTGCTGTCGAGCGGGGCCTCGGCACTGAACCAGGTCCAGGAGAGACGCCGCGACGCCCTCATGGCCCGAACGGCGGGCCGGCCGATCCCATCGGGACGACTCTCGACGCCGCAAGGGCTGCTCTTCGCGGCGCTCGCGATCACCGCCGGCGCCGTGATCCTCTGGTTCGGCCTCGGCAAGACGGCCGGCATCCTGGGGATGATCGCGGCGCTCTTCTACAACGGCGTCTACACGACCTGGCTCAAGCCGACGTCGCCGTTCGCCGCCGTGCCCGGGGCAATTCCCGGCGCGATCCCGCCCGTCATCGGATGGGTGGCGGGCGGCGGCGGGTTGATGGACGCCGGCGCGGTGATCCTGTTCGGCATTCTCTTTCTCTGGCAGATGCCGCACTTCTGGGCGCTGTCGCTCCGCTATCGCGCCGACTACGCGGCCGGCGGTTTCCCCATGGTGTCCGAAACGGTGGGCGTCGAGGGCACGGCTCGTCTGATCCTGGTCTACGCGCTGGGCCTCACGGCGTGGTCTCTGGCGGCGCCCACGTTCGGGGTCGGCGGCCCGGTCGCGCTGGCCGCGTCGGTGGCGCTCGGCGCGCGCCTCATCTGGCTGGCCAACAAGTTCGCGCGCAAGCCGGAGGACCAGCGCGGCTGGCTCTCGCTCTTCCTCTTCTCGAACTTCTACCTGTTGCTGTTGTTCCTGGCGATGGTGGGCGAGCGGCTGGCCCGGCACGCCCTCGCATAGCGATGCGCAGCCGCCCCCTTTTGCTGCCGTGAGAGTCCTCGTCACGGGTGGCGCCGGATTCATCGGCTCACACCTCTGCGACTTCCTCCTGAGCCGGGGGTGCGACGTCGTCTGCATGGACAATCTGCTCACGGGCTCCGTCGAGAACATCGCCCACATCCGCGACCCCCGCTTTCTCTTCATCAAGCACGACGTCACCAACTACATCGTGATCGACGGGCCGCTCGACTACGTGCTGCACTTCGCGAGCCCCGCCTCGCCGATCGACTACGCCGAGCTCCCCATCCAGACCCTGAAGGTCGGCGCGCTCGGCACCCACAAGGCCCTCGGCCTGGCCAAGGCGCGCGGCGCCCGGTTCCTGCTCGCGTCGACGTCCGAGGTGTACGGCGATCCCCTCGTCCACCCGCAGCCCGAGGAGTACTGGGGCAACGTCAACCCGGTGGGCCCGCGCGGCGTCTACGACGAGGCCAAGCGGTTCGGCGAGGCCATGACCATGGCGTATCACCGCGTTCACGGCCTCGACACGCGCATCGTGCGCATCTTCAACACCTACGGTCCGCGGATGAGGCTCTCCGACGGCCGCGCCGTCCCGACGTTCATCCGGCAGGCGCTGGCGGGCGAGCCCCTGACCATCTACGGGGATGGCTCGCAGACCCGCTCGTTCACGTACATCTCGGACCTCACCGAGGGCATCTGGCGGCTGATGGCCGCCGCGTACAACGAGCCGGTGAATCTCGGCAACCCCCGCGAGCTGACCCTGCTCGAGCTGGCGAAGCACGTGCTGGAACAGAGCGGGGGGCGGAGCGAGATCGTCAACCGCGCGCTGCCGGTGGACGATCCCAAGGTCCGCCAGCCCGACATCCGCCGTGCGCGCCGTCTGCTCGGATGGGAGCCGGTGGTTCCGCTCGAGGAGGGTCTGCGCCAGACCATCGAGTGGTACCGGCACCAGGGCCTGTCGAGAGACGTCGAGCGCCCCGTGACCAAGGAGTGATTGCATGATCGACGAAGAGCTTCGCGCCATCCTGGCCTGCCCGGCCTGCAAGGGCGTCCTCTTGTTCGAGGAGACGCGCATCATCTGCCCGGCCTGCCGCAAGGCGTATCCCATCCGCGACGGCATCCCCGTCATGCTGATCAACGAGGCGGAGTCCTGGACGCCTCCGGCGTAACCGCCGTCATCCTGGCGGGCGGCCAGGGCACGCGGCTCAGGCCGCTCACGTACGGGCGTCCGAAGCCGATCGTGCCGCTGCTCAACGTCCCGTTCCTCGCGTATCAGCTCGACCTGCTTCGCCGGCACGGGATCCACGACGTGGTGCTGTCCTGCTCGTACCTGGTCGACGAGGTGCGACGCGCGATGGGGGATGGCGCGGCGTGGGGCGTGCGCCTTCGCTATGTGGTGGAGCCCGAGCCGCTCGGCACGGGCGGCGGCGTGAGGAACGCGGTCGACCTGGTCGGCGGGCTGGTCGTCGTCCTGAACGGTGATGTGCTCACCGATGCGGATCTCGGAGCGATGCTCCGCTTCCACGCTGATCGCCGCGCACGAACGACGCTCTACCTCTTTCCCGTGCCCGACCCGACGCCGTACGGGCTGGTCGAGCTCGAGGGGACGGGCCGCGTCCGGCGATTCGTCGAGAAGCCCCGCCGCGACCAGATCACGACGAACACGATCAACGCCGGCATCTACGCGATCGACCGCGCGCTCCTCGACCGCATCGACACGGGCCGCGCGGTCTCCATCGAGCGCGAGTTCTTCCCTGGCCTCCTGTCCGACGGCGTGCCGGTCTACGGCTGGGTGCCCGAATACTACTGGATCGACATCGGCAGTCCCGCCCAATATCGGCAGGCGCAACTCGACCTCATGGCCAAACGGGTGAGCGCGCCGATTGCCCCGGCCGCGTGGCCCGCGGGCGCCCAGACCGTGGCGACGACCCCTGGCGCGACCGTGCTGACGCCGAGCGTGATCGGCGCTGGAAACCGCCTCGGAGCCGGCTCCATCGTGGGGCCGCAGACGGTGATGGGAGAAGAGTGCACGGTGGGCCCGGCCGCTGTCGTCGAGGGCGCCGTGCTCTGGGACCACGTGGAGATCGGAGAGGGCGCCGTACTGCGCGACTGCATCGTGGCGAACGGCGCGCGCATCGGCCGCGGCGCGATCGTCGGCCCCGGGACCGTGCTCGCCGCGGGAGCCGTGGTGCCGGATGCGCCGGCGCGTTCCGGCTGACCCACGGCCGCCGTGTTATTCTGAATCGGATGGCCACCAGCTATCTCCGCAACTTCTCGATCATCGCCCACATCGACCACGGCAAGTCGACGCTCGCGGACCGCCTGCTCTCGCTCACCGGGACGATGGATGCGAAGAAGGCCGTGGGGCAGGTGCTCGACTCGATGGACCTCGAGAAGGAACGCGGGATCACGATCAAGGCGCACACGGTGCGCCTCCTCTACACGGCGAAGAGCGGGCGTGAGTACACGCTCAACCTGATCGACACGCCCGGCCACGTCGACTTCTCGTACGAGGTGTCGCGGTCGCTCGCCGCGTGCGAGGGCGCGCTCCTCATCGTCGATGCGGCGCAGGGTGTCGAGGCGCAGACCCTGGCCAACTTCTACCTGGCCATGGACAGCGGGCTCGAGATCGTTCCCGTCATCAACAAGATCGACCTGCCCGCCGCGGACGTGGAGGGGACTCGCGCGCAGATCACCGAGGTGCTCGGGCTGGATGGCGACGAGGCGCTCGCGATCTCCGCGAAGCTCGGCACCGGCGTACCCGAGGTGCTGGAGGCCATCGTCGAGCGCATTCCGCCGCCCGTCGGCGATCCCGAGGCGCCGCTCAAGGCGCTCGTCTTCGACTCGTTCTACGACTCGTATCAGGGCGTCGTGGTGTACGTCCGCCTGATCGACGGCCGCGTGCGACCCGGCCAGCGCATCTTATTGATGTCGAACAGCCGGACCTACGAAGTCCAGCAGGTCGGGGTCTTCGCGCCGGACATGCGGCCCGTGGAGATGCTCCAGGCCGGTCAGGTCGGCTACCTCACGGCGTCGATCAAGCGCGTGGCCGACGCGAAGATGGGCGAGACCATCACCGACGCCGCGCGGCCGACCCCGGAGCCCTGCCCGGGCTATCGCGACGCCAAGCCGATGGTCTTCGCCGGGCTCTACCCGATCGAGGACACGGACTACGAGGGCCTGCGCGACGCGCTCGAGAAGCTTCGGCTCAACGACTCGGCGTTCAGCTTCGAGCCCGAGACCTCGCTCGCGCTCGGCTACGGGTTCCGCTGCGGCTTCCTCGGCATGCTGCACCTCGAGATCGTGCAGGAGCGGCTCGAGCGCGAGTTCAACCTCTCGCTGATCGTCACCGCGCCCAGCGTGCGCTTCAAGGTGGTGACGACCCAGGGCGAGGGGCTCGAGGTCGAGAATCCCTCGAAGCTGCCGCCCACGGACAAGATCGAGCACATCGAGGAGCCGTACGTGCGCGGGTCCGTCTTCGTGCCGACGGAGTTCATGAGCGAGATCTACAAGCTGGCGCAGGACAAGCGCGGCGAGCATCGCTCGCTCGAGTACGTCGGCAAGCGCGTGCACATTCAGTTCGACTTCCCGCTCAGCGAGATCGTGGTGGACTTCTACGACCGCCTGAAGTCCATCTCGAAGGGCTACGCCTCGTTCGACTACGACTTCCTCGAGTTCCGGCCCTCGGACATGGTGAAGCTCGACATCTTGCTGAACGGCGATCCCGTCGACGCGCTCAGCGTGATCGTCCACCGGGACAAGGCCTACGAGAAGGGCAAGGCGCTCACGGAGAAACTGCGAGGCGTCATCCCGCGGCAGCTCTACGAGGTCGCGATCCAGGCCGCGATCGGCAGCCGCGTCATCGCCCGGGAGACCGTGAAGGCGATGGGCAAGAACGTGACGGCCAAGTGCTACGGGGGCGACATCACCCGAAAGCGCAAACTGCTCGAGAAGCAGAAGGAAGGAAAGAAGCGCATGAAACAGGTCGGCAAGGTGGAGGTTCCGCAGGAAGCCTTCCTGTCGGTGCTGAAGAGCTAGCTCATGAACGACTTGCAGACGCGTCACGAGGCGCCCGCGCCCGTCGCCGGCGCCGCCGGCCGGACCCGCAAGAAGTCGCTCTTCCGCGAGTACGCGGAGGCGATCGTCATCGCGGTGCTCCTGGCCCTGGTCATCCGGCAATTCGCCGTGCAGGCCTTCACGATCCCGTCGGGCTCGATGATGGACACGCTCCTGATCGGCGACTACATTCTCGTCAACAAGTTCCTCTACGGCCCGGAGATTCCGTTCACGGACACCCACCTGCCCGGTCTGCGCAGCCCGGAGCACGGCGACATCATCGTCTTCAAGTACCCCAATGACGAGTCGCGCGACTTCATCAAGCGGATCATCGCGGTCGGCGGCGACACCGTGCAGGTGAAGGACAATCGCGTCTGGCTGAACGGCAAGCTGATCGACGAGCCGTACGTGCTCCCCGGCTCGTTCCGGAACACGCCGCCGACTCACTGCGGATATCTCTACGGCTGCGATCCCCTGATGGTCCCCGCGGGCTCCTACTTCGTCATGGGGGACAACCGGGACAACTCGCAGGACAGCCGATACTGGGGCTTCGTCAAGCGCGAGAAAATTCGGGGCAAGGCGTTCCTGATCTACTGGTCGTGGAACGGGGAGAATCACTGGCTCCGGTGGCGGCGCCTCGGCAAGTACTTGCCGTAGGACACCCTCCGCTCGCCGCAAGAGCCGCGCGCGACGTCGCACCGCTGCGGCCGACGGCCGCGCCGTTCGTGCACCGGCGCGGCGGCCGGTGACCGCGATGCCGTCGAGCCCCGGTCCCGATGCCTTCCCACCCGAGCTGAGGCCGACGGGGACGCGCATCGGGGTGTATCTCCACCTCCCGTTCTGCGCGAAGCGCTGCGGCTACTGCTCCTTCAACACCGCGCCGTACGCGCCCGTCGCCATGAAGCGGCTGCTCGACGCGCTTCGCGCCGAGATCGACCTGGTCGCCGCCGCGCCGTGGGCGCGGTCCATCGGCATCGCCTCGATCTTCGTCGGGGGCGGGACGCCGTCGCTGGCCACCGAGGAGCAGATGGCCTCGCTCCTCGAGCCCCTCAGTCGGCGGTTCCGGATCGAGCGCGGCGCGGAGATCACCGTCGAGTGCAATCCGGAGAGCGTGACACAGGACCGGCTCGCCGGCTATCGATGCGCGGGCGTGAACCGCATCAGCCTCGGCGTGCAGAGCCTCGACGATGCCGTGCTCGCGTCGCTCAACCGACTGCACTCGGCATCCGCGGCGCGAGCGGCGTTCGACGCCGCGCGGCGGGCCGGCTTCGACAACATCAGCGCCGATCTCATCTACGGCCTCCCCGACCTCGACGTGGAGACGTGGGCGGACACCGTCCGGCGCGTCCTCGAGTGGTCGCCCGAGCATCTCTCGGCCTACGCGCTCACGCTCGACGAGGGCAGCGTGTGGCACGCCGCCGGCATCGGCGGGCTTCCTCCCGAGGAGGTCGTCACATCGCAGTACACAGCCCTCACCGGGCTCGCTGCCGAGGCGGGTTACGAGCACTACGAGATCTCGAACTACGCCCGGCCGGGCCGGCGCTCGACGCACAACCAGATCTACTGGCATGCCCGGGAGTACGTGGGGCTGGGGCCTGGCGCGAGTGGATTCCTGGGCGACGTCCGCTATACGAACGCGAAGCCGGTGGAGCGGTACGCCGCGCTCGTGGCGGCTCACCAGCTCCCCATCGAAAGCCACGAGACGCTGACGAGGCGACAGCGCCTGGCGGAGCGGCTGATCCTGGGACTGCGTCTCGCCGACGGCGTTCCCGCCGACTGGCTCGCGGAGCGCCTCGACCTGGAGTCCCGACGGCTGACCGCCGTGCTCGACGCGTGGCGGGAGCGAGAGCTCATCGTCGAGAACGCCGGACGGGTGCGCCTCTCGGAGGCGGGGTTCCTCCTGTCCGACGCGCTCTTTGTGGAATTGCTGTAGTCGTGTAACGTACGGCGCTACAGGTATGACTCCCCCTCTCGACAAGCGCAGCCGCGACGTCCTGATTGCCGTGATCGCGGAGTACGTCCAGACGGCGCAGCCGGTCGGCTCGCGAGCGATCGCGCGCAAGCACATGCGGGGGCTCTCCCCGGCCACCATCCGCAACGTGATGTCCGATCTCGAGGACATGGGCTACCTGAGCCAGCCTCACACCTCCGCGGGGCGGGTTCCCACCGACACGGCGTATCGCTTCTACGTCGACCATCTGGGGCGCGTGCCGTGGGTGGGCGCCAAGACGCCGGATCCGAGCGAGCCGGCGCCCGAACGCCGCGACCCCGCCGAGCAGGTGATGGCCGACGCGCCCCTCCGTCTCTCGCAGAAGAGCCACATGACGGGCATGCTGCTGGCCCCGCCTCTGCACCGCACTACGCTCGACCGCATCGAACTGGTGCGGCTCGGTGACGATCGCGCGCTCGCCGTCGTCGTGACGGACACCGGTTGGGTGACTGCGCGTCCGCTCTCGCTCACGCCGCGCCTGACCGCGGAGGATCTGCGCGACATCGGCCGCTCCCTGACCCGCCGCTACCGCGGGAAGACCTTCGGCCAGATCCTCGACGATCTGGCTCGTCCGGCCGATCCGCTGGATCCGCTGTGGACCCGGACGCACGCCCTGGTCGATCAGCTCGCAGCGCTGTTCCGGGAGCGCACGCTCTACCTGAGCGGCGCGACCCATCTGCTCGATCACCCCGATCTGTCGGACGTCGCGATCATGCGTCCCTTGCTCCGCGCGTTCGAGGACAAGGCCCGCCTGATCGATCTCCTATCGCGCATGGCTGGCGAGCGCGGCGTGCAGGTGATGATCGGCAGCGAGAACCCCGTCGAGGACATGCGGGAATGCAGCATCATCGTGTCGACCTACACCTACCGGGACCAGGCCCTCGGGGTCCTGGGAGTGGTCGGGCCCCGGCGCATGGCGTACTCCGACGTGATCTCGCTGGTGGACGAGACAGCGCGCCTGGTCTCGAACTCGCTCGCGCGGGTTCAGCAGCAACTCTACCTGCCCTCGTAGGCCGGTGTGCTGCGCTCCTGCATCTCCGGTCGGCCGGAGGCCGCAACGACAGGGTGGCCGTGGAGCCGGTCAGGTCGACTGCGGTTTGCTATAATTTCTGATGCCATGAATGACGAATTCAACGCAATCGATGAGTTGGGCGGCCCCGCCGACGACGAGATCCGGCGCCTGCGCGAGGCCCTCGAGGCGAAGACCCGCGAAGTGGATGCCCTTCAGGAGCGGTCGCTCCGGGTCATGGCCGAGTTCGACAATGCCAGGAAGCGCGCAGCCCGCGAGCGCGAGGAGCATACGCGCTACGCCAATGAGTCACTCCTGCGCGAATTACTCCCGGTGCTGGACAATTTCGACCGCGCGCTGCAGGCCGCCAGGTCGGAGCCTGGCGCGGCCGCGGTGGCGGCCGGGGTGGAGCTGATCCAGCGGGAGCTGCTCCGCGTCCTCGAGAAGTTCGGCGTAATGCCGTTCGATTCCGTCGGGCAGCCGTTCGACCCCACGCGTCACGAGGCCGTTGCACGCGTGCACGACCGCCAGCTGCCGGAGATGACGGTGGTGAAGGAAACCGCGCGGGGCTATCTCCTCAACGGGCGCGTGCTGCGCCCGGCCATGGTGACCGTCGCGATGGCGCCCGAGGAAAGCTCCCCGGAGTCCGCACAGAACGGGTCTGCAGCCTGACCTTGCTCCAGTCGGTCCTCCGCGCTCTCCGCCGGGTGTCCTGAATTGGCCGAACGGGACTACTACGCCATCCTCGGCGTCGCGCGCGATGTCGGCGATGCCGAGCTGAAGCGGACCTATCGGAACCTGGCGCGCGCCCACCACCCAGACAAGAACGCTGGGGACAAGAAGGCGGAGGAGCGCTTCAAGGAGATCAGCGAGGCATACGCGGTCCTGTCGGATCCCGACAAGCGCGCGCACTACGATCGCTTCGGCACGGCGCCCGGCGCCGGAGCCGGCCCCGACATGGGCTTCGCGACGATCTTCGAGGATCTGGTCGAGGGATTCTTCGGTGGAGGCGGCGGTAGCCGGGGGCGCACGCGGGCGCGCCGGGGTGATGACCTCCGGTACGATATCGAGATCTCCCTCGAGGAGGCCGCCGAGGGCGTCGAGACGAAGCTTCAGATCCCGCGTCAGGAGACGTGCCAGGTCTGCCGGGGCTCGGGCCAGGAGCCCGGCACCCAACCGGAAACCTGCGGCACGTGTCGCGGTCAAGGCCAGGTGCGCTTCTCGCAGGGCTTCCTCACCGTCGCCCGCCCCTGTCCGACGTGTCGCGGCCAGGGTCGGCTGAACCGGCATCCCTGCAAGAGCTGTCGCGGCGAAGGACGAGAGAGCAAGGAGCGCCTGCTCCAGGTAACGATCCCGGCCGGCGTCGAGGACGGCAATCAGCTGCGCGTGTCGGGAGAGGGCGAGGGCGGGCTCATGGGCGGTCCGTCGGGGGACCTCTACGTGGTGATCCACGTGCGGCCTCACGAGATCTTCGTCCGCGACGGCCCGCACCTCCTCTGTGAGCTGCCGTTGACGTTCCCGCAGGTCGCCCTCGGCGACGTGGTCGACGTGCCGGTCCTGGGCGCCACGGCAAAGCTCACGGTGCCGGCGGGCACCCAACCCGGCCAGCGGCTCGTCTTGAAGGGCAAGGGCATGCCGCATCTGCGGGGTCGCGGGCGCGGTGATGCGCTCTACGAGGTGGTGGTCGAGGTGCCGACGACGCTCACCGCTCGCCAGAGAGATCTGCTCGAGGAGCTTCGCCAGGTGTCACGCGACGACTCCGGGCCGCGGCGGTCGGGTTTCGTGGAGCGGATGAAGAAGCTCTTCGGCACCTGATGGCATTCTGGCAGCTCACCGTCCCCGCCTCTCCCGACACGTCCGACGGCCTCACCAACTTCCTCTGGGAGCAGGGCGCGCTCGGCGTCGTCGAGGAGGCGATCGGTTGCGCGCCCGCGCGGCTCCTCGCGTTCTTTCCCGAGACGGCCTCGTCGACCGCGCTGGTGAGCGCGCTCGTCGCCTATCGCGATTCGCTCTCCGCGATGGGCTTCGCCGTGGCCGCCCAGGACCCGGAGATCACGCCACTTCTCGACGAGGCGTGGGCCAGCGCGTGGCGCCAGTCGTTTCCGCCGCGCGCCGTCGGCGAGCGGCTCCTGGTGCTGCCTCCCTGGGAACGAGAGCCGTCTCCCGATCCGCGCATCGCGATCGTCATCGAGCCGGGACGGGCCTTCGGCACGGGTCATCACGGCAGCACCGAAGGCTGCCTCGCCCTCCTCGACCTGGTCGTCGGGCCCCGGCCG
>Ga0126379_10002960_pt1 | contig 10912 bp, 6 predicted proteins | sample PanSoiMetPlot_24_FD_92640 | JGI IMG/M metagenome (GOLD analysis project Ga0126379, IMG submission 92640) | Tropical forest soil microbial communities from Panama - MetaG Plot_24 | ecosystem: Environmental > Terrestrial > Soil > Tropical forest > Bulk soil | place: Panama | collected 2016-02-17
CCGGCCAACCCGCCCAGGCCCTGAAAGAGTTCGAGACTTCGCTTTCGAATTCACCCAATCGTTTCAACGGAGTCTACGGCGCCGCCCGCGCGTCCGAGCTTGCCGGGAATCTCCAGGCAGCCGCGAGGTACTATCGCCAGATCAAGCAACTATGCGAGTCTGCCGATACACCCAGGCCCGAGCTTCAGAAAGCGCCGAACAAACGATAACGCCCTTGTCTAGCCAGACAACCCTTGCTGTGCAAGTGTCGCTTTCCTAGTTGGGAAAGATGAACCATTGCGACAACACGCCAGTCGAGTTTTGAACCTGAACTACGTCCCCCAGTTGTACTTTCTTGCCGGCCTTTTTCGCCACAAGCGACGTCGTTGGGTTCTGGCTATCGTTTGCTGTGCGTTGCGCATGCCCGTTGAGCAGCACCATTGCGCCAGAATCGAATCCCGTGCCAGTGACGAGGAGTTGTTTGCCGCTCCTGGCGGCCTGAATTATTTTTGGTCGGGTAATCGGGGCCGGGTTGGTCAGCAGCAGGAATAGAGTTGCGTCCTTCTTACAGCCGACGGCCAGATCAGGCTTGCCGTCTCCGTCGAGATCGACCACCACGAGCGACGAAGGCGCTGTCGCGACCTGATAGGTTGCATTTGAGCCAAGAAACCCGGACCCATCGCCCAGCAGAATCGTCACGGTATTGGAGCCGCCATCAGCCACCGCAACATCCGGGTTGCCGTCTCCATTGAAGTCGGCGATCGCAAGAGCTGCCGGGCCGGTTCCAGCCGGAATACTGCTGAATGGAGACGCAAAATGCCCTGTACCGTCCCCGAGCAACACCGTCACTGAATCGTCACCCTGGTTGGCCACAACCAGGTCGAGTTTGCCGTCGCCGTTGAGGTCAGCGGCTGCGAGTGCGGATGGGCTTGTTCCGGCTCGAAAGGTCCCTGAGGTCGAAAATCCACCGCTGCCGTCACCAAGGAAAACCGTGACGTCGCCCGAGCCGCCATTTGCGACCGCGATATCGAGCCTGGAATCGCCATTGAAATCTCCGGTCACAAGAGCGGTGGGAGCAATGCCAACCGAAAGAGCTGATGGGACAACTCTGTCTGCAAGAAAAGGCCCTTGAAACGGCGAGAAGTGCCCATCGCCCGATCCTTTAAATATAGACAGGCTACCAGCGCTGTTTGGATCGTGGCTTGAGATGATTGCAATGTCCCACTTCTTGTCACCGTTGAAGTCGCCAGAAACAAAGGCTCTGGCGCCCCATCCGGGCATCGATCCCAGAGCCGACAATATCGGAGCATTGTATCCACCAGCACCATCACTGGGGTACACGGCTATATTGTCGCTGCCTGGGTTCAATAAACTGATGTCTGGCTGGGCGCTGCCGGTGAAGGGAACAATCGACATGCCAGTTGAATTGGCGCCGGGGGGTGGGAGGATAGAATCACCTGGCTCAAATCCCCCGTGCCCATCTCCCTCGAGCTTGAGCGCGCGCGGCTGGGAACCGCCGGTGGACTGGCCTGCGAGAACCCATAGAACTGGACTTTCGGGCGGCTTCGGCGGATTCCAGTCAGCCAGGAGAACAACTTCATCGAACTGAGTATCTCGGCCGCCCTCGGTCGTTATGACTTCGTTTTCAGCTGGGAAGGACGGCGGAGGTAGCGCTGGTTCGATAATCGTCGTCGCAGTTGCCTGGTCGAGCCCCGGAAGCACCCCATTGAATACGACATCAGCGCCCTGGCTCCTTCCGCACGTGTACTTGAGTCCGTTACCTAGCGTGAACGTCGCGAGCACGCGATGCCTTGCCATATCTTGCTTAACTGGAAGGTTAAGGCTGGTGACGGAGTTACGTCCGAGGGAGCCGGCAGCAATGTCCCCGGGGCCGGGGATGGCGCCGTGGAACACCACCACATCATCTACGGCGACGGACAAGGTTACATTGACATCATCGACGTCTACAGGGCCGTCGTTGCGGCAAGTGTAGAAGTAATTAAGGACTACCTGACCGTTGAGATCGGACACATCGATGTACACGCCAATAAAACTAACGTCAGCCTCGAAAGGTACTATCGGGCCAAACCCGCAACCGTGTGGGGCAGGGTCTGGGAATGGGCCTTGCCCGCATATCGTGATTGAGCCAATACTCTCGATCGCGTGCAAGTGAGGGTACGGGCAGTCAGCGCCGGTTCCAACAAAGCTATTGAGGCAGCGCGCCACTGGAATGACTGTACCTGCTGGGAATGTCCCCTCTGGCTGAGCAAGCTTTACCGCATCTCCTGAACTACCTACCTGAAACGGTGCGCCCCTGCCTCGCCCCGCGCGTGGTGCCGGACGAGCTGCAAATGGATGGCCTGTTTGCCCGATTGGAAGCAGAAAGAGAGTCCCTATTAGAAGGCTCAGTAAGAGATAGCCTGGCAGCCGCGTCGCCTTCATCATCCTAGTGCAGTCCGACCGACGTCCTGTCCCCTGAGCCTGCGGACTATCAAGCCGATACATCCTGTTCATTAGTGCCTCCCATCGTCAGATTCGTACTAAGTTAGTTGCCGAGGGCATTAGCGGCCTGGTTTCTTCAGGAGCGAGCGAGAAGATAAACAGGACCGGTTCATTCGCACAATCTTGTCCAAGAAAGTCATGGCAAGCCTCCTGGGATCCTTGTTTGGGCCAAGGGCTCCGCCAGATAGCCGGCTAGCAACTGGCCCAGCACACCTTAGTGACGAGGTTCAAAAAGTATTTCACTCATGGCCGGCGCTCGCGGGGAAGGCTACTTTCCGGGTTCCACGAACTCGTGAACTAAGCACAGCCGCGGGCCTGGAATCGAACGTTGGGAGGGTTGGAGAGGCGGGAGGGAAACGGTGTTTTCAACTGCTTTGGGTCGTAATCGCCGGCTGGGGCGCGGCAGCCTGGGTGAGCCGTTCGTTGAGGCGGCGAAGGCGTGCTGCTTCTGGCACGTCGAGCAAGAGCCTGTTCATCACCTTCTTGACGTGTTGAGATTCTTTTCCTTTCTTGTCGACTTTCAGTGTCACTCGCTTGACGCTGAGCGTATTCAGCATCCCGCAGTCAGGACAGCTATGCAGGTCAAGACGGACCCAACTGCTCGCATCGGCCTTCTTGGCGCCGAGCGCTTCAAGGAAAGCGAAGTCCTTGGCCTCCAATCGCGATCTCAACTCATCAGCGTCGGCATCCGCTACAGTGGCTATGCCTTCTTTCCCGTCGGACCAGCGCTCGCAAGACTCGCAGAACGGCTCGGTTAGAGGATCAGCGGCAACGAACAGCGCTATGCCCACGATCAGAGAAGCCTCGATGAGCCACACGATCCAAAGCACCGGCCCGGTCGGCGTCACACCCTTAATTTGCCAGGCGCCAGTCTCACTCACCGCCAGGATGAGATCAAAGAGCAGTCTCGGGTGAAGGGCTATCACAGCCAGGTCCAGTCTCAGCTCCGTTTCCTGTCGTCTAAGGAAGCCGTACATCCAGACGACCCAGGCGGCGTACAGGGCGCCGATCGCAACAATCGCCACTACCGATAGCGCAACCGGGGTGTTGCGCACCTTGCCCCGGCGGAGACCCCACGCCGCGACTCCCCCGATCAGGGCGCCGAATCCGCAAGTCACGAAGAAATTGGCATATACCATCGGAATGTACAGGATCAGGTACGCAGTAGATGAAACTCAGGACGACCGCCGCTGCCAGACCCGCCGCGAGTCCCATCGCCGCTCCCTGAATTGAAAACTTGCCGGAATGTCCGTAATACAAGCTGCTGCTCATCTTGAGCTTCTCCCTCGATGTGCCAGATCCTACCCTCTCCACAGTTTCATAACAAGACTTAAAAAAGTGTCTATGAGCTGAGCGCGGCAACACACAAGTCGCCTCGAATTGGTCCACAAACCGACTCTTCGAGCCGCAGTCCGGGGCCCTAAAGGAAGTATTGCCAGGATCGTTGCAGCAACGCCTGCCGTTGGGTTTTCTTCAGTGCTCCTCGCAGCAACAAATAGATCGAGCTTTGAAATTCCAGAACATTTTTCGGTTTCTTCTTGCCGCCTCATTTGATGAATTTGACCTGGTCTGAGTCTGCTTTTGTAGACTTAGGCGTGGAGGCTCCGGCACCTCCAACGACATTAGAGCGCTCCCAATTCTCGGCTCGGAGAATATAGTACCCTGTCGGGATCGACCCGTCGTCTGGCAGGCTCAAAGTCATCGACTTGGGTCCGGAAAGCGGACACGGCGTGTTGGGAGCCCCTCCCCTCAACCCTCCGCACAGAGTTCGCAGCCCAACCCCCAAACCCACTCCGGAGATGGGCTCCAATATGATGACCGTGTGCCCATCAAAGCTGTAGCCTGATTTTGGATTGACAGTGACGGTTAATGTGCTGCCCAGGACGATGGGCTTGGGGCTCACATCGAGGACCTGCCCGTAGCAATCGAACTGAAATCCACCCCTTAGAGTGCACGCCACTGGCTTGGGAGCTGGACCTGGCGGAAACGCGGGACCAGCGACGGACGATCCGCCCGACCGGGTCCAAACTGTGTTGTTTGCCCACGTAATAACTCGTCCATCAGGGGAGAGTTTGCCATTCAGGCCTCCCCATTCCCGAGCGACTATGGTCGCGGGGTCACTGAAATATGCGGTCGACCGCTGTCCGACTTCGTTGATCAATGTCAGGGACGGTCCAACGCCAGTTATGGATTCAATTCCGCCGGGTCTCTGGCAAGGACCCGAGCAGACCCATTGTCCCCTTAGATCGGTGCCGGCCGATCCGGCAGTGCCGGCCGATCCCCCCGACCGCGTCCACACAGTGTTGTTTGCCCACGTGATAACTCGTAAATCGCCGGAGACTTTTCCGTAACCTCCCCAATCCCGGGCGACGATTGTCTCGCGATCGGCGAAATATGCAGTTGATTTTTGCCCAACTTCGTTGATGAGTGTCAAGGACGGTCCCACCCCGGTTATGGAACCAATTCCGCCGGGCTTCTGGCACGGACCCGAGCACACCCATTGTCCCCTTAGATCCGGCGGACTGATCTTAAACTCCGCCCTGCTTGCACAATCAGTCGAGCCGTCGGCACACTTGCCATACACCGCCGCAAATCCTCGAAAGGCAGACTGCGAGTTTCGCGACCAAGTCGCTTCATCGGAGTCGACAATTGAGTAGTTATCAGCAGACAGCTCAAGCGGCGGGCTGATGTTTGCCACCCAATTAGCATTGCGTACGTTTTTCTGTCCAGGTGTCCCCTGTGCTTGGAACGTCCCAACAATGGGCCCAGTCGATGGCGCTCGCTGTATCGAGATTGTTCCGGGCGCGGCGCCCCTGCCGTTATTCCAGTGGTAAGTGACTACTTGGGTGATACAGGCCGCGGAAGACAGTGTAAATGCGGGGCGGCCGCCAGGGCCGTTGCTCACGGCGCCGGTGTTGCTGTTTGTCCACAACAGGACAGATGGCCCGGATGCACAAGAGCTCGACGGAGCCACGGGGTTGCTGTGAGTGGTCACGGTGACGTGAAACGCGCCACTGTTGTCGGAATAGAGGTTATCGTTGAAAACCGCAGTCTTCCTCTTCCTTTGACAATCGTGGGCCCTTTGGCGACAAATACCGCGGCGCGACTTCCTACCCGCGCGATCAAGGAGTGAGCCGGGAGGCTCGGGACGAGGAAATCACTATCCGCTGGGACTTGATCAAAGCCATCAGGCCCTACATCGTTGGAAGGCATTCCCGGTTTGCCAGCGCAGTTATCGCAGTAATGAACCTTGCCTGATGCAGTTATGGAGGCTTCTTCGCCAGTCTCAAGATCGATCCCGGAATCAAGCCACGGCTGACCTGCTGTGGCTGGGACATCGAACACCTGCTGAAGCCGCTGCCCAGCCTTTGGACCAGGGTTCGCAAAAGCCCCCTGAGGCCGTGCCTGTGCCGCGGACTCTGGCGCCCCCCACAACAGGGCGATCAGAGCCAGGGCCAACATCAAGCTTGATCCAGTGAGTCTCAACCTTTCGGTTCTCATAGCGTCTCCTTATCTAACCGAGATCAACGATCAGCAGCGAACGCGGCCCGCCTCTCATTGCCTGCACGGCATTCGCTACGCTCGGGCTGAGCCGCTCCGCTGCACCTCTGTCTTCACCCCAACTGACCAGCACACCTTAGTGACTGATTCCACAAAGTATTTCATAGGTGGGCCAGTGGCGACGTTTCCGCGACTTCGTCCTTGTCATAGTCGATTGTCTACGACGTCACGGCACACTTAGTACACTTCTTGGTGACTTCGAAGGTGAAGTAGATATCTTTGCCGCGTATGATGTAGCACAAATAGTATTCCCAGAATTTCCGGATGAAGCGCATGCCGTGCCAGCGGTTGTCGAGGTTCACCAGAAACTCCAGGCCTAGCATGCGCCACAGATTCGGCAGAGTGAGTCGCACCTCCTTGGGCAATAAACGTGCGCTAGTGTAGAAGTCAAAGATCTGGCGGTCTTCCTGGAAGTACTGAAACGAGTAGCTACTGATGTGGTTGCGATGGGTCAGATCGGACGCCCAGTCCGGGTTGGTGTAGTGCGGGCACACCAGGCGAATAGTCCCGCCAGGCTTGGTGATGCGGTGTAGTTCCTGCACCAAGCCCATCGGGTCGGACACATGTTCGACCACGTGAAGCCCGATCACCTCGTCGAATTCGTCATCGGCAAAAGGATAGGGGAACACACCCAGATCGTGGATGATGTCGGCGCCGATAAGCGGATTGATGTCCATGCCGATGGCTCCCACCGCTTTGTTTTTTCCGCAGCCAACATCGAGAATCTTGCGCGACATGGAGGTATCGGGACTCCGTGTAAGTGGGCCGGGGTAATCCGGACCAATTGAGTTAGGACCGTTTGCGTGGAGCCGGAAGATCATGCGATCAGGAACAAGCATTTATCCCGTCGGGCGGGTGTAGGTTATGGAGTTCGTAGTGCTGCCGTCGGGGAACTGAACCCGAATCGTCACCGTCTGCCCCGGCTTGATCTTTTTGCCTGCTTTTGGCGCGATCAGTAGCGCGTCTGGGGAGCCTTGATCAGGGACTGTCTTCTGCGGATTTCCATCTATCACCAGCACGGGGCTGCCGGAGGCGACCGATGAGACTTGCGTAGAGAAGTAATGAGAGGAGCCCCAGTCAAAGTGCGTGCCGAGAGCGAAGCCCTGCTTTCCCTGCACGTCGAAACCTTTAAGCTCACTGACGGTGGTTGCGGTCACATCAATGCTATACGACGCCCGAGGCGTTGGCACCACCGGTCCCAGCAGTGTTGCTGTATTCGGGGCTGCGTTACGCGCGACGTGCGCGTCAGCGTAAAGATAAAACACCTTCGTCTCGCCGGGCCCCAGGTTGAAACTCGGGCTTTGGACGCGACTGCCCAATACTTCACTGTCAGAGCCGCTCCAACGGATGTCGTGAAATGATCCGTTGTCAAAGGACCGGCCAACACCGTTGTACTGTCCTATTCCCAGCGGTAGGGCATCATCTATGCTAAGGCCGCTCAGAGATGTCAGGCTGTTGTTGTGAACAGTGAGCCGGTACCAAAACAGTTCTCCTTGAACGACCGATGTAATCGCGGGAGCGTCTTTTTCGGGATCGACGGGTGCGCCGGCGACGAAACCATAACTTGCAGGTATGGCATCTTTTGTAAGCGTGACATCTGCAATGACTAAAGAGTCTAAAAAAGTCGACTGTGCGTTTTGATTGGTTGCGGAATCTGCCGTGCCCGCGTGTGGCACGAAAGTAACGTAGCTTCCGGTCTGATTGGCAGGCTGATCCTGCCCGGATAGCGCGTCTCGCGCGAGTCCACCGGTCGCGGGCAGCCGAACCAGGGCGCATGCCGTTATATCGGAATTATTGTTTCCGAGACTGAAGACGCTGGATGTGATGACGTTGTCTGGAAATGACGTCGGGAAGTTGAAATTAAAAACCGTGAGAAATGCATTGTCTTTTCCGGGATTCGGGGCGCCGAGCGCCGCCGGAAAAACTCTAGGGAGGTCGACAGCGTCATTCGTCACGCCGGCAACACAGATGTTCTTCACGGAATCGACGGCTACTGAGATCGGCATTGTTTGTCCGCCGCCGAGATAAGTCCCATTCTTCAGGTTCTGAAGCGCGTGATCTATTTCGCCTATGTAGGCGTCGCTCTGTCCCATGAAACCCGTCTGGATCGGGTGAGGACCGCTGTTAAGTGACGCTGAAGCCGTACTGCACGCCACCACCACGTCCTGATCGCCCGGAGCATTCTGCACCATTGCGATGGCGACCCCCTGGTCGTCCCCGGTCCCGCCAAAAAACGTGGATGCGGTCAGCGTCCCGGCCGTCGAGACGGCGCTGATAAACGCGTCGAGCCCGCCGCTCGCCTTTGATTGAAGGACTCCGGGGGTCGCCGGGAAATTGGACGAATTGGTCGTGCCCGTTATATAGACGTTCCCCTGGGCGTCGATCGCGATCCCATTGGCAGCGTCGGCGCCAGAGCCGCCAAGATACGATGAATAAATCAAAGCCTTGCCGGTCTGATCCATCGCCGTCACAAAGCCGGTGCCCCTCGCGTTCTGGTTGGACGATTGGAATGGATTCTTGGTCGGTAGGTTCGTGGACTTCGTCAATCCCGTGATGACGACCGCGCCCGCTGGCAAGCCCTGGCCCGGGCTCACCGCTATCCCGAAAGCAATGTCATCGCCTGACCCGCCAAGCAAGCTTGAATACACCAGGCTGCTGCCATCAAGGCTGAGCTTGGCCGCGAAAGCATCAAACCCGCCAGCCGAAGATTGAAGGCCACCGCTAGTCGTTGGAAAATCCCTCGAGCTTGTGGCGCCGCCTAGATAAATGCCGGTTGAATCGACGCCGATCCCCAAGGCCTCATCGATACCGCTCCCTCCCAGAAAAGTCGAGAACAACACGTTGCCCTGCGGATCAAGCTTGGTGATAAAGGCATTCTGCATTCCCTTCAGGGTGCCATCGACCGGGCTCTTGGTCGGGAAATCAGGCGAAGTCGTGCCACCGCTTATATAGGCGTTCCCCTGAGAGTCCACAGCAATCGCGTCGGCAAAGGTCGCCTTGGAACCTCCTAATGTAGTTGTGTATGTAACGTCGGGATCGATCACCAGCTCGCGGCTATGGTCATACTCGCCGATGGCGAAGCCGGCCCGATTTGGCCCGGTCAGTTGATAACCTCCGCTAACCTGTTGCCGGGCTCCCTCTATCATCTGGTAGATGTGGGGCTGGGCCTGGCGAATCGGCCCGGCAGCCGTTTCGGCCACGAGCTGACCGTCGCCATCGATCCTGAGGCTGACAGCTCTGTCGACTTCTAGCTGGATCACGGCAGGATCAGCTCCGGGCGCCACAATAGCGTCATACTCCAGGTTCCCTTTTGCGCCGTAGTAGACAAGGTCTATCCCTGGATATACACCCTCGTATTTGACCCTCGCATAGTTGGGGACTGCTGAATGCCATCCTGCCGGGTCGGCCCCGAGCAAGTAGCTGGTGGTGGATGCCAGCTTATCCAACCCGCTGATAGCGGGGCTCGACGTAGAACCGACGAACCTGAATCGGACCTCGGTCACGGTCGAGGCCTGGCGAGCGCCGCTCTCCTGTTCTCTGGCGAGCAGGGCCTGGCCTCGAGCGATTTTGCCATGCGCCATTGGCCGCGTCACCGGCCGGTTGTGAGGCCCGTCTGCCGCGTCTGGCTGATTATTGCCCGTGCTCTCAAATACTGGACCGGCATCAGTCAGCATCAAGCTATATCCGGGACCACGACCAATGAATCGCGCCTCGGCGGGAGCCTGACCAACGTTGGGCTCAAACGCCAGTCCAGGATTTGCCTGATCATCTCTCGTGGTCGAACCCGCGCTTCTTTGCGCCGGCCCCAAACGTCCCTGCGTTGTAGCGGGCGCAAGAACACCACTATTAGAGTTGAAACCCAATCCTCGGCCGCCCGGCAAGCCATTAGCGCAAAGCGCCAGCGAGACTGCGACTGCCGCGATCATTGGTCGATAGCGTGCTGTGGCGTTCGTGTTTCTCATTTGAACCACCTCTAATCTAAAATGGCCCCGGATTCCTAGCGGGACTGAATGACCGCGGCGCTTTCAAGTATTGAGAACATCCTCGTCTCGAATAACCCCGCGCAGCTTAGTGATAGGATTCCAAAAGTATTTCATGGAAGGAGGCCGGTCGGCGAGAAGAGCTTGGTAACCCCAGTCTCCAGTGCGGAATCAAAACAGGAATTCCACGCTGGCGTTGTACGCAGACGTCAAAGACCTTCGCGATTTGAGTCCCCCTTTGTCCTCCTCCAGCCTTATAGCCGAACTCGCCCCCGGAAGTCTTTTAGAACCCTTAAGAATATCTTCGGATTTTGTTGGCGTGGCCTAATCGATGGACTTCAAAGCTGTTTCACCACTCGCACCGGTCAGCTTGCACGAATGCTGTAGTGGGTGGGCGTGATTTGAATTCCTCGGAAGACGACGGAGCGAAAAGGGCGGGCCCCCTTTTCCTATTTTTTCACTACGGTGAAATAGTAGTCGCTGATGTCTTCAGCCTTGCCTTCTGCCGTCACGCCGCTGAGCGTCAACTCGTAATCACCCGCTGCAAGTGTTCTGGCTGGCACGCTGACTTGCACAGCATGGCCTGAAGTGGTCGGCCTGGCTCGCAGCCCGCCTTGATGCCACACCTCGCGCCCGTCGAGTGTCCGCAGAACGGCGCGGCAACTCTGATATGCAATCTGCTCCTTCAGGTTGAGTTGGAGGTGCAAGCGGCCTACCTCAGGGCCAATCCGGACCTGACTAGGGGCTTCGAGGTTGCGCTCCATTCCCGGGTTCAGAACCAACGAGGCTACGATCCCTAGCGGGCTACTCTTGGCTTGCCTGTTGGCAGCTTCAGTCTTCTGCTCGGCCAATTCTTGTTCGGTCTGCGCCCGCTGCCTTCGCTCAGCCTC
>Ga0126379_10002963_pt1 | contig 10909 bp, 13 predicted proteins | sample PanSoiMetPlot_24_FD_92640 | JGI IMG/M metagenome (GOLD analysis project Ga0126379, IMG submission 92640) | Tropical forest soil microbial communities from Panama - MetaG Plot_24 | ecosystem: Environmental > Terrestrial > Soil > Tropical forest > Bulk soil | place: Panama | collected 2016-02-17
GTACGTAGTGGCCAGTTACGCTGCCCTGACGTGCGCCAGGGGGGCCTGGTGGACGCCACGAAAAAGAGGGGGGGATTCATGAGAATGCCAAGAATTACCGTCGGATCACGAATCGGGGCCGCTGCCGCGCTGGCGGTTGCGGGTTCGGCGTTGCTGGCGTGCTTGTCGGTGCTGCCCGCGGCCGCGAGTTCGCTGCCCAGTGGTGAGCGGATCGTGGGGGGGAACGGTTCTACCGGGGGGACGGTGATCGAGCCGGTCTATGACGACATGACCGGGCAGATCCGGTATGTGAGTACGCCCCGGGGCGTCCCGGACCCGGTCCATACGAACCCGCGCGCGACGGCGCCGTTCTACCTGCCGCTCTACCCGGCCAGCTCCACGGTCGTCACCAACGGCGCCACGCTCAACTGCCAGGACGTCCCGGCGGAGAACTGCCCCGACCATGGGCCGGCCGCCGCCCAACTCGCCCAGCTGTTCGAGCCAACCGTCTACCCCGGCACACTGCCCGGCGCGGTGCTCGGCCACGATCACCTGCTGGCCAGCCGGGAAGCGGCGGCGATTTCGACGTCGCCTCGGTGCCCACGCTGGTCCTGTTCACCAACCCCGCAGCCGCCAACACGCACATCACCACGCTCACACAGCTGACCGCGATGATCGCCAGCAAGGACGTGATGACCGTTCCGCTCAATGGAACCCCGTTCGACGGAGTCCCGCTGCCGAACCTGACCTTCCACTGCTCGGTCGTCTTCGCGGCGGTGTACGCACGCGGCGTCCCGTTCACCGGCTAGACAGCACCGCCGTCTCCTGTGGCCCCAGCTTCGGCTGGGGCCACAGGAAGTCCAGCGCGAAGTTCGCGCACCTGCGTTCGGCCAGCTACGGAGACCTGCGCATGGCACCTTCACCGAGCTACATGCACCAGATATGAGTAGCGGAGGCAAGATGATCTTCCTCGACTGTCCGGCCTACCCGGACCAGGAAGGCACCGTCAGATGCTGGCTGCCTGCCCAGGTGAGGCGCCGGTTCATCACGAGCTCAACGGACGGGCCCCGGCCAACGGCATCCGCGGACCGCTGGCTGGGTCGAGATTGGGGATAAGAAGATCAGTTACAAAGAGTGACATTGCGGGCGACGAGTGAGAAGATGGACGCTACCGGTCGGCAACGGTGGTCACCCGCACTCGGTGGGACAGACAGTGCGGCCAGTTGGGGGACATGATGACGATCTCGGCGAATGGGCCTATTGCCGGAGCCGACGGACCGAACGGCGGCCTCGGACTGGCCAACGGCTCGTTCTACTATCGCAAAATAGATCAAGCCCAGAGAGAAAAGATACAGGCGCTCGGCAAACGGTTCGCCGAGCTTACCAACGGCGCTCCGTGCCTGACGATGATCGGCCGGCTTATCGGTGCGGACGACCCAGAGGGCTCAACTGAACGTCGGGTACAGATCGCCTGCGAGGAGCGCTTCGGCTTCCCGAAGGAGGAACCTGATCAGACGATCAGCGTAATACTCGACTCAGTGGGCGGGCCCCTAGACAGTGCTTTTCGGACAATCCTGTTCCTCTCCAGGTATGCCAAGCAGCTCAATGTCTTCGTGCCGCGCAAGGCTAAGAGCGCCAGTACCCTTATCGCAGTGGGGGCGAATAATATATTCATGTCGCCGTTCGGCGAGCTTGGACCTCTTGACACTCAGATCAGGGATCCTAGGAACCCGACGGACTACATATCCGCCCTTGATTGCTACCAGAGCGTCGACTACGTACGGGAGTTCGGCTTCTCCACCCTCTCCCAGGCGCTCAAGCAGCTCGCCGCGGTGACCCAAGGCAAGCTCCTGCTCACGGACTCGCTCGACGCGGCCGCCCAGTTTGCGATAGGCAGCATCACGCCCATGCTGTCCCAGACCAGGTCGCTCGACTTCGGTGCGTGGGGGCGCAGCCTCAAGATGGGCGAGCGGTACGCTCAGATACTCATCACCCGGGCCGCACAAATGGAACAGGGCAAGGCGGAGAGGATCGCCTCCCGGCTGGTCTACGGTTATACCCATCACCTCTTCCCGATTGACATAATCGAAGCCAAGGCTATGGGCCTGAGCCCGCAGGAGATGTCCCAGGAACAATATGAAAGCTCCATTCAGATCGTAAGAACCTGCGAGGACAATCAGGTCTGCATCGAATTTGTCGACGTGTCGGCCAGGCCAGCGGAGCCGGACGGGAACCTCGCCGCCCGGGCGGTCCCGGACGCGGCCGCACCTGCCGAGGCGTAGAAGATTCCTGAGCCGGCGCATGAGCACGCGCGAATACCAGAATTGGGGTGAATCGTAATGTCCAGGGTGCTATGTCTTGAGCCTGCCTGCAATGAGACCGTGGAGTTGCCTGGGGACATGCCCGTGGCCCGCGTGTCCGAGGAATACCTGCCACCGCCGGAGCGCCAGGTCGAGATCGTCTGCCCGCAGGGGCACCGTCATCTGTACGTGTTGCAGGGGGCGCCATAGCAGCCGGGCCTGGCGTGGCCGAGCTCAGTTCCGCTGTAGCACGCGGGCGGCCGCGGCGAACACGGTGGCGGTCAGCAGCCAGCCGAAGACGACGAGGCCGGATGCGGCCACCTCGCCCAATCCGTTAGCGGATTGCCACACCTGGCGCTCATTTAGTGCGCTTGTCGGCAGCAGCAGGTCGAGCGTGTATCCCACGGAATTGTTCAGCGTGAAGTGGTGGTGCCCGCTTACCACGGAATAAGGCTGGGCCACGTAGCGGAACAGCAACACCCCGAGCACGAACAGCCCGAGCAGCCAAATCAGCGCCCGCCGGGGGGCATAGCCATATCCGATCACGACGTCTTGCAAGATGTTCCATAGCTTGCTGTACCAGCGGTGTCGCCATGTGGTCACACTGTTCCGCTGCCGGTATTTGGCCAGCTGGATGAGGCGGGCGGCATGGTCGTCGCCCGCGCGGCGGTACGCTCCGGCTAGCTGGTCGTACGGCTGCGGCAGGTACCCGCTGTGGGCGCCGCCGGACTTCCGGGCGCTGGCCGACATGGCGCGCAGCAGCCATTGCTTACGCTCTTTCACCGTGACCGAGGCCATCTGGATCGCGCCGTATTCAAAATCATCGAGGATGATGTAACCATGCGGCCAGCGCGCCGCCGGTCCGTCCTGGAAGAAGTCGACCCTCGCTTTTGTCAGATCGAGAAATCCGGCGGGTGGTTCCCCGCTGATAGCGAGCGTGCCATACCGGCCGTTCGTGAGATCCGCCGCCGTGGAGCGTCCCTTCAACCCGGTGGTAAGCAGCCGGAACTCGCCGCCAACCGACGTCCGGCCCAGGTCGATCGGGCGATGCGCGACAAAGCCGTCCCAGCAGCCCAGGTCGCCGTCGATCCTCGCCCGTACCAGACGCAGGACGGCGGCTCCGGCGAGTGGCCCGGCCGCCTCGGAGGCTGGCGTCGGCCTGCCGAGTTCGGCCCGGTTGAGGTAGACACTGCCCTTCACGTGGGCGCCGATCGCCTCTATGTTCCCGGCGGCCGTGAAGTCGTTGTCGCAGTACAGGCTGCTTGAGATCTCGGCGCGGTCCAGCCGCAACGCGGCGCCGCCGGTGTTGCCCAGGGTGGCGCCACGCAACTCCAAGGCGCTAGCGATGGTGACATCGACGAGGCGGACCTCGCCGTCTGCCCGCAGGCGGTGAGCGCTGAACTCATGGCCGACGGTCATCCCGTCGCCGTCGAAGGCGGCCCTGTCGGCGTGGTTGCCGGTGATCCTGGCGCCGTCAAGCCGCACCGCGCCGGTGATCCGGGCCGCCGCCATCGTGACGCCGCCTGCGGTCTCGAAGCCCTGGTCACAAGCCACGCTGCCGTCCACGACCAGGTTATCCGCGGCCAAGGCAACGTCGGTTCCGCCGTTCAGGTGTGCCCCGCTCAGCAGGAGATCCCGGTGCAAGCGGGCGCCAGTGAGCCGGATCGTCCGGGAGGACGAGACCCGGCTGAGCCCTAGGTCCCCGTCAACTTCCAGGTTCGGCGCGTGGAGCCCGGGGAACGCGGAGCCGTCCAGGGTCAGCGCGACGAGCCTGGCCTCGGTCAGGACGATCGGCTGGTCGAAGACACAGTCGCGCAAGGTGACCGGTTGCTCGATCCGCGCATAGCTCAGGTCGAGCGCGCCGGTGACCTGGGCTCCGACCAGCGTGAGCCGGGCGCCGCTGCCTGGGCCAGGGTTGGCGGACAGGATCGCAACGATCATCTCAGCAGGCACCACCGCGCGGCGCGTCCGGGCCCGAGAGTCACGGTCGGCCTTTCCATTCGGGCGGAAATCGATCTGCCGTCCGGACCGGAAGGCATTCCAGAGCGTCTTCGCGGCCCGCTTACGCGAAGAGGGCCATCTAAGAAACTCGTGCTGACCATTTATCCGCCGCGCAGGAGGATCGTGAATCATTGGCCCCCCCTCACGATTACCACCACCGGGCTCCATCAATACCCCGCAGCCTGCACCTGCCGCCGGGGACTGTGACTTCTATAATTCCCCGCCCTCGAGATCGAGGCAAGGCACCGGATTGGTGGCGGAGAAGACCTATGGCCAGCCCGGGGGGCGCCGCAACCGGTGGCCGGGCATCGCCGCCTCAGGCGGGTAGCGCTTCACGGTACCGCTCATGATCTGGACTCCGTCGCCAGAAACTGGCAGCCCTAGGGGGGCTCTGGGCCGTCCTGGACATCGAATACGCTGCCACGCTGGGCCTTGATCGTTCCAGGCACTTGTTGAACTTCCGTGAAATTAGCGAGCCCGCTACCGAGTGCGATGCCGCTGGTGCGCTGTCGGCGGTGATGTCAGCGTGTCAGTTCTCGCTGCGGCCTGCGAGTGGCCGCAGCACCGTCAGCAGCGCGGCGGGGTCGGGGACGGGCTGGAAGAACTTGGCGTCGGCCGCTTCGACGGCGGCGATGGCCTGCTTGGCCAGTTCGGCACCGCGGCTGGTGGCCCGCAGTCTCTTGGCGCGGGTGTCGGCAGCATCGGTCTCGCGCCGGATCAGGCCCTTGGCTTCCAGCTTGCGCAGCACCTGGGAGGTCATCTTCACGTCGGTGCCGGCGTGCCTGGCCAGGGCCAGCTGGTTGGGGTCTTCGCCGCGGGAGTTCAGCCACCAGGTGCTTGCCAGCAGCACGAACTGCACATGGGTCAGGCCGAGCGGCGCCAGCGCCGCGGCGATGTCACGCTGCCAGCGCAGCGTGACATGCCACAGCACGAACCCCGGGCTATCTGCGGGATCAAGCGGCATGGCTCAGCCTTCGGCCAGCTTCGCCAAGGCGGCGAGCACCTCGGGGAAGTCGGCGGTGATCGCCGGGCCAAGCGTCGGGCCGACTTGATCAGCGGCGGGGCCGGTGATCTCAGTCCGGTAGATGATCCGGGTCTGGCCGCCGGGTGCTGGCTCCAACCGGTGCACGGTCCGCACTGTGAAGTCACCGCCGTCCATCTCGTCGGTGAACAGCTCCCCGGGCACGATCTCCGCCAGGCGCATCCGGATCGGCTCATCCCCCGGCGGGGTCATCGTGAACGTGGTGCCGACCGCGAACGGGCCGTCGACCGTGATCTCCTCGATGCCGTCATTCCACTGCGGCCACCCCGCGAGATCTGACCACTGCCGCCAGACCACCTCCGGCGCGGCGGTGGTCTCAGTCCCGTACTCGTACTCCCACATTGTTCCTCCTCAAACTTGATCTATGTGCAGATTAACTGCGTGAAGACTATCTGTCAACAGTCTAACTGCGCGGGTCTGTGTCGCTGGGCCTGGGTCCCCCCGATGGCGGGCGATGCATCACGGGGAACCCAGGGGTGTTTGATGCCGCAGGCCCGCTCCGATGGCCCACGCAGGTGATCCGGTTCGGTGCGGCACCAGGGCGGTCAGCTAGGCGTACAGGTTGCTGACCGTCTCGGCGGATCTTCGCGCTTGCCGTCATTACTTAACGCGAATGGTGATCTCCACGAGGGGTCCAGCGACACCACCCGCCAGCCGCCGCCACCGCGACTCATACAGCTGCCGATCCTCTTCCCACGCTGGGTCACCGGGGCGGACGACGCGGGCGGTCCCAGCGTGCAATCGGCCACGAAGCCGCACGCTCACCGGCTGCGGGGCCAAGAAGTTCCGCCACCATGTCTTGGACTCCGCGTGCTGCGGTAGGACCACCAGACGCTCTTCGTCGCGCGCATACTGCACTGGCAGGACATAGTGACGCCCACTGCGGCGTCCGACATACCGCAACTCGATCGCCGCGCCGCTCAGCAGAAAGTGCACGGGGGAGCGCAGGACCGCCAGCACGAGTGAGTTTCCCTGTGGCCTCTTGACCGGCATCGACGCTCCCTTCAGGCCTGCGCGAAGCCGTCATCCAGGGCCTACCCAGTACCAGCTAGCTGGCTTCCAGCACGGCCAGGTCGCGGACCGCGAACCGGTAGTGCTCGATCTCCTCGTCCATCACCACGGCGATGCAGTCGATCACGGTGCGCTCCTCGTCCGGGTAACCGGGAGCGGGCGAGCGCCGGCATAGCCGTCCCAGGTCGGCGTCGGTCAGGCCCGCCACGATGCGCCGCATCACGGCCATCCGGTCGGCGCGGGCCGCCAGGATGTCGTCGTAGCTGGGCTGCGCGGTTAGGTCGATGCCTAGCGCGGCCGCGTCCGCCGCCGGATACCAGCTCTGCGGCAAGCCGAGCCGGTGGTAGGGCATTTCCTCGTCCAGCACCGTCCGGCTGGCCCAGGCGTCGGTGATGAAGATCAGATGGCGCAGCGTCCGCGCGAATGACCACTCCTCGTTGACCTGCTGATCCAGCGCTGCGGCGGGCAGCCGCTCGGCTCGCTCGGCTGCCTGCGCCCACAGCTGCTCGATGGTGTCCCATAGTGCCCGGACGTCGTCGGCCGTCTGGCCCTCGCGGAACTGCACCCGCTCCGGGTGCCGGCGGTCCAGTTCGGCGTTGACGAATTCGGTCACGTCGACGCCGTTGACCGTGACATTGCTGAGGTAACCGGAGATGCTCACGTTCACCAGCCAGCAGTCCCGGATCGTGACGCCGGTCATATCACAGTCGGTAAACCGGGCACCGCGCAGGTCCGCGACGTCGAACCTGGTTCCCCGGAACTGCTCGCTGCCGCCGCCCTCGCCGGCGTAGAACCGGTGCGGCCCGAACTGCGCCTTTACCGGTTCCCCGGGGGAGGCGGGCGGCGGGCCGGCCGGATCGTTGGCTGCTGTCATGGACTGCAAGATAACGCCGATCCCGGACGGTCTGCTTCGGAACGGCGGGTGAACGTCAGTACGCCAGAAGCACGCAGCCGGCCTCGCCCCTTATCGGCCCAAGCGCGGGGACGCCAGCAAGTACGTTGGAGCCTGCCTACCGTGCGCCGGTCGCTCCGAAGCGCATTCCGAACAGCCGGATGGACAGGTCAACGGGGAGTGAGATGGTTTTCAACGACGTGATCGAGAAGATCGGGACGACCATCGATGCCGCCGGGGTCGTGGTCATCGTGACCGGCGCAGCGATCGCGTTCGTGGTCAGCGCCGTCCGGCTCTCCCGGCACGAGAGTAATGTTTACCGGCGTTTTCGCCAGCAGGTGGGCCAGACGATTCTGCTCGGCCTGGAGCTGCTCGTGGCCGGCGACATCGTCCGTACCGTCGCCGCCTCGCCCACGCTGACCAGCGTGGCGATACTGGCTGCGATCGTCCTCATCCGGACATTCTTGAGCTTCTCGCTCGAGGTCGAGATAAACGGGCGATGGCCGTGGCAGAAGCGCGACACTGCCCCGTCCTAGATCAGGAACGGCTGAGGAGCTCTTACCAGGCTTCGCCCACGATTTGGGCTTGCTCAGTGCTGTGGGTCGCTGACCTGCGGGTTCGCTGTTCGTGATTGCTGAAGTTGCGCACCGGGCCAGCTCGTAGGGTGGGCTGGCGTCCACGTGTGTCCGGACGGTGAAGACGCCGGGCGCGTCCCGTTCTGGCGCTGCTGCCGGGCCTGGACGAGCATCCAGGCACAGATCCCGGCCAGCGCTATCACCAGGACGAGGTAGATCCAGAACGCCGGTGTGAGGCCGCTGGTGATGGTCAGGCCGGCCTGGGCGGCGCGGCCTGGGGAGATCCCGAACTGCGCCGGTGAGACGCTCTGGCTGACCTGGATCAGTGCGGAGATCGCCTGGGCCACCATGGGGATGAGGGCACCGGCGAGTAGCGCGGCGCCCAGCCGGGCGGGCTGCCACAGCGCGGCGGCCGCGGCGACCGCGACGAGCGCCAGCATCACGGCGACGTTGCCGGCGATCACCGGGCCCGGGTTCGAGAAGATATTGCCCACGGTCACCGTCTGGATCACACGCGAGGACGTCCGCAGTGTGTAGCTGTCCCATGCCGGGGCGAACGCGATGGCTACTCCGGTTGCCAGCAGCGCGGTGACCGCCAGCGTCACGGCCGGGCGCCCGCGGCGGGCCAGTTGCCAGCGTGGGGCACCCGCCAGCCCGGGTGGCCAGGCAGCCACCGCAGCGCCGGTGGTGCACAGCAGCCAGCCGGTCAGCCCGAGGGCCAGGCCGGGGCCCAGGGGGCTGGTACCACCGGAGATCACCGCGCCGAGGTCGGCGAGGAAGTAGCCGAACGTGACGATGCTGGTGCCCAGCCCGAGCAGCGCACCCACTTGCCGCCAGGTTCCCCCTCGCACGATCAGCAGCCCGCTGGCCAGCCAGGTGGCCAGGTAGATCACGTGCGGGACGAGGTTGGCGGGATCGCTGGCCAGGCTCGCCCCGGACAGATATGCCGGGAACAGCCCGGCGATCCCGCAGGCCACACCGGCGGCAAGCAGTCCGGCCGCACCGATCGAACTGCTGGGGCTGGCCACCGGGACCGCGGGCCTGCTGAGGTGCACGATGGCCGCGGGATGCTCGATGGCGGTGAACCGGGACCACGCCGCGGCCCATCCCTGCGGGGTTTCCGGCCACAGCTCCAGCGGATACTCCGGCTGCCCCGCCACGGGCCAGATCCCGTAACCATGCCGCCAGCGGCCGAGCTGGTAGTTCGCGCCCCGGTACCAGATGGCCACATCGTCTTGCACGGTACCCCACCCTCTCGCTGCTGCTCAGCACCAGGATTGTCGGCTTCTCGCTCAGCCCCACCGTAGAAACATGATCTGAATGCAAGCTGCATACCGGATCAATGCTCCCTGATCGGCAGTGACCCGGCACGATCGCGAGCAGCGCATTGCCGCCAGCGGGTGAGCTCACCAGACAAGGTTTGCGATGCTCGCCAGCTGGTGGTGCGGATGGAGGTCGAGGGCGGCTGAACGGCCCGCGCCGCGTACGGGGGCCACGCGGCGCGGGCCGCGTCCGCCCAGGAGCATCGTGCTGGGGGGAGTCACGAACAGGCCCACCGGGCGGTTACCGGCCGGGGCCACTTGTGCGCGATCGGGGCACCTCGCGCTGGGTGAGGAACGCGAGCCGGACACGCAAAAGCCCCCGGCTGGTTCATCAACCGCACCCAAAACATAGCCCCTGATGGCCCTGGTAGTCCAGCCCTGGATTCCGCAGATCATGCAGCCGGGGGCCGGCTCGCCGGGGCGGCCCCCGGCACGGCAGGGCGAGATACTGGCCGGTATTGCGGCGGTGTCTACGCTAGAGAAACGAGGATTCTGCCGGGGAATGGGGAGGGGAGGCTGGGCGAGCACTGAGCCGAACGGCGCGGCGTTATGCCTGGTCAAGCCAGGACTGCAACAGGTGCCGGTCGATTGAATCCACCCGGCCGGGCGGGCGGCCGGAAAAGGCCCGCAGGTCGCCCACCCGTTCGGCGCCGGAGATCTCGACGGCGCGCTCTTCGTCCAGGGGCGACAGATCCGCGGCGAACAGGCGCACGTCACCGTCCAGGCCGAGGAACAGCGGTGTGCTCGCGTCGCGCACCGCCTGGCTTCGGCCGTCGTCGAGCGCGGTAACCGGCCCGGGCGGATCGCCCGACACCAGACAGTAGTCCCGCCAGACCGGGATCAAGCGTGTCCCGGGGGCGTCCAGGACCGTGGCAACCCAGCCAGGGTCGGATCGCCGGCCGCTTGCCCGGTCCAGGAAGCCACCCGAATACGTGAGGCTCGTCACTGCACTCCCGTCCTTTATGCCGCAGCGGTCCCAGGAGGAGCCTGCCCTGGACGCGCTGCTTGTCTGGTCACAGACAGTTTGCCCCGGCGAAGACTCCGGATGCAGGCCGCCGGACGGCCGTCCCGGTCGCCAGCATCTGGTCAAGTCAGCCGGGCAGGCCGGCGAACCAGCAACGGCTCAGCGCCGTTTTCGAAGATGACCGCTTGATGGCTGTCGCGTTAAGCTTTCAATGAATTGTGCTGATGGGGAGGCGCCTGTGACGACAGGGCCGCGAGACCCGATGGCAGCGGGTGCGGCGGGTCGCGGCCACTTGCGGGCCTCCGACGCAGACCGCGAGCGGGTGCTCGACATCCTCAAGGCCGCGTTCGTGCAGGGCCGCCTCGTCAAGGATGAGCTCGAGATCCGGGCGGGCCAGACGCTCTCGTCGCGGACCTATGCTGAGCTGGCCGCGATCACCGCCGACATCCCCGTCGCACCGATCGAGCCCCCGCCGCTGCGGCCCGTACGGACAGATACCAGGAAGCCGGTTAACAAGAAGGCGGTGGCGTGGAGCACGTGCGCCGTCGTGCTGCCACCCGCGATGGGAGCCGCCTTCCTTACCTACTACGGCGGATTCATCGTCCTGTTCTTGCTCGCGTTTATCGGGTTCACGGTCTCATCCAAGTCCTGACAGCGGACCATCCCAAGTCAGCCGCTATACCGCGCGAGGACCGCCTGCTCCTGCTCGGCGGTGAAACCGCCCTCGAGCGGCGGCTCGCCCCGCGCCCGGTCCCAGGCCAGCACGTCGGCGATCGTCACCTCGAGCGGAGTCGCGGGCATGCCCGCGGCCCGGGCGCGGGCA
>Ga0126379_10002964_pt1 | contig 10908 bp, 11 predicted proteins | sample PanSoiMetPlot_24_FD_92640 | JGI IMG/M metagenome (GOLD analysis project Ga0126379, IMG submission 92640) | Tropical forest soil microbial communities from Panama - MetaG Plot_24 | ecosystem: Environmental > Terrestrial > Soil > Tropical forest > Bulk soil | place: Panama | collected 2016-02-17
CACATCAACGCACACGGGACGAGCACGCCGCTCAACGATCGCATCGAGACCGCGGCGATCAAGCGCGTGTTCGGCGCCCATGCGCGCGCGATCCCCATCGTCTCGACCAAGAGCATGACCGGGCATCTCATCGCGGCGGCGGGCGCGCTCGAGGCGGTGATCGCCGTCAAGTCGCTTCAGCACCGGATGGTCCCGCCGACGATCAACCTCGAGAAGGCCGACCCGCTCTGCGACCTGGACTACGTCTCCGAAGGGGCGCGCGCCCTCCCGCGGATGGAGACCGTCCTCTCGAACAGCTTCGCCATCGGCGGCGTGAACGCGGCGCTGCTGTTCCGCCGGGCCGCGTCGCCATGAACGCTCGGCTCGATGGGCGAGCCGCTCTCGTGACCGGCGCGGGGCGGGGTCTTGGTCGTGAGATCGCCGCGCGGCTGGCGCGCGAGGGCGCGGAGGTCGCGCTGCACTATCACCGGAGCGAGGAGGGCGCCCGGGCGCTCGCCGCGGAAGTGGCGGAGAGCGGGGGAAAGGCCGTCGCGATCGCCGCCGACCTGCGGGATCCCCAGGCGTGCGCGCGGGTGGTCGATGATGCCGAAGGGCAGCTCGGCCGTCTCGACATCGTCGTGCTGAACGCCGGGATCGCCAAGGGAGGGCCGCTGATGGCCGGCGACGTCGACGGCATTCGCGCGACGATCGAGGTGAATCTCCTCGCGGCGCTCTACATCACAGCGGCCGCGGTCCCCGGGATGCTGCGGCGCCGGTTCGGCCGGATCGTCGCCCTGTCGTCTCCGACCGGCGAGCACGGCGGGCTGCAGGGGCAGTGCGCGTACGCCGCCTCGAAGGCGGGCCTCGTCGGGTTCGTCAAGACACTGGCCAACGAGCTCTCCCCGCGGGCGGATTTCACCGCCAATGTCGTCTCGCCCGGCGTGATCGCGACCGACATGAGCCGGCTCGGCATCGAGGCGTTCGGCGATCAGCTGCGCGCCGCCATTCCGCTCCATCGCTTCGGCGAGCCGGGCGACGTGGCGGCCGCCGTCGCCTTTCTCGTCTCCGCCGAGGCGTCGTACGTGAACGGACAGAACCTCGCCGTCGACGGGGGCTATTCGCTGAAGTACGTCAGCCGCCGGCGCGCCCCGAGCGCCGAATGACGGCCCGGGAGATCATCGACGCGCTGACCGACATCCTCGCCGAGATCCTGGTGCTCAACAAGAGCGACATCAGGCCCTCGCGCAAGCTCGTCGACGACCTGGACGCCGATTCCATCGCGTTCCTCGAGCTGACCTACCGGTTGCGCCGCGACTTCGGCTTGAAGGTGCCCGAGGCGAAGGTCGACGAGGAGACGCTGCGCCTGCCCCTCCTCGAGGGGTTGCAGCGGCTGGAGCAGGCGATCGGCGGCACGACGCTGTTCGAGTTCATGAAGCTCGAGGCGATGCACGACAGTAGTGGGCACGATCCGGAGCTGCGCGCGCGATCGATCGAGGTCCTGCGCCAGTCCCTGCGGGAGCCCGCGTTCGCCGAGACCTTGAAGGCCGTCGCCGAAGGCCCGGACGAGGCCGCGCGGGCCGCCGCCCTGCTGCTCCACCAGTTGCGGCAGACTCCGGAGCTCGCCGAGACGGTCGACGCGCTCCAGGATGGCGACGACGCACTGTCGGAGTGCATCGGGGCGCTGGAGCGGCTGGCCGGGGCCGAGATCGCGCGGAGCGGGCCGCCCGACGAGGCGAGCCTCGCCCTCTTGTGGCGGGAGGCGGCCGGAATGGACCGCGCGGCGGCCGAGCTAGGCGCGCTCAAGGTCAAGCAGCTCGCGTATCTGATGGGAACCGATGTGCCGGAAGGGAAGGAGCCCGGCGCACCGATCGCCACGCTCGCGCTCCGCGACATGTTCCGCTTCATCACCGTCGAATCCTATGTCCGGTACGTGCTGCACCTGGCGGCGATCCAGCGGCCGGACGAGATGGACGCCGATACGATCACCGCGGACGTCGCGGACTGGCTCCGCGAGTGATGACGGCGCACGAGGTCGTCCGGGAATCGTCGACCGATGCGGTTCTCCGCTGGCTCAGGCGGCGGCCGGAGTTGTCCGATCTCGGGTCAGCCGCCCCTCGGCCCGAAGCCGCGGCCGTGCGCGTGCTCGGCCGGATCGTCGTCCGGTGCGTGCTGGCTGTCGCCGGCATGCCCGCCGAGTTGCTCCCGGCGGTCTCGGACATCCGGATCACGTCGGATTCCTTCGGGCGGCCCGTCGTCGCCTTTCCAGCGCGGGTAGCCGTCTGGATGAGCTCACGACGGCTCGGGCTCGATCTCTCCTTGTCGCACGCCGGCCATCGGCTGCTGGCGGTGGCGCTGGCCGCCCCGTGACCCCGGGGACGCTCGGACTCGCCCTCCGCACCATCCGGTATCACTGGCCGCGCTCCTGGCTGGCGATTGGCGCCATCGCCGCCAGCGTCGCCACGCTCCTGGTCACCTACACCGTCTCCGTGCGCCAGGCGGAACGATCGACCCGCTTGCTGGCGCGGTTCGAGCAGCGATACCTCATCGCCTTCGACAGCTACACGACGACGCTCGACGCCGACGAGCTCGAACGCCACAAGGAGGAGCTCGGGCGGGCGGGTGTGGCGCGACGGCACGACTTCCTCCTGGTTCCATTCGTGGACGCGTCCGACCCGATTCCGTTTCTGCTCTGTGGTATCCCCGATCCGGAGCCCGATGAGCTGCGCGCCCTTCTCGGTCTCGTGGAGGGGCGCCGTCTCCGGCCGGGCGCGGCCGAGGCGCTGGTGGAGCGCGCGCTGGCCGAGCGCCGCCGCCTGAAGGTCGGCGACTCGATCCGGCTCTTCGAAGGGCGGGATGCTCTGCAGATCGTGGGCCTGTTCGCGCGCGACTCCGACGTGTCGAGCGCGGACGTCTACGCGCCGCTGCCCGTGGTGCAGCGCCTGCGACAGCGGCCGGGAGAGCTGAGCTTTTCCCTTCTGGAGGTCGCGCCTCTACTCCGTCCCGATCAGGTCGAGGCCGGCGCGGCGCGTGCGTTGAACGACCTCCGCGTGCTCACCCTCGGTGCGGCGCGGGCGCGCGCCGCCGCCGCTGCCGCTCCGCTGCGACTCGTCGCGCGGTCGCTGTCGAGCATCGTGTCGATCCTGGCGGCGGCGATCGTGCTCCTCACGCTCTGGGGCACGGTGCGCGAGCGCTCGGCCGATTACGCGGTTCTCCGGGCGATGGGGTTCGGGCCGCGGGCGATCCTGCTGGACGTGCTGTGCCAGGCCGTACTGCTCGGTGGCGCCGGAGCGGTCATCGGAACGATCGCCGGCTCCGCGATTCTGATCAATGTCGTCTCGAAGGTGCATCCCGCGCTCGGCGTCTGGCCCGACGCGAGCGTCGTCGGCGCCATGGTGGCGGCGACGCTCGCGGTGGTGCTGGTGGCGGCTTTTGTTCCCGGACTTCGAGCGGCCCGCGCCGCGCCGACGACGCTCATGGGACAGACGATGTGAGCGTCCCCGTCCTGCTCGAGGCGCGGCGCCTGGTGGTGGAGTACGGGCCAGGCCTGCGCGTGCTGGACGGGGTGGACCTGGTTCTCCGCCGCGGCGAGTCGGTTGCGATCACCGGACCGAGCGGCAGCGGCAAGAGCACGCTGCTGGCACATTTGGCGGGCCTGAGGCGACCGGACGGCGGCGAGGTCTGGTTCGATGGCCGTGCGCTCGCGTCACGGACGTCGAGCGAACTGGACCGCTTCCGCGCCGAGTGGCTCGGGTTCGTGTTCCAGCGGGCCGCGCTCCTGGCATTCCTCACGGTCAGAGAAAACGTGTGCCTGGCCCTCGGGTGTCTCGATCCACGCCAGCGCGGCGAGCGCGCGTCACGGATCGAACCGCTTCTGCAATGGACTGGGCTCTTGCCGCTCGCCGACCGGCGCGTGGATCGGCTGTCGGTCGGCGAGGCCCAGCGGGTCGCGGTGGCCCGCGCCCTCGTCAAGAACCCGCCGATCGTGCTCGCCGACGAGCCGACGGGCTCGATCGACGCCGCCGCCGCCGCGGCGATCGTCGATCTGCTGCTCCTCGACCGAGCCGACCGCACCGTGGTCATCGCGACGCACGACGCCCGCGTGTCGGCTCGCTGCGAGCGCGTGCTCGCGGTCCACGAAGGCCGGCTCGTGTGAAACGGATCTGGGTCGCCGCGCTCCTCTTGTGGGCGGGCTGCGCCGGCCCGCCACTTCCAGCCGACCCGCACGCGCTCGGGGCCGAACTGGAGAGCCGGGCCCGGATCCTCCGCGACGTCTTCGCGTCGCTCCAGGCCGAGGGAAACATCGTGATCGAAGGGTCGGAGCGCATCAAGCTGACCTGGCGCGCCGAGGCCGTCCGCGGGCAGTGGGCGCGGGCGATGCTGTCATCCCCGCTGGCCAGTGACCCCGTCGTCGAGCTGCGATTCCGCGCCGGAGAGGGACTGGCGGTCCGGGTCAGCCCGCCCGGGTCGCGGCCGACGGTCTACCGTGCGCCCTCCGATGATCTCTCGGCGTCCGCACTGGACGGCCCGGCCCGAATCGCGGCCGAGTGGCTCACTGGACTCGCGCGCGACCACGACCTCGCGATCCCGTCCCCGTCCGACATCCAGGTGACCGACGGTTCGGTGCGACTCGAATTTACGCAAGGGCCCCTCGTCTCTCGGGTGAGGCTGCGCCGCTCGGACGGGATGCCGCTCGACTTCGAGTCGTTGGTGAGCGGGGACCCGGCGCGCGCCTGCCTGCTGGGTCACCCCCGGGGGGACCGGACGCTCCGCGTCGCTGGCACGCCGCTCTTGCTGCCCGGCGACGTCGAGGCCACGCTCGTCGCCTGCTGCGATCAGAGTCCGCTCGTCTCGATCCGGCTCGCCGTCGCCCATCTGACCGCCGCTCGGCCGGCTCCGTTGTCGCGATGGCTCGAGACCGCGCGCCCGATCGAACGCATCCGCGACGATCGGTGGATGCGCCGGACCTTCCGCGACGCGGAGGCCATGCGGGCGAAAACCGTCCGCGCCTGCCCCGGCCCGCCGTCGTCTGTCCCGGGCGGATAGCGGTAGCTACAGTCTCGTCGCACGCGCTCTGGATCGGGAACGTCCAGTAACGATTCCTGGTGCCGGCGATGCACAGCTGACCGAACGTCTGGCCGCCGTCGCTCGCCGCCGTCGCGTACACGCCGTCCTTGGCCTCGGGGAGAGAGCCATCGCCGTGGTCTATCCGCGCCGCGCCGGCAGGCTATGATGGGCGCCGTGTCGACGGCGGACGCGGAGGTCGCGGTGGTGGGCGGCGGCATCGCCGGAGCGTCTGCCGCGCTTCACCTGACTGCCCTGGGCCGTCGCGTCGTGCTGCTCGAGCGCGGCGACATCGCGTCGGGCGCATCCGGCGTGAACGCGGGCATGATCGACAGTCTCGGCTGGGGCAGCGATCCGGATCTCCAGGCGCATCTGACCGCGGGCAGCCTCGAGATCTTCGAGCGGGTCGCGCTCGACGAGGGGCTCGATATCGAGCTTCGTCGGTCGGGCTCACTGCAGGTGATCCACACGCCCGAGCAGCACGATCTCGCGCGGCAGCGCGTGGCCGCGCTCTGCGCGCGTGGCCACGCGATCGAATTGCTCACGGCCCGCGAGGCGCGGGCCATCGAGCCGTCGCTCAGCCCGTCGCTGCTCGGCGCCGTGTACTCACCGCTGCGGTCGCAGGCCGACCCACAGCGCGCCACGCTGGCCTTTGCGCGCCTCGCCGAGCGGTCGGGCGCCCGGATCCTGACCGGTCGCCCGGTGACGGCCATCGAGGCGGCGCCCGGATCGGGACGCGGCTGGCGCCTCCGCGCCGGCGACCTCGACCTGGATGCGGACGCCGTGCTGATCGCGGCCGGCGCCTGGTGCGGGCCCGTCGGCGCCCTGCTGGACCTGGACGTGCCGATCGTACCCGTGCGCGGACAGATGTGGGCGACACCGCCGCTGCCGCCGAGCGTGTTCCACACGATCGCGTCGTTCGAGTCCGCGCTGGCCTGGCTCCGTGATCGCGGCGGCGCCTTGTCGACGCGGGACCGGCGTCCCGGCGAGCCGCCGGACCTGACTCATCGCGACGGCATCCGCGTGACGCGACACCTCTACGGCCGTCAGCGCAGGAACGGCGAGGTCGTCTTCGGCGGCGATCGCGAGCTGGCGGGCTGGGACGCCACGCCGGTGGCCGCGGGCATCGACGTCAACCGCGGGCACGCCTCCGAGGCGCTGCCGTTCCTCGCCGAGCTGGCGCCCGCGAGCGCCTGGGCGGGGCTGATGCCGTTTCCGGTGGATGGCCGCCCGCTGATCGGGCGTGTGCCGGGCCGCGACGGCGTGTGGATCGTCAGCGGTCTCGCGTCCTCGGGCTTCGGCCGCGGGCCGATGGCGGGAAAGCTGGTGGCCGAGGCGATCCACGCAGGCGCGGTGCCGGCCGTCCTGGCCGACGCCGACCCGGCGCACCGCATCCGCGACAGAGCGGCGGTGTAGGGCGACCCGTCGCGGCCACCGCGATCGAGCATTTCGCCGCTGTGGCGGGCGGCTAGGATGGGGCCGAGGCGTACAGATGTCGCATATCCTGCTGCTCGGCGCCGGCTTCAGCCGTAACTGGGGCGGCTGGCTCGCTGTCGAGGCATTCGAGTACCTGCTCGGGTGCCCCGAAGTGGACGATGATCTTCGCAATCTCCTCTGGAAACATCGGCGCCAAGGCGGATTCGAAAGCGCTTTGGGCGAGCTGCAGATCGGTTTTGCGCAGAGGCGCGATCAGCCAACCGCCGGACAGCTTCAGAAGCTCGAGGCAGCCGTGTCGCGAATGTTCGGGGCAATGAATGAAGCCTTCGCGAGAATCATTGACTTCGAGTTCCAGACGGCGCCCGCTGAACGGACGCATCTGCTGCGCACCTTCCTCTTAGGGTTCGACGCCATCTTCACCCTCAATCAGGATCTGCTCCTGGAACGGCATTATCTCGACGGCAATATCGCGCTGATGTCCAAGCGGCGCTGGAAGGGATGGCAGCGGCCAGGCACCCGCTGCACCGCGCGAGCGAGCGGTATCGAAGACCCGACCACCAAACGCTGCCCGGTCCAGCCGGCTGAGTTCGCGATCACCGACGGCTTGCAGCCGTACTTCAAGTTGCACGGCTCAAGCAACTGGGTGGACGAGAGCACGGGAGGGCCGTTGCTCGTCATTGGTGGGCAGAAGCGTTCAACAATCGAGCAGCATCGGATCTTGGCATGGACTCATCAGCAGTTCGCCGAATACCTGGCGACGCCCAACACGCGGTTGATGGTGATCGGGTACAGCTTCTCCGATGATCACATCAACAGCACGATCGCCGACGCTGCGGAACGCGGCGGACTCCGGCTATTCATCGTTGATCTGCTCGGGGTCGACGTGTTGGACGAGCATCGGCTGAACCCCATCTACGTCCCCGGTCGGCTCCTCGTCCGGTTGCAAACCAGCGTCATCGGCGCGTCGCGTAGCACCGTCCGTGAGATCTTTGGTGGCGATGACGTCGAGCACGCGAAGGTCCTCCGCTTCTTCAACATGGCATAGCGGTTGTGGCATTTCGTGTGACGGGGCGGGAGCTCGTGATTGTGCGGAAATCTCTGCCTCGCTGCGGCGCGGTGCCGCCTCCCTAGGGGCCAACAACGCGGGGGCCGCCTTGCCGCCGCGCCCGGTCCTCGATGCGGTGGCGGGCCACCTGACGCGCGAGGCCGCCATCGGCGGCTACGAGGCGGCGGCCGAGGCGGCCGATCGCGTCGCGGATGTCTATGACGCCGTCGCCGCGCTGATCGGCGCGGGCCGGGACGAGATCGCGTTCGTCGAGAACGCCACGCGCGCCTGGGACATGGCGTTCTACGCGGTGCCGTTCCGGACGGGCGATCGCGTCGTCACCGCGCGGGCCGAGTACCTGTCGAACTACCTCGCGTTCCTGCAGATGAAGGCGCGCGCGGGCATCGAGATCGACGTGGTCGAGGATGACGCGTCCGGGCAGATCGACCTCACGGCGCTCGAGCGCGCGATCGGCCCCCGCACCAGGCTGATCGCTCTCACCCACGTGCCCACCAACAGCGGCCTCGTCAATCCGGCAGCCAAGGTCGGCCGCATCGCCGCGCGCCACGGCGTTCTCTACCTGCTCGACGCCTGTCAATCAGTGGGCCAGCTCGCGATCGACGTGCGCGCGATCGGCTGCCACATGCTCTCGGCCACGGGCCGGAAGTATCTGCGCGGCCCCGCGGCACGGGCTTCTTCTACGTGCGTCGCGACACGATCGGGGCGCTCGAGCCCCCGTTCATCGATCTGGAGTCGGCGACGTGGACCGACGCCGACACCTACGTGGTCCGTGGTGATACGCGCCGGTTCGAAAACTGGGAGCGATACGTCGCCGGCCAGATTGGCCTCGGCGTGGCGGCCCGCTACGCGATGCGGGTGGGCATCGGCGCCATCGAGGCACGGGTCAAGGCGCTCGGCGCGCTGCTGCGGAGAGAGCTCGCCAAACGGCCCGGCGTGAGCGTGCGCGACGCGGGCGCGGAGCAGTGCGGGATCGTCACGTTCGACGTGGATGGCGAGGCGCCCGCGGGGACGCGCGACCGTCTGCGCGCCATGGGCATCAACGTCCACGAGTCCCGGTCATCGCGGCTCGATCGATCCGCGCGCGGATTCGACACGGTCGTCCGCGCCAGCGTGCACTACTACAACGACGACTCCGAGGTGGAGCGCTTCGTGCGGGTGGTGGCGAGGTAGCGTTCGGGGGCTGTCGCTCACACAAATCTTAGCCTTCGCTCAGGACTTCTCCGGGGTGGGGCGCCATGCTCCCCCGACACGACCACAGTCTTTCACCCGGAGGATCATGCCGATGCGAGTCACCACACCTCGACCCGTTGTTGTCGCCATGCTCGTCGCCGCGCTCGCGCTCACCTGGGCCATTCGCGCCCACGCCGACGGCGCCGTGAACATCGCGGCCTGCCAGGTTCTGAACAGCCCGAATACGGTCTATCGATTGACGGCGGACCTCGTGAGCTCGAGCGATTGCCTCGTCGTGGGCGCCGACCGGATCACGATCGATCTGCAGGGCCACTCGATCACCGGCACCGGCAACGCGATCTTCGGCTTCGCCGCGGTCACGGACCAGGGGCGCGGCCACGACCTGATCGTCGTGAAGAACGGGATTCCCGGCGCGCTGAGCGGGTTCTTCTACGGGATCAGCCTCGAGTCCACCCGGAGCAGCGTGATCAGCGTGGAGGCGAGCGGCAACATCGGGACCGGCATTCGGGTGCCCGGCGCGAGGGTCCTCGTCAAGTCCAGCGTGGCCCACGGGAACAATCAGGGGATCTCGGCCGAGGGCGACCGCGCCCAGATCCAGCAGTCGGACGCCAGCAACAACGCCGTCCTCGGCATCTCCGCGGGTGCGCACTGCCTCGTGACGATGAATACTGCCAACAACAACAGCCCCAATGCCGAGAACGGCTACGGCATCGCGACCAACGGTGGCGGCGGCTGCACCATCTCCTTCAACACCGCGAGCGGGAACGGGATCGCCGGGATCCTCACGGGCGGCGCCGGCAACCTCGTCACCCAGAACACCGCCATGGGCAACGGCACCGACGACTTTGTCCTCGATTGCCCTGGCGACGTGACCTTCAACACGTCGTCTCTGGGCTTCCCGGCCTCGTACCGCTTCTTCAACCCGGCGGCCACCTGCCGCACGGCGAACAATCAGTAGGCGCGGAGGCCCGCCGGCGCCGGCGCTCCGGCGGCGACCGCACGGCTGCGCCTGATCGGTCCTACCCACAACCTCGAGCGCGTCGTCATCGAGCAGTCGACCGCGGCTCAGCCCCGTCGCAGCTCCCCGCGTCTTGCACCAAAGACGGACGCGCGCCGACGCGTGATCCCTCTACCGACGACGAGCCCACACTGCCGCCACGCACCCCGCCATGAGGTTTGCGCCGAGTCTGGTCGTGGTAGCATCGACGGCGTCCCGAGGGAAGAGCGTGCAGCGCGGTTCACGCGGCCTGGACGGAGCCACCCCGGCGGAGAGGAGAGTGCACACCATGGCGCAGAACACGGCGTTGGCGGACGTGAAGGTCCTCGACCTGACGCAGTTCGAGGCCGGCACCTCGTGCACCGAGGCGCTGGCGTGGCTGGGTGCCGACGTGATCAAGGTCGAGAACCCGCGCGGCGGCGACCAGGGGCGAGGCGCGTCGACCGACACGCAGGGGGTCGATTCGCACTACTTCATGCTGCTCAACGCCAACAAGCGGAGCGTCACGCTGAACCTCGGCGACGAGCGCGGCCGCGCCTTGTTCACCGAGATGCTGAAGAAGGCCGACGTCATGATCGAAAACTTCGCTCCCGGCGCCATCGAGCGACTTGGCTTCGGCTACGATGTCGTCCGCGAGATCAATCCGCGCCTGATCTACGCGCAGGTCAAGGGCTTCGGCGACGGCCCCTACGAGAACTTCGTGAGCTTCGACATGATCGCGCAATCCGTGGGCGGCGCCCTGAGCCTCACGGGCACCCTCGAGACCGAGCCCCTCAAGCCGGGGCCGACCATCGGCGACACGGGCACCGGGCTGCACTGCGCGATCGGGATCCTGGCGGCTCTGCACCAGCGGGAGCGCACGGGCCGGGGCCAGCACATCAGGGTGGCCATGCAGGACGCGGTGATCAACTTCAGCCGCATCGCCTTCGCGCGCCAGGCCGTGAGCGGCAAGGCCGCGGTGCGCTCGGGCAACCGCAGCGCGTTGGGGACGACGGCGCCCAGCGGCCTCTACAAGTGCAAGGGCGGGGGACTCAACGACTACTGCTTCATCTACACCACGCGCGCGGGCAACCGGCACTGGGACCGGCTCCTGAAGGCTATCGGGCGCGCCGACCTGATCAACGACGAGCGCTTCAACTCACCGGAGCGCCGTTGGGCGAACCACGACGAAGTCGAC
>Ga0126379_10002966_pt1 | contig 10900 bp, 17 predicted proteins | sample PanSoiMetPlot_24_FD_92640 | JGI IMG/M metagenome (GOLD analysis project Ga0126379, IMG submission 92640) | Tropical forest soil microbial communities from Panama - MetaG Plot_24 | ecosystem: Environmental > Terrestrial > Soil > Tropical forest > Bulk soil | place: Panama | collected 2016-02-17
ATTTGCAGGGAAAAGATGTGCTCCGGGATGTGAAAACGCAGGGCTTTTCACGGCATGGCTCTGGCGGGGCTAAAAAACACACTGCGTTTTTCGCCTTTGGGGAAAAAATCCTGGGGGAAAAATTCCGCTTGACACCTCGTGTAAGCTCTCTTCATGGAACGCGAGATCGAACACAGGCTCAAGCAGGTGCAAGCGGGTAGACGAGATCCCGCCCAGGACGTTGTGAGCGCTCAGGAAGGCGTGAAAACAGCCCAACTCGCGTTCAAGTCCTCGAAAGACCGTAAAGGGAACCCGAGTCCGCACGCCTCGGAGCAGTACGCCCGCTCCTTGAGAGAGCTTGAAATTGCAGAACAAGTCCTCGACTACATCGAAAGGGCCGTCGCATGATCAGGTTGCTGCCCCTGGGCAGGTTTTCACTCAAGCAAGGAGACACGCCGGAGTCTCTGCGGCTCAAGTTGCTCCCCTGCCTTGGCAATTTCACGTGGACGATCCAGGAAACACAGACCGGAAGAGTAATCCAGCCCGATGAAATCCTCGTGGACGGTCGGGAATACTACGCGAGCTTCGTCTACGACCCGCCGCCACAACAACGTTTTCACGAAAGCCTGGCGAGCAAGTCGAAGTACGAGCGCATCCTGCCCCAGAACTGAAAACGGAATGAAAAAAGAGGGAGTGGCTGCGAGCTTTTGAAAAGCACCACTCCCTCTTTCTCCCGTCCTGAAGCTTCGAGAGCTACCTCCGCCCGGCTACTGTGCGCACCTCACCGGGAGAAACCACCCTTCCTCTCCAGCCCTGCCCCTAAGCCGATGGCCTGCGGGGTTAGTCCTGGCCTCAAGGCCATCCTCGCCCACGAAGCTGTAGGATCGTACCATGCGATCAACCACGCCCGGAATGCCGTTCAAGGTCAGCGCCCAGTCGAAGGGGGTGCAAACCGCCTACCGGAATTTCATAAAGGAGTACGGGGTCAAGGAGGGGCGGCGCATTTTCCTTGCGAAGGCGATGCAGCACGGAACCGGATCCACCTTGCGTGAGCGGGTGAAATCCGTCTACTCGAAAGGCTCCCACCTCTCGCCGTGACTGCCCCGCTCCAGGCTCCGACCCGCCAAACCCTCCAGCGTCTCTACGTCACCGAGAGACGGTCGATGAAGGAAATTGCCCGCCATCTCGCTGTCTCCCCGACGACAGTCATGCGCTGGCTCAGGCAGGCCGGGATCCCTTCGAGATCCGCCCATCCCTCGTACCGTTTTCAGGTTGTAAACCGGATCCCGTACAAGCTCTGCAAAGGCCCGCTCCACCGGGAAGGAGTCTGGATCCCCCTTGATGATTTCATCTACAAGTACAGGAAGCCTCGATCTCAATGCCGGGACTGTGAGCGGGTACAACACAACGTATCCGCCCTCCTGGAATACACCGATCTCTACTCCACAGCCCTCACGGCCATCGTCAACAGGATCGGCATTCAAGAGGCCAGCCGCAGGATGGAGATTTCACAGCCTACCGTCTCCAAGCTCTTCAAGAATGGAAAACGCCAGAAGATCAGGAGATCGACCGCAGCGAAGATTCTCCAGACTGCGAAGCTCCTCCAGGAGAGCGGTGAGGTGATCCACAGAGACTCGATCAAGCACGGAGCCTCCCAGAGAGGGAGAGCAATCAAGACACCCCAGACGTGGAAGGACTTCTACTCCCGGACGGGCGATCTTGAAAAAGATCGTGACCGGGCCAAGAAGCAAAACCAGCGTGCGCTACAGTGAGCTTGTCCCGCCCTTCGTCTCCTCGCCGTTGGGCTGGCATTCGGGCTGAGCGGAGCCGGGGGTGAAAACCTCCGGCTTCGTTTTCGATAAGCTCGCCCGTACGTGCCCGTCTCTGCCCGCAAGAAGCGAAACGCCGAACCTCCTCCCAGGAGGGGAAGCAGCTTCTCCTCTCTGAAATCCCTCGCCAGGCCCGATGTCTGGGCGGTCGGTATGGATCTGAAGGTGGATGGAAAGCCTTTCAGCTTGCTCGGCCGCGAGTACGTGATCGACGTGATCCGCGATTACTCCCCGGAGATTGTAATTCCGAAGGCGGCGCAGATGGCGTTCACGGTCACGTTCCTGACGAAGAGCCTCCACAACGTGATCGAGCGCCGACTGAACGGCCTCTACCTCCTCCCCGTGAAAACGGGGGCGATCCCGTTCGTCCAGGCCCGCATCGATCCGGTCATCGAGAGCAACCCCCATCTTGCCGACCAGTTTTCATCGGTCGATAACCGGCTGCACAAGCAGACGACGCAGGGAGTGAACCTCTACATCCGGGGAACGAACATCCTCCGCGAATTGCAAGAGGTTCCCGTGGACTTCGAGATCTGGGACGAGCGCGACCACATGATCGAGGAGAACCTGTCCGACGCACGTCACCGCATGGACGGCTCGACGTTCAAGCGGTTGATCGTCCTCGGGACTCCGACCGTCGAGGGCTACGGGGTCTACGCGGACGACGGCTGGGATTACAGCGATCAGCACCGCTGGGAAGTTCCCTGCCCTCGCTGCGGGAGATTTCAGGTCTTGAATTTCAACGACCCGGCCCTGGAATACTCGAACCTGCTTCTCGGAGATCGAGCGGACGAGTGTCAACTCAGGTGCGCGTTCTGCCCACACGTCTTCACGGACGAGGAACGGCCGCACCTGAACGCGGGAGGGCGCTGGCAGCCGTACCAACTCACGGGGACGATCCGGGGCTACCACATCAACCAGTTCAACTCGCCCACCCAGCCCTTGCGCGAGATCATGACGGACTATTTCAAGGGTCAGCGCGAGCAAAGGAAATTGCGCTCGTTCTGGAATCAGAACATGGGCAGGGCGTTCACCGCCGCAGGCGACCGGATTACACCCGAGTTGCTCGACAAGTGCCGCCAGCCCGGCTATTCGCTCGGCGGACTCCCGAACTCCTCCCTTTCCATCGGCATCGACGTGGGCACGATGATTCACTGCTGGTGCTGGCACTTCGACAGTCATAGAAGGAAAATGCTCTGGAATCTCAAGCTTTTCACGAACTGGGTAGACCTGGAGCGGTTTCTCAGTTCGCTCACCTCGTGGGTCGGCGTGATCGATGCGCATCCTGAAAAGAGCAGGGCACACGATCTGGCGCTGAAATACCACGGACGACTCTGGCTAGGGTTCTCCGAGGAGCGGCCCGCTGCTCACGAGGTGGCGAATTTCAGCACGTTGAAGGTGGGCGAGCCTGGATACGTCACAATCGACAAGACGATGGCTCTCGACAATTTCATTGGCGAGATGCTGAACGGGATCACGGTCTTCCCCCCGGACGCGAGAGAGTTGGGCGAGGACATGCCCCGCAAGCCGTACAACGGGCTGTACCACCAACTCACGCAGATGGTCAGGGTCGAAGAGGAAAACACGAGGGGAAACCTGATTGCTCGCTGGAAGAAGAATCGGAACGCCGACCACTGGCACCACGCGGGGATGTTCGCGTCAGTCGCGGCGATCCAGTCCCCTCAACTCTCCATCCCTGCAAGCCTCTCCGCAGCGATGAACAACTCGATGATCGGGAGTGTGTGAAAAATGGCCGACCGCTACCACAGGAACCCCGAGGCGAGAGCGGAGAGCAGGAGCGCCGAGATCACCCGCATTCGTCGGAAGTACAAGCGCGGCGTGACGATCTCAAGGAAATTCCTCCCTGGCGAGGCGAAGCACGTCGAGGACATGGCAATCGTCCTGAAATTGGCGGGCTACTCGAACGTCCAGATCTGCCGGGTCATCGGTCTGAGCAACGAGCAGTTGAAAACGATGCTCGATCAGCCGAGGGTCACCGAGAGGCTCGTCTTCCTCCGCTCCTCGATGTCGAACGCGGCGCTGGAGCTTCTCCAGGGCTACATGATCGAGGCGATCCAGACGATTGTCGATGTCATGCGCACGGAGAGCGACAACAAGCTCGTGCTCCAGGCTTGCGCTGAAATCCTGGACAGGGCAGGAATCGTCAAGGCTTCCAGGCAGGAGCGGCTTCAGGTCAACGAGCAGCGGACGGTTTTCACGGACGACGGCATTGTCGAGGCACTGCGCGAAGCCTCTCCCGAGGTTCAGGAGCAGGCGGCGCAGCTTTTCGAGCAGATGGAAAATCTTCTCACGACGACGCCGAAGCCGAAGAAGAAAACCAGCGTTGAGTGAGACGTTCGGCATTCCGCGTGTAATCGCGATTCCCCCCGTGAAAAAGCGGGGGCAGATCCTTCAATCGACCGATTATGCAGCGGAGTGGGTCGATCCGACCGGGACGACGCTCTCCTCTACGTGGTCGTGGACGACATCAACGGGCGCTCCTTCCGCGAGGTACGTCGGGATCAACACGGCCGCGTGGTCTACGGCGACGGTTGTAAATATCTCGAAGACGACCGGCCCTGGCGGTGACGCGACGAACGTCCTTGCGACGACTCAGCCGGGATCCAAAATCTATCTCCAAGACTCTGCCGACGCGACGAAGTGGGGCCGCTACCAGACGACAGCGCTGGGAACCGATAACGGGACGTGGTTTTCATTTCCGGTCACGTTCCTCGAAGGCGGGGCAACCCTCCCGGCGAACAACCGTGACACGTACGTCGCGATTACAACTCCGGGAGCAGGCGGTGGCGGTGTAGGTCTTCCGGCCGACACCGTAGTTCCTGCGAACACTCGGATAATTTCAAACAAGTTCGTTGCGGCGGATGCCAATCCGTCGTGGCGAGTCCTCGGTGACGGCTCGATGCAATGGGGAGCGGGCGGAGCATCCGCGCTCGACCTGACCCTCGCACGAGATGGAGGTGGAAATCTGATTGTGCTCGGCCCAGGCGGCGCGAGCAGCGGCGGGTTTTTCGCCGGGCCGATCTGGGCGTTCGATACCGATGTAGCGACCGATGCGGCTTTTCAGGCGTCCCTCTGGAGCGACAACTACGCCCGTTTTCAGGTAAACCAGGACGGGAAAATTCAGTGGGGCACCGGGGCGGCTTCTTCGTTTGACACGAACCTCTACCGTGCTTCGGCCGGGGTGTTGAAAACGGATGGTGTTTTCAATGCGGTCGGCGGTTTGCAGGTCAACGGTGTCCCGGTAGTTAGTGGTGGGGATGTCACCACCTACAACACCGTGACCAACTTTGGGCCGACGGGAGTTACAACTACTGGCAATGGTGATATATTTTTCACCTTCCCCGCCGCGACTTTCGCTGCTGTTTTACATTACTGGGAACTTTCCTTGCTTTGCGAGGATGTGAGCGGTAATGCGAACATCGAGTTCCGTCTCCACGACGGAACCGCGCCAGGCGCTCTCATCTGTGCCCAGCAATTGAAAACACCTCCAGTGAATCATGGCAGCCCGGTGATCTTACGGTTTGCGTTTACTCCTTCGGCCGGGTCGCATACTTTTCAAGTCCGTTGGCGCGATCTAACGGGCAGCAGAACGTATACCGTCTACAGCAGCCTCAATCAGACATCTTCTCGGATTTACAGAGCAGCCTAGGAGGTGTGAAAATGGCCTACAAACCGTACAAATTTCTGATCGTCTCCGTCGTGCAGGAGGTGGACGACGATGGAAAAGTCCTGAACGAGTTGGTTCAGGAAAACCCGACATCTGTTTTCGGCATCGACGGGCTTCACGAGTACGCTGAGCGGTTCGAGCTTGAGCTTCAAGCCCGGATGGCGGAAGCGCGAGGCATCGCTGTGAGGCAGCAGTGAACGTTTTCACGAAGATCAGCGAGCAGGTAGTCGATTTCAGCCGCTCGATCTTCCCCTCCTGGGGCGGCTCTGCTCTGCGCTCGTGGAGCAGAGTTTTCACGTTTTCCTTCTGGTCGGAGCGGAAGCCGACGAGATCACAGGTCAATTACACGTTCTGCCGGAATCTCTACCGCTCCGAGGGCGACATCTGCCTGGGGACGGGTTTCGCGAGGCCCATCGTGGATCTCCAGGTCGGCTTCATCGGGATGCCTATTGTGAACACGGACAACGAGGATACGAACGATTTCCTCAACGAGTGCATCCAGATCTACTGGCTCGATGAAATTCAGCAAATGTTCCGGGACTCGATCCGGGACTCGAAGACGGTCGTGAGAATTCAACGGCCGGACATCCTCGATCCGCTCATGACGCTTGACGAAGCGGAGCACTGCGCTCTGGAGATCGTTCCCCCGGAACTCGTGACCATCGAGCGCGATCCGTCGAACAAGCGTGTAATTCTGCGGGCTGTAATTCAGCACACGATGTTGTTCGTGAAGGACAAGGGAAATCCGGCGACGGGGCAGGATCCGACGACGGAGGAGCACGACGTGATCGAGATCATCGATCAACAGAGCTACCGCTTCTACGACCAGACGGACAATCAGTGGCTCACCGACATGCAGTCGAGCAACAGATACGGGTTCGTTCCGCTCGTGGAGGTTTTTCACGAGTGGGATGCCTCGCTCCAGTCGGGCCAAAGTGATTTCGAGTCCGTGTTGCCGTTCATGGAGGCGTTCAACGACGTGCTCAAGCAGGGACTCCAGGCGCACCGCTACCACTCGACGCCGAAGGTCGTTTTGAAATTGCAGGACGTGGCCCCGTTCATCAAGAACAACTTCCCGGAGGCGGTAGACCCGACGACGGGAGAGATCATGCCCCACGCGGAGATCTCCTGGCGCGGTCGTGAAATCCTGTTCCTCCAGACGGGCGACGACATGTCGTTCCTCGAAGCGAAGTCCGTGCTCGGAGACACGAACACGCTCCTCGAATTCCTCATCGACTGCATCTGCATCGCCTCGCAGACGCCGGAGTGGGCGTTCATGCGGGTCGCCGGAGGGACTGCAAACTCCGACCGCAACGCGCAGACAGTCCCGTTCCTGAAGAAGATCGACCGGAAGAGGCGTGGTTTTCAGAAGCCAATCCAGGAGCTTCTGAAAATGGTGCTCGTGATGTCGAACCTCATCCCTGTGAGAGCCAAGCTCGCGTGGGAGATGGCGAGAGTGGACGACGAGGTTGTCCACATGCAGGCATTCCAGCAACTCGTCATGGGCCTGGAAGTTGCGCTGGCGTCCGGTGAAATCTCGAACGAGACGTACATGCGGATGATCAAGGAGTACCTGCCCGCGATGAAGCCGATTGCACAGGAGGAAAAAGACGCGGCGAAGGACAAGGAAGCGAGAACAGCCGCTCTGCCTCCCGTCCAGGTTCCGGCCGGTCTTCCTCCTGCCCAGGTGAATTCCAGGCCCGCTCCGGTAGGCCCGACGAGGCCCGGCCCGGCGGTGAGAGCATGAACACGAGAAGGCACGTTCCGAGGACAGGCCGTCGCCGCTCGATCCGGATGAAAAAGCGGAAGATCGGCGGGACGAACCCGACGAAGATCGCAGCGGCACGCTCGAAGCGCAGAAGGAAGTGATTTTATGGCCGCGAAGAAGAAATGGATTTCCGGCGCGATAAAGCGTCCAGGAGCTTTTCGGGCGAAAGCCAAACGCGCAGGCCGGAGCACGAACGCTCATGCACGGCACGTGCTCCGTCCGGGAAGTCGGGCGAGCACGAGGACGAAGAGGCAAGCGGCGCTCGCGCTGAACCTCAGTAGGATGCGCAAGCGGCGGACGACGAGACGGCGGACAACGGCGAGACGGAGGCGCAGATGAGGAAGGTTCTGAACCGGAAGCTCCCAGGCACGAGGAATTTCACCGACATCTCTCGACTCATCCGTTTTCAGCGGCTCGTCCACACGACGGCGACGAGCGGCAAGAAGATCCCGGTCGGCCGTGTCTATCCGTCAACGACATACTTCGTGAGGCTCCTTCGCGGATGAGCAGCCGCTCGGTTTACATTCTCGTGCTCGGCCTGATCTCGCTGGCGGGAATCTTCTCTGCGGCGTTTGCGGCCAAGCTCGACGGTGGTGTGGCTGTAATCACAGGAGTCCTCGTCGTGGCGGGCGTTGCAGCCGGGGCACTCGCAACGCTCGCCCACGAGGAAAGCAGGCCACCGGAGCAGGTCGTTCACTACGCAGTCTCTCCTGCGCACGCACAGGGCTGGGGCTGGCCTACGCCTCCGGATTTTCACGAGAAGGAGACGACTCCCCACCCCACAGTCGGAGGTGAATGAAAATGCAAGTTCGGAGGATTCCATACAACCGGAACAAGCCAACGGGCAAGAGCTTGCAGAAGCCCAGCCCGTACAGGATCATCCACTCGCCCCCGTTCAAGAAGTCCAAGAAGCTCTACTAAGGGAGGAGGAAAATGACGAGGATTCTGAGAGCGACGAACCCGGCGAGTCCGAGTACCCCTCGGCGCGCAACGAGCAGTTCGAGGAGCGGCTCGTGGCACGACGAGAGTCAGCTTACGCGGCGGAACGTGAAAACGAAGAAGTCGGTTCGTCGGCTCTTCGCAGTCGATCCGACGGTGAGCAACACGTTTTCACCCGTCATGGATCAATTCACGAACAACGCGAACAAGCGCTACGACCCGTCGAAGGCACCGGGATCGGTGCGCAGGCTCGACGGCACACCCGTCCCGCCGCAGGGAAATCCGAACCGGGGACACCAGAAGGTGATCCGGTACAACAACAACATGCGGACGGGCGGGAAGCGCATCGTCCACAGCCCGAGGGGCGGGTTCATCCGCAAGGTCAGCACCGGGTAGGTGAAAATGGACGACGAGCAGATCACCGAGGTATTCGAGACGGTCGTGGAGATGACGACCGACGCGAATGCCGTCGTCCCGATTTCACCAGATCTCCTGACGCGGATCACCGAAGGCGACGACGATCCTCGCTTTGCGACGTTCGTGATCGAGTCCGGCTGGAGCAAGTCCCGGAGGTACTGGGGGCCGGAGCTTTTCACGGATGTCGCGGCCGAGATGAACGGCGCAGCGAACGGCGAGCCGATTGTCGGCTACATGGGTCACATCAAGGAAGAGGACGATCCGTTCGTCTTTCCTGAAATTCAGCTTCAGTGGGTCGGTGCGAAGCTCACGAGGCTGGGAGACAAGGCAAGGCTCGCTGTGAAGGCATACGTCCTGCCCGGCACGAAGGGGCGGGATTACCTCAAGCGCGGACTTGTGAAAACCGTCTCCTGGCGTGGTAAGGTCAGCCAGGAGAAGTTCGAGCACGGCGTGAAAATCAAGAGCTTCGCCATCGAGTCGATAGACCTTGCCCGGCCGAGAACGGCGGGGATGAACGCAAGGCTCGTCGGTGCGCTCACGAGCGAGATGGAAGGAGGGAACGATTTGAAGCCAGAGGAAATCGCCGCTCTCACTCAGAACGAGCTACGGGCGCACAACCCGACGCTCGTGATCGAGATCGAGTCGGCGGTGAAAACGCCCCTGGAGACGCAGATCTCCGAGATGACGGGAGACGCGGCAGCCGTTCAGCCGACTCTCGATCTCATCCCGGAGCTTCGCCGCGTCCTCGGGCTGGCGGACGACGTTGACAACGTGACCGTGATCGGCAAGGCGCTCGCAGCGATCAAGGACGCGGGGAAGACCGTCCGTGACTCGATCCTCGATGCCGTCCTCGGACGGAAATTCAAGGACGAGGCGACGAGGAAGCTCGTCAAGCGGCTCATCGTGTCGGAGATGGACGACGTTCGGGATTTCAAGGCGACTGGGAATTCCGGCGACGACGAGAAGACGATCTCCGAGATGGTCAACTCGTTCATCGACACGGACGAGTCGATCAAGGCCCAGGTGTCGGAGATGGAGGAGACGCCGATTTCACCGGCGGGTGTCGAGCGCACTCGTGGGACACGGCGCGAACTCAAGCCCGGCATGACGACTTCGCGGATCCGCGTCCGCTCGGCAAGGTGAGGTGAAAATGTCCACGAGCGAGACACCGAAGAAGAAGAGCACCTCGCGTGCGGAGGCCGGACTGGTCGAGGAGGGCTACGAGGTTCCGCCGAACGACGAGGCAATCGCAGCCGGAGAGGCAATCGACTGGGATGCGCAGGCCGAGACGGATGCGTTGATCGAGACGCCCCAGTCCGGGACTGTAATCTCGGGCATGAGCCAGGAGGAACAGGGAATGGAAATGACTCCGGTCGTCGTCGGCCCGCCTGCGTACGGGTCGCCGGATCCGGTCACGTCGGCATCCAGGCTTCTGCCCCTGGATCAGCATCCCTTCAACCCGGAAAACGTCCCGGAGGACAGCCCCGTTCGGATCGATCCCGACTACGGCAAGGGCTACGACGGAACGATTTCACCCGGCGAGTTGGGTCAGTCGTTCCCCGGCGCTCCCGGCCGCACCGATCTGGAGACGGATCAACTCGGCACCGAGGAAGGCGGCGAGCAGGGCGCGACCGTGCAGGCGAGCGAGCAGACGACGGCGTACGACTCGCAGACGAGGGCTGATCTGCTCGCAGAGGCCGACTCGCGTGGCCTGACCGGGCTTTCGAACGCGACGAAGGCCGACATCATCACCGCGCTGATCCAGGACGACGCGGCGTAGCATTTTCATGAAATCATCTTTGACGGGCAAGGAAGGAGTTGGGCGATGGGTCAGTTGAAGCACGACGGCAGGGCCACCCAGAACGGAGTCACGTTCCCGGCGGCTCAGGCCATCACGAAGGGCGATCTCTACCGCGTCAACGGCTGGAACGGCTTCGCGTTGAAAACCATCGGAGCGTCCGACACGATCCGAGTCGCGGACATGGAAATCGCACCCGACCGCATCTGGTACATCAAGCTCCCGGCGGCGCTTTCTCCGGCCGTTGGCGACGTGCTGTACTGGACGACGGGCACGGGCTTCAAGCGCGGCGACACCGATCTCTCGGCAACTGTCGCGGGATCTCCAGCGTGCAAGGTCGAGGAAGTCAAGGACGCGAACGGCTATGCAGCCGTCCGTGCCCTCAACATCGGCTAGGGAGGAGGGAAAATGACAAAAGCGCAGGGTGTCCTCGTTCCCGAAGCGCCGACGATGGAATCGATCACGCGGCGCGAGCGGGGATC
>Ga0126379_10002967_pt1 | contig 10899 bp, 10 predicted proteins | sample PanSoiMetPlot_24_FD_92640 | JGI IMG/M metagenome (GOLD analysis project Ga0126379, IMG submission 92640) | Tropical forest soil microbial communities from Panama - MetaG Plot_24 | ecosystem: Environmental > Terrestrial > Soil > Tropical forest > Bulk soil | place: Panama | collected 2016-02-17
CCTGAAGACCACATCGTTCGTCTCGCTCAGCTATTGTTTTTGCTACAAACGAAGGCTACAAAGCCGCAGCGCGCGACCGCTAAATGGCTATGTATTTCAGTAGCTTGGGCGGAGGAAATTCGTTTCCTCTCGACCGCACCACTCTCGGTCAGCTGGCGTAGGCGTAGGATCTGCGCGCGAAATGCTCGCGCGCAGCGCGCGCTCGCTCAGTCGCAGACCTGCACGCGGGTGCGAACCCAGCGATAGCCGTCCCACATGGGTCTGCCGCGCGTCCAATAGCACTGCGGTTCCACCACGTAGACCGGCGCCGGCGCCACATAGACCGGAGCGGGTCGCGGCGCTAACGCCGTACCCACGATCGCGCCTGCCGCAAATCCGCCGATCAGTCCGGCGGCGACGTCGCCGCTTCCGGCATGCGCGGGGTGTGCTGCCGCGAGCGCCGAGATGCTGATGGCCGTGACGAGGCCGGCAATGGCATTCTTCATCGTTGCTCTCCTGAAAAGCCGCGAGCCGATGCGTATCGCGCGGCCGCTTCTCGTCATAGAGTTATGGCCCAACTCGTTAACAGAATACTTAAGATTGCAAATTTCGCGGCTTGGTTTGGATGGCCGGCGACGACGCTGCCCGATGCCAGCGTGCCGTCGCGCTCCCGATGACAATTCACCACAAGCGAGGAGCTGTTTATTAATTCCCGTTAACCAGTTAAGGTTCGCTCGGTGGGTGAGGCAGGGAGGACGCAATGCGTTCAATCGTGATTGGAGCTGTTGTTGCGGCTGGGCTTTCGCTCGTAACCACGGTACCGACCCTATCGGCGCCGGCGAACGTCGCAGCCATCGGTCAAGCCGCGGCGGAAATGGGTACCGTGACGCAGGTGCGCTGCTGGTGCACGTGGCGCGGCTGGCGCGGTTATTGCCGGCGCTGGCGCTGCTGGTGAGGGGGGCTCAGACTTCGATATGACGCGCTGAGCGCGGCTCGCGCACAGCGCCCGTCAATGAGCGAACCCATCGAGAGCGCGTCGGGCCAACAGCGCCCGGCGCGTTTTTCGTTTGAGGTGGAGATCGCCGTCCTATCGGATCAGCGCGTTTGCGGCGCGGCCAGATTGATCGGTGGCCGCGTCACGGAGAGCCGGTGACCGGCCGCGCGCGAGGACCTCGCCGGCGCCGGCCACGCTCCGAACCAACCGCCCGATGCCGGAGCTGAATCTCTGGCTCTGGCCGTGCGGACAGGCTTCTTGGCCGCCGGCTTGGGCTTGGCCTTCTCCTCCGCGCTTCCCAAGCGGAACACGCGGGAATACCTGAAATTGTGTGCGCCCGGTATCGGCAACACCTCGGCATCGGCCGGCACGGCGTAGGCGACCGCGGCCGGCCACATCGGCCCGGCATCGCTCTGCCGCTCGAACGTCTGCGCCATCGCCACCTTGGTCACCGGCCCGAACGTCTCGATGCCGAAGCTCGCGGGGCTCGGCGCCGCGAGGACCGGGTCGGGGCTTTCCATGCCCACGACCAAGGTGCGCGGCCAGACCTTCGGCTCGGGCGCGCGGCGCGCGGCCCACAGCTCGGGCTCGGCCACGGTCTTCGGCCGATCGGGCGTGGCCGGCACCACGTGCACGATCTTGAAGCCTCGCGCTTTGAGTTCTTTGAGAATGTCCGGAAGCGCGAGCGCGGTGGCGGGTTGGATGTCGTGCAGCAGCAATATGCCTTTGCCGCGCGCCTCGATCCGGTTGATGGCGCGGCGCGCGACTTCGCGATTGTTGATGTGGGTCCAGTCGTCGGCGAGAAAATCCACGCTCCAGGTCATGTCGCCATGCGCGGCAAGGTATTGCTCGACCGAGGTCTGACGCAAAAGGCCGGGGATGCGAAAGAACGGAGCGACCGCGTTGGGGTCGCCGAGCGCGTTTCGCAGCGACGTGAAACCGCCCTCGATTTCCTGCGCGGCGTGCTCCACCGACATCTTGTGAAATGTGAAGGGGTGGGTCTGACTGTGATTGGCGACCGTATGCCCCTCGTTGTAGACGCGCCGCACGACCGCCGGGTAACCATTCGCCATCCGCCCGACCATGAAGAAAGTCGCCTTCACGCATTCGGACGCCAACGTGTCGAGGATGCGGTTGGTGTAAGGCGGCAGCGGACCATCATCGAAGGTCAGGACGACTTCGTGATCCATGAGCGGCAGCGATTCGCCGTATTGCATGCTGCCGACGAGCGGGTGGTCTCTCGGGTCGACGGTGATGGTGCGGCTGACGCCGAGCGCGTCCGCAGGGCATTCGGCGGCGCTCGCGGTGGCGATGCCGAGCAGGGACGCCAGCAGAACAGATGCGGCAACGGTGCTGCGCATGCCCCCGTTCTACCCCGATTTGGACCAACTGTGAAAGAACGCCGGGCCCGATAGTGAGTCTCGCCCCTCACTCCATCTAAACAGTAGGGGGCGGCAATTTAATGACCCCTTAAAGTCAAGACCTATTTTCAAGGCCGAAGGCGTGGTAGGTCTGCCAGGTAAGTTGTTGATATGGTTTACGTTTTCATGAAGCTTCGATAAGCTTCATAAAGCTTGTGAAAGGCCCAATCGTTCATCGGAGGTTCATCGGAGATGCCGCCGCGCAGGAGAGACGGTTCACCGGCACACGAGAAGCGCCGCACGCGACTCACCGACTTCGTCGTGCGCCGGACCAGCCCCGAGGCGAGCGCGTTCCAGATATGGGACGAGGACGTCAAGGGCCTGTGCGTTCGGATACAACCCAGCGGCCAACGATCATTCTTCGCGTACTACAGGCGCGGCGGCAGGCGCCGGATGTTCCACATCGGCGACGTTAGGGAGGTCGCGCTCGGCGACGCCCGCAAGATCGCCCTCCAGACCAGGCTGAGGGTCATCGAGGGCGCGGACCCCCACGCCGACCGGCAGGCGGGGCGCAACCAGAGCACGGTTGCGGAGCTTCACCAGCGCTACGTCGACCAGTACGCCCGGCGCAAGAAGTCGTGGAGGCAGGGCGCGTGGCTGGTCAAGCGGTACATCTTGCCGAGCCTCGGGAACCTCCAGATCGGGAGCGTCACCCAGACCGACGTCCAGGCCGCAGTCGACCGCATCGCCGCGCCCATCCTGAAGAATCAGGTGCTGGCGGCGGCGTCGGCGGTCTTCGGCTGGGCGGTGAAGAGGCGATTGATCCCGACCAACCCTTGCTCCGGGATCGAGCGGAACCCGGTGACGGAGCGCAGGCGGATATTATCCGACGACGAGCTGTTGAAATTCTGGCCTGCGCTCAAGCGCGAGGGCACGGCGCAGGCGCGCGCCGCAATGGCGGCTGTGCTCTTGGGGCAACGCATAGGTGAGATCTGTCACATGCGCCGCGAGCACGTCGAACCTACCGGCTGGTGGGTGATGCCGGGTCAACGGGCACCGGCACTCGGTTGGAACGGCACGAAGAACGGCGACGATAACCACGTCTGGCTGCCTCAAGCCGTACGACAGATCATCGGCGACGGCGCGACGGGGTTCGTGTTCACCAACGGGAACGGCGGACCGGTCAGCAAGGTCGACAAGCTGATGCGCAGAATCTGCAAGGAGATCGGCATCGAGCGCGCTACGCCGCACGACCTGCGGCGAACTCACCAGACCTTACTGGCGCGGTGCGGCGCCAGCCTGGACTTGGTCGACCGGATCGGCAACCACCGGATGAAGAAGATCAGGCGCACTTACGTTCAATACGACTTCCGCCCACAGATCCAGCGCGCGATGGACAAGACGGCCGCCTTCATCATGGACCTAGTGGAGGGGCGACGGCCGGACAACGTCATCCCTTTGGTGGGGTGAAGTTGTTCATCAAGGTTGTTTACATTTCAAGAAAAACCATTAGACGTGGAGGCGGTCGGCTGAACTGCACCCTTCGACGTAAGGTCGATGCGGACACAAACAGAATCCGATCTACATAGGCCCTAGGTAGGCAAGCGTCCACGGAATCGGCTTCCCAGCGGTGCAGTTGGGAGGACGTCGAATTTAACGGTGGCTCCCAACGCAACCAGCGGGGAGCCATTCTGTTTTTTGGCCCTCCGCCAACAGGAGGGCTCATGCCAAAAAAGAAGATCGGCGTCGATCACGTCTCCCTACAGACCGCGCTCCCCAAGAAGAACGACGCGCCCCCGGACGAGCGGTACTACGACGTCGGCGAAGTGGAGACCATGTTCGGCATGAGCTGGCCGACCATCAAAAAACAGATGGAGAAGGGTCTGTTCCCCCGCGCCTACTGGCACAACAACAAGTGGAATTGGCGGCACTCGGAGCTCCTCGATCACATGGGGACTCAGCCAGTCTGGCCAAACAAGGCGCCGGGGAAGCCGAAGAGGTGACCCGCAACGTGCGCATCGAGTTCACGGACACAGCCGGCGCAGCGCGAATCCTAGGTGTGACCTCCAAGTGGCTGGGCCGCCGCGAACACCGTCAATTTCGGCAGCGCGGCGTGATGCGTCAGCGTGGTGCTACCTTCCGGCGCTCACCGCTGCCACATCGATCCAATATCCGAGGTTCTTACCGCCCTCGTTCACGATGAAGTCGTAATGGCGTGTGACGGCCGACAGAGGCATGACGTACCCGACCGCAATGTCGGTGATGTAGCGCGGCAGCTGGACAGGGTCGGCATAATCCTCGTATGCACGCCACTCCCACCCAAGCTCGCCCGTTTCGACGTTCTTGATGACGACGAACTTCTCCCAAATGTAAAATCTACCGTTTGGATCCTTGTAGATGCCCATCAAACGTAAAGGGTTAAAGCCCCGAGGATCGGGCGCGCGGCGGACATTATGGTTGAGGCTGTTGATGTCGACGCTGAAAAGGCCACGTCCGTCGATCACGGCGCGCGAGATCTCGTACTTGACCCACCGGCTATTCCACGTGTCCGTCCCGATTAGCACGCAAACGGCCGAGCTTTGCTTCACACCGGTGCGCATCAGATTCTTGAGCCCTTCGTCGTTCGTGATGCTCCGCCGCTCCCAAATGCTCCGATCAAAAAATGTCCGGGCGTTGCGGCTCTCCTGAGGCCCGATCTTTCCGATTTGTCGGACGTTGTTAACCCGTAAGATGTCGTCAAATGAGAATGCAAAATAGACCTTCCGCTTTACCCCAGAGAGGAGCGCAGCGACTGCAGGGGGGGCGGGAGAGACGGGTGAAAGCGCCCCGAACGGGTTGGTCTGCGCGGAGGCCAGCCGAGCGGTCCATTTCTAGGGGGCCAAAAAGGGTTCATCCGCTACATGTGGTATTGGGGTGCTGGGTAGTCAAGAGTTCCCGCTGCCCCCTCAGCGGGGGCGGGCGCCAGTCCTAAGCCTGCGACAGTGACCATGGACACCGAGCAACTAGACCGAGCCCGCGCGGCCCTCGAAGCGTTGGTCAAGCGATTTCCTCTGGCGTTCACGAATCCGCCGCGCCCCCTGAAGATCGGCATCACCAAGGACCTGATCGCCGCCGCCCGGAGCGACGCGATCAGCGCGCAGGCCATCCGCGACGCAATCGCGATCTGGTGCCGGCAGGCGTCGTACCTGAAGGCGCAGGTCGAAGGCGCGGCTCGGATCGACCTGGACGGCAATATCACCGGCGCCGTCACTGCCGACCAAGCGGCAGGCGTGAAGGAGCGGCTTGAGTGGAAGGCTGCACAAGCGTCGGAGCGCACCTTGGAGAAAGAAAGGGTGCGCAAGACGGAAAAGGAGGCGAAGGCTGCTGCGCGGTCGAAGAAAGCAGTGCCAAGGTACCGGAGGTGAAGCCTAAGCGGGAAGTCGTAGTCGAGCGCAAGCCTATAGTGCCGAGGCGTGGCGCGATCCGATCATGGCGCGGGGATAAGTGATCAAGGTTGCGGCCCTGACCACCAGGGCGATGGATGCAGGGCCGCGCTAACCTAAGGCATGTGGAAGGCCGCACTCTTACTACAGCCGCTGTCCTAAGTAAACACCCTTCTTACCCGTAAACTAATTATCACCTCACTCCACTAACCTCACACCTCCCACCTTATAGGTATCTTACAGGTAAGTCGTTCTCTCTAGCACCTATGAGGGCGCCTCACGAAAAACTTTTTGCTCTTTCTATGGCTTAAGTGGTTTACATTGCCTAAAGGATGGAATAGCATCCTAATTGGAAAACTAACCTTTAAGGCTGTGGAAAATCCTCTAAGGCGTAGTTTTCCAACGACGACGATCGTGTGGCTCATCGAGCCGCGCGAACGACCTCACACGGACACCTGCCGTGTAACAGCAAAAGACAACGGTCCACAGTCACAGTCACAGCAAAAGACAACGGCAATGGCAACGGCAACAGCAACAGTGGCGAACCTTCTGACACAGGGATCTTTTGCTGATGGAACAAAACACAAAGGAAGGACCTGGTGTTGTTGGCACCAGGCCTTCCGAGGGTCAGATTGCAAGCGAATGCAATCGTCCTTCTAACCAGAATACCGACCAAAGTAAATCACCCTTGACGCAGTTGAGGCTGGACCTGCTCACGCGCGGGTTCGTACCAACGCCGGTCGCGGGCAAGCGCGCTCAATTGGACGGGTGGCAGGAAAGGACCAATCCCACCGTCGATGAGGTCATAGCCTGGGACAAGGACTACCCATACTGCCGGAATACCGGCATCGTGAGCGCTCCGGTCCTCGACATCGACATCCTCAAGACTGAAGCGGTAGAGGCGATCGAAGCGCTGGTGCGCGAGCGGTTCGGCTCCCGCGGCAAGGTCCTAGTGCGAACGGGGCAGCGGCCGAAGATCGCGATCCCGTTCAAGACCACGACGCCGTTTAGGATCATCAATCGCCTGCTCGACCCACCATCAAAGGAGAAGAGGGAAAAGCTCGAGTTCCGCGGGCTAGACAACATGACGGTGGTGCACGGCATCCATCCCGACACCCACCAGCCGTATTCCTGGCGTGACCAACCGTTGTGGGAGGTCCCGCGCGATGAATTGCCCGACATTACCGAGGACGAAGCGCGCCAGTTCATCGACGACGCCGCCAAGGTGCTGGCGGAGCAATTCAGCTACGCGATCGCGCTCAAATACGATGAGAACAAGGACCAAAAGCGCGCCGAAGGCGGCGATGATGAGCCGCGGCCGCCCGAGGACCCGGAGAAGATCAAGACGATCTTGGCGATGATCCCATCCGATGACTACTGGGTGTGGCTCAAGGTCGCCTGCGTGCTAATCACCATCGAAGGCTATAGCCCCGATGACGATTGGGAGGAGATATTCCATTGGTGGTCGGCAAGGTGCCCAGAGAAGTACGATTTGAAGGTGGCGACCGCGAAGTGGCGCGATCTAGAGGAGCATAAGTACCCATATACGATCCGGACGCTCTTCTACTTCGCGATGCAGTTCAACCCGACGTGGAAGCCACCGCCAGACACCGCGGTCGCCGTGACGCTCGACGATCTCCGCGCGAACATGGAGGATCACAAATATATCTATTTGCCGACGCGCGCGCCGTGGCCCGCCGCCAGCGTCAACGCCCGCATCCCGCCCGTGCCGCTGTTCGACCACGACGGCAACCCGGTCCTGGATGAGGATGGGCAACAGGTGAAGGTGAAGGCCAGCGCGTGGCTAGACGTGCACCGTCCCGTCGAGCAGATGACGTGGGCGCCGGGCGAACCCGCCGTAATCCGCCATCGCCTCGTCGCGGAAGGCGGCTGGTTCACGAAGGCAGGTGCAGCCTGCTTGAACTTGTACCGCCCGCCGACGATCAAGCTGGGCGATCCGACCAAAGCTCAGCCGTGGGTCGATCACGCCCACCAGGTGTACCCCAACGACGCTGACCGCATCATCACGTGGTGCGCCCACCGCGTGCAGCGGCCGGGGGAGAAGGTAAACCACGCGCTACTGCTCGGCGGTGTTGCCGGCATCGGTAAAGACACCTTGCTTGAACCGGTCAAGCGCGCCGTCGGTCACTGGAACTTCATCGAGGTGTCACCCAAGCAGGCGATGGGCAGGTTCAACGGTTTCGTCAAATCCGTGGTCCTGCGCATGAGCGAAGCGCGTGACCTCGGTGAATTTGATCGATTCCAGCTATACGAGCACATGAAGTCATACATCGCCGTGCCGCCCGACGTGATCAGGGTCGATGAGAAGAATTTGAGGGAGCACAACGTCATCAACTGCACCGGTGTCGTCATCACCACCAACCGAAAAGACAGCCTATACCTACCCGCCGACGACCGCCGGCACTACGTCGCTTGGTGCATCCTTGAGAAAGAGCACTTCGACGAGAAGTATTGGACCAATATCTGGGCGTGGTACCACGGCGGAGGGTTCAGCCACGTGGCCGCCTACCTCATGGCCTACGACATATCAGCGTTCGACCCCAAAGCGTCACCCCCGAAGACGGAAGCTTTCTGGGCGATCGTCGAGACCAACCGAGTGCGGGAAAGCTCTGAGTTCGCGGACGCCATCGAAGCCCTCGGAGAGGTCGACCCCAACAGCAGCGCCCACGTCCTCCCCAAAGCCATCACCCTCACCCAAATCTCCGACGCGGCGGAGCGGCGGCACAACTACGACTTCGTCAAATTCCTCGAAGACCGCAGGAACAGCCGCGTGATTCCGCACAGGATGAGTGAGAGCGGTTACACCCCGGTGCGCCATCTGACACGCAAGGATGGGCTCTGGCAGATCGGCGAGAAGCGGTATGTCATCTACGCGAAGGAGGAGCTCAGCGCCCATGATCGGTACGAGGCGGCGAAGGCCCTGGTAGCGGCGGCCGAAGCCGACATGGTGAGGGTGGAAGCTGAGATCGCCGCGGCCCCAAACGATGTGGCCAGGAGCAAAATCAAACCGTCGATCTGGGGGAAGCCACGGCGGCGTGGGCAATGAAGGCAATGAAGGCAATGAAATTCCACTGTATTCCTTTTCGGAGGAAGCCACGGCAGTGGGGGCGATGAAGGCACCAAAGGCAATGAAATTCCACTACATTCCTTTTCTACCTACAAGGGGTGCTTTAACGGAGACATTTCTAGACTAGGGAAGGCCGCCCGCACGCGTAGGTAAAAAAAGAAATGTAGTGGGATTTCACTGCCTTCGTTGCTTTCAGTGCCCAAAACCCCCAATAGGGCTCCTCTTGGAATTGGGCAGACCCGGGCACAAGGCTCAAATTGGATGGAGTTTAGGCCGGTTTAGGCCACCCCCACCCGCCATATCCTTTTAGTAGGTGGAGACCCGCGAAGAAACGGCCAGAACTGGCCCCAAATGGGCGTTCTCCGGTCGCGATTCGGCCCACTCTTCTCGTGCGAGATCGTGGCCTTCTCCCCGATCCTATCACCTGTGACTGAGCACAACCCGCGAACAAGGGCCATCCTTCGCGCCCTGACCACTGGTGGTTGGAGTCACAGAGAACGATTTTTGTGAGAGTTCGCCGCAGCGCGCGGCCGTGAATTTTGATCACGGCGGAAAATTTGCCCCCCCCCACCTCAAGAAACCGTAATGCTGCAACGGCTTATGCCCCACTGGTGGTGCTCTCACCCGTGACCACTCGTGTTAAGTTGAGTTCCGACAGACCTCGCGCTTTCAGGGTAGAAGACGTTTTTCTTCGCCTATATTGTACTGTCAATGCCAAGCGCGTTCCTGCTTTTATGTCTGTAGCTACAACAGATGCAGCTTGACAATCAAAAGGAAGTACACAATATGTGCCTAACGCTACAAAACGTATACAAAGTCGATGCAAGGAAGGGCCATGAAGATCACCCGAACCGAAACCCGAACCGAAATTGAACTAACGCCGGAAGAAGCCGAACAATCGCAACTGGTAAAGCAATGGCTCAAGCCGCAAAGCACCTCCCTCGGCTCCAATGGAGCCCCGTCGCCCGAGCCAGCACAGGGATCGGTGACGGCCGAAATGGTCAAGCGCGCCTTCATCGGCACGCCGCCGAGCCGCGACCAAGGACTGATTATCGAGACCGTGGTTACGGCCTATCCCAACAAGGTTGCCGTCGAAAAAATTCCGGTCGTCAATGTCGGCACCCACCTCGGCGGCATTGGTCGTGCGCTGAACAAGCTTCCCGAGTACCCAAAACGGAATGACACCGGCCTGCGGCCGAGCCGTCATGTCATCATTCGCGAAAAGGACCCGGACACGGGCGCGGTTACTTACCGGGCGAGCCGCGAGCTCGTCGATGGGTGGAAGGAATACAACGCCAACCACTGATGGCTGGTCTCTCTCGTTCGGTTTCTCCGACCCCAGCCTAAGGCGCCCCCGGCTCTCTCTCCCCGGGGCGCTTTGTCAGGAAGCTACTTGCGAACCCCACGGCCACGGCGTTGCGGCCGTAGGCGGAGGGGGGGTGAGACCATGGGGGGTGGCGCAGCAGCGCGACGTGGCACCAGTGCAGGCTCACCACGGCTGCCTCCTATCGCATGTCCGTGCATCCTCCGCGATGATGCATCCATGCTTGCTTTCACCGACGACGCGGCCCTTGCCCGGCTGATGATCGCCGCCACCCGTGTCCCATACAACCGCCGGCGGGCATGGCTAAAGCGGGTCGCGCGCTGTGCTGACGGCAGCCGGCAAGCGAAGTACCGCCAGCGCCAAGAAGAAGGGCTGGTCGTTGTGCCGGTGCGGATGGACCCACAGGAGGTGGAAATGCTGCTCCGGGACATCGGCATCTACGTCACCGACACCGACCGAGCGACCTTGGGCAAGGCCTTCAAGGCCATGCTGTCCCTGTGGCTAGAGGGTTCGCTACGGGTAGCCAGAACCGGCGAACCGCTGCGGTAGGATCTTCCGCGCTTCCGGTAGAAAAGCCCGGGCGGTCTTCGATCCTCTTCCGCCCGGGCGCCTTCCGCAGGCGCGCGCCATGACCGAAAACGTCAAAGTCATCCGCAACCGCCCTGCCGTGTACTTGTACCGCGCTGCCGCCGCGCACGTCCGCGCTCACGTCAACCCACGAGGCACCCGCG
>Ga0126379_10002970_pt1 | contig 10894 bp, 18 predicted proteins | sample PanSoiMetPlot_24_FD_92640 | JGI IMG/M metagenome (GOLD analysis project Ga0126379, IMG submission 92640) | Tropical forest soil microbial communities from Panama - MetaG Plot_24 | ecosystem: Environmental > Terrestrial > Soil > Tropical forest > Bulk soil | place: Panama | collected 2016-02-17
CTCCGAGGCGGGAGGCTCGCTACCAGGGCCTCCAGCTCTGGGCGGAGCGGGCGCAGCGGGATGATCGTTGCCGTCACTGGAGCACCCTCGGCAGCAGATCACCGAGCCTGGTGATTACCTGGGATGACACCCCGGCCATTCGCGGCCTCACGCCTCGGTCGGATGCTGCTGCCTGGAGGTCGCCCAGCCTCCCGGCCAGGTACTTCGCCTTTGGCATCGGCTTGCCCTGTGCCAGGAACTTGGCGGCGACGTCGTCGATCGCGGACAACACCACGTCGACGCTCAGCCGATCGTACAGAAACGGCAGCGAGCGGAGGTATTCCAGGTTCTCGGCGGACGGGGCCCGGCCGTGGTGGATGAAGCGCTCGCCGTAGGCCTGGACGTCCGGAAGTTCGGTCGATAGACCGTTTGTGACGTCCGGGTTGTGACGCGTCACAACCGCTACTGCTACTGCTACTGCTTTCTGCTCCTGCTTATGCTTCGCGCGAGGAACAGGTGACGCATCACTATCCGATGCCATGTCCGCGTCACATAGGGCGACACCTTGTGACGCGTCACTAATCGGATTTGTTACGGTATTTGTGACGCTCTCGCCGTCCGGCTGGGCGACACCATTGCCGGACGACTGGCGGGCTCGGTATTCGCGCTGTCGGCGAGCGCCGGGGGAGCCGGGGTTGCCGGGGCGCCCCTTCCGGCCGCGGACGAGCTCCATGCGCGCCTGGGGCGAATGGTCTCCCTCCTGGAGCTCGTCCCAGCCGTCGATGTAGTAGCCGCCGCCCTCCAACTTGACGATGTCGCCGCGCTCCATCAGGAACGGGATGTGCTGCGACGTCCGCGTCTTGGGCCCGTGTTCCTCAACCATGCAGTCCATCGACGCCACGAGCAGGGCCATCGACTTGAACCGGCCCCGCTCCGGCTGCTGCTCGCCTTGCCCGTGGAGCATGGCGAGCGCGCCAACCTGCGCCAGCGTGTAGCCGGCGGCCAGCTTCTCCTCGGCCATCTTGGGGTCGAAGCGGATGTACAGCCTCACCCGACCTCCTTCCTCCGCTGGAACCTCACGAAGAGGCGGTCCATGGTGGAGAAATTGCGGACCTCGGCCTCCGTGAGCGGCGCCATTGGCTCGGGAACCTCTGCGAGATACTCAGCGGCCAGGATCGCCGCCACGGTGAGGGGAAGTACTGTTTGGGCGGCTCGTTTGCGGGCGATGCGGTAGAGAACGACGCGGGCCGTGTACGCAACAGATTCCACATCGCATCGAGCGAGGTACCAATAGCTGGTGTCCGTCGCCCAGTTCGTCGCGGCCGCGCGAATCCCGTCGCCCATCTCCGCGAGGGATTCAACGACGAGAGCGCCGAGGGGATCGTCGCTCGACTTGCCGCTCAGGAACTTGTGGCACGGGCGGCAGACGCCCAGCAGATCCTCCAACTCCTCGTGGCCGATGCGCTCGTAGGTCAGATGGTGGGTGGCTTGGACGGGCGCGCTCTCGCACCGTTCACAGACGGCGCGCTCAGACTCTCCCGTGATTGAGGCCCGCCGCTTCACGGCCTCCTTCAGGAGCGCCCACTCCCTTGACGCCAGGTACCTCTGGTAGTCGAACTCGCGCCCTGCTGAATCGTTGGCTGAGACCCTCCTCCTCACGCGCTATCCCCCGACCTGCACCACGACCAGGCGCAGGCCGGTGACCTCTTGCCCGGTCGCCTCGACCGCGACACTGATGAACGTCGGGAGCACCGCGACGTCGATTCCGACGGGGGCGAGGTAGCCGCGCGAGATCGCGACCGCCTTGACAGCCTGGTTCACGGCCGCGGCGCCGATGGCCTGCATCTCGGCCTCGCCGCTCTGGCGCACGCAGGCAGCGATGGCACCCGCGAGCCGGACCGGCTCGGAGGTCGCCGACACCTTCAGGATGGTGTTGGCGGGGCTGGTGGGGCTGGTACTCATCGTCCTTTGGGGTTGTGGTGTAGATGCGCCGGCGCCCGGACGCCGGCCGACTCGCCGCCTCAGCGGCCCGGGGATCAGGCAGGTAAGCGCCCTGTCACGGCAGCCCCTCGAACCCGGCCGGCGGGCTCCATCCACGCGCCGGCGCGTAGCCCCGAGGCCGGTCCGGGTCGTCACCGTAGACCGCGTAGGAGTCCACGACCGCTGGCATCCCGTCCTGGATCTGAAGGACGTTGGCGACGACCAGCACGCCATGGAGGCCGTCAGCGACCATCGCCGCCACGTGTGCCCGCGCGTCGTCCTCGGCCATCCGGGCGGATAGGGCCTCGAACCACTCGCACCAGCGCAGCGGCCCGTTGGGGTCGTTCACGATCACCCCGCTCACGAGCCACAGGTCGGCTGCGGTGCCAGCCTGGAACCTGCGGCGGACCTCCTCCCTGTCTACCTGCATCAGCGCCTCCCCGAGCCGCTGGCGAAGCCGGACGAGCCCGCTCGCGAGGCGCTGCCGAAGCTGCTGCTGGAACTCCGCGTGTAGCCGGTCGACGACGGCGTCCTGGTCGTGCTGGACGACCGCGCGCTACCCGACGCGAAGCTGGACGACCGCGCCGACCCCGAGCTGAACGACGCCTTGCCGCTCTTGATGCTCTGGCCGACCGTCGTCCCGCTGTATGTCTTGCCGTCGCTGCCCTTCCACCGCGCCGAGCTCGACGACTCCGCCGCCGTGATCTGCGTGTGGTAGTGGGTCTCGAACACGGTCACGTTGCTGACGTAGGTCGACCGGTACGCCAACGGCACATAGCGGCCGTAGTAGCCGGCGCCGTCGTAGTAGGGCGCGTACATCTCGTGCCAGAGCAGGCCCTGGTTGAGGCTCGCCATCAGGATCGGGACCCAGGAGTTCGGGCAGGCGCCGGACGCGGCCAGCAGGGCCGCCTCGTGGTAGTCGCTGGCGATCCAGCAGATCCAGGAGTCCTGCGGCTGCTGGACGGTCACGGTTTGGAAGCCCCCAGCGGTGGCGGCCTGGTAGGTCTGTCCGGGCTGGAACTGCACCTGCTGGCCGTAGGCGGCTGGCTGGTAGGCGAGCGAGTCGTCTCCGCACGCGACGGCGAAGAGCAGGGCGGCGATGAATCCGATCAGCAGGAAGCGGGTTCTCATCGAGTCTCCTCTGTGATTGGGGTTGGTCATGTACTGGCCTCCAGGGCCTCGAGCAGCGGCAGCGCCGCGGCGGACACGCGGCGCTGGATCAGCGGGAGGACGTCCGGGTCCTGGTCGACCCCGATGGCCGAGAGGCCCAGCCGGCGGGCGGCGGCGAGCGTGGCGCCCGTGCCGCAGTACGGATCGAGGACTACCCCCCCCGGTCCGCAGGCCAGGGCCACGAAGTACGTCATGACGCCCAGCGGCTTCTGCGCGGTCCGGACGGCCGACCCGGCGGCCTTCTCGCTGACATCGTTCCGAGCGGCCTCGAACACAGTCCCGCCGAGCGGGCCGGCTTGATGCGGCCGGTACACCCACTCCCTGAATCCGCGCGTGGACGAGTTCCGGCGGACGATCGGGTGCGGCGTCCAGTACGACCGCTGCCGGCGGACCTCCTCGGCCCCCGGGCGCAGGTCGCCGCCGAGCCAGACGACCGGCTCGTGCTCGATGCGCGGATGGCCGGGGTTCGGCGAGAAGCCCTGCCGGTGCACCCAGACGAGCTGGCCGCGGGTGGCCACCCCGAGCCGGTCGGCCGCCGCGTAGAGCTGCCAGCCGTGGCGCCGGCTGACGAACGCCAGGATCGGCGCGCCGGGCTTCAGCAGGGGCAGCACGGCGGCCAACCACGCCTCGTGGAACTCGACCGACGTCCGGTCCCACGCCGCCTCGCCATCGCCGTAGGGCGGATCGGTCACGACCGCGTCGATCGACGCCGGCCCCAGCTCCTGCAGGCGGTCCTCGAGCCGGCCGACCAGGACCCGCACGGGCCCGTCGCTCCACTCCCTCACGCCCCCACCTCGTGCAGCGCCAGGCCGCGCTCCATGCGCACCTCGGTCAGACAGGTGATGATCTCGGCGGCGGTCATCAGTGGGCTTCCAGGCCGTGGAGACGGTCGGCGAAGTGCCTGTACCGCTCAACCAGCGCTTCGAGCTCGGCGACGCGTCGCCGGAGTCGGGCCACCTCGGCATCTCTCGCGGTGCCCGCGTCGACGTCCGGTAGCAGCACGCTGGCGTCAACCCCGAGGGTCTCCGCGATCGTGTACAGGCCGTCCAAGGTCATGTGCTGCCGGCCCGTCTCCAGGTTCGCGATGGAGGTCCGAGAGAACTCGGTCGCATCGGCCAGCTCCTGCTGAGACATGCCGCACTCGTGGCGCAGGCCCCGGACTCGCTCTCCGATCACCGGCCAGATGTCCCTCACCGGCCCCTCCTCCCTGCCGGGCGGCCGATGGTCACGCGGTGGTCACTGTTGCCAGCGGCGCTTCCCGCGAAAGGCTGCGCTAGTCGCTCTGTACGCTCTTGAGGTCCGTTGTAATCGCGCTCAACCGTCCTCTCCGCTCCACGCATGACGGCGTACATGTGGCTGGGGGCCAGGGGGTCGCGGGTTCGAATCCCGCCTCCCCGACCACCGGTCCGAATACGAATCAGGGTGACAGGGAGGGTCATCGGAGCCCCTCCCGGGCCGCGATGGTCACGGGATGGTCACGGTTGCCCTCCAGACGGCTCCGGAGGAGCTGGTCCCAGGCCGCCGCGACGGCGGCGCCGCGGGCCGGGAGGAGGTGCCCGTAGGTGTCCAGCGTGAAGGCCACGGACGTGTGGCCGAGCCGCTTGGAGACCTCGTCGGGCCACTCGCCGAGCTCACGCAGGCCGATCACCGCCGAGGTGTGTCGCATGTCGTGGAACCGGATGCGCTTCGCGCCGGCGGTGGTCTCGAGATCGACGAACCGGTGGCTGACGACGCGCGGGTCGTGCGCGGTCCCGTTCTCGCGCGTGAACACCAGGCCGAGGTCTTCGTAGGCGTCCGCCCATGCCCGGCGCTGGAACGCCTGCGCGTCCCTCCACTCGGTCAGGTACGTGACAACATCAGGGCTGAGCCTGATGGCGCGCCGGCCGGCGCGCGTCTTGGGTGTCGAGAAGGTGCGGTGTCGGGCCAACTGCTGGATGACGGTCGCCTGGCCGATGGCGAGGTCCACGTCGATCCATCGCAGGCCGAGGAGTTCGCCGCGGCGCATGCCCGTCTGGGTGGCCAGCCGGTAGAACGCCTGGTCCTGCTGGTCGCGGTTGGCGTCCACCCAGGCCAGGAACGCGCCCAACTGCTCCGACGTCCAGAAGTCGACGTCTTTCTCTGGGTCGGGCCTTCGCATGAGCCCGGTGGCCGGGTTGGTCGCGATCAGCTTGGCTGGCGAGACCGCGTCGGCCAGCGCGCGCCGCAGGCACACGTGGATGTTCCAGACGCTCTTGGCCGACAGGGCACCGCCGGTGCGCTGGTGGCCGTCCTGGCGCAGTTGGGCGTACATGGCCTTGATCTGTTGGCCGCCGAGAGCTTGGAGGCGGACCTTCCCCAGGTGCGGGATGAGGTGGTTGCGGATGTGCCCGTCCCACTCGTCGCGCGTGTTGGCGCGGATGGTGGTCGTCAGCGGAAGGTCGCGGATCCAGTCGGTCAGGTAGGTCTCGACCAGCATCCTGGACGGATCGACGTACGTCCCTTCCTGCGCCTTCTGTTGCAGCTCGTGGCGGGCGTCGATCGCCTCCTGCTTGGTCTTGAAGCCGCCCTTGCGGACCTGCTTGCGCGGCGCTCCAGCGGGCTCCAGATCCACAACGAAGGCCCAGGAGAACCGAACTCCCCCGCACTTCGGACACACCTTGCTCCGCGGCTCCCAGCGCGCTCCGCAGGTACGGCCGGTGCAGCGGCGGAAGATGGGCGCCTCCCGCGTCATGAAGCTGCCGCCTTCGGCTTCCAGTCGCCGCTGAGGTATTCCTCGAGCCAGGTCGCGAAGGCGCCCTTGGGGATGAGGATGCGGCGGCCCAGCCGGCGACCGGGCATCAGGCCCTGATCGATGTACTCGCGGATGGTGCTCGGCGCCAACCCGCAGATGGCCGACGCCTGCTTCACGTCCCACGTCTTGCGCTCGAGCCCCACATCGCTCAGGGCCATCTACCCCACCTCCTCTCTCAACTCCAGCCTCCTCCGCCGGCAGGCCGAGCAGACGGGCCCGACCTCGTACGGGAGCTGACCCGGCGACACGCTCTCCGGGCGGCCGCACTTCACGCAGACCGGCCCGGCGGCCGGGGCCACCGCCGCGGACGCCCCTGCGGTCGACTGGTCGTCGGGAGCGCTCGTCAGCGGTAGCTCCAGCATCGCGACTGTGGCCCGGCCGCCAGCGACCAGGATGGGCGCGATCTCGGCGGCCCGGGCCCGGCCGACGCCGTGCAGCACGCCACCGCAGATGCACCTGCAGGTCGCGCCAGTGGCGTCGTAGCACGCCGCGTTGCACGTCTCCCCGCGGGCCACGAGGATCGTGGTCATCGCAGGCTCTCCATAACCCGCGTCCAGATCCAGGTGGCCACTGGCGGGGTGACCGCCTGCCCGTACTGCCGGACCTGCTCGCGCTGTGTGCCCAGTACCACGTACTCGTCGAGGAACGCCATGCCCCGGCCGATCTCGGCGGGCATGAGCATGCGGAACGAGCAGTCCTCGATCCGGACGTCGTCACTGCCCGCGACCAGCCCGTGGCTATCGACTCCCCGGAAGGTCGGCATGGGCTCGCCAGCGCGCCGGTAGACCGCGTTGCCGTTGTACGTGGAGACGAAGGCGTCGGTCTCCGTGCTGGTGCGGGTCGGTAGCGGCTCGTCTGTGCATGTCGCGCCGCGTCGCCAGGTCCCGCCGGCGGGCACGACCAGGCCCGTGGTGGTCCCGGTCGTCACCGTGGGGAGCGGCTCGCCCTCGGCCGTTCGCGCTCGGTTGCTGTGCTGGTTGGTCATCACGAGCGCGGTCTGCGAGGTCCCCGGCTGCGTCCAGAGCGGCGCCTGATCGGCTGGCCGGATGCGGCAGCTCCCCGGGGTGCGCTCGAAGGTGTTCCCGGCCGCCTGGACCATCAGGGGCGGGTTGAGCAGCGAGTGGTGGTCCACGGCCGTGATCGAGCCCAGTGGCTCCTCGACGGGCTTGCTCATCTCGGAGCCACCGCTGTAGTTCCGGACGATCAGACCGTGGTGGTTGCCCTCCGCGCTGATCGTCCGCATCGGGTCGGTCGCGAGCCGGGCGCTGGCGGCCAGGTGGCTGGCCTGCGTCCCCCGCAGGTGCGCGACGAGCGGGATGTAGAGCGCCTGACTCTGGCGACCGGTCTGCGTCGGCAGCGGCGCCGCCGCTGCGTCCCGGTGCTTGGGGTCCCGCATCGTGTCGAGCACGACGGGCCGGTTCCAGTACCGGTCGATGCCGGCCTGGATGCGTGCCATGGTGGCTGGCGCGAGCGGGTCCTTGCGGTCCCCGATCCGCTCGCCGAGGACGCTCCAGTCGATCGCTGTCAGCGCTGGCGTGACGTACGGCAGGGCGATGCCGGTGCACCGCGGGCAAACGTAGACGTACTGCTGGCGCGGCCCGTACCGCCGCGTCGGAGCGCAGCGGGGCTTGCAGGACTGCGCGCCCTCGACGTTCGCCTCGCACGCAGGGCACCAGCTCGGCGGCCGGAAGTCAAGGTCGGGCGTCCGGTTGCCGCGCTTCCAGAAGACGAAGTAGACGCGGTCGCGCGACTGCGGCACTCCGAAGAACATCGAGTTCAGGAAGAGCGTGCGGTGCGCGTACCCGAGGTCTTCCATCATCCGGAACCAGGCTGGAAGCAGGCCCCACAGGCACTCTTCCACGACGTTCTCGACGACGATCGCCTCGTACCCGTGGTGCTCGGCGAAGCGGACGACGTCGAGCGGGTGGACCCGGCTCTTCTCCTCGGCCTCGCTCGGCAGCGGCTCGAACTCAGCGTTCAGCGGGAGCTGGCCGGTGTAGTTGCGCTTCTTGCCGCGCGCCTGCGACAGCGTCGTGCATTCGGGTGACGCCCACAGCAGGTGCGTCGAGCCGTATCGGCTCGGGTGGGTGTCGCTGATGTTCCGGCAGTCGTGGGCCGCGTGCGGGAAGTTCTGGCTGTGGGTCGCGACGGCTCGGTCCCAGTGGTTGACGCCGAGCACGAGTTTCACGCCGGCCAGCTCGGCGCCGATGCTGGCGCCGCCGGCTCCGCAGAAGAGGTCCGTGAGGGACAGGTACGACGGCTTCCTACTCGCCACGCTCCCCCTCCCCCACCCAGAAGTACCGCCGCCCATCACTCGAGGTCGACGCGCAGCCCACCAGCCCCTCGCCCTCCATGTCCTCGAGGACGCCCTGCCGGGCCGCGCGCTCCTCTGTCGGCAGGCCGGTCGGCGCGAGGTCGGCCCACCGAAGCCCGTCAGGAGCGTCGCGGAGCTGCGTCGTGACGCTCAGCCGGTAGGCGCGCTGCCACGCCGTCAGGGCCACGGACTCGTCGTCCGCGGTCAGCACCAGACCGCGGTCCGCTCGCCGCCGCGCCAGGATCTTCTCCTGGACGTCGTACATGTGCTCCTGCGCTGCCTGCGTGCGCGACACGGCGTGGTGCTGATCGCTCAGGGTCTCGCCGAGGACCTTCGCGTAGAAGGCCAACAGGCGCGGTCTGAGCTCGCGAGGCGTCCGCGTCCGCTCGGCGAGGTTCAGCCGCTCCAGCGCGTCGTGCAGCCGGTCGGACTCAGCCAGCAGGCGCTCGGTCGCGTACCGGCGGTCGTTCGACCGCCGAGTCTCCTCCGTGAGCTGTTCGATCGCGACCGAGGCCATCTCGATCACGACGCCACCTCGCTGGAGCCGCCCACCAGCTCCAGCAGGAACTGGAGGTCAGCCGGCGCGTGGCCCAGCAGCCGCATGTAGGCCGCCGACCCCAGCGCCGAGATGACCTCTCCTCCGGGTTCGCAGCGGAGCTCCATCTCGGCGTCCCAGCCCGACTCGTGAGCCGGCCGGATCTCCTGTGTCCAGGGTCCGGGGGCATCCGCCTCGGCCGCTGCCAGGCGCTCGGCGATCTCCGCGATCCGGTCAGCCACGGTCGGCCTCCTCGACCGTGGCCACCTCGTAGGCGCGCAGGACGAGACCGCGAGGCAGCTCTGGACGGTCGAAGTCGACGACGACCGCGATGCCCTTGCGCTCCCGGACTGTGCCCAGGTCGCCACGCTCGATCGGGACCGTCCGCGTAAGGGCGCGCTCCAAGAGGAATCTGACACGCTCAGCCACGTCCGCCCTCCCTTGCCACAGCCTCGATCCGCGCCCGTGCGCAGGCGATCGCCTCCTTCCGCGTCTCGTGGCCCTGGCGGCAGTCCTCCGGCACCGGGCGGTTCGTGGCGCAGAGCCACAGCCAGGCGTCCGTCCCGACCTCCTTCACCACGCCAGCGAACCGACCTGGCCAGCGGGGATTGGTCGTCCAGCTCGCGCGCGTCTCGGTCATGGCGATGCGGTCCAGGCTCACCGTCCGCCCTCCTCGGCCGGTGCGTACCGCTGGAGGGCCCAGCGTCGGGCGCCCTCCAGCTCGTCGCCGGTCAGCTCGCGGAAGCGCCGCGGCCGGTCGCCTCCGCGTCGCCGCGCGTGCAGCCGTTCCGTCTCCAGCGCAGCCCACTTGATGTCTCGCTCGCGACTGGAGCCCAATGGCCGGCCATGCCGCCAGTGCACCGAGCACATGGCGATCATCTGGCCCCCTCTCTCGTAGGTGCGATACACCTCCAGGAGGCGCCCCGGCACGTAGTGGCCGAGATCCTCGAACCAGCGGCGCTCGTCAGGCGAGATCAGCTCAGCCACGTCCGCTCTCCCCGGCCAGCACGGCGGCCCCGAGCGGCATGGCGATAACCGTGCCCAGCTCAGGCAACTCGCCGGCGTACTGGTTCACCCAGATCGCGATGTCGATGATGTGGGCGCTGCACAGGTCGCCGACCTCGTCCGGGCCGGTTAGCACGCAGCGGTAGGACGGTGTCTGACCGCAGGCGCCCAACACGTCGGCGAGGGCATGCCATTCGCAGAGTTTCTGCGGCTGCCGCATCGCCAGCAGCTCGTCCAGCGGGTAAACCTGCTCAGCCATCGGTCCGCCCCTCCTCTCCCTCGGGCGGCACGTCCCGACCTCGACAGGTCACGAGCCGCCGATCGTTCATCATTCGGTCGGTGCGCGGCAGTTCGAACGCCGTCAGGCCGCAGCAGGGCGTCACGGTGAGGATGGGCGCCGCGTGGACGACCTCCTCGCGCCGACAGGCCCCGCAGCCTCGGCGACAGCACTGATGGCCCTCGGAGGGGCGCCCCCAGTCGTGGTCGATCATCCGGCAGTAGGCCAGCGCGGCGAGCTGTCGTAGCCGGCCGCGGCCCCAGCGCTTACGTGCGTAGAACATCACGGATCTTTCCCGGGCCGGGTCCGGCCACTGGTTCAGGGTCCCCATGGCGGTCAGCGGGTTCGAGGTGCCGTCGGGTCCGTACGTCTCCGGTCCGGCGGTCGGGGTCTTCGCATCGCTCGGCGCTCCGTCCAGCGACGCACAGCTCGCAGTCCGGGTTGTGCTCGCCGCTCCGCGCGTGACGGAGGTGAATCAGCGAGATCGGCCGGTCCTCGGGGAACCAGACCTCCCGCCGGTCCTGGTCGAGCAGGGCGTCCACGGCGGCCTCCAGGCGAGTCGGACCCGGGGCTGGCACGGCGGCCAGGGCGGCGCGGAGGGCACCCCGGTCCACCGCCTGCCGGCGGATCAGGTCCTCCAGCTCGGGGATGCGCTCCAGGGCGGCGCAGACCGGGCAGGACGCCTCGTACGGTGGCGTGCCGAGCTCCAGCTCGACGATGTGGCCGCGCCCGCACGTCCAGAGACGCCCGGCGCGCTCCAGTAGTTCGCTGAGGTGGCCGATGGCCGCACTCGTCTCGCCGGCGCCCGTGTTCCAGCAGCGACCGCAGGCCCACCAGTTGGCATGCGGCTCGCGCCCGCCGTCC
>Ga0126379_10002971_pt1 | contig 10893 bp, 8 predicted proteins | sample PanSoiMetPlot_24_FD_92640 | JGI IMG/M metagenome (GOLD analysis project Ga0126379, IMG submission 92640) | Tropical forest soil microbial communities from Panama - MetaG Plot_24 | ecosystem: Environmental > Terrestrial > Soil > Tropical forest > Bulk soil | place: Panama | collected 2016-02-17
AACCGCATCTCGCCGATCGCATGGTCGACCGACTGCAGCGGCAGCATCGCTATGCCGAAGAGGCGGTCGGGATAGGGTTTGCAATAATCGGCGAGCCAGCGGTTGTAGGCGCGGCACATCGCGGCGGCGAGCGCCGGATCGTGCACCGCCCCGGCGAACAGACCCATGCTCGGATAGAGAAACGCGGCGTCGATGCCGTCCAGGTCCATGTCCGGGATGCGCATATGCGGGTCGAAGCCGCCGGGGCGGCCTTCCTCATAGCTCATCGTCTCGGCCGAAATGACGCCCTGCCGCGCGCCGACCCCGCCGATCCCACCCATACCTTGCCGGCTACCGAGGATCTGCTCCTCGACCAGCAGGCGCTCCTTGCCGTCTTTGTCGATGACGAGCTTCGGAGCCCGGTCGCGAAAGGCCGGGTCCATGTAGTCGTTCCACAAGGTGAGCGGCTCCAGTATGTGGCCGTCGGAGTCGATGACGTTATAAGTGCGGCTCACGATCTCTCTCCTCGGTCAGCTTTATATCGCGTCCCTCGTGAAGTATCGCCCAATGGGCCGTTGCCGCGGCTTGCTGATAAAGCAGCCCCGGGACCACAAACTCGCAGAGGTTCAAGAGGTCTCGAAACCGGGCTCGAGGGTGAAGAGCTCCTGGGGTTGCGCGACCCCGCGTAATGCATAACGGCCTACTGAAACGAGCCGGCGGCGCATGTTGGGGTCGAGCGCGGCAGCGAAGCTCGGCGATAGCAAGACATCCTGTTCCACCGATCGGCTCATCGTCAGGATGCGGCTGACCTCATTCACCGCCGGGCCGATGACCGTGAAATCGAGGCGCTCCTTGCTGCCGACATTGCCATAGAAGACATCGCCAACGTGCAAGGCGAGATACACTTGAGTGGTTGCCAAGCCCGCTTCCGCACGGCTTCTGTTGAGCTTGTCTACGGCCTTGCGTACCCGGGCCGCAGCTGCGAGCGCCGCGACGCAGGCTTGCTCACGGGGCTCGCTCGTAAAGATGGCGAGCGTCCCATCTCCGATCAGCTTCAAGACGTCGCCACCATGCCCGTGCACGGCGGAAACGACGATCTCGGCATAGTCGTTGAGGAGCGGGATGATCTGCTCGGGCGGTGCGCTGTCGGAAATATGCGTGTAACCGTGCAGATCGCTGTACCACAGGACCGCGCCGATCTTCTCGGCGACGCCGCGCATGATCCGGCCGCTCATCACCCGCCGCCCGGCGTCGCGGCCGAGATAGGTCTCGACGAGCGTCCCGGCCATGCGCGCCAGCGCGGCCGATTTCAGGGCCAGGTTCAAGAAAGGCGCGAGCCGCTTGAGCGCGATGACCGCGCGCTCGTCAAAGCCGTCCGGCGCGTCGGTCGCCCAAAAGGAATAGACACAATCCATCTCGCCGATGACGCCCTCGGCGGCGAAGCGGTGAATGAGCGCCAGGCAATCCGTCATCCCCTCGTCGCGCGCCTGCGCGATCGTCGGAAAATCGGCCGGGTCGCCGGCTGCCAGACGCCGACGCATCGACTTCTCGCCCGATTGCAGCAGATAGTAAAACGCGCTTCGCCGCCAGTTTTCCGCCGCTTCGCCCTCGTTGGTGCGGCCATACTCCACCACTTCGACGACCTCGGGCAGATCGGCGCGCCAGCGAAAAGCACGACCTTCGTAGATCGGGTGAAGCGTATCGAGGATGACAATAGCACGCGCCAACGGAACGCCGGCCTCAACAAGCCGTCGGCAGAACCCGGCCATCAGCTCGTTTTCGGTTCGGCCGATGAGCCCGGCTTCCGTAACCCAGCCGGCAAGCTCGCTGAAAATCGTTTCGTCCATATCAGAGCGATCGCGATACTATATTTTCTCGAACACCGCGCAGGTGATCCGGTACTCTGCTACGAGCCAGTAGAGCCGCGCCATCGAACGCTTCCATCTTTCAAAGGACAGAAAGGGCACCGGGAACCGCCAGACATGCCGCAGCAGTATCCACGGCCGTTCTCGCACCGCGTCACGATACGATACTCCGGCCCCGAGGAGCGTGCCGTCGAGTAGGCGCGCTCCTTCGAAGAGCTCGGTGAGTTGCGCTAGGCCGGGCCTAAACATCGTATCTATCGGATCCCGATGATAGGGATAGCTGAACGGCACCGTGACAAAGACGAGCCCGCCCGGCGGCAAAAGGTCGAGACAGTGGCGAGCGAGTGCCACGGGATCGGGGACGTGCTCCAGCAGGTTGCAGCACAGGAGCGCGTTCGGTTTGAGCGAACGCAGCCGGCATACCTCAGCAGCATTGGTCAGATCGGCCCGTACGTCGACACCCGGCAACTCACGCATATCGATGTGAACGACTTCAACCCCACGGGCTCGCAACGGGCAAAATACCTGGGCATTGATCCAAGGCTGCACGGTTTCTCGCACCGCGGCGGAACTGCTGCCGAGGTTGAGTGCCGGCGACAACCGCTCAGGCGGAAACACGTCGAGCGCGCGGCGGAGCCAACAGGCCTCGGCTTCGAACATTGCGGTCTCGATCGTCCCCCCGGAAAGCGCCACGATGCCCCATCCGGCATCGCCTCGGAAGAGCGATCTGTGTCGCCCGCAACGGGAGCCATCCTTATACAGAGATCGCAATCGGGTCGCAGCTCACCGGCTGCGGCAATACGGAACCCGAACCACCTCCTAACTTGGTCTATGAGGTGGCGGTGTGTAGATCAAAGCCGTTTGCTGACGGCTGATGCCACGACCGTGTAATGATGATCCGGTGCTCCTCCGCTGCCGCTCCCGCCGCTCTCACCGCTGGCACAGATGAGCTGTGCGTTGTGTCGGCCAACTTACTACCGCCTCGTTTGGACGCCAGCGCTTTTCCCGTTGGGACCCCGCTAAACGCGTTCTTTGCCTGGAACGAGGCTCGCTTCATTCGGGATCGCCGATATATTGTCGCCCGCGACATTCACCGCCTCCTGCGAAAGTTCGACGGCGACGTCGATCTCTGCCTCTCCCATTTGGTCAATCGGCCAATTATTTCGTGGCGCTGGGGTCGGCGCTCGATTGTTCCGGCCTGCCGTCTTCGGGACGCCAGGAATTTTACCAAAAAACCTCGCGGCTCCGCGGCTGTCGCCGTCGCGAAGAGGCTTGTCGATTCGCTGCTGGCGAGCATCGGTGCTGCCGATATTGCTGCTCACGCCGCAGTTTTCCGCGCCTTCGACGATTTGGCGAAGCACATTGATCTCGACGCGCTCGCCCGCTTACTCCCGTGCCGGAAGATCGTCTCGCCAGCACCGCGGGAAATTCTCGTTATCAAGCTCGGCGCCCTCGGCGATTTCATCCAAGCTCTCGGCCCCATGCCCGAAATCCGTCGCCGGCACGCCTATGATCACATCACTCTGCTGACGACGCACCGCTACGCTGAGCTCGCATCGGAAACGAAGCTATTCGACGATATCTTGATCGATCGGCGCCCCAAAGCGCTCGATCTCAAAGGTTGGCTCGCCCTTCGCCGCACACTGGAGCGCCGCCGCTTCGATCGCGTTTACGATCTGCAAACCTCTGACCGCTCCGGGATATATGCTTGGCTGTTCCGTCCGGGGCGAATGCCGGAATGGTCCGGCATCGTATGGCGCTGCTCTCACCCGCACGCCAATTGCGAGCGAGACCGCCAGCACACGATGGAAAGACAGGCGGAACAACTGCTGATGGCCGGCATTTATCCTGTCTCGGTCGTGCCCTTGCTGCCCCCCGCCGGATCTCTGCCGGCAGAGCTCGTGGGCAAGTCTTTTGCCATATTGATCCCGGGTTCTTCACCGCGCCATTTGGCGAAACGCTGGCCAGCGCGCCACTACGCTGCGCTGGCAGTGCGGCTGAAATGCGCGGGATATCTGCCTGTATTGGTGGGTGTGCACGGCGAAGCACCTCTGGGCCGCGCGATTTGCGAAGTCTGCCCAGAGGCACTTGATCTGATCGGCCGCACCGATGTCGTGGCGCTCGCCGCCTTGGCGCGGGTAGCGGCTCTGACGGTTGGGAATGACACTGGGGCGACGCATGTCGCGGCGGCAGGCGGCAAGCCGGTCGTGGTTTTGTTCTCGCGCGCTTCGGATCCGAACTTGTGCGCGCCGCGCGGCAAAATCGTGCAGGTATTAATCGAGCCGAATCTGGCCGATCTTTCTGTAGATGCGGTATTCGCGGCCGCAATGGCAGTCTCCAGGATCTCTGCGGAGTGATCCCGCCAACGGCATCGTGACCCTCTACCTCCCGCACTGGCCGGAAATTCTCGCCGTCCTCGTAACCTGGGCCGTCGGCACCGGGGTTTTTTTAGTGGGGGCCGGGTTGACCGGCAATCGGGTTGCGCCCGAGTTTCAATTCGGCGCAGGCTGGGGCGCGCTGTGTCTTTTGCTGACCGCTTGGGGCGTTTTTGTTCCTCTGAGTTTGCGTTGTCCCGCTATTGCGTTCGGTCTGCTCGGACTGGCGGTTCCACTCGTACCGCGAAGGCGGCCGCATGCCGGCGCATGGCGAGCGCTGGGTCGGATGCTCGTTATCTCACTGCCGCTGTGGGCGGTCATGGCGCCAATCCGCCCGTCGCAGCCCGACACCTTTCTCAACCTGCTGCCCAATGCGTTCTACTTGGTTGATTACGGCCGGTTGCCGGCCGTGTCTCTGCCGCCGAGCTTTTCTTATCTTCCCGGCGCCCCTTACAACACACAATTTTTGAGTTTTCTCGGCTCGCTTCTGCAGCCGGATTATCCATCGTCGGGCCTGTCGCTGGCCAATGTTTTTCTTCAGCTTGTGGCGGCGCTGGCAATAGCCCGGGCTCTCGCCGCTCGGCCCATGTCACCAGCTTCGCCGCCGTCCTGGGGATTGACCGCCCTCGGCCTCTTGTTGGCGACATTGCTCAATCCCGGGTTCGTACCTCGCATTCATTTTGCGGCCTATGGCGAGCCGGCGCTGGCGGCAATGACAGTCCTTGCCGCCTGGCTGTTCGTACTGGCGCAAGAAGAGCTGGCTGCCAGAAACCGCCCGACGCAGCTTCCCCCGCTCGCCCTCATACTGGCCGCAATGGTCAACATCAAACAGACGGGGATTGGGCTCGTCGCAGCTCTTGCCGGTGCGGCGCTGATCGGCGCCCGGATGGAGAGAGGCGCACGATACGCGGCGGCGATCAAGTTCACTGGACTGGCTGTGCTCCCTGCCGCCTTGCTATATGGAATTTGGCGATACCACATCATCTACGCGAGCGTCGAAGAACTGAAGCCGCTCCCAATTTCGCAGTGGAACTGGGCTCATCTATCCGCGACCGCAACAAGTGTTGCTGATGTCATATCAAGCAAACCCGTTTATTTCGGCTGTGTGGTCACCGCAGTGCTCATCTTTCCTGCGCTGTTGCGGCGGCAAGGCTGGACACCGACAACTCGGCTTTTGACGTACAACGCCGCGCTGTCGATACTCTACAATATTTTTATTTTCATCACCTATTTGGCCGTTTTCCCCGCCGAGATGAGCAGCGCGGCGCATTCGTATTTCCGCTACAATACCCACCTCTCGCTGGTGCTCGTGCTGTCACTGGCACTGGCGGTCCGCGACCTCGGCGCAGCGGCCTGGCTCAGGCGCAAGCGATTCCGCTTGGCCACTGCCGCCGTCCTGGTCGTTGCCGTACTGGCGCCGATCGCTTTCGTAAAGCGGCTGCGCTTCGATCTCGACATGCCGCAGCCCCTCGTTTGGGATCTCGCGAAACGCGTCTCCGACCATGTAAAGGACGGCGACCGCCTGGCGCTGTTGCTCCCCGGCGACAATGGCAGCGTGGCGACAATGCTGTCAGGTGTGCTCGCCAACACCGCGCCAAGGCGTCGAATGCTGAATCTGCTGCGCCGCAACACCGCCGATCCGGCCACCCTCGATGAAGCTGCCCGCTTGGGCTACCCCCTCGCGTTGATCTCTTGTACGCCCCGAGACTGGAAGGATCTTCCGCCTGGTGAGGCCGTTTTGCTTGGCCACGATGCCGGCAGATGGCAGGCGCTGGCAGAGTGGCCATATCCGGCGGAGGCAGCGAAGCAGCGGTGGCAGCATATCCTGTCCTGGGGCCCGCTCTGCCGACGATCGTAATCGGCTCATCCCTGCGCCTGCCTGCAGCCCGGCCTATGCACCACAGCAAAGATCTGAAACTTCGGCTGTAGGAAGACCGCCGCGAGGCAGGGGTGTGGCAATACGTGGACCAATCGGTTGTCAGTGAACGCGATGAAATCGTATTGCCAAAACGCCGTCGGCGAAGAATTGTCTCCGGCGAACGCGGACCAGAGCAGCTCGGGCTGCGCCGCCTCGGCGAGAGCGACATAAGGCGGCCGCAATATCACCGGCTGCTGCGTGGGCAGCGCAAAGAGGGTCGGCACAAAGGCTTCGCGCTGGGATACAGCCAACGCAGCAAAGTGTAATTCGGGGATCGGGACAAAATTGACGGCACTGGGTGGATAAGCCACTGCGAGTTTCGCGCGCGGCGGCAGCATATCGATACCGGAAAAATCGGCTGAATACACTCGACTGGCCTGCAGCCAGATGCGTTCGATTATTGCCAAGCGGCCGAGGAATACCGCGGCTGCGACGATGCCAATCGTGGCCGCGACGCGGCGGCTTGGAAATCGCGGTACACAGGAAGCTATCAGCAGCAAGAACAGTGCTGGCGGCAAGCGATGATCGGCCGCCGAGCCACCAAACATCTGGCTCGGCAGCAATAAATACACTGCGAAAACAATTCCTGCTGCCGAAGCCAGCCGCGGACTCACACCGAGTCGTCCGGTCACAGCCAGCCAGAGCATGAGTCCGATGAATAGAGCAAAGCAGGCTATATCAAAGGTGCGGTCATAATTGTCGAGCACGCTGAATAGGAGATCGGCTTTCCGGGAAAAGCTCGCATAGCTGATTGGCCCTTGAGCCGCTCCCTGTCCGGAGCTAATAAGGAGCAAGACCGGTATTAGGAATTGTGGCCCCGCTATTGCGATTCGCCGGCCAAGGGTGCACCAGTCGCGGCGTCGCATTTCGGCAGCGGCTGGCAAGCCCTCGATGCCCAAGATGACCAGCGCATAAAAACCCAATGCGGCGATGTGACTGAAATAGCAGGCTAGCGCTACGAGCAACGAAGCGAAGACACGAATACGCCAACCCTTCTTTTCGAGAGCCAGCCACAATGCGATCCCGCACAACGCCACGCCAATCCCGAACAAGTAATTGACGAAGCCCCAGAGAAAGCTGCGGTTATATAGCAGCAAAAATGTTAGCAGCGGCCACATGTGCCAGTCATTGCTCGCAATGCGGTTGAGCCAGATCGCGCCAGCCGCAATCACGCCGAAAAGCATGATCAGGAACAGTTTCGATGCTAGCTGGAGCGGCATCAGCCGAGCCAGCGGCGGCACGATCAGGTCTTGCGCTAGATTGGGTAGCGGCGTCCAGTGGACGGCATAAAAGGCGTCGCCTCCTGCAGTGAGGAGGTGCATGCGCGCCAAATGGTTTGGATAGTCAACGAGCGGTGGCAACCCCGTCGAAAAGAGCGGCACAGTGACGAGCGCCATAAGCAGCGCAAACGCGGCCCAGACGCGTAGCGCGCCGGCGTTCTCGGATCGCCATATAGCAGCGGCACGCGAAGTGCCGCCGACAGGACGGAGGATTGGTTGCCTTAGAACCGCTCGACCCATGGGCGCAGCTCGACTTCCCAGGTCCAGGCCGAGCGCGGCTGCTGCAGCACGTGCCAATAAGATGCGGCGATCGCATTCGGGTCGAGCATGCTGTCGGGCTTGTCCGGCGGCTCCACGCGACCTGGGTTGCGGATCGCCCCGTCGATCACGAAATGCGCAACATGGATTCCCAGCGGCGCGAGCTCGCGCGCCATGCTTTGGGCAAGTCCGCGGAGTGCGAATTTCCCCATCGCAAAAGGCGCCGATAGCGGATAGCCCTTGACGCTCGCCGAGGCGCCGGTGAACAGCAGAGCGCCATGGCCTTTCGGCAGCATCCGCGAGACCGCCTCGCGGGCGACGAGAAAGCCGCCATAGGCGCTGACCATGATGGCTCGCTCGACCTCGGCCGGGACCAGTTCGGCGACCGGGCCTCGGGCGCGCGCGCTGGCGTTATAGATGACGACCTCCGGCGCGCCGGTCGCAGCCTCAACCGACGCGAACAGCCGCGCTACCTGTTCCGCGTCGGTCGCCTCGCAAGCGAAGGCCCTGGCGCCGGTCTCGGCGCAGAGCGGCGCCAACTTCTCCGAATTGCGCGCGGCCAAAGCCACGCGCATGCCTTCACCGGCCAAGAGGCGCGCGAGGCACGCGCTCAACCCGCTCCCCGCACCGACGATCAACGCAGTCTCGTAGCTCGGCTTCGGCATGTTCCACTTCCTCGCATAATGCTCCGGGAATGATAATTCTTACTCGCCGGCGTCCGACTTGACCCGGCAGCCGGCACCATGCTCGCCACTCGTTTCGGCCCTTTTGGCGCGCACGCGCGGGCCGGCGAAGGACGTCACGACGCCATGCAACGTGCGGATCTCCTGTTCGGTGCAGTGCGCGCGTTGGAAAAGGGAGCGCAGATTGCGGATCATACTCGGACGGCTTTCGCGGTTGCGAAGAAAACCGTTGCGAACGAGTTCTTCCTCGAAGTGCTGGAAAAAGTTGAGAAGCTCTTCTTTGGTTGCCGGCTTGCTGCCGCCTCGGCGCAGGATCTCCGGAGGTGCCGTCGTACCGGAGGCGAACCACTCGTAGCCGACGATCAACACGGCCTGGGCTAGATTCAGCGACGAGAAGCCGGGGTTGAGCGGCACCGTCAGGACCGTATCGGCGAGAGCCACATCGTCATTGACAAGACCGGTTCGTTCGGGTCCGAACACGACACCGCAGGGCTCGCTGGCCGCGAGCCAGCGCCGCATTTCTTGCGCCGCATGGCGGGGGGTCACTTCGCGCCGCACCATACCGCGGTCGCGCGCCGTCGTTGCATAGACATGAATGAGATCCGCAATCGCGGCTGGCAGATCCGGATAGAGCCGCGCCTTCGCCAGCACGGCATCGGCGCCGCTCGCCGCGGCGATCGCCTTGTCCGACGGCCAGCCGTCGCGCGGCCGTACGAGGCGCAGGTCATCGAGACCGCAATTCATCATCGCCCGCGCGGCGGTGCCGATATTCTCGCCGAGCTGCGGCTCCACCAGGATGATCGCGGGACCCGCCGTCACCGCCTGGCGGCGATGATCGGTGCCGGCCATGTTCAGTCCTTCCGCCACCAGGTCGTGGTGCCGTCCGGCTTGTCTTCGAGGATGATGCCCTCCTTGCCCAGCTCGGCGCGGATGCGGTCGGCCTCGGCGAAGCGGCGCTGCCGCCGCGCCGCTGCTCGCGCCGCGATGCGCTGCTCGATGCGCTCGGCGTCGGCCTTCGCGCTGCCCTGCAGCCAGCCGAGCGGCGACTGGCCGAGCAGCCCCATTAATTGCCCCCCGGTTTCGAGGGCGCGTTGCAAGGCCGAGCGCTCGGCATCCGAGCTCGTGCGGTTGATCGCTCCGGCCAGCTCGTGCAGATGGGTCAATGCCAGCGGCGTGTTGAGGTCGTCCTCCAGGGCTTTGCGCACCGGAAGCACAGCTTGCTGCGCTTCGCCAGATCTCTCGAAAACCGCATCGGCCGGCAAGGTCAGCGCCCGATAAAACCGGTCGAGGGTTTGCCGCGCTTGACGCAATCTCTCATTCGTCCAATCGAGCGGATCGCGATAATGCGCGGTCAAGAGCGCGAGGCGGATCGCCTCGCCCGGCGCCTCGTCGAGCAATTCCCGGACGGTGCGGATATTGCCGAGAGATTTCGACATCTTCGCGCCTTCGTCGGTCAAAAACCCGTTGTGGATCCAATAGCGGACGAACGGCCGGCCGGCATGCGCGCTGGTGCTTTGCGCAATCTCATTCTCGTGATGCGGGAAGAGGAGGTCCTGGCCGCCGCCATGAAGGTCGAAGGTTTCGCCGAGATGCGTCTCGCTCATCGCCGAGCATTCGAGATGCCATCCCGGCCGGCCGCGCCCCCACGGGCTGCCCCAGCCCGGAAGATCCTCATTAGACGGCTTCCACAGCACGAAATCGGCAGGGTCGCGCTTATAGGGCGCGACCTCGACACGGGCGCCGGCAATCATCTCGTCGCGGCTGCGCCGCGATAATTGCCCGTAATGCGGATCCGAGGCGACCGCAAACAGCACGTGACCCTCGGCGATGTACGCATGCCCGCTCGCGAGCAGCTGCTCGATCATCGCAACCATCTGCGGGATGTGTCCGGTCGCCCGCGGCTCGACATCGGGCGGCAGGTTGCCGAGCGCTGCCATATCCTCGTGAAAGGCGGCCGTTGTACGCGCCGTCAAAGCTGCGATCGGCTCGCCGTTGTTGCGGGCGGCCGCGTTGATCTTGTCGTCGATATCGGTGATGTTCCGCACATAACGCACGTGCTCGCGCCCATAAGTCTGGCGCAGCACCCGATAGAGAACGTCGAAGACGACATAGGCGCGCGCATTGCCGATATGCGCGCGGTCATAAACCGTCGGTCCGCAGACATAGAGGCGCACCTGCTGTGGATCGAGCGGCTCGAAGGGCTCTTTGCGGCGCGTCAGCGTGTTGTAAAGGGTCAACGGCATGGAGCAGGGGTATCGGATTGCGTCTCTTTGGTCGACCTTATGCGGCCCTAGCCGGATAACGTGGCAATGCTTGGCCGTCCATTCCAGTCGCGGGCAGATCGAGATGGCGCAGGGCGGTCGGCGCGATGTCGATCAGCGAGGAGCGGCCGTGATGGGTGCCCGGCGCAAACCCGCCGCCGGAGACGAGGAGGAACGGGCGCTGCTCGTTTCTGCCGAGACCGCCATGTATGCCAAATCCGGTGCAGTCCTTTGGTTCGAGCGAGTCGCGCACGATGTGGCTGTGGCCGGGCAC
>Ga0126379_10002973_pt1 | contig 10889 bp, 13 predicted proteins | sample PanSoiMetPlot_24_FD_92640 | JGI IMG/M metagenome (GOLD analysis project Ga0126379, IMG submission 92640) | Tropical forest soil microbial communities from Panama - MetaG Plot_24 | ecosystem: Environmental > Terrestrial > Soil > Tropical forest > Bulk soil | place: Panama | collected 2016-02-17
CACCACGTAATAGCGGCTCGTCAAATCCTCTGCCAAACGGCGGAGATGGATTTTCGAGAATATGATCTGCGTGCCCGAAGAGCCTATATCCACGCCGACGCTCGTGAGCGTAACGTGATCCTGAATCCATAACGGATTTTCCTCGAGCGGCGTGTCGCCGTCGAACTCGTCATGGTCGTGATCAAACTCGCCGTCGTGGCGGTGAGTCAGCTCCTGACCATAAAGATGATCGGTAAGGCCATGGCTTTTCGCCCCGTCCTCGTCCGGCCGTTTCGCCATATTCTGCCTTTAGAGCGCTTCGCGCCCGCATGTCGCTATCCGCTTGGATAAATCGCACTTTGGGAAACGCCCGGCAACTCAGAGGTTAAACGTGCTCGCGGAGTTGAAGCGGATGGGCCTTAAAAAGAGAGAAGCCGGCGCGGGATTGTACACGCGCCGGCTTCGTCATGAGCGCTCAAATGTTATGCCGGGCGCTTGTCGACAGGCTCCCGGGTGGTGAGATGGTCTTGATTGGCAACCAGGACATAACCAAAGTCGCAGAGGTCCGAGGTTTCCGCAAAATCGAAGTCTTCGTCCGCTGGCTTCCGCGTGGTTTTGACGTCTTCAATCACCGGGCCGGCCATGCTCTTTCCCTTCGATCGATACTTAAAAATTCACGACGCAAGGCTTAATGCGATTCGGCTATTACCAGCCATGAAAATGAGTGAGTCTGGTAAACGTTCCACGTGGATAAGGTTAAAAAAAGTCCCGCCGGTCGGGTCCTCCGGCGGGACTCTCTCAATGCACGGACGTCAGTTCCAGAATGGGCCGTACATCACGTCCGCGATGAAACCGGTTGTCAGCGCGACGAGCAGGAAGTCGTCGCCGTAACGAACCCAGTGGTAGCCATAGGGCGGCCGACGCAAATGAAACCGGTACCAGTCGTTCACCACGACATAGCGATAGCCTGGAGCGTAAAACCGGTCGCCACGAACCCAGACGTGATGGCGCGGTGCATAGCGTACGACGTCATGGCGCGCCAAACCGGGAGGACCGAACGGTCCAGGATGGAACGGGGCCGCAGTCGCGGCGGTGCCGCCCAAAAGGGTCAGAGCCAAAACGGCTGAAATCATGCGCTTCATCTTCGTCTTCCTTCTAATCTGCGCGCCCGTCTTTCTGGCGCGTCTTCGGCATTCCTCATGCCGTCGGACGCGAGAATGGCAGGGCCGCTTTGAACCAAGCCTGAACTCAGCTGTCAGCTGCCGTTCAGGAGGAAGTCTTTGATTTCTTGCGTAGAATCCGCGGGCATCCGCAAGGTGCAGGGCTTCTGAGACAGGGTGACGCGCTTCGGAGCTGATGGCGAAACAGGGCACGCGAATCGGGCTTAAGCGGATTCTCAATTCGGCGGCCGTATGCGCTTTCTCCGTTTTTGGAATTAAACGAAGCTCACTTGTCCGCCCGAAGCACGCTGCCATAAGATGTTCGACGCGATCATTTCATTTAAGAAAATCAGAGAGGGAGACGCCGACATGAAGTTCAAAGCCTTGGCGCTTGCGGCCGTTGCGGTTACCGCATTTTCGGCGCCTGCGCTCGCGCATCATTCCTTTGCGATGTTCGAAGCTGAAAAGACCGTCACTCTGCAAGGCACGGTGAAGGAGTTCGAGTGGACCAATCCGCATGCCTGGCTGCGCATCATGGTGACGGATCAAGCAAGCGGAAAAGACCAGCAATGGGCACTTGAGATGGGCGCGCCCCAACAACAGGCGCGTGTTGGCTGGAAGCCTGATTCGGTAAAGCCGGGCGATAAAGTGACCGTTACGATTCACCCGCTGAAGGACGGATCGCGCGGCGGCCAATTCATGATGGCGGTTCTTCCGAGCGGCCAGACTCTTGGCAATGGCGGCCAGCGGCCGAACGCCCGCGGCGAATAGGTTCAGAAAAATTGCGCAATAAAAAAGCCGGGCTCTCGCCCGGCTTTTTTGTTTGTCCGTTTCGTCCTAACGCGCGTTGGGAGCCGGCTGCCCTGGACGCACCGGCGCCAAGAGGCGCGGCCCATTATTGGGATCGTTCGGCAGCGGCGGCGGAATGGTCCAATCGCGCTCGAGATTGAACATGATCGAATCCTGGAAGCGCGCGGCCTCGGGATTGCCGATATCGCCCTTCGGCGAAATGATGCCCTCAAACAGGAGGAGCTTGCCGTTCACGAGATAAACCTCGGTCGTCTTCTTGCCGCCGTCCTTGGTCATCACGCTGATGCGGCGGCCGTATTTCGCAAATTTCTGGCCGTTGTCGGTGCGCGCGATGGTGTCCGCGAGCAGCTTGCCGTCCTGTTCCGCCAAGAATGCCGCTTCCATCAGGATGGTGGGCGTATCCATCGGGCGATTCGTGAAGTCGGCGATGATGACTTGATACGTCGTGTCGTCAGCTTCGGCGGAGATCACTGTGGTGGGCACGCGCCCGGCGACGACGCCGCGATACTCGCCCTTGCTCATTTTCGGTTCGGCCGGGAAATCGACGCCAAAACCAAGCTCAGGATATTTGAACGCCTTCCATGCCGCGTGCGCGGGCGCAGCCATCAGAACGGCAGCGGCGACAATAGAAGCAACCAGACGCATTGGGCTTCTCCCATCAAATGCAGGTCTCTCAAGCAGCAATTCATGCCACAAAAGTCGCTGGCTGTCTGTGCCCTTTATCAAGGTTTAGCAAGAGTTCCAGGATGGTTTCGCATCTTGCGAGGCCGTGGGCGCCACAATACATTTCAGGCCACGAGCTATATTCGCCGCAAGGAGAGTCTTATGAAGCTTAGAGCCCTCGGTCTTGCCCTCATCGCTGCTGGGGCGTTCGTTGCGCCAGCGGATGCGCACCATTCTTTCGCGATGTTCGATCAGCAGAAGGTCGTTGTCCTGAACGGCACAGTGAAGGAATTGGAGTGGACCAACCCGCATTCCTGGCTGCGCGTCATGGTCGAGAACGAAACGACTCATCAGCCGCAGCAATGGTCCATTGAGCTGGCATCGACGGGACAGCAGGCTCGCATCGGCTGGACGCCCATGATCGTCAAGCCGGGCGACAAGGTTTCTCTCGAGATCAACCCCCTCAAGGACGGCGGCCGCGGCGGCACGCTCTTGCTGATCACGCTTCCCGATGGCACCAAACTCGGCCATGGCGGCCAACGCGGAAATCCGCGCGGCAACGAGTAACCCCGAGCAGCGTTTCAGTTTTTCCGTGAACAAGGGCGATCACAAGCTGATCGCCCTTGTTGCATTTTGCATCCCTTCCAGAGGTTCCTCATTCGCCGTATACTTGCGGTTCCGCTTTGCTCCGCTGCGATTTGACGCCCGATCCTCGATAGGAGACGCCTAATGAAACTCAGAACGCTCAGCATAGCCGTCATTGTCACGGCCGCCTTCGCGGCGCCGGCATTCGCGCATCATTCCTTCGCCATGTTCGACTCCGAAAAATTGATCACCTACAAGGGCACCGTGAAGCAGCTCGAATGGACCAATCCGCATAGCTGGCTGCGCGTCATGATCACCGACCCGAACGGCACGGCGAGAGAATGGGGCCTTGAGATGGGTCCGCCGGCACGGCAAATCCAGAGAGGCTGGAAGCCTGACTCGCTGCGTCCGGGCGACACCGTCACGGTCGACATCCATCCGTTGAGAGACGGCTCGCGCGGCGGGCAGCTCGTGAGCGCGATTCTTCCCGACGGCCGCAGAGTTGGTGGAGCCGGAGCGCCGAATCTCAACGAATAAGTGCATCGCAATTGGCTGAATTGGCGGGGCGGTTCTTTAGCGAGCCGCCCCGTGTCGTTTAGGAGCCCACCGCATGGCGCCGCAGTTAGCCGAAATCCTTTATTGGATGGCGACCTGGATTGCAGTCATGGTCGCGATCTTGGGCGTCGCCGCGTTGGCGCAGGGCGGTGATCGACAAGCCTGGGTCAGCGTCGCAGCATTTTTCGTGACTGCGGGCTCAATCTGGCTGATCGGCCGCGCGATACTCATGTTCTCGCGCAAGAAATAGGCGGCGAGTCGTCTATTTGATGTCTTTCAGCCAGTCGGCAATCACCGCCGCGATTGCGAGATTGTTCTTCTCGAGCATCATCATGTGGCCGTTGCCTTTGATCCCGCGATCGGCGAGGCGGATGAAAGTGTTCTTCACGCCCGCCTGCGCCAGATACTGCGACGTGCAGTGATCGTACGACGCGTGGTAGGACGCTTCGGATGAAACGATCACGACCGGAATGCGCTGAAGATTGGTGAGCGGATGTGCCGGCTCCTTCTGGCGCCAGCATCTCATCAAATCCGGGCGGTCGGCCTTGTCCTGCGCCGCGAAAGCGAGCTGGGATGCTTCCGATACGCCGCCATAAGTGAGCTTCACCGCGGCTAGCCCCCAAGGCTTTGACTGCGGTCCATCGGAAAAATAATCCGGCGCGCCCTTGAACACCGCGTCGCGCACCGGCGGTCCAGACGGCTCCACAGCGACGATTGCCTTGACGAGATTGGGCCGCGCATCCGCGATCGGCCACCCGAACGCGCCCGACTGCGAATGCGTGAGCAGAATCGCGGGGCCGATCTTGTCCAAGAGCGCCGCACCCGCATCGCGATTGAGCTCCTGTTGTTTTGGGAAGCTCGTAATCGCCGGCAATTGTTCGGCGTAGAACTGATCGAAGATCGGATCGCCTGCGATGCCGGTTCCGGGCCATTGCGTATGCAGCTTTGCCTGCGGCCATAAATTCGAGCGCTCGGGCGCGGTGAATTGCTGCTGTACCCAGGAGGTCGGACGCTGCTGCGTTTCTCCGTAGGCGGAGTGAAGCGCCGCCCTGCCCCGGCCTGGCTGATCCATGACATAGACCGCATAGCCCTGCTTCAGGAAATACTGCGCCCAGCCTTCGCGGCCGTCAGGCGTGCCCGTGAAGTTCGAACCGCTCTGTCCACCGCCGTGAATCATCACAATGGGATACGGGTGCGTACGGTTCTTGGGGATCTGGTATTCGACATAGGCTTGGCCCTGCATGTACTTGCCGTCGGCGCCGTCAACGTAATGGCCGCCGGCAAAAATGTAGCCCTGGCTTGCAACCTCAATGGCGTTTTGATCCGCGCCGTACGTGCTGCTGGCCGAAGCGAGGAGCGCCGTTGCGATGAGAGCAAGAACGTCTTTCGAACTCATGTTCATTCCCCCAAGTGATTTTTATTCGGCAGCGGCCGCCATGGCGCCCGTATTGTGCGCATCAATCCACGCGGCCAGGTCGGCCCAGCGCGGTTGCGCGTTCAAGTCGCGCAACAGCATATGATAGCCGGTGGGATAATTCTTAACCGTTGCGTTCGGGCTCAACTCCTTCACCACGGTCTCGGTTGGAGCTTTTGGGATGATCTGGTCGCGCCCGCCATACATGAAGAGCAGCGGCTCGCGGCTCAAATGCGATGCCGACGCATAACCCTCGTCCATGAGATTCACCAAACCGTAGATCGCATCGGTCCGGGTTTGTTTTAAGAACAGAGGATCGCGGCCGTTCGCGCGCAGCATCTCGATGTTGTCGCTCGGCATGATCTTGAGGCCCGATCCAGAGAACGTCACAGCGCGGAAGGTGTGCGACGTCATCCACAGCGCCAGCCGGTAGGAGAAGGGCATGGTCTTGCGGCTCCAGACGGCCGGAGCGATCAGGATCAAACCGTCGGCTTTGGGCGGCTTGGCGGAACCGAACGCAGACATTGCGAGCGCGCCGCCCATGCTCTCGCCGAGAACATAAACCGGCAGCCCCGGATGACGCGCGCGGACGATATCGACGAAATCGACAAGATCGCGCCGCATGACATCGTTGCCGCCCCAAACCCCGGGGTTCGGAGAACGGCCAAAGCCGCGCTGGTCATAGGCGTAGGTGGTGATGCCGTGCGCCGCCCACCATGGCGCGGGCATCGCGAAGGCGTTGGAGTAATCATTCATGCCATGAAGCGCGACAATGATCGCCTTCGGCATTTCCGCTTCCCAACTCGTCAAGCCGAGCCTGAGGCCGTCTCTCGTTATGTAGCGGTCGCCACTGATTCCCATCTGCTCAACCTTCTCGATTGCCGGCATGCGCATTTCGATGCCTTCGCGCGCAACCAGCGGCGCGCAGGCACTCGTCAAACCGAGGAGCGCGACAATCAAGGCACGGACAGCGCCGCGTGCACACGTCTCCGAAGATAGGGAAGAAGATCTCTTTCGAACCACGGATTCTTTTTCAACCATCCATTGTTGCGCCACGAGGGGTGAGGCAAGGGTAAAACGTCGGGAGCATAATCTTCCCAAGCCCGAACTGTCTCGCTGACGGTTTTCCTGGCTTTTCCTTTCAAATGGTAACGCTGGGAATAGGTTCCAATTGCCAGAATGAGCTGAAAACGGGGTGCAGCGTCAAATAACCGGTCGTGCCAAGTCTGCACGCATTCACGGCGCGGCGGCAAGTCGGCGCCCGCCTCGTCATATCCCGGAAAGCAAAAGCCCATCGGCACAATAGCGACAAGCCGCTGGTCATAAAACTTGGCGTGATCGATGCCCATCCAGGCGCGCAAGCGTTCTCCTGAAGGGTCGGAATAGGGAACTCCACTTTTGTGCACGCGAAGGCCCGGCGCTTGGCCCGCGACGCAAAGCCTGGCAGTAGGACTCACGCGCAAAACCGGCCGCACACCGTGCTGCAAGTGACGCTCACAGAGTCGGCAAGCCCGAATGTCACGCAGCAATTTCGCCAAATTCTTTTTAGCCATGCGCAAACGATGAGCACAAAGTCCAATGCCGCATCAAGATCCGATTTTGTCATCCGGTGTTGACCGCGCCCGCTACCGGCCGCATGCTCGCCGTTATGAAGATCCGTACTCTTCTTCTTGCGATCGCGGCGAACGGCGTGGCGTTCGGGGCTCTTGCCGCCGACAACCAGACCCGTCCGCTGTGCGATTTCGTGCAGAAGGTACTGGCTGCGCGCGGCAGCGAGTTTTCGACGCTTAAAGGCGAGGCGCAGAATCCGGCCGTGTTCCACAATGAAGTGTTTCACGGCAGTTTCCTGCCCTCCCCCGGCGCGGAATGCACTCTGTTTGTCCGTGCGAAAGTGGGCAGTGCGGAGCTGGATCCCAAATATTCCTGCACGCTCTCGAAGTCGCCGAACTTTGCGACAGCGAACAGCATTTTCGCCCGCAACCTCGCAGAGCTGCGCGCCTGCTTTCCGCAGGCGAAGTTCGATGAAGATTTCGATGGCGACGGCAAAGATCCGGCGGAGAGCCTCGACTGGACGGTCTCGGCGGAGGGACCCGGTTATCGGCTCGAGCTCGAAATGTCGAATATGATCTCGCTGATCGCAGGCCAGCTCGGGCAAGGCGTCGGCGGCGATCCCGAAGTTGAAATCACGATCGACGTCACGGACACCTCGCCGCCGAAGACGCCCATCTAGGGCGCTTTACAACGGCAGCAGGCCGACGACCGCCCCGGTCATGCCAGATGCTATCGTGCCCGAGACGAGTGCCTTCAACGCCAGCTCAACCACTTCACTCCGCCGTTCCGGGATCATGCCGGAGATTGCCGCGATCATGATTCCGACCGAACCAAAATTGGCGAAACCGCACATCGCATAGACCATGATCAGGCGCGAGCGCGGCGAGAGTACGCCGTCGGGAAGCGCGGCAAGTTTCAAGTATGCGATGAATTCATTGAGGATGGTCTTGGTTCCGAGCAGCGCGCCCGCATCGGCTGCTTCGGATGCCGGGACGCCATAAAGCCAGACCAGTGGCCAGAACAACCAGCCGAAGATTCGCTCAACGGTGATAGGCGCACCGTTCACGTTCGGCAGCTCGCCGATGATGATGTTGACAAGCGCAACCAGCGACACCATCACGATCAGCATGGCCACGATTCCAAGATAGAGCTTCAGCCCATCCTCGGTACCGCGCGCGATCGCATCCATGCTGGAGCGGTATTCGACCGCCAAGTGGGCTTCGGCAGGCGTCGTGCTTTCCCCCGGTACCATCAGCCGGGCGGTCAAGATCGCCGACGGAAGCGAAATCATCGAGGCGACAAGAATATGGCCGAGAGAGCCAGGAACCGCTGGCTCGAGTACGCTTGCATAGAGCACCATTACCGTGCCCGCGACGGTAGAAAGCCCGACCGTAAAGAGCATGAAAAGCTCCTGACGGCTGAGCTTCGCGAGATAGGGACGGATGAGAAGGGGCGCCTCAATCATGCCGAGAAAGATCGTCGAAGCAGAGCCGAGTCCTACAGCACCGCCGATGGATAGCGTTTTCTGCAGCGCAAACGCGAAACCCTTGACGATCACCGGCAGCACGCGCCAATGCCAAAGGAGGGCAGAGAGCGCGGAGATGACGAGCACGAGCGGCAAGGCTTGAAAGGCGAGACTGCCGAGATTCTGCTGCTTGCTCACGTCGAAGGGCGTATCGCCGCCGCCGATATAACCGAACACGAACGAAGTGCCCGCTTGCGTCGCCTTCGACAACGCGTCGACAACCGCGTTCAGCGAGTAGAGCGCATTGCGCGCCGGCGGCACCTCAAGCAGCAGCAGGGCGAGGCCAATCTGAAGCGCGAGTGCGACGGCGATCAGCCGCAGCGAAAAAGCCGCGCGCCTGTTCTCGGAAAGCGCCCAGGCAAACGCGACCAAGACAAAGAGTCCGAAAGCGCTCTGAAGCTGAAGCCACGGCATGGGAAGGGAATCAGCGGGCCGCGCGCGAGATGTACCGCATCGTCGCGCAATTGTCCTGAAGCCCAGGCGAAATACCCCTCACCCGCTCGGAGGAATGGAGCGGGTGAGAGGTATTCCCCCCTACAGCGGCATGCCGGACGGCGTGCGCCCGTGCGGCTTCATGCCCGACGCCCGTGGAGCGAGCCGCAAAGAGACGCACGATTCCGTTCCGGTAGCCGAAGGGGACTGCGCTGCGCGTCCCACCGCCGCGGCGCAGATGGCGTAGTCGCCTGAGTTTAGCTGATGCTGCATAACGACCCCGCTCGTAATGCCAGGATAGGTTTTGCCCTCATTGCGTCGCGCTCACGGCGGCATTGGGGCAAATTGAAGGCGCGTAGCTTTTCTTGCGAGCAAGGCGAGTTAGAAAAGCTCGCGTCCCCGCGAACGCAGGGACATCTCGATCAGTTAGCGCGCGGATCAAACGATGGGTTCGTCGACGAAGGCGCGGCCTTCGCGGTCCTCGATTTCGACGATCCAGATGTCGGGGTCGAACTTGAGCTGCTTTGCGAAATACTCGGCGCAGCGCTGCTCATCGGCGCTGTCTCCGAGCGGTTTTGTCCAGACGCGTTCCTCACCGCGGCGCGCGGGGCTCAAGACGGTGAACGCCCCATTGAGGCGGTTGAGCTTTAAAAACACAGCGCCGGCTTCTTCCGCGCCGCGACGCAGGAGATAGGCTGCTGCTCCCGCGGTTTCGCAGCGGCGAATTAACGCCTGGACATATATCGCGCTCTTTAGACGAACGATCACGTATGGGCCGGGAACGGAAGGCAGCCCAAAGAATAAACTAACTTGCTTCCGATTTCAGTTCTTTGCGCGCAGGCGGTTCGACGGCAACATGGGGAAGCGCGATTAGGACGGTGGTGCCTTCGCCGAGTATCGAGTCGATCTCCATGCTGCCGCCGTGCAGCTTTGAAAGCGCACGTACCAGCGCAAGACCGAGACCGGTTCCCTCTTTCGCACGAGTGTATTCGTTTTCGACCTGCTCGAAGGGCTGCCCCAAGCGCTTGAGATCGGCCTCGCTGATGCCTACTCCCGTATCGCTGACCGCGAGCTGGAGCGTGGATCCATCAAGCGCTGCCGAGACGCACACGTGGCCGCCGCGCGGCGTGAATTTCACGCCGTTCGAAATGAGGTTGATCAGGATCTGCGTGACGGCACGTTTGTCGGCAAAGATCTCGCGAGCTTCGGGAGCTATGGCCTCTTCAAGATTCACTCCGTTGCGGTCCGCCTGAAAGCGGACGAGACGGAGCGTGTGCCGTACCGTCTCGGCGAGATCGAAGCGTTCCGGAGTCAATTTGAAGCGGCCGGCTTCAATCTTCGACATATCCAGGATGGAATTGATCAGTTCCAGAAGATGTCCGCCGCTTTCATGAATCAGGCCCGCATATTCGAGATACCGGGGGCTGCCGACGGGCCCGAACAGCTGGTGCGTCATGACTTCGGAGAAGCCAAGTATCGCGTTCAAAGGGGTCCTCAACTCATGGCTCATATTGGCGAGGAAACGCGACTTTGCCCGGCTCGCATCCTCGGCAAGATCGCGCGCCTGAATGAGATCGCGCTCATGGGCTTTGCGCTCGGTGATGTCGCGCGTGACGGCCACGATATCGCCTTGCTGGGGTCCGGTACGGCCGGCCGGCCGGCAGCGGAATTCGCTCCAGACATACTGGCCCTGGCGGCTTCTCAATCGCAGTTCGACGGTCGACGCATGGCCCTCCGCCGCTGCGGCGAAGGCAGCATCGATCGGACGCCGATCGTCGGGGTGCGCCAATTCCAATAAGGACTGACCGACGAGCTCGCGCGGCCGATAGGAAAGCAGAGTGCGCGATGCCGGGCTGGCATAGCTGATACGCCCATCGGGCGAGTGCCGCGTGATGAGATCAAGCGCGTTCTCGGCAAGAAAGCGATAACGGGCCTCGCCGGCTTCCGCCGCCTCGTGCGCGGTGCGGTGGCGCTCCTGAGCGGCAACCGCCATCAACGAAGCTTGGACGATCGCAACCAATAGGGAAACACACTGCCAAACCAGCATCGGTCCGAGCAGCCGCGACGGCGGCAGCTGGCCGGCCGCTTGCACGAAAACGATGCCTGCGAGCGCAGACACCGCCGCTGCTCCGGCGAACGCAACCGTCCGGCCGCGCCCCGCGAGCGCACCCTCGAATGGGATGAGAATGAGCCAGAGAATGAAAGGCGAGGTCAG
>Ga0126379_10002976_pt1 | contig 10885 bp, 9 predicted proteins | sample PanSoiMetPlot_24_FD_92640 | JGI IMG/M metagenome (GOLD analysis project Ga0126379, IMG submission 92640) | Tropical forest soil microbial communities from Panama - MetaG Plot_24 | ecosystem: Environmental > Terrestrial > Soil > Tropical forest > Bulk soil | place: Panama | collected 2016-02-17
CGGAAATCGCGCCCCACCTTGTCGACTTCGTCGAGCATGAAGACCGGATCCTTGGTCTCAGCGCGTCGAATACCTTGAATGATCTGTCCAGGCAAGGCGCCAATGTAAGTGCGGCGGTGGCCTCGGATCTCGGCTTCATCGTGCACGCCACCAAGAGACAAGCGAACAAATTTGCGCCCCAGGGCGCGAGCGATGGACTTGCCCAGAGAAGTCTTGCCGACTCCGGGAGGTCCAACGAAGCAGAGGATTGGCCCCTTCATGTTCGGTTTTAGACGCCGAACGGAGAGGTAATCGAGAATGCGATCTTTGACTTTTTTCAGATCGTAGTGATCGGCATCGAGAATCTCTTTCGCCTTGGGAATGTCCACCTCGCCGCCGGAAGTCTTGTTCCAGGGCAGCACAGCCAACCACTCGATATAGTTGCGCGTGACAGAGTAGTCGGCCGCCATGGGGGACATGCGCGACAAACGGCCCAATTCCTTGAGGGCCTCCTTCTTTACCTCATCCGGCATTCCGGCAGACTCAATCTTCTGACGCAAGTCTTCGGTGTCGCGAGCGCCTTCATCCTGCTCACCCAGTTCCTTCTGGATAGCTTTCATCTGCTCGCGCAGGTAGTACTCACGCTGCGTCTGCTGTACGCGGTCCTGCACTTCGGACTGAATCTTGTTGCGAAGTTGCTGGACTTCGAGTTCCTTGGCGAGATGCTGGTTGATCTTCTCCAGGCGAATGCGGACATCGGTGGTTTCCAGCACGTCCTGCTTGTCGGCCGTGGTAAGCGAGGGCAGGGACGAGGCTATGAAATCGACCAAGCGGCCGGGTTCTTCGATATTCATGGCCACGGTCGAGAGCTCATCGGACAAAGTCGGCGAGCCGGCTACGATCTGCTGGAACAGAGTCAGCACATTACGTTGCAAAGCTTCCAGTTCGGAACTTTTCGGAGGCAGGGCCTCCGGAACCGTCTCCACCCGCGCCCGCATAAACGGGGTCAGTTGAGTAAATTCGGTCAACCTAACCCGCTCCAAACCTTCGGCGAAGACGAAAAGGCTCTGGTTCGGCATTTTGACCACTTTGTGAACTACCGCCAGACTGCCTACCGTATAGAGGTCAGTCGGCTGAGGATTGTCGACCCGCGCTTCACGCTGGGCGACCACAATAATGGTCTTGTCCTCACCTAAGGAATTGATTAATTGGACCGAACTTTCCCGGCCTACAGTGAGGGGAAGGACAGCATGAGGAAATAGCACCGTATCGCGAACAGGTAGAGCTGGCAGGGAGCGCTGCTCTTCGGGTATTTCCTTTTCCTTGTTCTTAGGCGTAACTGCGCGTTCGGAGCGTGCTTGCTGTGCCATGTTGCTCCTTGAGTGAAACTGACTCAACCTTTCGATGAACTAAGTGCCCATAAAGATGCAGGCATCGGCTATTGTGTTCTCTTTTGAGCCACGGGATTCTAAATCCTTCCGGGTAGGTTTGCATGATGTCGGAGGTTTCATGCCCAGGGTCAGGCTGGAATCTGGGATTCCCTTCGAGAATATTCGAAAAAATAGGTTCGGACGGACCCTAGAAACAAGAACTCAACGCCTTTTTTGGGCTCGCTTAGGTGCCCAATCTTATGTCTTAGGCCGCGCCTGGGCCAATATATACCGCCCTCTTTGACGGCTTGTTGTCATCTTTTTTGCGTATCGGCAGCGCCCTTCTGGTTCAGAGCGCCACGGCCTATCCACCGCCGCTCACCACGGTGCAGACGGCACTTTTTCTCGTCTGGCCGGGCTATACGGGATGATGAGCGATCTTGGTATGTTGCTGCTCGAGTGTTGACCCGTGCCGCCTCACGGAGGTTAACTTGCGCGCGGACCTCCGAAGCCGGTTGAGTTTGAGCTTGCCAGGAGCGGGAAGCTGATGGCGCGCGGCTATTTATAATTCTGCCATGCCGGAACCGGCCGCCGCAGATCGCGAACGCCTGCGCGGCATCGCACGTCAACTTTTCCTCCATGCGATCGCCGAAGCTAGCGTTGCACGCGCTTTCGAGCGCCACATTGGCTGTGAGCGGGGCGTGCTCAGAGTTTGCGAAGACCTCTTCGACCTCCCTTCCTATAGCAGTGTCTTCGTGGTTTCGATTGGCAAAGCGGCCCACAGCATGGCGCGGGCACTGTGCGACCAGGCGGGCGAGTCGCTGGAGGGAATCGTCGCCGATTCGGTTCCGGTTTCCTCCGAGATAAGGGGATTTCGCTACTTTGTGGGTGGACACCCTCTGCCCAATCGAGAATCATTGCGCGCCGGTGGTGCCATTCTGAAATCGCTGACCGGGCAAACTCCTGCCTCGCTTGTGCTTTTTCTCCTTAGCGGGGGAGGTTCATCGATCGTAGAGAAGCCGGTTGACGATCAGATTCGGCTCGCAGATCTGATTGAAACTTATCGAGTGCTAGTCCAATCGGGCGCGCCGATTGCAGAGATGAACGCTATACGGAAACATCTGTCTTCCGTGAAAGGAGGGCGGCTAGCCCGCGCCGCATACCCGGCGCAACAGGTCTCGATTCTGATTTCCGATGTCCCTGATCACAGCCTCGACGCCCTCGCGTCCGGCCCCACGATGCCCGATGCAACCAGCGTGGAGGACTGCTATGCCATAGCCGGGAGATATGACCTGCTGCCGCAGCTGCCTGTATCGGTTCGTGAGTTGTTCGACCGCCAGGCTCTGGAAGAGACTCCCAAGTCCGACGATCCCATATTTCATCGCTCCCGCTGGTGGCCGATTCTCTCCAACGCCGCAGTCGTGAAGATTGCCGCGGACGAAGCTAGGCGTCTTGGTTTCACGGTCGAAGTCGACAACCGCTGCGACGATTGGGACTACCGGCGCACCGCCGACTATTTGTTGGAACGGTTGCGCGATATGCGGAAACGATCGGGGTGCGTTTGTCTGATTTCCGGAGGTGAGGTCACCGTGAGAGTGAAGAATGGAGGGATTGGCGGGCGCAACCAGCAATTGGCGTTGGCCCTGGCGCGGCAAATGGAAGGCGAGAATATAGTCGCGCTAAGCGCCGGCACTGACGGAATTGATGGCAACAGTCCGGCGGCGGGCGCCATCGTCGATGGGACCAGCGTGGCTCGCGCTCGGTCTGAAGGTTTAGACCCGGATTCTGCTCTGGCCCGCTTCGATGCGTATCCCTTTTTTCAGAAATTGGATAACGCCATTATTACAGGCCCTACCGGCAATAATCTGCGCGACTTAAGGATTCTTCTGACCTGCTGAGTTCATCGTTGAGCATGAGGATGGAATCGCCGATTTGATGTGGGGTCATGGTGTGAAGCCCTCGGGTTGCTGCTCACGAGAAACTCCTCCGGAGTCAGATGGTATGGTTCCATGGCCTACCCGAACCTAAAAGGCTGTTAAAAAAAGCGGGTGACGCCTTCTTCGAGAACGAGCACGCGATCCTTGATCCCGGCGGCTGCTGCCTCCTGTTCGAGCAGTTGAAGAGGTTCTTCCATCGGCTCATGCGAGAGGCGGAAGCTGCCGTAATGCATCGGGATCATCCAGCGGGCGTTCAGGTCGAGAAAGGCGCGCGTAGCGTCGGCAGGATCGGTATGGACATTACGAAATTGGGGAGGATTATAGGCTCCGATGGGCAGCAGAGCGAGTTGGGGTGCCAGCCGACGGCCGATCTCCCGAAACCCGGAAAAATAGGCGGTATCGCCGGCGTGGTATAGAGAGTGTTTTTGATCGCGCAGCACATATCCGCCATACCCGCGGTGCGAATCTTTTAGAATGCGCGCGCCCCAGTGCCGCGACGGAACATGGGTCACGGTGAGGCCGGCATGACGGTAGCTGTTCCACCAATCGACTTCGACAACATCTTCAAATCCCAGGTCAGAAACTAAATCAAAAACATGACGGGGAACCACAATGATGGGGCCGCGGCCACGCTTGCGCGTCGTATCGTGGGCGATGGCGCGCAAGGACGGGCGGTGCAGGTGATCGAAATGGGCGTGCGTGACCAGCACCAGATCGATGGGAGGCAGGTCGCTGACCTGCACTCCCGGTTTGCGCAGCCGTTTCAGCACAAACAGCCAGCGGGCAAAATTCGGGTCAATGATGGCGTTCTGGCCCGCCATCTGCACAAAAAAGCTGGAATGCCCGATAAAGGTCAGCCCGAGTTCGCCATCCCTTACCAGCTGTGGCTTGTGAACCGCGCCCCTTCTCGGCGTCACTGCCGAGTGCCGGATCAACTTTGTGAAAGCCCCGGCCCGCCGCCGGAGAGAACGATTAGTGAGAGAGCCCTTCATCATTATCTGCAAAGAAACAGTTGCCGACAAAATTCGTCCGTATCCTACCTCCAGGCACGGGTCGTAAACAATCGGAATGCATTTTAGTTCAACTCACCCCCTAATTCGATGCGAATCGCTTGACCCCGGTTACAACCGTCATATCTAATCCAGGCAGTCGACTCAGCGAACAAGAAGGAGACACTGCGGATGCGCGTTGCATTTTTGGGATTGGGAATCATGGGCCAGCCGATGGCCACAAACCTGGTAAAAGCCGGACACGATGTAGCAGTGTGGAATCGCACGCCCGGCAAGCAGGTGGAGGGCGCGCGCAACGCTGCTTCACCGGCCGACGCTGCTCACGATCGCGAGGTCGTCTGGATGTGTGTCTCCGACACCACAGCCGTCGAGCAGGTTCTGTTCGGCGAGAACGGAGCCGAGCTGTCCCTTGCGGCAGGCATGGTCATTGCCGATTCCAGCACCATCTCTCCTTCGGCAACGCGTCAATTTGCACAACGAGTACGCGGCCGGGGTGCGGATTGGGTCGATGCACCCATGACGGGATCGAAGATCGGGGCAGCCAATGCTGCTCTGATTTTTATGGTTGGCGGAGATCAGGCGGTGCTCGACAAAATCAAGCCGCTGTTTGAGGCGATGGGTAAGCAGGTGTTCCGCATGGGCGCCACGGGCAAAGGCCAAGCGGCAAAGCTGACGATGAACCTGCAGATTGCTCTGATCTACGAGGGTTTCGCCGAGGCGTTAACACTGGCCACCAAGCTTGGCGTAGAGGCCGCCACTCTGATCCCGCTGGTGCAGGCCACGATGGTGCGCTCTGGCGTGGTGGACTACAAGGCACCTTTTATTCTGCACCGGGATTTCACTCCCAATTTCCCTCTTCGGCTCATGCACAAAGATATTCGTTTGGCGCTGGATGCCGCACGCGAATCGCGCATTAAATTGCCTGGCTTGGAGGCGGTGGAGGAGGTTTATGACTTGGCCAGCGAAGAGGGACAGCAGGATCTGGATTATGCTGCGACTCTAACGCTGCTGGAGAAATGGGCGGGAGTTGAGGTAAAAGGCGAGACGCAGCAACAATCTTGACTGCGGCTGAATTCTACCCCGTTCCGGCTGGAGCCTGACTTGAAAATCACTGATCTTCACCAGACGCTTGGCCGCGAAGTAAATGCTTTGACAGAAGTAAATGCTTTGACAAAGGAGCAGCCGTGACGCGCGAAGCTAGATGGATATCGGGCATCATTCTCCTAACAGTGCCGACGATCCAGTACGGTGGATACTTTTTGTTGACGTCGTTGATGGACAAGAACAGCGGCTACATGGAAAACCCGCTGCGACAGAATTTCTTTCGCGCCGGACATGCACACGCGGGAGTGATTGTGATTCTGTCCCTGGTGTGTCAAATCCTGGCGGATGCGGCGGTTCTGCCCGCCTCCCTGCTGTGGTTCGTACGGCTCGCCGTGCCGCTCTCTGCGATTCTTATTTCGGCTGGGTTCTTTTTCTCCGTACTGCCACCGAATACCACGAAGGCCAGTGGAGCTGTTTTCCTGATTTATTCGGGCGCAGTCGTTCTCGCCATTGCCGTGGTCACTCTTGGTGTGGGACTGCTCAGAGCTCCTCAACCGGGCTAGGAGTAGAATCGGCGCACATCCACCATACCTTTCAGTTCGGAGGCGCAAACCTGTCTGCGACATAATCAGCAGAAACATTTATCTGGTTTGGGTGCGTCAATCCCATTCCGCGTCCAGGAGTTGGCGGAAGCATTGACTACTACATGACGATTCTTGCGTTCAAACTTGACTGGCGCGGGCCGTATTTTGCGTCACTGTGGCGCGGCGTATGACACATCTTTTTGAGCGAAGGCGCAACCAGGGGCATGTGGGGGATGGGTCTGGATTGGCGTGACCTTATGGCAGCGTGCTTCGGCTGAACTCGGAGCCTAGGCCACGAGAACCAATGGGAGAATCGCTTGACATGAATGGCCAGCGCTGGAAGCCTTGGTCGGAGGGGTGGCGGAGAGACGCTCAGTTGAATAAATACCCCGAGTTTTTATCAGGCAAAATTGCACACCGTTCGGGTGCTAGTTCAGCTATTGACCAGCCGCCGGCAGTGGAATAGATTCCAACTTTCATACGGGGAAGACTATGAATTCCGGAACCATCACTCGCAGGAACTTCAGTGGGAAATTGACTGTCGCGTTTTCTACCGCCGGCCTCATGTTAGCTGCGCTGGCGGGCAGGTCCGAAGGCAAAGCCAAAGCAGATAAGAGTATCCGCAAGCTGAAAGACGACGGCACGCCCGCCGATCCTAAGTCGTTCATCACCCCCATTGTGATCCACAATGGCTTGATCTACGTGGCTGGTCAGGGCGCCCACGACCCGGGTCCGGCTGAGCAATTCGAAATTGGCCATCACACCACGATTGTGATGGATAAGGTCAAAAAGCTGGTGGAAACCGGCGGCGGGACGGTAGACACCATTCTGCAACTCACAGTTTTTCTTGCCGACATCAAGTACTACGATGGCATGAACCAGGTGTTCAAGACTTACTTTCCGAATGGTGGTCCAGCCCGCACAACGGTTGCTGTGGCGGCTTTGCCCGGAAATTCCCTGGTGGAAATCAACTGTGTTGCGGCGCTCGTGAAATAATCCTCTGACCTCCAACTAACCATATTCAAAATTCAGAACTGAGCAACTCGCGTTCAGCGCTGACCGGTGCTCGCGATGGCCTTCCAATTACCTTTTGTAACCGGCTATTACACAAGTATTACAACCGCGCCAGCGTGGCGCTGATACTTTAATCCTGGCTCGACACTTCAACGCACCAGGAAGAACATCATGGACATTCAGGCCCTCAAAAGACGATCACCCGCCGACAAAGAGATTAATTGGATCACGGCCTCGTTCATGGCGGCGTTCCACCTTGGCGCGCTCGCCGCATTCTTCTTTTTCAGCTGGAAAGCGTTGTTCATTTCAGCTCTGCTGTGGTGGATCTCGGGAAGCATGGGCATCGGCATGGGCTACCATCGGCTGCTCACCCATCGGGGGTATAAGACGCCGAAGTGGGTTGAGTATTTCCTGACACTCTGCGCCACACTTGCACTTGAAGGCGGCCCGATCTTCTGGGTGGCCACGCATCGCATTCATCACCAATTTTCCGATCAGGACGGTGACCCGCATTCCCCCCGCGATGGCAAGTGGTGGTCGCATATGGGCTGGATTTTGACCGGCAAGTCCATGCACCACGATACGAGCACTCTGGCGCATTACGTTCCGGATCTCGCGAAAGATAAGTTCCACGTCTGGATAACGAAGTACCACTATGTTCCGATCATCGTCGTGGGCGTGGCGCTGCTGGTCCTAGGGGGACTGCCTTTCCTGCTCTGGGGGATGTTCCTGCGGACCGTAATGGGACTGCACTGCACATGGTTGGTTAATTCTGCCACGCACATGTGGGGCTCACGGCGTTTCAAGACCCGCGACCTGTCCACGAACAATTGGCTGGTAGCGTTGATGACCTTTGGCGAAGGTTGGCATAACAATCACCATGCTCATCCGACTTCGGCCCGCCATGGACTCAGGTGGTATGAAGTTGATCTGAACTGGTACGGCATCTGGGCGCTGAAGGTGCTCGGGCTGGCCAAGCAGATCAAAGTGGTGAGGCTTTCCGAACTGGCGCGCCAGGCCTCCGCTGTGCCGAACGGGAATCTGATCGTGATGCCGGCCAAGCCAGCGTCTACCCTGGCCGGCGACTAACATCGCCACTGGTAGAAATTGCCTTTCAGGGTGGCGGAAGAACCTCAACGTTTTCCGCTCTGCCCAGGCCTTGGAGCGCCAGGGCTGGGCAGAGGCTTAAACCGGACTAGGCCCCTAGACGACATTTCGATCCTATGTCGTCGGCATAATTTGACTCGACATGCCGTCGTCACCGCCTGAAGCGTCAAGGACGCTTAGCGGTGTTTGATGAAAGTGCCAGCTTCGAGTTCGGAGACTGCCTGGCGGAGCTCTTCTTCCGTGTTCATCACGATGGGGCCATACCAGGCCACCGGCTCCTCCAGAGGCCTGCCCGAGACCAGCAGGAAGCGGATGCCCTCGTTGCCCGCTTCGACCACGATTTCGTCGCCACGGTCGAACAGGACCAGAGAGTGATTCCCCACATCGTACTTGGCCGGCGCATTTGGATCCACTGCTGACTCGGTCAAGACCCGACGTGGATCGGAGGCGTCGCGAAACCTGCCCGAGCCTGCAAACACGTACGCAAAGGCATTGCGCGTGGTCTCGACCTTGAGTCGCTTATGCCGACTGGGTGGGACGGATATGTCGAGATAGCTCGGATCGGCGGCTACGCCCTCCACCGGGCCGCGCTTGCCCCAGAACTCACCCGAGATGATGCGCGCCTTTGTGCCGTCGTCATCAGTGACTTCGGGGATAGCGGCTGAGGGGATATCCTGATAACGAGGATCGGTCATCTTCAGCGATGAGGGCAGATTCGCCCACAGCTGAAAACCGTGCATGCGGCCACGAGGGTCGCCCTTGGGCATTTCCTGGTGGAGAATACCGCTGCCGGCGGTCATCCACTGCACATCGCCGGCAGTCATCTTGCCTTTGTTGCCAAGGCTGTCGCCGTGTTCGACCGAGCCTGCCAGCACGTAGGTGATCGTCTCGATGCCCCGGTGGGGATGCCAGGGGAAGCCGGCGAGATAGTCCTCCGGCTTTTCATTGCGGAAGTCATCCAGCAGCAGAAAAGGATCGAATTCCTTGGTTTTGCCGAAGCCGAAGGCGCGTTCGAGCCTTACGCCTGCGCCTTCGATGGTGGGCTTCGGCTGAATGATCTGTTTTACAGGGCGGAGTGACATAGTTCCTCTCAAAATTCTGCGGCAGCCGGTTTGATGTGCGCTGCGGCCGAATGATTCAGGCCTTGACGAACTGCACGTCGAGAGCAATGGCGACCTCGTCGCCGACCAGAAAGCCACCGGTCTCGAGCGCCGCATTCCAGGCGAGACCAAAGTCTTTGCGGTTGATCTTCGTCGTAGCCGACAGTCCCAGGCGGGTGTTGCCCCAGGGATCTCTGGCCGGGGCAGTCGGTCCCTCTACATGGAAAACCGTGTTGCGGGTGACGCCATGAATCGTGAGGTTGCCAGCTACGGCCAGTTCTCCCTCGGCAACGCGGGTTACGCGCGTCGACTGGAATGTCAGAGTCGGGAACTTCTCTACGTCCAAGAAGTCCGGACTCTTCAGGTGTGCGTCCCGCTGGAGATCGCGCGTGTTGATGGAAGGAGCATCGATCGTGACTTCGACTCGAGAGTTGACGAGATCGGCGCTGTCCACGGCTAATACCCCTTGGAGGCCGGTGAATTGGCCCTTCACGTTGGAAATCATCATGTGTTTCACCTTGAATTCGGCGGTGGAGTGAACCGGATCGAGGTTCCAGGTGGTGGTTGCGGTTTCGGGCGTAGCAACTTGAGTGCTCATAGCGGATCTCCTTTTCTTTGCCAGTTTCTTACTCAGTTCCTTAGATTCGTTATACCGATAATCGTTTCAACAAATATTTCCCCAAAAAAATTACTCCACGTGAGAGCGCGAAATACGCAGCAGGTCCGTCAAGGCGTCGAGGCGCCGTCGGCCGAGGTGGCCCAGTTGGTGGCGATGTGCATCCTGCACGGGTTCGTCGAGTCGGGCGAGCAGGCTCAGGCCTTCGGAGGAAATGCGAGTGATCACCGTTCTTCGGTCCCGCCTATCGCGGGCGCGCACGATCAGGCTGCGCTTCTCCAGACGGTCGAGCAGGCGCGTTATGTCCGGGTCACGCGTGATCATACGATCGCCGATTTCGCCACAGGGGAGTCCTTCCGGCGCGCCCCGCAAGATCCGAAGCACGTTGTACTGGGTGGCCGACAGATCCTCGCTTTTCAGCACCCGGGCCGGGCCACGGGATAACAGGTCGGTGGTGCGCAGCAGGTCGAGGAAGGCAGATTCCTCCGGGCAGGGAGCGAGCTTGCGCCGGGGTAGCGATTGTGAAGTTCTCTTCATCGAAACCCCCATACTAATCGTTATAACGAATATTGTCAACACGAGGGTCGCTTTGGGGATCGCAGGTGAGTGAAGTAATGGAAGAAGGGACCCTGATCGAATCAGCACCGCGAACGAGCGCGGCATTGGCGGGAAACAGGAGAATGCCGTCATCGAATTCCGCGGCGACGCGCGGGTGAGGGTCGCCTGGGCGTAGAAGATATCTGCCGTCCCACTAATCATGTATTCCCGGAAGATTGGCACGGCTCGGGTCGGTATCGGCATCTGGCGGCACAATCGATCAGGCAGGCAGTGTGTCAGCGTGACACAAGACGGGCGCTATGGTATGCCTACCGGTGAGTCTTCGGATGAGCCATTTCAGCGCAGGAACGCCCGTAATCCTGGGAATTCCCTTTGACGCCAATTCCTCGTACATGCGGGGAGCGGCAGGGGCGCCGGCGGCTATTCGGATGGCTCTACATTCCGGTTCCGGGAACTCCTGGACCGAATCCGGGGTGGACCTCGGCGTCGAAGGCGTGTTTCAGGATGCGGGCGATGTCGGGTTTACGGCGGATGCATTTACTACTATTGAAGGCCGTGTTGGCGAA
>Ga0126379_10002977_pt1 | contig 10883 bp, 9 predicted proteins | sample PanSoiMetPlot_24_FD_92640 | JGI IMG/M metagenome (GOLD analysis project Ga0126379, IMG submission 92640) | Tropical forest soil microbial communities from Panama - MetaG Plot_24 | ecosystem: Environmental > Terrestrial > Soil > Tropical forest > Bulk soil | place: Panama | collected 2016-02-17
AAATTGTGGCGATCTTTGCGAGTTCCGATGGCTGAAAGGTAATCGGACCGTAGCCCACCCATCGGCGCGATCCATTGATGCGCATCCCGATGTGCGGAACGTAGCAAAGCGCCAGAGCAGCCAGCGCGAGTGCAAACCAAAACCACCATGTTTTCTGCCAGAAATGGTAGTTCATCAGCGCTGCAAAAATGCACGCCACAAGTCCAATCCCAACCCAAACCGCCTGGCGTCTAATGAAAAAATAAACGTCGCCATGGCTGTCGCGTGCGTATGCGCTTGTGCTGAAAAGCATCACAATGCCAATGACAAGAAGTCCCAGCACAGCCAGAAAGAGGATGTAAGCGCTTTTACGACGCATGGTTTGAATTCATTAAGTGAGTTCTGTTATGTTGAGCGCAGCGCTGCAACGAAATGCGAAGCAGGAAGCATCTAATCTGAGATTGTACGCTTCGCTCAGAATGACGGGTAAACGGTGGCTTGCAGCTCACGGCATTGTCTTTCACTATTTGTTCTTCTTTCGGTTCGTTGCTTTTACGCTTGTGGTCTTCGAGTTCGCTGTTTCGGGGACCAGAAGCTTTTGCCCGATGTGCAGCTTGCGTGGGTCTTCGATATGGTTCAGCGCAATCAGATCGCTGTAAGAGACCTTCAATTTCTTCGCGATGATGACGGGATTATCGCCCTTTTTGACGACGTATGTTTTGCCCGAAGACGAAACCTTTTTCGCGGGTTCCTCTTTCACGAGCGGGGGATGTGAAGGTCTCACGTCGGTATGCCTGGCGTTTTCGGTTTCCGCTGTCGCAGTTCGGAGCTTCTCATTAACGGTTTGATTGGCTGTTGCCGCAGTTTTGGCCGGCTTGTTTTCTGTTTCCGCCAAAGCAGGCGGCACGAACGAACGCTCCCTCGTCTTGATCGCGTTGAACGCAATGATTCCCGACACGGCAACGACGTGCAAAAGCAAGACAATCAGCAACGCTCGCGACAATTTCATGTTTGGCTCTGGAATGCCGTCGAACTCCATTCCCGCGGACGCAGCCGACGCGCGCCGAGCCGTCGCGGCGAGAATTTTCTTTCGTTTGAGCAGGCTCGGGATCTTGATCGATTTCATTGAGGCAGCGCTTGTACCAGCGCGCGAAATTGGTCACCGCGATCGGAGTAACTCTTGAACATGTCGAAGGAGGAGGTGCCAGGAGAAAAGAGGACAACGTCTCCCGGTCTGGCGAGACCGCGTGCGCGTTCGACAGCGTCGGCGAGCGAAGTTGCGAGATCGCAATTGACGGCACCGTCCCAGGAACGTTTGATGCTCGGAGCCATCTCCCCGATCAGAACGGCCGATTTAACTTTGTCCTTCACCAAAGATCGCAGTGGATCGAACGTGAATCCCTTATCTTTGCCGCCGGCAATCAGCACTGTCGGCTTCGTTTGTGCGGCCAGCGCTTTCTCCACCGCATCAAGATTGGTCGCCTTCGAATCGTTCACATATTCGACGCCATCGAGTTCGCGCACAAACTCGCATCGGTGCGGGCGCGGCTCGTAATCGCGAAGGGCCGGCACCATCTGCGCGAAGGGCAAACCACAGGCAACTCCCACAGCGAGTGTCGCCATCAGGTTCTCGATGTTGTGTAACCCGCGCAGCTTCGTGTCAGACAAAAGCAGGACCGGCTGATTTTCGTAAATAATCGCCCCGTCAAAAAGCCGGAAATCGGCGCGATTCGAGTACGCACTAAATGTGATCCGGCGCGGTCGAACCTTTGGCAGCACTTCAGCGGCATTGACTACTGCGACATTCTGCTCGGTTTGGTTTTCGAAAATCCGCAGCTTGGCTGCGCGGTAGTCGGCGACCGAGCGATAGCGATCGAGATGGTCGGGAGCGAAGTTGAGCCAGAGACTGATCGATGGGCGAAACGTGCGGATTGTTTCCAGTTGAAACGAGCTCACTTCGACCGTGAGCACGTCCAACACCTGTTTTTCTCGGGCAACTTCGGAAAGCGGTTTGCCAATGTTGCCGCAAGCGATTGTTCGCTGACCGCAGGCATTCAGCATTTGCGCCAGCATTTCGGTCGTTGTGGTCTTGCCGTTGGTGCCTGTAACCGCGATGACCGGCACTTCGCAGAAGCGCCACCCGAGCTCGAGTTCACTGATTGTTTCAACTTGGCGCGAGCAAAAATTACGCCCTAACGGCGAAGCGGGATCGATGCCCGGACTCAATACGACCCATTGATATGCAGATGAATCATGTTCCGCCGCAGATCCACAAATGACGCGCACATCGTGTGCCCGCAGGTTGTCCAGAGTGGATTTGAGTAGATTCTTGTCTTCGGCGCTGTCGAGCACGGTGACCTGGGCGCCCTCCGACGCGAGCAGCAGCGCCGCGGCGCTCCCGCTGAGGCCAGCGCCCACCACGGCGACTTTTTGATTTTTGCACCGTTCGTTGTTCATCGCAGTTTCAGCGTTGCCAGCCCGAGCAGGGCGAAGATGATCGAAAGGATCCAGAAGCGAACAATGACCGTAGTCTCCTTCCAGCCGGTGAGTTCGAAGTGATGATGAAGAGGTGACATGACGAAGAATCGCTTGCCGGTGAGTTTGAAGCTCAGCACCTGCAGAATGACCGAGACAGCTTCGATCACAAAAACTCCGCCGACTACGGCGAGCAGCAGCTCCTGTTTACAACAGATCGCCACGACACCGATCATGCCGCCGATAGCCAGCGATCCAGTGTCGCCCATGAAAACCTTAGCCGGATAACAGTTGAACCAGAGAAAACCCAGCCCCGCGCCGATAAGCGCCGAGCAGACGACGGTCAATTCGCCCGCGAATGGATAAAACGGGACCTGCAGGTACTCCGCGACGCGGAAATTGCCGGCGGCATAGCATAGCAACGCATATGCAAATGCCACGGTGATGGTGCACCCGGCCGCCAAGCCATCCAGCCCATCAGTGAGATTCACCGCATTGGACGTGCCGACGATGACCAGCGCAAAAAAAACAAAGGTGAACCAGCTCATGTTCGCAATCGCCGGCGTTTTTACAAAAGGCACGTAGAGCGCACGCGCCTGCACTTCTAACAACGGATCGGTGAGAAACAGGCCAGTGATAATTGCCGCTAGAATAATTTGGAAAAGGAGTTTAAGCCGGCCGTGGATTCCTTCGGATTTCTTCTTAGTAACCTTGAGGTAATCATCGGCGAACCCAAGCCCCCCGAGGTAAACCATGCTGAAGAGTGCGAGCCAGACGAATTTGTTGTCGAGGCGCGCCCAAAGGATGCTCGACACCAGCACGGCGCCAATCACCAGCACGCCACCCATCGTGGGCGTGCCTTGCTTTACCCCATGAAGCTCCGCAAGCCGGTGAACTTCCTCCGCTCCGCGAATCGGCTGTCCGACCTTCAACGCACGCAGCTTTGCGATAATGAAGTTACCAAATGTGAGCGTTAGCAAAAAAGCGGTGACCGCCGCAGCTATGGCTCGAAAAGTAACATAAAGGAACACATTGAACCCGATGAACCGCCCGCTCAGGTGATGGAGGTAGTACATCATGAGGAAATGACGACGGTCGAATGTCGAATGCTGAATTGCTCGATCACTTCCTCCGTGCGTGCGGCGCGGCTGCCTTTGATCAGAACGAGATCGTCCGGGCCGACTAGTTCGCCTAACAACTCGGCAGCTTCACGTGTGGATCGTACAGACGCAATCTTGTCCAAACCGGCGGTGTGCGCGGCTTGCGCAATAAATTCAGCCACCTCGCCGATCGTGATCAGGTGATCTACACCCAGCGTGGCTGCGGTTTCGCCTACTTCGCGGTGGCCGCGCTCGGATTCGCGACCGAGCTCGCGCATCTCGCCCAAGACTGCTATGCGTTTTCCCTCGGTATCGAGCTCGACCAATGTTCGCAACGCTGCTTTCATCGAATCGGGATTGGCGTTGTAGCTGTCGTCGAGAAAATGCACGCCGCCGATTTCCTTGATTTGCAAGCGCGCTTTAGTGAGCGGTGCCGCAGCGAGACCTGCGGCGGATTCCTCGATGGACAGCCCAAATGCCCGACCGGCAGCCACGGCGAGCAATGCATTCTGCACCATATGCAAACCGGCAACAGGTAGCTGCGCCCGAGAACGATGGGCGCCCTCGAGAATTGTGAACTCGGAGCCTTCGGCGCTCTGGCGAATTTCAATCGCGCGCACGGTTCCACCTGTCGTTCCAGCAAACACCACCTTTGCGCGTGTCCGCGTAGCGATCGCCTTACTGAACGGATCTTCGGCATTCAGAATCACGGTTCCTTCCGGTCCTACTGCTTCGGCCAGCGCCCCTTTTTCTCTGGCGATTGCTTCGCGAGAACCCAGGAACTCGATGTGCGCCACGCCGATATTTGTAACGATCGCCGCGTCGGGGGCGGCGATCTTCGACAGCTCTGCGATTTCGCCGGGATGATTCATCCCGATTTCCCAAACGGCTACTTCATGTTCGGAGGTGGTCTCCAGAATAGTGCGCGGCAGGCCAACATGATTGTTAAAATTGCCTTCGGTTTTCGTGACGCGAAATTTTCGCGCGAGGACCGACGCGGCGAAGTCCTTCGTGCTCGTCTTCCCGTTGCTCCCGGTGATCGCGAGTACCTTCAGCGTAAGCGATCGCCGGTAATTTGCAGCAATTTGCTGATACGCGTGCAGCGTATCGAGCACTCGAATGAGCACAAAATTCTTTGGAACATGCCCGTTCCAGTTGCGATTAACGAGCGCACCCGCGGCGCTGGATTTGGCAACGGCTTCGACGAAATCGTGTGCATCGAAATTTTCCCCGTGCAGCGCCACGAACAATTCACCGGGTTTAATCGTGCGCGAATCGGTGCAAATCTTATTGATCACCACAGTTCCGTCACCGGATTCAAGCGAGGCTCCGGCAAACTGTGCGATTTGCGAAAGTTTGAGCGGATTCATTGCTAAAGCTCCACGGGATGATCTTCGATCGCGCGGCGCGCGACTTGGATGTCATCAAACGGGATCGTGTAATCGGCGAACTCCTGATAGTTTTCGTGTCCCTTGCCCGCAACCAAGACGATGTCGCGCGGACGCGCCAGCGCAACGGCGCGGTTGATTGCCTCCGTGCGATCGACAATTTTCTCGTAGCGATTCGAGCGGAAGCCTTTTTCCGTTTCCGCGATGATTGCGCCCGGGTCTTCCTTGCGCGGATTATCAGAGGTAATAATGGAATAATCAGCGAGGCGGTCGGCCATCTGCGCCATTAACGGGCGCTTTTGCCGATCTCGATTGCCGCCGCAACCAAACACGGCAATTAACTGATTCGGCTGAAGTTCGCGCAGCGTTTTCAAAACGTTCCCGAGCGCATCGGGCGTGTGTGCATAATCGATGAACACCTGAAATTGCCGCTTCGCCGGGACTAATTCCAGCCGCCCCGGAACCTGCGGCGTTTTCGCAAGACTGAGCACCGCGGTTCGCAAATTAATTCCCAACGCATCAGCAGCAGCCAGCGCTGCGATGGAGTTTGTAACATTAAAACGGCCAATCAATGGCAACCGAACGAGGTAACTTTTACCGCGCGCGTCCAGTTGGTACGATGTTCCTGTGAATTCGGCGCGATAGTTTGAAGCGCGGAAATCCGCGCGCAATCCCATGCCATAGGTAACAACGCTCACGCTTTTGTCGATTTGGTCCACCAGTTGTTGGCCGTACCGACCGTCGATGTTCACAATTGCTATGGGTTTGGTCTTTTGCTTTTGTCCGGCGAGCCCGGTGAACAGCCGGGCCTTTGCTTTAAAGTAATTTTCCATCGTGCCGTGAAAATCTAGATGGTCCTGGGTAAGATTCGTGAACACGGCAACATTCCATTCGAGGCCGCGCGTACGCTCTTGCACCAGCGCGTGCGAAGAGACTTCCATTGCCGCCGCACTGCAACCGGCGTTCGCGATCTGCGCCAGCAGCTCTTGCAAATCAAGTGATTCAGGCGTGGTGCGAATAGCCGGCAAAATGCGTTCGCCGATCTCGTACCGAACGGTGCCGATTAGCCCGCAACGCAATCCTCCGATTTCACAGATGTGCTTGATGAGAAACGTCGTGGTGGTTTTGCCATTTGTGCCCGTCACGGCGGCCAGTTTCAATTTGCGGGACGGGTGTCCGTAAAAGGCCGCCGAAAAATCCGCGAGCGCAGTGCGTGTATTCTCAACGACCAGACATGTGATGCGCGGATCTTTTTGTTCGCGCTCACCAACAATCACCGATGCCCCTTTGTCGATGGCATGACCGATGAATTGATGCCCGTCGGTTTTCTCACCCCGCAACGCCACGAACATGCTGTGCCTTTGCACTCGCCGCGAGTCATACGCGATGCTTTCCACCGTGCGATCAACTGACCCGAGGACTTGGCGAACTGCAGTCGCGGTGAGAAGAGTCTTGAGCTGCATGAGGCTTTAACATCTCCGCCAGGAGATGGATTTGCTACAGCGAACCGCGACAACGCATTCAACTCGCGAATGGATTTCGGAGTCAACGTCGCGGACCATCGGTTAAGGCGATTCGTTCCGCCGGCGCAGGCTTGCGGATCCGCTCCGCCGGCTTCGGTTTTTCGACTCGCTGAACGGGAATCGCTTTGCGAATCTCCTCATGCGGCTCAAGGTCAAGATATCGGGCGGCTTTTTCGGCAACCCGGGAAAAAATGGGTCCTGCAACAAGCCCGCCGTAATTCAACTCCGGTTTGCTCGTGTGCGCATCGTCCAGCACGACCAAACCGACAAACTCAGGATGGTCCGCCGGTAAATAGCCGACAAACGAAACGACATACTTGCCGTGGTCATATCCGCCGTGCGGATCGACTTTCTGCGCGGTTCCGGTTTTCCCAGCGATTACAAAACCCGGCACAGCAGCGGCAGCGGCGGTTCCTTGATCGCTGACCACGCCGCGCAGTGCGTCACCAATTTGCCTGGCGGTTTCAGGAGAAATGGCCTGACGCAACACCATCGGCGATGGTGAGCTGATGATTTTTCCATCGGAAGCTGTGACCGATTTTATGATCCGCGGTGTCACCAGTTTGCCGCCGTTGGCGATCGTTGCCATTGCCGATGTCATCTGTAATGGCGTGACGCCCACTTCGTGGCCCATCGGAATGCGTGTGATGGAAATTTTGCTCCACGTTTGTGGCGGCCGAATCACTCCGTTGATCTCGCCCGGCAGTTCGATTCCTGTGCGTTCGCCGAATCCAAAGCGACGAATGTATTCGTAGAACTTTTGGTCGCCGATGCTCATTGCCAGTTTCGCCGCGCCGATGTTGCTCGATTTAATGAGAACCTCGCGAACGCTCAAATTCCCGAAAGCGCGATGGTCGTGCAGAACGGAGCCGCCATAGTTCCAAGCGCCGTTCTCGCAGAACACTTCCGAGTCTGGCCGCATCTTGTGTTCATTCAGAGCCGCGGCGGCGGCTACAATCTTGAAAGTCGAACCGGGTTCCATCATGTCGATAATGGCCCGGTTTTTCATTTGTTCTGGCTTCGCCTCGGAGCGGAGGTTTAAATCAAAATTCGGGCGATTGGCGATTGCGAGAATTTCGCCTGTCTGCGGCCGCATCAAAATGATCGTTGCCTTTTGTGGCGAATACTCCTGCATGGCCGCATCGATTTCCTCCTCAACAATGCTCTGCAATCCAAGGTCCACAGTCAGATGCACCTGGTAACCATCCCGCGGGGCGCGCTCCTGTCCGCGATAAGGCACGATCTCCTGACCGGCGCGGTTGTGCTCGATGAAGCGATACCCGTCCTGCCCGTGGAGGTATTCTTCCATCGACGCTTCAACACCCTGGATGCCGTGGTGATCAAAATCGGTAAACCCAATTACGTGGCAAAGCATTGAGCCGTTGGGATAAATGCGTGTGGCGTCGTGCTCGAAGTAAACTCCTCGCACATTGCCGGCGCGGAGTTTTTCACGAAGCGCATTTGCTTCCGCTGCAGGTACCTCACGTTTAATTACGATGTAACGGCGACCGCTGTTTAGTTTTTCCGCGACCTGTTGCGAGGGCATTTCCAGCTCGGCATTCAGGAGATCAACTGTCGCCTGTACATCGCCAAGATGCGTGGCGTCGGCCACGACTGTTTCCACAGGAACGTTGTGTGCCAGAACTTCATTGTTCGCATCCAGGATCATGCCGCGCTCGGCGTGAGTTATCTGTTTATAAACGTGTTTTTCGGCAGCCAGCCCGGCGTACTCGTCGTGCTTGACCGCTTGCAGATAAATCAAGCGAAAGGAAAAAATACTGAACAGAGCGACAAAAGCAGCACACACGAGAGCGCAACGAGTTCTGCTACTTGGATTCATGTTGCGCGAGAGGGTTGGCTACCGGCCGGATAGCATCTTCATCCGCTGGTCGCTCGGGAATCGTTAGCCGCACGATTTTCGACTCCGAAACCGGGATCATTTTGAGATAGCCTTCTTTTAAACGGCGTTGTAAAGCGGAGCGCGAAGTGAGCGCCGCGATCTGCGCGGTGGCGACGTCATTTTGAGTGCGCAGCGACGCGAGTTCGTTCTCTACTGTCTTTCTGCGCTCGCCAAGATGATACAGTTGCAGCGTCAAATACACATAAGCCAACCCGGCAAGCGCGAGAAATGCCGTCATAACAATCCATCGCGCCAGTGAGGCGGCGTTCACTGTGTTACAATCTCGGCGACGTGACCGGTTCATTTGATCTTCTCAGCTACGCGCAACTTCGCGCTTCGCGACCGCGGGTTTGCGCGGTGTTCTTCCTCGCTCGGCTCCACGGGTTTCGACGTAACAAGCCCAAGATCGTAATCGGGATTGCGCCGCGGCTCGGGCCATTCGGGTTTGTCGAGCCATTCCCTGCTATGATCGCGAAAGAAGTTTTTCACGATGCGGTCCTCGAGGGAGTGGAACGTGATCACCGCAATGCGTCCGCCGCGCTCGAGTCGCGCAGTTAAGACTTGCAGACCTTGTTCCAGTGCGCCAAGCTCGTCATTCACTTCCATCCGCAGCGCTTGAAAAACCTGAGTGGCTGGATGTTGTCGTCCATGGCGACCGACCAGCTTTTCGATTGTGCGCGCTAGCGGCAGCGTTTCGCGAAATGGTGAGGTCTTGCGCATTTTAACGAGCAAAGTCGCAATCCGGCGCGCGGCCGGTTCCTCGCCCAGTTCACGGAATAACCGGGTCAATTCTTCTTCGCTGTATTCGTTGACGATGGTGGCGGCGGTGAGGCTTGCTCGCGGATCCATGCGCATATCCAGCGGGCCGTTTCGATTGAAGCTGAATCCCCGCTCTGCATTTTCGAGCTGGCGTGAAGAAACACCAAGGTCAACCAGCGCGCCGCCGATGCTGCGAATGCCAAGCTCCTGGAGGACACGATCTGCGTGCCGGAAATTGGCCTGTCGCACGATAATGCGCCGGCCAAAATGCGCGAGGCGTTGGCTTATGTGCCGGACAGCATCGGGGTCTTGATCCAAGGCCAAAACGTCCGCGCCGCCTTGCAAGAAAGCTTCAGTGTGGCCGCCGCCACCGCATGTTGCGTCCAGGATGAGCATGTTCGGTTTGGGTTTGAGCAGTTCCAGCACTTCTCTCCGCAACACCGGCAGGTGATAGAAAAAGTCCTCCATTGGTTGTCGGCCTTCTTCCGGCGCCACCGGATCAGCAGCGAGCCACGCAGGCGGCGCGTACCAGACTGGATTGATGACGTGCTGATACAACATACGTCTTACAATCCAATTTCCTTCGCGACGTGCTGGTAAGTGGGCGTTTCCTCTTCGTGCGCTCGTTTCCAGCGTTGCAGATTCCAAATTTCAAAACGCCCGCGGTTGCCTACGAGAGCAACTTCGTTTTTCAATGCGACCTTTTGGCAGAGATCCTCCGGCAATACCAGCCGACCCTGCCGGTCCGCAGCTGCATGTTGAGCCCGAGAATGCAGTTGCCGGAGAAAAACGCGGCGATCGCGCGCGGAAACTTTCTCGTTAGTTTCCGCAGCCAAGCTCATCCTGGCGAATTCCTTAGGCGACATCACAAGCAGAAATTGGTGAGTCGCCTCCGACAACAGGATGAATTCCTCAGGATGATCGCGTCGCCACCGCGATGGAATAGTGATCCGATTCTTTTCGTCCATGGAATGCCGGAACTCTCCGGCGTAGAAGCGTTCGGGTTGGGAATCGGCATCCATGGTCGCGTGGAGTAGTGACCCACTTTACTCCACTTGACGCCATCTTTAACCACTCCCGCGGGAAACGGTCAATAAAAATCTTCACCTAATTTGCGCCCGAAGGCCGCGACCGTAAGCTCCTTTGAATATGAGATTTTGCTGGCGCGCGCCTGCACTCTGCTGCGCGGTTGTTCTTTGTGGCTCGAGCGCCGGGTTCAGTCAGAGTCAGCAGGCTCCCAATGACGCTGTGCGCGTTAAAGTCTCAATGCATCCAGATGGTTCACGTACTGTTTACAACTTTGATAACACGCAGCATACAGCCGTCGCCACGACTACAGACGCGGATGGCAAACTGCGCGAGACCATTCGGTATCAACTGGATAACGCTGGCCGGTTCTCCAGCGGCGAAGTCCTCGGGCCAGATGGTCGTATTCGGCTCAAGAGCCGCTATAAATACGATGACGCCGGCCGCATTCTGGAAGAAACGCAGAGCGCAGCAGACGGAACCTTTCAGCACAAGATCGCTTACAGTTACGACCCATCAGGCAAGCAAACTGGTTATTCCGTCTTCGACGCATCTGGCAAATTAGTGACCCACGCGGGTGGCGTTGCTGCCCGTCCATCTACCTCGCCAAAACCGCGCGACAAAAACAAGCGGTAATTGGCTCGGCAAAAAACAGGAAAACTGATCGAGCATCTTTCCGCGCGCTCTCAGGCGTCGAAGAATTCATGGCGCAAGGCTAGGAGTCAGGGAGCTT
>Ga0126379_10002978_pt1 | contig 10880 bp, 9 predicted proteins | sample PanSoiMetPlot_24_FD_92640 | JGI IMG/M metagenome (GOLD analysis project Ga0126379, IMG submission 92640) | Tropical forest soil microbial communities from Panama - MetaG Plot_24 | ecosystem: Environmental > Terrestrial > Soil > Tropical forest > Bulk soil | place: Panama | collected 2016-02-17
CAGCCTCGGCCGGTGGATTTCTCGGTTTGCCCCCTGCATCACCTTGGCGCCTTCCTACGATACTATTTTGCGTCCGCATAACTATTTGAAATAATTCACAGAAACACCCTGCCTCGAACCGCGGACGGGCCGATTAACAGGCTACGACTTTCAGAGCATTATCGAAGGGATAGCGGAAAAATCGCGAATCCGTGGTATTTGGCCCTAATGGGATGCGAACAAACGGGAAACCGGGGTGAGCCGGCGCCGCTTCACGACTCGCCGAGAGCCTCGAGGACGGGGAACCGCGGCGTTGCCGATTGGACTATGGGCCACCGGCGAACCGTAGGAGCGACCACAACGGCCGTATCAGTTATTTGGCCATACGAGCTACGATCTCGTGATTGAGATCGACGAGACGAGCACAATTGGCGACGCGTTCGCCCGCGCCGCGCGAGCTTATGCGTCGCGGCCGTTCTTGACTATGCCGGCCGGGGTGCACAGGAGCTATCACCGGCATGGCTACGAGATCGATTTCGCGACGGCCGCGCGAGAGGTGCGGCAACTCTGCGAGATTTACCACGCGCACGGCTTTGGACATGGCCATCGGGTGGCCATGTTGCTGGACAACAGGCCCGAGCATTTCCTGCATAAACTCGCGCTCAATACGCTGGGCATTTCCTGCGTGCCGATCAACCCCGACTATCGTTCCAACGAAATCGCGTATCTGCTCGAACATTCTGAAGTTGATTTGGCGATTGTCTCAAACGAGCGTCACGAGCAAGTTGTGGCAGGTATGAATGCCAGTCCACACCAAGCGCCGATTCGCCCGTTCGACAACCTCCGTTCGCTTCCGAAACCGACGCGCGGCCGACGCGACGATGCCGTATCCGCCGAAACCGAGGCTAGCATCCTCTATACTTCCGGAACGACGGGCCGGCCCAAGGGCTGCGCGCTATCCCACGGCTACGAACTCCAGGCCGGAGAGTGGTATGCGACACGCGGCGAGCTCGTCTCATTTCGTGCTGAGGGCGAACGACTCTACAATCCTCTTCCGCTGTACCACGTCAATTCGTCGGTCCTGTCGTTTTATTGTGCCATGCTCATCGGCAGTTGCCAGATCCAGCCGGATCGCTTTCATCCAAACCGCTGGTGGCCTGAGGTCAATCAGACAGGCGCGACGATCGTCCACTATCTCGGCGTCATCGTACCGCTCTTGTTGGCGATGCCCCCAAGCAATGAAGAACGCAGCCACAGCATCCGGTTTGGCGTCGGCGCGGGCGTTGAGCCGCAACTCCACGGCGTATTCGAGCAACGCTTCGGCTTCCCGCTGATCGAAGTCTGGGGCATGACCGAAATGGTCCGCATACTGCTGGATCACCGGCCACCCCGCAAGATCGGCACACGGGCATTCGGGCGGCCAACCGCGGGCGTCGAGGTCCGGGTCGTCGATGAAATTGACCACGATGTCGCCGCAGGTTCGCCTGGCGAGATGGTCATCCGCCACTCTGAAGGGACGCCACGACGCGGCTTCTTCTCCGGCTATCTCAAGAATGAGCAGGCGACGGCGCAGGCGTGGCGTGGGGGCTGGTTCCATACCGGCGACACTGTTCGCCAGGAAAAGGACGGAATGCTGCATTTCGTCGACCGTAAAAAGAACATCATCCGCCGCTCCGGCGAAAACATTGCGGCTGCGGAGGTCGAGGCCGTGCTGCAGTCCCATGCCATGGTGAAACAGGTGGCAGTTATCGCGGTCCCGGACGAGCTTCGCGAGGAAGAAGTGTTCGCCTGCGTGGTCCTGGCGCAAACGATGGACACAAACGACGCGGCCGACGCCTTGTTTGATCATTGCAATGCCGAACTGGCGTATTTCAAAACCCCAGGTTGGATTTACTTCGCCGACTCTCTGCCAACCACGGGGACGCAAAAAATCCAGAAACATCGACTTTTTCCAGACGGCACCGACCCGCGCGCACTTCCCGGCGTATTTGACAGACGCGAGCGCAAGAAACGCAACTCAAAGATCGAAGGTAGTTAGACCGTGGGACGCTACTACGAAGAGTTAGAAGTTAGCGCTCGGTTTGATACCCCGCGCCGCACCATTCTGGATGCAGACATCGTTCAGTTCGCTGGGTTGACAGCCGACTTTAATCCGCTGCACACTGACGATATCTTTGCCTCGCACAGCGACTTCCGCGGGCGCGTGGCGCACGGGCCCATGCTCGTCGGAATGGCGTTCGGGCTCGCGTCCCGCGTGGATTTGCTGGATGGTACCGCGCTGGCACTGCTCGATCTCACCTGGAAATTCATCAGGCCGGTTCGTCCTGGGGATACCGTTTTCGTGAAAGTCCATGTCGCCGGAAAAGAGCCGACGCGTAAGCCGGATCGAGGCGTCGTGGAGTTTGGTCTCGACGTTATCAATCAGCGAAACGAAACTGTGCAAAGCGGTACTGCCAAAATGCTGATGAAGCGGCAACCAAGCGTCGCCGCATAAAAAGCGAACTCGTCTCTAGCGCTGCTGTCCGGGGTACATGGAGTTAGAAGCGCGACATGCGCCCGGGCCTTCGCGTCAGCGTTGGTAAGTCTTTCGACCGACGTATTTCTGAGACGGCTCGGCCAGGTGCGCGACGCCACCGCCATGATCGGGGTCAAAGCACCGTTGAACTGCCAAACCTGCGGAGCGCAAAAAAGGCTTGGGTGGAATTTATTTTATTTAACTCATGCTAGGGGCGCTCGGCACCGCCGGTAGGCTTGGTCCTTTCAAAAGACCGAACTTCTAACGACCATCTTTTCGACCAAAACATAAGTGCTAAGCTATTGATTTTACTGATAGGTGCATAGGGACTCGAATCCTGGGTTACAATAAATTTCTTGGATATCTGACTTCTTCGATAGGGTTTGTGCTCACCAGGGAGGATACCATGACTACTTATGTGATGCTTGCTAACTGGACAGACCAAGGAATTCAAAAGATCAAAGATTCGCCTCGACGTTTCGACGTCGCAAAGCAAATTCTAGGTGACATGGGGGGAGAGTTCAAGTCCATCTTTCTCACCATGGGTGAGTACGATCTCATTGGGGTCTATGAGGCCCCGGACGATGCAGTGGCCGCGAGATTTACCATGCAACTCGGGATGCTTGGTAACGTGCGGACGAAGACACTCAAGGCGTTCCCCGAAACCGCCTATCGTGAAATCGTCAAATCATTGAGCTGAGGTCCCGCCTCATTAGATCTGCCACGCAAGGCTTGCCACCAGGAAGATATAGTTTTGGGCGAGCCGATCGTATTGCGTTGCGATGCGCCTGAAATCTTTCGATCTGTTCTTGTTGAAGCTGGCTGCTTCCTGTTGCTGCGGTCGGATACGACGCTTGGCTCCGCGTGCACCTATGCCAGGCACAACGGATGGTTTGTTATAACACGCCTCGACCGAGTAGCCGGCTCGCAACGCCCTGGCCGCGCCGCGTTCTCAGCCACGGGATCGACGTCAACACCGCGCTTGAATTTGATCGACCGCGTGCAGCGCCGCGATGTTCGCCCGGTTTCTCGCAATTCTGTGCGAGCTCAACGACATCGTAGTCGGGATATCGGCAATATCCCGGTGGCATTTTTGTGATGCTCAACGTGCTCGGAGGAGCGCTTAGGCTAACCACCCTGGGTGTTGGCTCTTTCGCCGAGCGCATGTCCATATCACCAGGCATCGTACCTGGATCATCGCAGGTGTCGTGGCACCTGGCGCTCTGGCCGTTGTTCTTCATTTGCGGGCGCTCCGACGAACTCGTCGCGCCCTGCGCCGGGGCGCGCACGTCCTAGAACACGCGCGTGTGGGCGGTCGCTTCACCGGACCGCCCTCCGGAGCTGCGAGTTCGTGGCTCGGCATACTGCTCTACAGGCGCATGCAGTGTCGGAATACTTCCCACAACCTTCCTGAGCGCTCTGCGTCATTCGCAATCCAGCCCTCATTTTTGCGGTGCTCGGAGGCCTGATCTTTTGCCCCGATGGAACGCCAGAAATCGACTTCCGATGGGTTTTTGAGCTCGGGCGGGAACTTTCATCGACTTTTGTTCCTAACGCCAGGGACGCTTTTTGAGACAGATCAATGACGACGACCCCAAAACTATCTGTGATCCGTCAAAATATACCCATCTATTCGTGGCGGGGAGGTTGTCGCAACCGCAAGTAAAATGATCCACTCACCTGCTCGGCACCCGATAAAACGCTGCCCAGTTTGTGGCGTCTCGATGCTTGCAAGCCGAACCGAGCCCCTGCATAGGGAATTCAATCATTTCGAATGCTTGAATTGCGGCCTGGTCGTGAACTATGCGGAGCCGAAAGCGCCGCACGGGCCCGAACCGGGTTCTAGCCGTCGCTGACCTTAGGCTGAAGGCCCGGTAAACCAGCCCTTGGGACGGCGTTGAGAACCGCCTCAGCTCGCGTGCATAGACGGTCAACTTTGGCTACCGCTCAGTCATCTTGATTGACGCATCGAGGAACTCATTAGTGTAAGCTTTAGTCACATCGAATGGTCGCTCAGGGCTGAAATAGGTTCTCACAAGGGCGTAGTCTGATGCGATTCGGCTCGCGTCAAACCAGCCAAGGCCAACCGTAGTCGTTGTGCGGTCTCGCATCAGCTCCTTGATACGCTGCCACTGGTTACGTTGGTTGGCGATGTCAAGCCCGCTGACATCGGCGAGCAACGCTCGCAGGCACGGCTCCTCGTCTTTCACACAAGCCGCAAAGGCGTTCTGAGTCACCTTGACGAAGGCTTTGACGACATCGTTGTGTGACTCCAGATAGCCGCCATTTACCACAATTGAGTTGCCGTAGGGATTGATACCGAGGTGGCTCCATGGCAGGAACCCCAGATCGGCGCCGAACTCCGTGACCTTAAGATCATGTTCGTTGTAGAAATCGCTGATGATGTCGACCGCGTGGCTCTTGAGCGCCGCCATCTTAGCCGTCGGGGCGATATTGACGTAGGTGACCGACGCGGGATCGATGCCCGCGGCTTTCGCGAAAGCCGGCCACATGACGCGCGCTGCGTCACCCGGCGGGTTGCCGATCTTGCGGCCGGCAAAGTCCTTCGGTCCAGCGATGCCAGAACTTTTCAACCAGTAGAAGCCCTGCGGTGAATTGGCGTAAACAGCCATGACGGCGACCAGGTTTGCCCCTTTGCTTTTGGCCACGAGGGCCGTCGCCATATCGGCCACGCCGAACTCGACATTCCCACCACCGACGCGCTGAGCCGCAATTGCCGATCCCCTGCCGGTCTCGATGACCACGTCGAGCCCGACTTTGCTGTACAATCCTTGCCGTTTAGCGAAATAGTAGGGCGAATGATCCGCCGTAGGATACCAATTGAGGAGCAGTGTGATTTTCTCGGCGCTGGCGACGCGCGGTGCAAAAAACATTGCCAAGAGCAGCAGGAGGATCTTCGAGGCAGCTCTTCGCATGTTGCGCTCACTATACACATATACGTCGTAAAAATTGCGCGATCTAAGCCATTCAATAGCAAGCACCTGACCTGTCGGTCAATGTTCGGTCGACCACACGGTCGAGTGGTAGGGACGACCAGCGGCAAAGAAAATGGTCCCTCTTAACGGTCACCACATCCGCGGGCCGGCGACCGGGTTGCCCGCCAAGCTCTGTTAGAGCTATCCGCCCGCGGGTGAAACACCTGGCTGATCTATCAGCCTCTCGGCGGCACCCTTTGGCCGAGTTCGCGCGCTCTGAGGCGATGGTCGCGTCGGCTGCGTTCTCGTTCGACCACCTCGCCGAACATCCGAAATTCATCGCTTGCTCGCGTGAGGTCGCCAGGTCGATCTCCACCGACACGCTGCCAACGGGTCACTGGCTCATTCCCGCTTGCCATGGACCCGCTAGTCCAGTTTCGTTCGCTGAGCTGTCGTATTTCTTCTTCTATAGCAATCGCACCTTATCAGTAACCCTCGGTCATCGTTTATCGACCCGCAGAGCTATTCCGGCCTATCGCCCTGCGCCCTTCGTTTCTGCGGGCCGTTGAGGCGCAAAGGCTCGCACCTGTCCGGGGGGGAGCACACGCCGAGCACGGATCAGCCGTTTATTTGAGATCGTCGCGATTTGGTTCTAAGATTGGAGACAATTTCTGCCGCATCGGGAGCTCGCCATGGCCGAACCGTCCCTCGTTGACCTGCGCGGCGCTGACGACGCACAGAATGACGATCAGGCGAGCGGCGGCGCGCAGGCGCGCAGCTTGCGGGACTATAGCATGATCATCGGCATCCACGTCGCGGTTGTAGCGCTGTGGCAAGCCGCGGTGGATTTCTGGGGAATCAGCTCTTTCATTCTACCATCACCTCTCGCTATGCTAGGCACTTTGGCGAAACCGGACTATCATTGGTTCGCCAACACATTCACAACGGCGCAAGAAGTCGTTGGCGGATATGCCCTCGCGGTGGTTCTTGGCGTCGGCATCGCACTGGTATTCTCGTGGTCGCGGATCTTGTCGCTTACCTTGTTTCCGTTGTTTGTCACGCTCAACATGATCCCGAAGATCGCGCTTGGGCCGCTGATCATCGTCTGGCTCGGATATGGACTCGGCCCGAACATTGTTATCACCTTCGCCATCTCGTTCTTTCCAGTACTCCTTAATACGTTGCGAGGATTGGGCGAGGTGGAACCCGACTTGCTTGACCTCGTTCGTGCACTCAAGGGCTCCCGCTGGCAGCTGTTCACAAAGGTGCAGCTTCCCGGCTCGCTTCCTTACATATTCTCGGGCATGAAGGTCGCGGCGATTCTGGCCATCGCCGGCGCGGTGGTCGGGGAATTCATCGGCTCTGAGCGTGGCCTCGGCTTCCTCATGATTCAGGTCCAGACGTCCCTTGACACGGGTGCGATGTTCATGGCCGTGGTGCTGCTCACTCTCGTGGGTGTGGGGGTCTACCTGATCACGATCGGGCTCGAGCGACTATGCGTCGTTAAGGATGCCAGACTGCGGTAGTCGTCACAGCGTTTTGGAGTGCTCACGATGCTACTTGATCCCGCCACTTTGCCGGCCCGGTTCGCAACTCCTGAGGAGCTTGACGCGTTTCTCGCACGCCCGAGTCAGGCCTTGATCGCCGACCTTGCCGAGGTGGAAGGCGATATCATGGTGCTTGGCGCGGGTGGCAAGATGGGCCCCACGTTGGCGCAACTCGCCAGAAGTGCCGCGCCTGACAAGCGAATCATTGCTGTCTCGCGTTTCAGCGATCCGGCTCTCCGCCGACGGCTCGATATCTCGGGGATCGAAACAATCGCCTGCGACCTCTCGGATCGCGCCGCGGTCAACCGCTTGCCGCAGGTGGCCAACACGGTCTTCATGGCTGGGCGCAAGTTCGGATCGTCTTCCAACCAGCCGTTGACCTGGGCCATGAACGTGCACCTTCCGGCCATCATCGCCGAAACATTCCGAAGCTCGCGGATCGTGGCGTTCTCGACCGGCAACGTTTATCCGTTGACCGACGTGGCACGCCCCGTGCCGACGGAAGCGACCCCGCCTAACCCGGTGGGCGAATACGCCCAGTCGTGCCTCGGTCGCGAACGAATGTTCGAGTATTTCTCGGGGGCCCATGGCACCGCTGGACGTATAGTCCGGCTCAATTACGCAATCGATATGCGTTACGGAGTGCTCTACGATATCGCATCCAAGATCAAGACGGGCCACCCAGTCGACGTCACCATGGGATACGTTAACGTGATCTGGCAAGGCGACGCCAATGCGCAAGCCTTGCGCTGCCTCAAACACTGCACGACGCCGATGACGCCGCTCAACGTGAGCGGACCCGAGACACTTGCTGTCCGCTGGTTGGCCGAGGAGCTTGGCCGGCGACTTGGGCGCTCGGCAATCATCATCGGTCGCGAGGCGCCGACCGCCTTGTTGACCAACACGACGCGGGCCGTCTGCCTGTTCGGACGTCCGCTGGTACCATTGAGCAACATGCTCGATTGGATCTCCGACTGGGTCGAACGGGCCATGCCCGCATACGATAAGCCGACCAAATTTGAAGTCCGGGATGGAGTGTTTTGATGCAGTTGCGCCCGCTCGAATTGTCGCTCGATGATGTGTCCGCTGCGTTGCGATTGTCGAGTGAGACGGGGTGGAATCAGACCGCGGAGGACTGGGCTATCTTCATCCGCTACGGCACGGTGTTTGGCCAGCAGGATCCAGACGGCACGCTCGTTGCGACAGCGGCGGTGCTGCCCTACGCCGCGTTCGGGTTCGTCGCGATGGTGCTTGTGACCCCAGTTTGGCGCAAACGCAGGCTTGCCACGGGCCTCGTCGAAGCTGCGATCGGGTCTCTGCGTCAACGCGGCCTTGTGCCGGTCCTCGACGCTACTGCGGCTGGTGCGTCGGTCTATGGCCGACTGGGCTTCAAACGGATCTTCGATCTGTGTCGCTGGGAGCGCATCACCACATCCGACTCACATCGGTTGCGGGGCTTAGACCCTACGGAGCGGCCGGCGGTCATCCCTTGCGTCGGCGTCTTTGCGCGGCTCGACGCCGGCGCGTTCGGCGCCGAACGACATTTCCTTTTCGAGGATTTCCTGCGTCGACCTCAGACCCGCGCCTTCGCGTGGGGGAACAGCGGATTTTTGCTGTCGCGACACGGGTGCCGTGCAACACAACTGGGCCCGCTGGTCGCCGAAACGCAATCAGAGGCAATACGGCTGCTCGAACTATCGCTTGCTGATCTAAATGGTCCGATATTTCTGGACGTCGCGGAGCAATGGGCTGACATCGCGACGTGGTTGGAGTCGCGCGGTTTTCGCCGCCAGCGACCATTCCAACGCATGGCTTTCGATCGGACGCAAGCCTTCGGAGACCCGAGGCGGCTCATGGTCGCAACGGGCCCGGAATTCGGTTGAGGAGCATGAGCCATGGGGCTTCATCGTTCTGACCTTCCTGACGTCGTGATGGACCAACTGCGACGCGGCGCCGTCATTCCGGCTCATCCCCTGGCCCTCGACGCGCGGCGCCGTCTCGATGCTCAGCGGCAGCGCGCCCTCACCCGCTACTATATTGACGCTGGCGCGGGGGGTATTGCCGTGGGCGTGCATATGACGCAGTTTGCGATCCGCGAAGCCGGGCTTTACGAGGATGTTCTGCGGATCGGGCTGGAGACCGCGCGCGCCTGGACCGACCGGCCGCTGGTCATGATCGCTGGCCTCTGTGGGCGTACGCCGCAAGCGTTGAGCGAGGCGCGAAGCGCCGTCCGGCTCGGCTATCACGCTGGTCTTCTAAGCCTTGCGGCCATTCGGGGAGCCGGTGAAGACGCCCTGATCGAGCACTGCGCCGCGGTGGCGGACGAAATGCCGCTGGTCGGCTTCTATTTGCAGCCGGCGGTCGGCGGCATCCATCTCGGTGCACGGTTCTGGACTCGCTTCGCGGCCATAGACAACGTCGTCGCCATTAAGGTCGCGCCCTTCAATCGATACGGGACGCTCGACGTCATGCGCGGCGTAGCGGAGGCAGGCGCGGAGGATCGCATCACTCTCTACACCGGGAACGACGATCACATCGTTCTCGACCTGATCACGCCGTTCAACGTGACGTGTGAAGGGCGCGCTGTGGTGTTGTGCTTCAAGGGAGGACTGCTGGGCCATTGGTCGGTGTGGACTTGCGGCGCCGTTCGTCTCCTCGAAAGATGTCGGAGCGCCATATCGTCGGGCCGCATCGATCCCGACTTGCTCGCGCTCAATAGCCGGGTGACCGACTGCAACGCTGCATTCTTCGATGCCGCCAACAATTTTCATGGATGCATTGCGGGCTGTCACGAGGTGTTGCGGCGCCAAGGATTACTTGACGGGATCTGGTGCCTCGATCCTGAGGAGGGTCTCAGCCCCGGCCAGTCCGAAGAGATCGAACGAGTCTATGTCGCGCACGCCGACCTGAGCGACGATGCCTTCGTGCGAGTCAATCTCGATCGCTGGCTCGCCTGAGCGTACGGGATCGCTGTCGTGGGCGAACCGCTGATCCGGCTCCGCAATATCCGCAAGACCTATCGTGGTCCCGGATATGATTCTCTCGCAGTGTCCGACGTCACGCTCGACATCGCTGAAGGGGCGCTCGTCTCCATAGTGGGTCCTTCTGGTTGCGGCAAGACGACATTACTCAAAATTCTAGCCGATCTGCACCAAGCAGACGACGGCGGCGTGCAAATTGGAAATCCAACAAGCCACTTCGCGCCTGGGCGTGACGTCGGAATGGTATTTCAGCAGCCTCTGCTGCTGAAGTGGCGCAGAATTCTAGACAACGTGATGTTGCCGGCCGAGATTCTCTACATCCCGCGCACACAGGCGAGGGAGCGAGCCGAGTATCTGCTGGCGCTCGTCGGATTGGCTGGTTTAGGCGATAGGTACCCGTATGAGCTCTCTGGCGGCATGCAGCAGCGTGTAGCGATCGCGCGCGCGCTGATCCACGATCCCAAGCTAATCCTGATGGACGAGCCATTCGGTGCGCTCGACGCACTCACGCGCGAACGGATGAATCTCGAGATGGGACGGATCTGGCGAGAGAGTAAAAAAACCATCATTTTCGTCACTCACAGCATCCAAGAGGCGGTTTTTCTAGGCACGCATTGCGCGGTTCTGACGGCGCGACCCGCCCGTATAGCGGATTTCTTTTCGATCGATCTTCCCCACCCACGAACGCTTGACATGAAGACCACGGAGGCCTTTGGGCGCATCACCCAGCACATCTATGCTCTGCTGGGTATGGAGTGAGGGCTACGCAGACGCAGCGAGCGGCCGGCGCATGTCTGCGATCTCGCCTAACCTGCGGCTTTCGTGGATTGTTATGGCCACGATCCTCAGATCAAGTCCGCCTTCGACTTTCGCAAACAAACTCCGGATGTTACCGCAGAGGTCGGAGAGTGTGCCGGCCAGA
>Ga0126379_10002979_pt1 | contig 10878 bp, 9 predicted proteins | sample PanSoiMetPlot_24_FD_92640 | JGI IMG/M metagenome (GOLD analysis project Ga0126379, IMG submission 92640) | Tropical forest soil microbial communities from Panama - MetaG Plot_24 | ecosystem: Environmental > Terrestrial > Soil > Tropical forest > Bulk soil | place: Panama | collected 2016-02-17
GTCCTGGATAGCGTTGCCGGTGAACTCGTTGGCAAAGCAGTTTCGGTGTCTCTTATAATCAAAGAACAGCCGGAACGCGACGGAACCGCTGTTGAAAACGTCAAAGACGAGCCTCTCGTGAAGCGTTTTCTGGAAGTGTTCCGCGGAGATTTGGCCCAAGTTAAGCCCGCGAAAGGGGAGTAGTTTATGAACCTGCAGCAACTGATGAAGCAAGCTCAACAAATGCAGGAAAAGCTGCAGAAGCAGATGGAAGCAACAGTAGTGGATGCGACTGCGGGCGGCGGCATGGTGGCCGTAAAAATGAATGGCCAAAAGCAGCTGCTTTCCATTCAAATTGATCCCGAGGTTTTCACCAGCGGAGACAAGGATATGCTCCAGGATCTAATCGTTGCTGCGGTCAACGAAGGCATCCGCAAAGTCGATGAAGCTCTTGCAGGACAGCTTGGGGGTCTAACCGGCGGATTGAAGATTCCTGGCTTGTTCTAAGAATGGACATCGCAGAACCCGTCAATCGGCTCATCGAACAATTTAAAAAGCTACCCGGCATCGGCGCAAAGTCCGCGCAACGCCTCGCGTTTTTCATTCTCAAAATGGATCAAACGGATGCGGCCGATCTCGCGGAGTCTATTCTCGAAGTGAAACGTTCGATCCGTCGCTGTTCTGTTTGTAACAACCTGACGGATGTGGATCCCTGTCACTTCTGCACGCACCCGACACGTTCCGATCGCCTTTTGTGCGTCGTCGAGGAATCAAACAATATCCTGCCCGTCGAAAAAACCCACGAATTCAAAGGACGCTATCACGTGCTCATGGGATCGATTTCGCCACTGAAAGGCGTCAGTCCGGATCAACTCGCCATTGCCTCCCTCCTGAAAAGACTGCAAGCCGGAAACGTGGAGGAAGTGATCATCGCCACCAATCCGAATGTTGAAGGCGAGACGACGGCTCTCTATCTCTCGCGGTTGATCAAACCTCTGGGTATTCGTGTGACGCGCCTGGCGCTTGGACTGCCCGTTGGTGGTGACTTGGAATACGCCGACGAAGTTACGATGGCGAAGGCTTTGGAAGGACGGCGCGAACTTTAGAGGAATGTCTTTGGGATTAGCCCGCCATCATCTGCTCAAACACATCTTCCGCGTGATATGAACTGCGGACCAACGGCCCGGAGAAGACCCATCGAATGCCGAGTCGTCGGCCGATTTTACCAAGCTCCGCGAATTCGTCGGGATGGTAGTACTTCTTAATTTCCGCATGTTTCGTAGACGGCCGAAGGTACTGCCCAATCGTGAAAATATCGACGCCGCTGTCCACGGCATCATGCATCAAGTCGATAACTTCTTCCCATTCTTCGCCAAGGCCAACCATGATGCCGGTCTTGATAAAAATATCGGAATCCATCATTTTTGCCGCTTTCAACAGGCCGAAAGATCTCGTGTAGTCCGACTTGAATCGGATTGCCGGATAGAGCCGGCAGACCGTTTCGATATTGTGGGAATAAATATCCGGCCTTGCATCCATGATCATTCGAACTGATTCAAGCGAACCTTGAAAATCCGGCGTCAGCAACTCGATCTTCACCCGCCGGTCCAGCTTTCGAATTTCCCGTACCGTTTCCGCGAAAACCATCGCACCGCCGTCAGCCAGGTCGTCACGATCAACCGATGTGATGACGGCATGCCTAAGCTTTAGATCCGCGATGGCCGCCGCCACTCGTGCGGGCTCCATCAGGTCGTATTCTGTCGGCCGGCCGCTTGTGACGGCGCAGAACGCGCAGGCACGAGTGCAAATATTGCCGAGAATCATGAAGGTCGCTGTGCGATGCTTGTCCCAGCACTCAGCAATGTTTGGACACATCGCATCTTCGCAAATGGTGTTGAGGTGGTGCGATCTGAGAATGCGGCGAACGTCGAAGAAATTTTCGCCGCTAGGAATACGAACCTTAAGCCACTCAGGTCGATTGCTCATAAGTGAATGGCAGCGCCGAAGACATTTTCCATCGCTTCGTGCGTGGCTTCGGAAAGCGTAGGATGCGCGTGGATCGTGTTGACGAGGTCATCCACAGTTCCTTCGAGCGCGATCGCCGCAACAGCCTCAGCAATCATTTCCGTCACGGTGTTGCCGATCATGTGAACGCCAAGAATCTCACCGTACGTCTCCTCGGCAACAACCTTAACGAACCCGTCGCTTGCATCCTCGATTTTCGCCTTGGCAATCGCCGTGAAAGGAAATTTGCCTACTTTGACCTTAAAACCAGCTTCTCTCGCTCTAGCTTCGGTCAAACCGACGCTGGCGACCTGCGGATCACAATACGTACAGGATGGAACCTGATTGTATTTAACGGGAGTAGCGTGTTTGCCTGCGATCTTTTCAACCGCGACGATGCCTTCCTGCATTGCGACGTGAGCGAGCAGCGGTGATGGCGTAACGTCGCCTATCGCGAAGACGCCTTTCACGTTCGTCTCCATGTACTCGCCGACTTTGATGAAGCCGCGTTCGGTGGCGACGCCGATCTTTTCGAGGCCTATATTCGCTGTGTTGGGACCGCGGCCCGTTGCCAGCAGCACCTTCTCAACCGTGTACTTCTTGACCTCGCCCTTTTCGGTTTGGAACGTGACCTCCAGGCCATTCTCGGTAGGTTTCGTTGTCTCGAGTTTTGCCTTCGTGTGGACCTCAATTCCCTTTTTGGTGAAGACCCGCTTAAGCTCTTTCGAGATCTCGTCATCCTCGAGCGGCACGATATTGGGCAGGACTTCGAGCAGCGTCACCTTCGTGCCAAAGCTGTTGTAAATGGACGCGAACTCCACGCCAACTGCACCGCACCCGACGATCAGCATGGACTTAGGTACTTGCGTCAGATCGAGAACGCCGACATTGCTAAGGATCGTCTTTTCATCGAAGCTGTAACCGGGCAGTGACTTTGCTTCCGAACCGGTGGCGATAATGATGTTTTTCGCGACGACTTCTGTCGATGCACCGTTCCCCTTAACTAGAATTCTGTCCGGCGCGACGACTGTACCGTACCCTTTGAAGACGGTGGCTTTGTTCTTTCTTAGGAGGAAATCAACGCCTTTCGCATTCTTATCGACGATGTCTTTCTTCCGATCTTGAATCTTTCCGAAATCGATTCCGATATCACCCGTCTTGAACAGACCTTGTTGTGATGCCCTCTTGAGCTCTTGGAATAAATGGGCATCGCGCAACAGAGCCTTGGTTGGAATGCAGCCCCGAAGCAGGCAGGTCCCCCCGTATCGCGAGTCCTTTTCGATGACAGCGGTCTTCAGACCGAGTTGACCGGCGCGGATCGCCGCGACGTATCCTCCTGGTCCAGTCCCGATGATCGCTACATCAAACGGCGCCTGTTCTTTCAAAATCTCACGCTTTACTCGTCAGAAAATGTCGAAATGTTCTTCCTGGAGAAGCGGATCGGACTTCACGATAATGTCCTTCTTCGTCCAGTCTTCCAGTTCGTTCAGCGAAACGAACTCACCGCTCTTCAAAGCCTTCGCGATATCAGGATTGACGCGCACGGTGATCTCTTTACTGTCAAGAAGGTGTGTCATCTTCTTAATTTCTTGTTGGATATCGTAACAGATCGTTTCAGGCGACTTTGCCCACCCCGACCCATTGCAGTGCGGGCAGGGCCGGCATAAGGTGCGCTCCAACGACGGCTGCGTGCGCTTGCGCGTGATAGCGACGAGGCCGAAATCGTTGAACTGGAGGATCTTTGACGGAACCCGGTCCGAACGCACCGCTTCTTCAAGAGCTGCCATTACTCGCTGGCGGTTCTTCTTTTCCTCCATGTCAATGAAGTCCACAACTATGATTCCTCCGAGATTTCGAAGACGAATCTGGCGAACGATTTCATGCACAGCATCGACATTGGTCCGAACGATCGTGTCCTCTAATCGATTCGACTTCCCGACATACTTGCCGGTGTTCACATCGATCGCAACGAGAGCTTCCGTTTGATTAATCACGATATAGCCACCGGACTTCAGCCACACTTTCGGTCGAAGCGCTTTTTCGATCTCCGTGTTCAGGCCATACTCTTCGAAAATCGGCGTGTCCTTCAAATGCAGCTTCACGCGGTTTACCAGCGCCGGCTGGAACTTGCTCACAAAATCCAGAACTGTCGCAAACTCCGCCTCGTTATCCAAACGGATGGCGCTATAGTCGTGCGAAAGCTGATCGCGAAGCAGCCGCTGCACCAGATTCATTTCTCGATGGATCAAAGTGGGCGCGGACTTCTTCTCGCTTTTTGCCCGGATATCCGACCAGAGATTGCCGAGAAACCGGATGTCCTGGACAAATTCTTCTTCACCGCGTCCTTCCGCCGCCGTCCGTACAATGAAACCGCCCGGCAAGCCGTTGCGATGGTCATGAATAATTCTCTTCAGCCGGGACCGCTCTTCGTCGGAAGCAATTTTTCGCGAAACCCCGACGTGATCGACTGTGGGCATGTAGACTAAGTACCGGCCGGGCAGGGCAATGTGCGAGGTGATGCGTGCGCCCTTCTTACCCAGCGGCTCTTTTGAAACCTGTACCAGAATCTCCTGACCCTCTCGAAGCAGTTCCGAGATCATCGGGCTCGATTTCGGCGGGTGCCCATTTGTCCGGTGCTCTTCCGGTTTCGTCGGCGGTGGACCACCACGGCCTCTCCGCGCGCGACGGCTTGCGGAACGATGTGCGAATTGATATTGATCGGAACGGTCTGTGATTCGCGCGCTCGAAGAAGGCGAAGCCTCATCGGATTCCTCATCTCGTGAGATATCGGCAGCGTCCGGTTCCGGCTTGTCCGGAGCCTGAGACGCCTCGATCTCGGGGGGAGCCGGCGGAGCAGATGGCTCCTCGATCTTCGGCTCGGGTAGCGGTGGAGGCTCTTCCGCCACAGCTCCGAGCGTCGCGTTTTTGTCTTCATCCTGGGCTTCGGGTTCGGGACGACGCGACAGCTTCGCAAGTGATTCTCCCGGTAGCACTTCGAGGCTAGTGTAGGAACGATCGTCGTGACGCGGTTCATACGACTTGCCTTCAAATGAAGGGATCTTTGGTTTCTTGCCACGACGGTCGCGATCCCTCCGACCTCGACCGCCACCACCCCGTCGATCGTAATCGTCATGTGGCCCGGCACCGGCCGGGCCTGCCATAGTGCTTGGACCTGCTACTTCGGGTCGCTCACCTTCGCTAAAGACTTCACCGGGAATTGGTTGAATTCCGGAGACAGGAGCCGGCTCGGGCGCAGCCTCTACTGTTATAGGACCGGCTGGGGTTGGAATCACAGGCGGGGCAGCAGGCTTGATACGGCCAACTTCCTGCAATTCTGCGACTTCGTCTTCAACAGTCGAAACGATTTTTTCGTATTCTTCCGTGTCTTCAAAGAAATCCGAAACGTAGAGGAAAGCGTCGCGGTCTAGGCCGATGTCCACGAAAGCGGACTGCATGCCGGGAAGGACTTTCGTTACCTTACCTTTATATATATTGCCGACGATGCCTTGGGAGCGGTGCCGCTCAATATAAAACTCAACGAGTTCGTCGTCCTCCAGAATGGCGAGCTTGGTTTCTTGGGGTGTTGTGGAAATGATTAGTTCTTTTTGCATCGAAACTCCTGTGCCCGTTTCTGGCAGCGCACAGGGACACCCCGAGAGCCGTTGCCTGTTGGCAAAGGTCGCGTATTGTCATGGGAAAACTCCTGTGCCCGGAGGAGCTTTTCTTACAGCGCTCAACTCTTAAACGGGCAAAAAAACTGTAGAAAATCGTGACGCGTGTCGCGGACGCCCACGCCCGCTGGTTAAATGGTCAAATCGCGCCTGGACCGAAAATATAGCATGCTCCTATCAATTTACGTAACGACGCCGGCGCACATTCAGGACTAGCCCAAGAGCAATGAAGGCTGTCAAAACGGATGATCCCCCATAGCTCATGAAGGGCAGAGGTATGCCGGTAGTCGGCATGAACCCGATGACCATTCCCACATTTACGATAACGTGGAAAAAGTAAATCCCGACAACGCCCATGACAATGAACAGCCCGAGGCTGTCGCGCGCAGTCTGTGCGTTATGAATCGATCGGAAGATGATAAACGCCAATAATCCAAGCGTGCCGATGACACCGACAAAGCCGAGTTCTTCGCCGACAACCGAAAAAATAAAGTCGGTATGGCGGGTTGGCAGGAATCCCAATCGATTCTGCGAACCATTGAATACGCCTTTGCCGATCAATCCTCCTGATCCGATAGCGATTTTGGACTGATTCACTTGATAACCCTTGCCCAACGGATCTCTGTCAGGATCGAGAAAGGTCAAAATACGTTCCTTCTGGTACGGCTTAAGGATCAGCCAGGATATCGGAAGGACGAGAACGAAACCCAAAATCAACGAAATCAGGACTGCCGGACGAACCCCGCGGATAAAAAGCCCGACAGCCAAAGCCGGTAAATAGGTCAGCGCCGTTCCCAAATCGGGTTGAAGTGCCACGAGACTTACCGGCACCATACAAATCATGCAAGCCTTTGCGATTTGTGAGAACGTCATGTATCGGCTGCTTCGTAACTCCGAAAAGAACCTCGCCAATGTCACGACAACGACCATCTTGATCAATTCAGAAGGTTGGAACATTGCGGGCCCTAACCTCACCCAGCTCTTGGATCCGGACACTCTGTGACCCATGGCTAATGTATAGAGCAGCACAACGATCGCTAAGAGATAAAACCAGGGGATTTGCTCAGCAATAAGGTGGTAATCGATGGCAGCGACGATGATAAAGAAAACGATGCCGACGCAGACCCATGCCAACTGCCGAGCAAAAAAATTATCTGTGGGCTGCGCCATGGTGGAGCTGTAAATCTCGACAAGACTAATGATCGACAGGCCGATTGCAGCGGCAAACAGTAGCCAATCGAAGTCTTTCCAGAAGCGTCCCGATGTTGAATCTCCGATCAAGGTCAAATCCTCGGTTCAATTCGCCGCAATCGTGGTGACTTTTCCATCGAACTGCCCGAGTTTCTTTTTGTAGTACGTCTCCAACACCGCATGCGCGACAGGAGCTGCAGCCTCAGCGCCCCATCCGCCGTTTTCAATAAACGCCGCCACTACAATTTCCGGGTTGCGAGAAGGGGCGAAGCCGACGAACCATGAGTTGTCTTTGTATGCTTGGCCTTTCAGATTCGCTTGCTTGCCGACGACTTGAGCGGTGCCGGTTTTTCCGGCAACATCGAATCCTTCAATTCTGGCGCGGAAACCGGTTCCTCCTTCCTCATTCACGACACCCCACATTGCCGTGGTCACGATATTCACCGTGGATTGATGAATTGGATAATCCTCTTCAACAATCTCGTTCGCCGGCAAAGAAAGCTTTTTGAGTTGCTCAGGTTTCACGAAGTGAGGTTGCTTCAGGCGGCCACCGGTCGTGAGCCCGCCCATTGCCCAGGCTGCTTGCAGCGGCGTGATGCTAACGTATCCTTGGCCGATCGCTACGGAAATTGTCTCGCCCGCGTACCATTTAGCTTTATAGACGCGTTGCTTCCAGGCCTCAGAGGGAATGAGTCCTGAATCCTCATTCGGAAGATCGATACCGCTCTTCCGTCCCAAACCCATCATGGTCGCATATTGATAGATGCGGCTAATGCCAAGATCGTTACCGACGTTATAGAAGAACACGTTGCACGACGTGACGATGGCATCATGTAGACCCAACGTTCCATGACCTTCGTGCTTGTCACAGGCAAAGGTATGCCCATAGAAAGACGCATAGCCCGGGCAGTACACCGACCGCAGCGGATTTAACGTTCCCGCCTCTAAACCCGCCGCCGCCATGAAAACCTTAAAAACGGAACCCGGCGAAAACCGGCTTTGAATGGCGCGGTTCTGCATCGGTTTGCGAGGGTCGGTGATCAAGTTATTCCAGTCGACAGGAGAAATCCGTGTAGCGAAGAGATTCGGGTCGTAAGCAGGTCTGCTTACCATCGCTAGAATCTCACCCGTTCTCGGATCCAGAGCAACGACGGCACCTGAACGCTCACCTACCATGTCTTCGGCAGCACGCTGAAGGTCCAGATCGATCGTCGTGACGAGATCGTTTCCAGCAACATACGGTTGCTCTTCCAGCTGGCCCATCTCCCGGCCGAAGCTATTCACGATGACGCGCTTGAATCCATCTTGCCCAACGAGCAAGTTGTTGTATTGCCGTTCCAACCCCGTCTTGCCGACCTGATCGCCCGATTTGAAATTCACAAACTCAGGTGTGGTCAACTCGGCCTCAGTCACTTCACCGACATAGCCCATTGCGTGAGCCGCCAATTGTCCTTCAAAGTAACGGCGTCGAGGTTGCAGCTCGACGGCGATCTCCGGCAACTCGTACCGATGTGATTTCACGTATGCAATGTCGTCGACGGACACGTCTTCCTTCAAAACGATTGGACGGAATTTAGGAACGTGCCGCCTGATGGACCGGTTGATGCTCTCAAGCACCTCATCTTTCGACATGCTGATGCCGGAGCTCAACATCGCTGCGGTCTGCTCGACCGTGTGGGGACTATTCTCTCGAATCAGAATGATGTTGTAGGACGGCCGATTGTCGGCCAGGACGCGATGCTCTCGATCGTAGATCCGGCCTCGTGGGGCGAGCAGCGGAATCTCACGGACACGATTCTGATCGGCTCGCTGCTGGTAGTAGCTGACCTGTACGATCTGCATGTTCCAGAAGCCGAAGGCCAAAACGAGAAGCGCAGCAACAATGACGTAACCGATAAAACTGATGCGCCAGCGAAGGGTCTCGTGTTCTTCACGTTGTAGCATCTCGCCACCGATCGTGGTACCCGAACAGAACTAATCCAAAAAGCGTATTGAATGTCGCCGATAGCAGCCAGGTACCCATGGCACCACTATAAGTCGGGTTGGATCCAGGACCGACCATAAGTGCAAGAATAGTAACCAGAATGTCATCCCCCAGGCTAAACAAAAATATAGCGAAAACCCGAGTGATCGTTTGGTCGACGGCAAACTTGTGCCCAGCAGAAGCCGCAAAGAATCCAATGAGTGTCTTAGTGAGTCCATTCGCGCCGAGAATGGCGCCGGACAAACTGTCCTGCATCAAGCCGAGTGCGCTTCCGATCACAATGGACGCCATAGGATTACTTAAGGTGAAACCATAATAGATACAGCAAATTAGGGGTAGATCGAAATATCCGAAGACCTTGAACTTAAAAGAAAGGATGCCCTGAATTACCACGACGCCTATCAACGCTGTGGCAAATTTCCCGAAAAGTCCGAGAGTGGTAATCCGGTTCATAATTCTTGATTACGGAACGGGCTGCCCTTGTGTGGGATCAACGACATCCACTTTTTCGTGGCGCTCGACTACGCAGAGCACTTCCTCGAGCCGGCCTAAATCCGCGGTGGGTCGAACCTGAACAGCTTTAAGCAACCCACGGCGAGCTCCGACAGACGTGATAACACCGACCGGCGTACCCTTCGGGTAAATGCGGTCGCCCCCGGAAGTAAGAAACATATCTCCTGGCTTCAGATCGTTATCGTCATCGATGTAATCCAAGTCCAGTTCCGGACCTCCGTTTCCCCTCACGATGCCCTGACGTCGTGTCGACTGCAGCATCACACCAACTGCGCTCTGCGAATCGATAATGAGCTGCACAATTGAGAAGAAATTACTGGACTGAATAACGCGTCCAACGACTCCGGCCGGCGTGATCACAGCGGTATCCGGCTTCAGGCCGTGCACCCTGCCCTTGTCGATCGTAATTGTTTGGTTGTGTGCGGGGTCACGAGCGATAACGCGCGCCATGAGCGGTTTTCCGATGCCTAGAGGCTGAAATCCGGCAAGAGCCCGAATGCGTTCGGCCTCCGCGATTGCTTCCTGCTGCTGGATAAGCTGCATTCGGAGGTCGTCGTTCTCCCGCTTAAGCTGCAGATTTTCCTCATGAACGCCGATCAACACGATGTAGCGGTCCCAGGCCTGGCGCACCCCAAAAAGCGACCGATCCGCAAGTTTTTCCAGAGGAGCCAGCGAGTCGAGGGCCCACACTCGAATAAAACCGGTGTCGATCCGGTGATGACCTTGCAGGGAAATCAATGCGATGTGAATGACGAGAGCTACTGTCAACGCGATCCGGACTGGCTTTTTGGAGGCGACGACAATTCTGCTCATAAGTCGCGATTCCCCTAGACTGACGAACTATCGAGGGGAATATATCGCGCTGGACATGGACTAGTTAATCGCAATCTTTCGCAATAATTGAAAGTCGCTCAACATTTTTCCAGTACCCAGCACAACGCACGACAGAGGATTTTCCGCCAAGGTTACAGGCAGCCCGGTCTCCTCTCGGATCCGCTTGTCTAGATTCTTAATCAGCGCGCCGCCGCCGGCCAGAACGATGCCTTTGTCGGCGATGTCGGCCGACAACTCGGGAGGCGTGCGTTCCAGAACAACCCGAATGGAGTTGATGATGATGTTGATACACTCATCGAGAGCCTCCCGGATTTCCTCATCCGAGACGGTTACGCTCTTTGGAACGCCTTCCATTAAGTCGCGACCCTTGATCTCCATAGTGCGCGGCTGCTCGAGTGGATAAGCCGAACCGATCTCGATCTTGATTTGCTCGGCCGTGCGCTCGCCGATCAGCAGATTATATTTTCGCTTGATGTACTGCGTGATCGCTTCATCCATCTCATTTCCCGCGACCTTCTCGGACCGGCTATGTACTACACCGGACAAGGAAATCACCGCGATTTCGGTCGTGCCACCGCCGATATCGACGATCATGTTGCCGGAGGGTTCTGTTACTGGAAGACCCGCGCCAATGGCTGCGGCCATGGCCTGCTCCACCAGATGAGCTTCGCTCGCTTTTGCACGATATGCGGAATCCTGCAC
>Ga0126379_10002980_pt1 | contig 10876 bp, 13 predicted proteins | sample PanSoiMetPlot_24_FD_92640 | JGI IMG/M metagenome (GOLD analysis project Ga0126379, IMG submission 92640) | Tropical forest soil microbial communities from Panama - MetaG Plot_24 | ecosystem: Environmental > Terrestrial > Soil > Tropical forest > Bulk soil | place: Panama | collected 2016-02-17
ATCGCGGCCGGCTTCGGTTTTCGGGTTCTCAGGCAGAGGAGAACTGGCCACTTCCAGGATCGATGGAGGCAGGTGGGGTGAAACCTGCCTTAGAGCCTTGCAGGCAGAGCGGGCGGGGGGTATGCTATTGACCAGTAGGAAAATCAAACCGGAAATTCCGGTCTCATCGTGCTCGATAAGTTCGCTTCACATAGCGATTTGCTACTCAGTCAGGATGTTGGCACCGGAACCGGACTGGGCGTGATGAAAGAGGAAGAATGATGGCAAGACTTCTGCTTGTCGAAATAGCAACGCTCTTGGGATTATGGCCGGGAGTCGCCCTGGCCGGTGATCTGACGCCGCGTGAGATCTACGAGCGCACCTCTCCGGCCGTCGTGATGATCATAGGGTATTCCAACAGCGGCCAACGGGGCAGCGGCGGCACCGGCTCCATCATCCAACAGGACGGGCTCATAATGACCAACGCGCATGTCGTGATTGAGGAGCAAACAGGCAAGCCCTATCCCCGCTTGACAGTCTACCTGAAGCCGGACCGTGTGACCGGCAACCCGAAGGTGGATCTGTCGAAGGGGGGCAAGGCGCGTGTGGTGGCCTTTTCACAGCCGTTGGACCTGGCGCTGCTCAAGCTCGATGGACCACCCGGACCATTCCCGGTTCTCGAACTGGACGACTCGGATAGGATCGAGATCGGCGACCGCGTTGTGGCGATTGGACATCCGGAACAGGGCGGGCTCTGGACCTTGACGACCGGCACCATCAGCGCGGAGTTCGAGGACTTTAACTCCACGAAGGGGAAGTCTGTGTTTCAGACGGAGACGGGACTGAACCGCGGCAACTCCGGGGGGCCGTTGCTGGATACCAACGGTCACATGATCGGGGTCAATACGGCAATAGCTCGTGTTGCTCCGGATGGACAACCGATTACCAGTATCAGCTTCTCTTTGAAGTCCAACGTAGCGTTGCGGTGGTTGCGTGACCACGGTGTTTCGACCCAGGAGGCGCTGGCTCCATCCGACACGCCAATGCCGAATAAAGCCGCTGGTCGCTCTACCCCTCTGCTTAGCGAACAAACGAGCAAGCCAGCGAATCCGCCGGCCGAGCCCGCAATCGCCTCTCCATCTTCCCCTCCTCAGCCCTCCGCACAGACCGCGACCGCGCCGCGACCATACAATCTGGACCGCCTGATCAGTGAACGGAGCCGCGCCGAGGCTGATCTGGAAGATATGATCAAGGAAATGCGGGGCAAATTCGGCGGGCGGTGAGGACTTCGCCGTTCAGTTTTAGTTAGACCAACCACCATCAAGTACCGCTCGTTCGACGTAGGAGGGGTTCGGCGGATATCGTCAACCTCCTAAAGGGCAGTGACTCGTTCCGGGTTGTCATGTCATTACACGAGTAACGATGCCGATAAGGTGAGAGTGCGGACCAGGATGCACGGACGACCCCTTCCCCGAAAGTGATCGACAGGTCGACGCCCCTCATTTCAGGTTCACAGTCTGATAGTCGAAGATGAACCGTTCCAGGGCATCTGAGATTCTGCTGCGGATGTCGGGAACTTTAGGCGCGCCGATCGAAGTGGGAGGTGTAGGGCCTTCCCACGTGGTCGCAAAGAGTTCTGTCGTTGGATTCCGTGAGAGTTGAACCAATTGTTTCAACGTGAGACCAATAGCGTATGCGTGGAGGTTCACTGAGGGACCTGTAATCGGGTACACAGCGATATAGAGATATGGTGCTCCGGGCGACTTCGCAATCTCTGAGATCGTCAGAACGTGCAGGCCGGCCTGTCGAAGTCGCGCCTCGATGTCGCGTGTCAGGTGCTCTCGGCTCAACCCTTCACGCTCAACGTCGTCCGGAAGATACTCAACAAGCACCGAAACCTCTGTCAGCCCTCGCAGGGTGTCACGTTTGTCAGCGGTAAAGGCGAATCCAACAGTCGGCCAACATAGCGTCAGACCCAACAGTAGAAGCACTCTCAGGCGCATCGGCCACCTCCTAGTCGGTGGCCTGCACGATAGCCGCCCGCCTGTGTAAAGACAAGAGCAAGGCTGCCACTTGTGACTGAGGGGAGCGCCTGTTACTATCGTTCCCTGCCTGACATCTCATATCGGCTAAAATGAGTCGTGGCTTCTTCTCAGCGACTGAACTTGGAGTTCTAATCCCTCCTTGGGCCAACCACCAGCGCGAAGGCTGCAAACGACTGCTATGAGAGGGACAGTTACCCGTGCGCTCTCGATTCTCTCTGATTAGGCTCAGCTTTCCATAAGAAGTTCGTCCGGATAGCACCATTGCCAGGTCTCGCCCGGCTCGAACGATCTGATGATCGGATGCGAGGTCTTGTGATAATGCTTGGTGGCATGCTTGTTTTTAGAGGAATCACAACAACCCACGTGGCCGCAGGTCAGGCACAGACGAAGGTGCACCCAGGGGTCTCCGATCTTCAAGCACTCTTCGCAACCTTCGGCGCTCGGCATGACTTGTCTGATCTGATCGATGTGCTTGCAAGTTTTGACCATAGCTCTTCTCCTACGTTGCCGCGTTTTTTTATAAGGACGCCAGATATTCGTGCACGAACAGCACCGCCATCGCGCCCTCGCCTACTGCGGACGCCACACGCTTGATGGAGCCCACCCGCACATCGCCGGCGGCGAAGACGCCGCAACGGCTGGTTTCGAGCAGGAAGGGCTCTCGTTTCGCGGTCCAGTATGGTGAGTCCGATACCACTCGGCCCGTCTTGATGAATCCCTTCGAGTCTTTCTCGATCTCCTTGGGCAGCCAATCTGTACAAGGGATTGCACCGATGAATGTAAACACTGCGGACGCCGGTACCGTCCGGACTTCGCCCGTCTGGCAATTCGTAATTTCGCATGCCTCCAATCGCCCGTCCCCCAGCATTTTAGAAATTTTGGACTGGGTCAGCACCTCGATGTTATCGGACTTCTCAATTCGGTCCACGAGGTAACTGGACATGCTCATCCGCAAATCGCTAGCCCGAATGAGGACATACACTTTAGGCGTCTGCTCCGACAGAAACATGGCCGCCTGTCCGGCCGAATTACCCCCGCCTACTACGATGACATCCGACCCGCGGCACATTTGCGCTTCTGTTACCGTGGCGGCATAGTAGACACCGGAGCCTTCAAGTCGTTCACGTCCCGGCACATCAAGCTTGCGATAATCCGCGCCGGTCGCGATCAACACACAACGGCTCACGACAAGGCCCTCGTCGTCAAACCAGATCTGGTTGACGTCATTTACAAATGTCAGGCGGGTCACCCGCGAAGGGGATGAGAATTGCGTGCCGAACTTCTGCGCCTGCAGGATGGCGCGGTTAGTCAATTCGCTTCCGGAAATGCCTGTGGGAAAGCCAAGGTAGTTTTCGATCTTTGACGACGTCCCGGCTTGTCCGCCCGGTGCAACCGCGTCGATCACGACGGTGGCCAGACCCTCCGACGATCCATATACGGCAGCCGCGAGTCCAGCGGGGCCGCCACCGACGATCACCAGATCATACGTCTTTTGGACCAGCGGTCGCCGCACCCCAATGAGTTCGGCCATTGCCCGCGTCGAGGGATTCCGCAGCAATGGTTTCGACCCGAAGACAACGACGGGAGTATCTTCCTCGCTGAGCCCGAACCCCCGCAGCAGTTCGCGGACCTGAGATTCTCGATCCATATCAATCCACGTGAACGGAACCTGATTTCTGGCGAGAAATTCTCGAATGCGGAACGTGTCGCGCGAGGAGCCTGACCCGATGACCCTCAATCCCTGGAAGTCTGATGCCACGAGGAGCTCTCGCCTGGCAATGAACGCCCGGAGCAGCACATCGCCAAGGGCGGGGCGATCGCCCATGATGCGCTTGATGTCCCCGGCCGCGATCTCGAAGACCTCGGTGTCGCCACGGACCACACCGCTAACCAGTGCGGGCCGTCCTGTCACGAGACTGACATCGCCACCGAATGCGTGTCGTTCGTGGAAGGCCACTCTTCTCGTCTCGCCGCTCGAATGCTCCACGATCTCGACGGCTCCGCGCTCAACGACGAAGAAATTGTAATCTCGATCCCCGGCCCTGAACAGGAACTCACCGTCGCGTAATGACCGGCGCGTACCGAACGTGGCCAATGTGGCGACCTGGGTGTCGTCGAGGATGGGGAATGCAACACTGTGTTGGTCGGACTTGGCCATTGCTTACGCTCCTGTGAACTAATGGGCTTCTTTCAGTCCGTCGAGTCTGAATCTGCTACGAAGTGTTGTAGCACACTCGGCGTGAGTCGCGCATTCTGCAAGGTTTGGTTCCAGCGAGTATCGGGCAGGCACAAGCCTCCGTGCGAAGCGTCGGCTTGCTTATCACCCTGGCAAGGAATAACATTCCAACTGTTACCTGAAATTCTAGTTTGGCTGCGATTCATGGCATTAGGAAAAACAACCGCCACGCTTGCTCACGGGACGCTGGTCGAGGCACGGGATTGCACCGATTCCCTCTTCCGTTTGGTTCCAGCAGACACTTGGTACAGCCGGCCGGTTCCCGAGCGCCATCGGCTCTTGTTTTATCTTGGGCATCTCGATGCCTTTGATTGGAATCTCATCAGTCGGTATTTGGACCTCGGTTCGTGTCACACCCCGTTCGATAGCCTCTTTGCATTCGGCATCGACCCTAAGCCCGGGCAGTTACCAGAGGACAAACCATCCGATTGGCCGTCCCTGGAGGAAGTGCGAAAGTATGTTCGCTGCGTTCGCGAACGGCTCGACGAGGTTCTCCAGCAGGTGACACCTATCTTACTCGATGTCGCGATCGAGCACCGGTTCATGCACGCGGAAACCTTTACCTACTTGTTGCATGATTTCGATAAGCCTATGCCTAGGCAAAAGCCATGGCTGCAAGGCACTGTTCGCTCATCGATATGCCAATCGGATAATATGGTCGATGTTCCGGCAGGGATCGCCACGCTCGGCCAGACCGGCAAGGTGAACGATGCCGGTGAATTAGAAGCCGACGAATTTGGCTGGGATAATGAATTCGGGGTGCAAAGGATCGAACTCCCCGCCTTCCAAGTGGACAAGCACAAGGTCACCAATAGGCAATACCTCACGTTCGTCGAGACAGGAGCCGCCCCCCCATACTTTTGGCGACGCCGCCGCGGTGAATGGCTCTTGCGCACATTCTGGGGGGAGATTCAGCTGCCCTTGGATTGGCCTGTTTACGTCACACATCGGGAAGCCCTGGCCTATGCTCGCTGGATCGGCAAGTCCCTGCCTTCCGAGGCACAGTTCCACCGCGCGGCCTATGGGACCACAAACGGTGAAGAACGCCGGTTCCCATGGGGTGATGCCGAACCCGATCCTCAACGAGGCAACTTCAATTTTTTCCATTGGAATCCCATCCCGGTCACGGCCAACCCGCTGGGCGAGAGCGCATTCGGCGTGGCCCAGCTGGTGGGCAACGGTTGGGAGTGGACCAGGAGCACCTTCTCGCCGTTGCCGGACTTTCGCCCTTTCCCGTTCTATCCCGGCTACTCGGCGCCATTTTTTGACGGCGAGCACTATGTGCTGAAAGGAGGCTCGCCCCGTACAGCAGCGCGCTTGCTGCGTCGATCCTATCGCAACTGGTTTCGGCCCGACTATCGCTACGTCTATGCCGGCTTTCGATGCGTTGAAAATTGACGAACGTGGCCCAACGCAATCAGCCACGTCGGCGCGGCATGAGTTTGCCCAGGCCGTCTGGTCCGGACTGACCAAGCCACAGCGTGAATTACCCTCCATCTACCTCTACGATGAGCTGGGGACCGCTCTATTCGAAGCCATTACCGAACTGCCTGAATATGGGTTGGCCCGAGCCGATGAGCGCCTCCTTCGGCGGTACGCCCAGCAAATCCTCGAACACCTGCCGCCGTCTCTGATTGTCGCCGAATTGGGAAGCGGCAGCGGTCGCAAGACCCGCTGGTTGCTAGAGGCCCTGAGCCGCCGCGATGCACTGGTTTACTTCCCGATAGACATCTCAGCATCGGCGCTCTCGAAGTGCCGACGAGAGTTCGCCGGAATGGGTTCGGTCAGTTTGGTCGGGTTGGAAACTTCGTACCTTGAAGGTCTCCGTGCCGCGATTTCAACGCGTCGACCGGGACAGACCTTCTTGGTCTTGTTTCTCGGCAGCACCGTAGGGAATTTCGAACGTCTCGCTGCCGAGAAGTTCTTACAAGAGGTCCGCCACTGCCTGGCGCCTGGAGACAGCCTTCTGCTAGGTTCCGACTTGGAGAAGCCTATCGAAACCCTGCTTCTGGCCTATGATGACCCCCTTGGCGTCACCGCCGCCTTTAATCTCAACCTGCTCGCTCGCATCAACCGGGAATTAGGGGGAGACTTCGTGCTTGGACAATTCAGCCATCAGGTCCGCTATGACGAGAGGGAACGTCGAATCGAAATGCATCTACGGTCAGAACGCCGACAATCAGTCTCGATTCCCGCGTCTGAACTCACCTGTACTTTCCGTAAAGGGGAAACGATCTGGACAGAAGCTTGTCACAAGTTCTGCCTGGAGGAGATCAGGAAGATGGCCCAGAACACGGGTTTTGTTTCGGTGGCGCAGTGGGTCGATCATGAATGGCCCTTCGCCGAGAGTCTCTGGATCGCTGCCTAGTCGGGCACCCATGCCACTGGTCTCGTTTCGCGATGTCTCTTTCGGCTTCGGCCGGAGCCTTACTCTTCACCACTTCTCCCTCGACGTGGAGGCCGGTGAGACCCTGGTGCTTCTCGGTCGCAGTGGCTCCGGCAAAACCACCGCCTTGAAGACCGTCAATGCCATGTTGCTCCCGACTGCCGGCGAGGTGTTCGTGGAAGAGCGCGCGACCACGGCCTGGGACCCGATCCGGCTGAGACGCCGCATAGGCTACGTCATCCAGGACAGTGGACTGTTTCCCCACTACACCGTTGCTCAGAATGTCGCCCTGGTTCCACGTTTGGAACGGTGGCGACCGGCCGATATTAATCAGCGGGTAGCCGCGCTCCTGGATAAGGTCGGCTTACCCATCGTTGAGTACGGCTCCCGCTATCCTCATGAACTGTCCGGTGGTCAACGCCAGCGTGTGGGCGTCGCACGAGCCCTAGCCGCCGATCCTCCGCTGCTGCTCTTTGATGAGCCATTCGGCGGCCTGGATCCGGTGACTCGTCTTGAACTACAACGGCAGTTCATTGGTTTGCGAGGCGAGCTGAAAAAGACAGCAATCTTCGTCACCCATGATGTGCGCGAAGCGCTGTTCCTGGGGACACGGATCGCCCTCCTGGTCAACGGCTCCATCGAATTCTTTGGCACGCGCCTGGAATTCTTGCAGGCACCGACACCCGAAGCGCGAGCGTTTCTGGAGTGTCTGCGACCATTGGAGGTGTAATGGTGACCAGTCTCTTGCAGGAATTCGTCGCCCTGACCCTCCAGCATCTCGTCTTAGTCGGAATGTGGATGCTGCTGGCCGCCGCCGTCGCCATTCCGCTCGGCATCGTCTTGAGCCGGCGCTCCGGATGGCGTGAGTGGACGCTCGGGCTAACCAATGTCGTGCAGACTATTCCGAGCCTGGCTCTGTTCGGCTTCCTGATTCCCTTGCCCTTCCTTGGTGGCATCGGCCCGCACACTGCCATCATCGCCCTCGTGCTGTACGCCCTACTGCCCATGCTCCGCAACACAGTCACTGGAATTACGAACGTGGATGCGAGCGTGCGTGAATCCGCCACCGCTCTGGGCATGACGCCGCGCGAGCGCCTGTGGCAGGTGGAGTTGCCCCTAGCAGCCCCGACGATCCTCGCCGGCATCCGGATCGCGACGGTCACAACCATCGGGACTGCGACCATCGCGGCAGCGATTGGTGCGGGCGGGCTCGGAGTCTTTATATTCCGCGGGCTGGCGGCCGTGGACAGTGTCCTGCTCCTCGCCGGCGCGGTTCCCGCTGCTCTCATGGCCCTAGCCGCAGACCGAGGACTGGAATGGGTGGAACGCGCGCTCTCGCGGCGTTAATCCTCGCAACCTTGGTCTGCGGCTGCTCCAACGAGCCAGCGACGATCACCGTCGGCTCTAAAAATTTCGTGGAGCAGATCCTGCTCGGCGAAATCGCGGCGCAACATCTGGAGCACCGATTGGGCTACCGGGTAAAGCGCAAGCTGAACCTCGGTGGGACGTTGCTGGCTCATCAGGCGATCGTCAACGGCGACATCGACCTTTACCCTGAGTATCTGGGAACCGGGGCAACAGCAGTCCTAAATCTGGCCCCATCCAACGGCGCTGCAGAGTTGCTGATGCGGGTGCGCCGGGAATACGAGGCACGCTTCGCTCTTCGGTGGCTCGACCCGCTCGGCTTTAACAACACCTTCGCAATGGTCATACGCAAGGCTGATTCCGACCGCCTGCAAATACGCTCGTTGCGGGATGCAGAACGCCATGCCTCGGGATGGATCCTGGGCGTAGGCTATGAGTTTCAGCAACGTCCTGACGGCCTTCAAAACTTGTTGCGCACCTACCGTCTACCACTACGCGGTACGCCGAAGGTCATGGACTTGGGGTTGCTCTATCGGGCGCTGGAACAAGGTGATGTCAGCATGATCGCAGCGAGTTCTACCGATGGCCTCCTTCTGTCGCTGGATGTCATGATCCTCGAGGATGATCAAAAGAGTTTTCCGCCTTATCATGCCGCCTTCGTGGTCCGGAACCACGCACTTCGTCGGGAACCTCGGCTTGAAGCGGCGTTGAAAGAGCTCAGTGGAAAGTTTTCCGATGAAACCATGCGCCAACTGAACCATCAGGTCCTCACAGAGCATGGACAGGTCGAAAGAGTCGCCGAGCAGTTTCTCCGCAAGAGCGGACTCCTGGAGGCCCGGGAAGCCAGGTGAAATCTGACTGTGACCGCGCATAGAATGGTACCGGTAGATTTAGAAGGTTGTTAACACTTTAAATCGGTAAATATGTCTGGTAGAGGGTACGGGATCCGACCGTTGTTGGCACCTTTACTGCTCTTTGAAATTCAATGAGTTGCTCTTGCAGTCTGATCTCCGACCCGCGGTTTAGGGAAGCGTGAAACTGACCCTACTCAGGCCTATTCCACCCAAGGTTTGCGCGAAATCTGAACTTTGGCTGGAGTGAGCGACTGTTTCAGATATCAAGCCTCCAGTGTCCACCTGTGTTGCCACGGTCTGCGCGTGCGGAGAATGGCATTCAGAATTGTCAGGAGCTTCCGCATACAGGCCGTCAACGCAACTTTTTTGGCTTTCCCCGCCGCACAGAGCCGGTGATAGAAGGCCCGGATCATCGGATGGGACAGGGACGCCACCACGGCAGCCATCTATAAGGTCTCCCGAACGTGAGCCCGTCCGCCCTAGATCGTGCGTGTACTTCTGAGAGTGCGGCTGTCTCGGTTGAGCGGGGCGACCCCAACCAAGGGGGCGATCTGCTGACGGCTTAGGGTGCCTAGCTCCGGCACACTGGCGAGCATGGTCCTGGCCCAGACGGGCCCAACTCCAGGCACGCGTGACATCAAGTCGTCCTTCTCCCGCCAGAGGGGACTTGACCGAATGGCTGTGGCCAGGTCCTCGTCAAGGTCTCTCAGGCGCCGTTCCAACCAGGTGATGTGGGCCTGGATCTGCTTTGGGATCTGGCCTGGGGCCTGGCTCCGGCGAGTGTTCTCCGCCACGACACTCTCCACGAGTTGGCGGCGCCGCGTCAATTGAGCGGCCAGCTCTTGAGTCTGAGCATCGGGCCGAGACCGCGGGGTGGGTGGACGGCCTCGGCGAACTGGGCTCAGACCCGAGCATCCAGCGTATCGGTCTTCGCAAGATGCCCTGTGGCCTTGGCGAAGTCGCGGACGTGCCGAGGAGTGACGATGACGACGGGCCATCCCGCCGCTGCACACGCCATCGTGAGGGCGAGCTCTACGCCGCCGGTCGCCTCTCACACCACCAGCGTGGGTCGGCGCGCAACAAGGCGGGTCACGAACATCGCGATCCCCGCTTCCGTATGCGCACTGGTCCCGTGTTCCCCAGCCGGGCGTACTGCCACATCGAACTCCGCTTTCGAACCATCAATCCCCACAACCGTTCCACTTGGCCGCCTGGTGCCTGCTGTATTGGCCCAGCCTTGCGCGATACGGGCGTGCGGACGGCCCAGGCGACTATCCGGGCTTGGATTGAGGCAGGGCGTGACGACCCCCAGGCTCACTCACGGCCTCTGAGGACCCGAGGTGGATCGGTCGATCACGCCCTGGGTGAAGGTGTGATGCGATGACACGCGTCAGGTAGGAAAGATACAAAGTGGGCTGAGCACAATTTGAGCAGTCCACACTTCGCCTAGACAGGCTATTTCGTGAATTACTTAGCCAACCGCGCCCCGCAACGGGCACAAAAGATTGCCTCGACAGTCCAAGATTTATTGCACTGCGGGCACGCTACCAAGTGCTGGGGAGACACACGGTGCCCGATCTGCCCTAGAGCTCGCAGTGACTCCAACAATGGTTCTGAATGTCGAAGCCATGCCAGAGTCAGCCAGAGGGCGGTACTGACGGTCCCGACGACAAATGCCCAATTGTAGATATTCCTCTCCGTCTTCCCCAAAAATGGTCCGATCGGCTGTAAAAGTACCTCGTAGCCAGCGGAAAGCACGATTAATGTGATCAGAGGAGTGATTATATAAGACAGGGCTGCGCTTCTTTCCGCTTTCGCCTGAAGCTGGTGTGTCGCCCGACGACCACCGAGCCAGAAAAGAAGTAGAGCCCCACCGTATCCCATGAACTGAACCACGTGGGATGCTCTCACGTGAGTGTCAGCAATGGCGCTCTCTTGAAATAAGGGGAGACTGGCGAGAAGCGCACCTAAAAGGAGGGACAAGACGATAGCGATGGCATATTGTCCGAGC
>Ga0126379_10002981_pt1 | contig 10875 bp, 10 predicted proteins | sample PanSoiMetPlot_24_FD_92640 | JGI IMG/M metagenome (GOLD analysis project Ga0126379, IMG submission 92640) | Tropical forest soil microbial communities from Panama - MetaG Plot_24 | ecosystem: Environmental > Terrestrial > Soil > Tropical forest > Bulk soil | place: Panama | collected 2016-02-17
ACACGGCTGAGCATATAATTCGCGAGGCGCTGCCAGTCGATTCCAGGGAAGCTTTCGTTGAGCGAGGAGAAAACGCGCTCATCGGCACCATAAGGACCGGCAGCAAGGACGCACTCCAGCATCAGCGCCTCCAGTCCCTTGACGATGATGCTCCGAAACATCTTCGTCGCTGCCGCCGTTCCAACACTTTCCGAGACGACCTCCAACCGCATACCGAAACGCGTCATCAACTCTGCGAATGCCGGCGCCCCCTTGCCACCGAGCAACATTGGGGAGCGGTGCCCGTGTGGCGGCACGGGCGACATTACGGCAGCCTCCACAAATCCTGCCCCAGTTGGGGCGATGACTTGCTCTATTTGTTGTTTGAGGGCGGGCGATACGGAATTCAAATCGGCGTAAAGATGTTCCGCTTTAAGAAAAGGCGCCGTCTGTTCCGCAGCTTCTTTGGCGCGAGCACAGGTGACCGTGGAAAAGATGATTTGAGCCGAGCCGGCGAGCTCCCGATTCGATTCGACCAGCGGGACCGCAATCTCCTGCGCATTGTGGTGAACCCTATCCGGATCGATATCAAAAGCAAAAATCCGCATGAGCCCCGCGGATTTCAGCCCTTTAGCAATGTTTGAACCGGCCTCGCCAAACCCAACAAAACCGACTGCAATCTCGTTTTTCATATGTAATGGAACGCGCGGGTTTAGCGGATGTCACGAATTAATTCTCGTCCGTGCAACCGCGTCAGACGAGATTTCTACTCCAGTTCGTCGACATACCGCACGCCGAGTTCGGCGAGCTTGGCACGAAGACCGTAAAAATCCAGGCCCAATTCGCCGGCCTTCAGACGCTCGCGGGACTTCTGCTCTTTAGCAAATCGTTCGCTGGCAAGCCTGGCAACCTCTGCGGCGGTTTCACGTTTCACTACGACCACCCCATCGCCATCTGCAACAATCACGTCACCCGGACGCACCCACGTGCCGGCACAAATGATCGGCACGTTGACTGAGCCTGCAGTTGCTTTCACCGTCCCCTGCGCCGAAACGGCTTTCGACCAGACAGGAAAGTTCATTTCTGTGAGATCTTTCACGTCTCGAACTCCCGCATCGATAACCAAACCAACGACGCCGTGCGCGCGCGCTGATTCCGCGAGGAGTTCACCGAACATTCCGTCTGTGGACTCTGAAGTCGTCGATACAACGAGGATGTCGCCCTTCTGACAAAACTCGATCGAAGCATGGATCATCAGGTTGTCGCCGGGATGGCAGGAAATCGTGATAGCGGTCCCGGCGGCCTTTGCAGCCGGATATATCGGACGCATATACGGACGCATCAGGCCCGTCCGCGTCTGTGCTTCGTGCACGGTGGCCACACCAAGATCACCTAACGTTTTGACAACCTCCGATTCAGCACGAACCACTTTTCGAACGACTGTTGGCTTCATAAGTCACCGCTCCTTCCGGACATTGATATTACAGATGCGGGCGCAATGTGGTGAGGAAACGTTCACGGCAGGTACAAAATCTGTCATATCATAATCACTGCCGTGGTGGCAGTTCAGGCTGTTAACGACGTATGAATATGCCACACGGAACGCGGGTTCGCATAAGAAAAATCAGATAAGAAGACGGACTGCGCGATATGAGAGGAGTTATTGATGAAAGAGCCTGTAGCACCCGCCAGTCTTGCGTCCGAAGCTTACGAATTCGTAAAGCAGCGTATCCTTCGTGGCCAGCTCCCGATGGGCCAGGTTATTTCCCGTCGCAAAGTCGCGGCTGAACTCGGTATGAGTTTCTTGCCCGTATCCGAGGCACTCTTGCGCCTGGAATTTGAAGGACTATTGGAGAGCCGCCCTCGGGCGGGAACGCGCGTTCGCATACCATCTCGGGAAGACGTTCGTGGGCACTATGTCGTTCGCGAAGCCCTGGAGGTTCAGGCAGCCATGTTGTTCGCTACGGTTGCAACCGACGAGGATCGGAACGAGGTGCAACGACTTGCAGCGCGGGTTGACGCACTATCCGTGTCAGAACAGCCGCTCTATTTACCGGCACATGAAAAGCTGCATAGGCGAATCGCCGAAGGGGCACGCTGCGCTGCTCTCAGTATGGCGATTGAGAAGACTCACGCGCTCGCTTCGACCTGGTTTTGCGTTGCGCGGCCGAGTTCAACCCAAACTCCCGTGCGACGGCATCAGGATCTCGTCGAAGTCTTGATCGCCGGCAATCCCCAAGAGGCGGCCGAAGCGATGCGGCAGCACGTCAATCGTGGAATGGAGAATACGATGGCGCGGCTGAAGCCGTATTTCCGAATCCGCAAGGCATTCGGCCGAACTTACTACCGCAGTGAAAAACGTCAGAAACAACAGCTCGTCGATCCATCTGCTTTGAATTAGTCTTCGGCATCCATTAAGATTCAACTATTTGGCTTCTTAAGCTGAACGTGCAATAGCAAATCAAGTTGTTCAAATTCGTGAGAAAGGCCGGGGAAGCGGATAATGTCAGAGCAATTACCCGAGGTTTTTGCTGCGTTCCAGTGTGCCATCTGCGGAGCAAGCGATCCGATTTGGATTTCTTCAAATCATTTTAGTCATCTCTTTGGTAGTCCGGGACGATTGACGTGTCGAAACTGCACGACGGTTTTTCCAGTACGTAACGGTTACCTGGACCTTCATCCTGGCGATCCGGAACCCGTCCCGCCGATTCAGCACCTGATGCAATTTCCCCCGATCGTCGCAGTGTATGAGGGTTTGTGGAGGCCACTGGGATACTTCATCGCGAGCAAACATTCCTTCCCCAAAGATGTAGACCGCATTTCGTCGCTAATCCAACGCCGACATGGAATGATTCTGGATTTAGCCTGCGGCCCAGGGAACTTTACGCGCCGCATCGCCCGGCTCGCGCCGGAGTCCGTCGTGGTTGGTTTCGATCTTTCTCCTCAAATGCTCGAGCGGGCTGTGAAGCTGACTGAGAAGGAACGGCTGCAAAATGTCTATTACATGCGCGGGAGCGCTCTGTCCTTGCCTTTTAAAGCGGACTCTTTCGATGCAGTCACATGCTGTGGCGCATTGCAATTATTCCGAGACCAGGACCAAGCCGTCGGCGAGATCGCCCGGGTTCTGAAAACGCACGGTGACTTCGTCTGTCAAACCACGTTGGGTCCGCGTAAACCACCGCTTTGGATTCGTATGGCTGACCGGTTACTCAAATTCGGTTATTTTTATTTGGACGATTTGAAGGAGCGGCTTTACCGGTTCAACTTCGACCTGAAGGCGGAGGAAAGGTCCAACATCAATTACATTTTCCGAGCCGCCAAATCAGAGTGATCTGTGTCTTTGTGGTGACATCCCTCGAGCGGGTGAAGAGTCTAATAAATGACAATGGCTTTGTCTTGTTCCAGCTTCAACTCTTGAATTCCCCAAGGCATATCGAAGGGCTCATTCAGATCCACGTCAGGATATTTCGGCTGAACGTATCTCTTCATCAAGCTTTGAATCAGCAGATTAGGCACGGGAATGCCATCGACTCGAACTTCGAGAAGGTCAAACTTCCCTCGGTGTTCTCGCGCAACCAGTTTTCCTTTAACAAATAGATTGTGCGTACCGCCGACCAGGGCATCGACGACAGGATTACCCGTCGCGTTTGAAGAGAACGTAATTTGAGTGTCCAGGGCCACGGTGTCCTGCGCAAGTTGAACGTCAGCCGAATCGATTTGTGCAGGAATGTCTTCCTTCAAGGAGTACAGGAGATAGGATTCCAGTTCTACGTCAGAGACCTCAACGCGGGTGGATCCAGGCTTGTGTTTCGGATCCTCCTCGGCGTTCTGGATCGCATCGATCTTTTGCTGTAGAGATTTTGCAGCCTTCTCAGATGCCTGTGTCTTTTTCCGCGGCTCCTCTTTCGCTGCAATAGTGCCGAAGACAATGACACCTGCAATGGCGATCACTAACAGACCAGCGACGCCGACTGAAGCAATTTTCTTCATGTTTACCTAATGATTTTGAACGATCGGGACCAACGAGTCTTCGTGAAGAAATTCGTGAAGAGGTCGGTGATTTGTTGGACGCGATCCACAACGTCGGTTCGACGGTATTCATCAGAATCCGTCTCATAAGACCAATAGATGATTAACGCCTTCCCCACAATGAATTCGCGTGGAACGAATCCCCAATAACGGCTGTCCGCGCTGTTATCACGGTTATCGCCCATCGCAAAGTAGTGGTTTGGCGGGACGACGATTTCATCATCTTTGGTGTACTCTTCGTACCAAAAGGGATCCTCGTCAGCACCATGAGAAGCGACTCGACCATAATGCGGCTTGGGAGGAAAGAAGTCGCCAAAACGATCATATGAACCTGGCGGAGCCTTATGGATTTTGTAGGGCTCGTTCAATGCAACGCCATTCACGAACACTTGTCTGTCGACAATCCTGATCCGATCCCCAGGCAGCCCGATTGCCCGCTTCACGTAATGCTTCGTGAGATCTTTCGGGTACTTGAAGACGATCACATCCCCGCGTTTGATGTCTTTCAGAGGCAGAATCTTGTCGAAGACAGATCCGCGAGCGCCGAAGGCAAATTTGTTCACGAGCAGATGGTCGCCGACGAGAAGATTGTCTTCCATCGAAGGAGTGGGGATTTTGAATGCTTGAACGATGAACGTCGTTCCGAACAACGCAAGAATGACGGTGATAACCAGCGACTCGAAATATTCACGCGCCGTCGATTTTTTAAAAGCGACCTCAACCATTTTTTGTCAGCACCTCAGATGGGTTTTCCTGGCTCGCCCAAAACCGTTCTAGAGCATGCCGTGCGGCAGCCTGCTCTGCCGCTTTCTTTGTCAGGCCCGCTCCACGAGCCATACATTGGCCGTCAATCATAACGTCTACCGTAAAGAGCTTCTGGTGATCCGGCCCCTCTTCGCTGGCAACGACATATTCAGCGTGTCCCAGATGGCCGGCCTGCAATTGTTCTTGAAGCTCCGTTTTGAAATCCGTCAATTGGCGTTCCGATTCTCCGACATCTTCCATCTGAGGCTCCAAGAACCTCAACATTACCCGACGGGCTTGATCAACTCCGCCATCAATATAGATCGCGCCGAGAATCGCTTCCAGAGCATCCACCAGCAAAGCCTGCTTCATGCGCCCGCCGGTCTTTTCCTCGCCCCTTCCCAGTTGCAAGTAGATGCCCAAACGGACCTTTTCGGCGTACTTCACAAGATTCGCAGAACTTACAAAGAAGCCCTTCAATTTTGAAAGCTGTCCCTCTGTCAGACTTGGATGAGCTCGGAAGAGATAGTCGCTGACCAGAAATCCCAGGACCGAGTCACCGAGGAACTCGAGCTGTTCGTTGTCTCGCTCTCCCGTGTTCCTCTCGTTCGCGTGTGAGCTATGCGTTACCGCCTGCTTCAGCAGTTGGATGTCCGTGAAGGTATATCCGAGATCGGCTTCAAGATCGTGAATAGAACTCATAAATGCAAAGTTGGTAAGGGGGTAATTCCGGGACGGTTGCCTAAATACCTAAATTCATTCCAGAACTTTGAATTTAGGTATTTAGGCAACCGTCCTGGAATTACCTCGCTTACCAACCTTTATTCTACTACGCAGTCTTCAGCCGGCTACGGGCCGATCTTCGCCCCGGCGGTCTTGATGTAGTCCTCCAAGCCCTGTTCGGACTTGTTCTTGTTCACCCAGAGTTGCTTCAGGACATCGCGGGCGCCTTGTTCAGATACGCCCTTGAGGAAAACCGACTTTCCCAGCGCTTCCATGGCTTGATCGTTCTTCATGTCCTGTACGTAAGCAATTCCCAAACGATAGTAAGCGATAGGGTCGTTGGGCTTCGATTTAAGAGCAGTGAGCAACTCCTGCTGGGCTGGACCAAGCTTTTTCTGATGCAAGTAGATCAGACCTAACGTGTAGTGCGTCTGCGAGGTGAGATCGGCTTTCGCAGAAGCGGGAAGATTCGTGGCCTCCTGACTGGAAAGGAATCCGGGCAGTGCCTCTATGGCTTGGTTTGCCAGCTCTTCGGCCCGCTTCATCTGAGTCGCTTTTTCTGCTTCGTTAGCCGGCGGGCGCTCGGCCATGACATTGGAGAGCATAACGAGCGTATTGATGTCGTCGGGCTTAAACCCGAGGGCTTTCTCGCCCCATTCCAGCATTTTCGGCGCATCATTCAACTGCTGATACGACTGGATAATACTTTGATAGAAGGCAAGGATGCGCTGTTCAGCCTGCTGCATGAACGTCTGAAACTGAGGAGAATTCTTGTCGAGAAAGACAGCGTTTTTATCTTTCTTTTTGGCGGCCTCTTTGTCCTTGTCCGAGAGTTTCGCGTCCGCATCCGCCTTAGCCACCAGCTTCTCGCCGAACTTGACGGTCGTATCGATTGCCTGCTGCGCCGCTGCAATAGTTTCCTTGGGCTTGTTCAGCTGGCTATAGCCGGTCAGTCGAAACATGTGCGCATATTGAACGAAGTCGGAGTTTGGATATTTGGCAACGAATGCCTCGGCGAGTTCGACTTTTTTGTCCGGTGCCTGCTCTCGCTGCAAGGCAGTGAAAGCATCGGCTTCGTCTTTACTTTGTGGTGCGGGCCCGACCCCTTGTTGAGTCTGGGGTACATCCTGTTGTTGCTGCTGTTGATTCCTACGCCCTTGACCAAACATCGAAAGGCTCACCGTCAGGACGGAAAGGAGCGCCAAACATGCATGTCCCTTTCTAATCATTTCAAAAGTCTCCTTAGATTGATGGTGAAGTACCGGATTCTATAACAACTTGCAGACGCCTTCGTGCGAATTTCGCGCTACCATAAAGACCTTCATACATTCGTCATTTCATAGGAGGGAACGCAAATGAAGATTTGCATGGTTGGGCAGGGCGCATTTGCAAAAAAACATTTGGATGGCCTGGTCCGCATTAAAGACGCGGAAGTCGTGACAATTTACGGCAGAACGGCGGAGACCACAAAGGCTGCTGCTGAAAAATACAAGATCCCACACTGGACAACGAATTTCGATGAGGCGCTTGCTCGCCCCGGCCTTGAAGCCGTCATTCTGACATCCCCGACACAAGTTCACGCCGAGCAGGCTGTGAAGTGCATGCGTGCGGGCAAACACGTGGAGATTGAGATTCCCATCGCCGATTCGCTTGCGGACGCTGAAAGAATTCTCGCAACGCAAAAAGAAACCGGTGTCGTTGCAATGGGCGGACATACGCGTCGATTCAACCCGAGCCATCAGTGGATTCACAAGAAGATCAAGGCAGGTGAACTCAAACTACAGCATCTCGTCGTGCAAACCTTCTTTTTCCGCCGGACGAATATGAATGCCGAGGGCAAGCCTCGCAGCTGGACTGATCATTTGCTATGGCACCACGCCTGCCACACCGTAGACCTGTTCATCTACCAAACAGGAGAAGTACCCTCCGAGGTCAGTGCCCTGCAGGGTCCAATCCATCCCGAACTGAAGATCGCGATGGATATGAGCGTCCAAATGCAGGTCCCATCCGGACCTGTCTGCACGCTCGCCCTCTCGTTCAATAATAACGGTCCGCTCGGCACCTGGTTCCGCTACATCTGTGATAACGGAACGTACCTTGCGCGATATGATGAATTGGTCGATGGATACGAGAAACCGGTAGATGTATCGAAAGTTGACGTATCGATGGACGGAATCGAACTACAGGACCGCGAATTCATATCCGCGATCCAGCAAAAGCGGGAACCCAATTCCAGTGTCGCCCAGGTCCTACCTGCAATGAGTGTGCTCGATCGTTTAGAGAAGTCCCTGCGGTAGGCAAATAATTCGGGAACGGTTGCGTAAATTCCGTAATTACGACCACAGACTTCCTTGGTAATTACGGAATTTACGCAGCCGTTCCCGAATTATTTGCAGCCGTCGCCGTAGGGTTTCTGAATCCCGTCATGAGCTGAGGCCTGAGCGTTTCGCGTGTCGTCGCCCATTTTGATGGCTTGCTGATAATACTCAACCGCACGGGCCCGGTTGCATTCCAGATCAAAGATGCGCGCCAGATAGATGTAAGCCCAAACCTTCATGCCTGGTTCGGCAGTATCAGTACGGACGGCACGCTCGAAATACTGCTGGGCTTCTTCGCTGTCGCCCTTCTTGCTGGCAATCAGACCGAGCCCATACATCGCAGCTCCGTTGTTTTGATCAAAATCGGAAAGAACCTTTGCGAATGTCGTTTGCGCCTTCGACATATCCCCCGAGTTAAACGCGGTTTCAGCTTCTTTCAACAAATCTAGGACCGGATCCGGAGGTGGCTCGGGTGGAAGCTGCGGCACCTCAGGCCGTGCGACAGTTTTCTGGGGCAACACAATTTTAGAAAACGTGTCCTGAAATCGGGCTTGTTCGGTCTTCAGCTGGACGTTGCGCGCCATGGTTGGAAAAGTGTCGCGTAGTCCAACATCCTCGTTTTCGTACTCTTCAAGGGCGGTGTAAAAGTAAGGGGCAAGCAGCAAGCCTGATCGATAGAAGCCGTCGACTGCTTCTTTCGCCCGACCCGAAGGCACGCGATCCATCCGCAGTTCAAGTGCGCGGATCAACGATTCCGTTGTCATGACGTGGAATTCCGACGTATACGCCGGATCGACTCCTTCCGCTTTCTTAATGAGGTTTAACAGCTGCGCCGAATTCTGGATTCGGCTGACGTTCCTTGTGACCAAGTTATCGAGTTGGAAATGCAGATACGCGTGGCGGATATCGTCAACCCGAGGGTTTGAAGAATCCCCCATGACGACAAAATAGCTGTCCTGATTGCTGCGCACATTGACCGTGTTGATCGGCGCCGCCAATTCCAAGTAGATGGCCATGCTCCGCGCTGCAAATCCGCCAAGGGGGACGCGCATATAGGCATCCGCGCGAACGATCGCGTCCCGTACCACGGGCGCAACTCGCGTGATGGCGCGCTCATACTCTGGACGCACCTCAGTCCAGTGCTGGGAAAGATGCGCCTTGTCATAGAATTCGCGCATCAAATCCAGGAATCCGATAACCGACCGCGCATCCGGCGGAAGTGCTTCTTCGCGGGTAACAGGTTTAAATGACGGCGCGTCCGTTACATTGACAGCCAATGAAACGTACTTCGGAAGTTGAGCCTCGTCAGTCTGAGAACCTTTGCGGGAATTGTAGAAAGCCTTCAAGCGGGCAACGAGGTCCGGGTCAACTTCCTTGGCGTACTTTCTCACCGTATCGCGAACCGGATGATACTGAGATGCAAACTCCACGTCGAACCCGGCAGCATTCAGAGCCGCCATCATGGTGAACAGTCGCAGATCCGGCTGGATTTGAACATTGGTGGCCTGCGCGGAAACCGAAGCCGCAAGCAGCGCCGTAAGAAGAACACCCGTCAAAAAGCGGAAAAACATCGTTGACAATGATAGCACCGGTCGCTGGACGAAGGGGTGGTCGCTTAGAATGCTTCCATGCGGTTTGGGATTTCGACTCAGATTTATCGCGGACAACCGGTAACCGTGGACCTGCTGGAATCGATTCGTCGAGCGGGATATGAAGATTTCGAACTGTTCTGTAACCGCCCTCATCTGGATTTTCACAACCGCAGTCTGCTGCGCGGTATAGGCCGCTGGTTCCGCGACAATGCCCTTCCCTCCCCATCACTTCACTTGCCTTTCATCGAGAATGTCGGCCCTGCGCAGCGGATCTGGATCTCCGTTGTAGAACCCGAGCGGCGTCACCGTGAAGCTGCGCTGGATGAGATCAAGCGTTCGCTCGAGTTGGCGGACCACGTCCACCTTTCGTATGTCGTACTGCACCTTGGCAATCCGCGAGATAAATTCAGCCCTGTCGCGTTCGACTACGCGTATGCGGCGGTGGCCGAGATTCGGGCTTTTGCCGGGGTTGAAGTAATGATCGAAAACATTCCAAACGAGATCTCGACCCTAGACCGTATCAAGGAATTTAGGACTGTTTCCGAGCTTCCCAATGTCGGCATTTGCTACGACACGGGTCACGCGCATCTGCAGGGCGCCGCTCCTGAGTTCGATCACGTTCGCGCCACACACGTTCACGATAATCGTGGCGAAAAAGACGAACACCTCTGGCCCTTCGAGGGCACTCTGGACTGGCCTGCTCTTGTCGAAAAATTAGTCGTCGCAAATTACAAAGGTGGTTTGACGTTTGAGGCGCGGGGCGAGGAGCTGTCCAAAGGAGCTGAGGTGAAAAGCAAGCTCCAGGATCTATGGGACGAAGCGGAGAACTCGATTGAAGAATACCGTCTAAAATATTCAAGCCGCGGATGAGACGGATGGAGGCACCTAAAAATTTCCATCCGCGTCATCCGCGGCTCAATTCTTTTAAAACTTCGCCCACCTTGGAACCCTGGGGAATGGAATCACGTCGCGGATATTCGACATTCCCGTGATGTACATCAATGCGCGTTCAAAACCCAGTCCGAAGCCTGAATGTGGCACAGTTCCATACTTGCGAATGTCGAAATACCACTGATACTTTTCAATATTGCGAATCCCCATCTCCTGCATTCGTCGTAACAAAACATCCTGCCGTTCCTCGCGCTGGCTGCCTCCGATAATTTCTCCGACTTTCGGAACCAGGACATCCATTGCGCGAACGGTTTTGCCGTCGTCATTCATTCGCATGTAGAACGCTTTGATCTTTGCGGGATAGTCATAAAGGATGACGGGTTTTTTGAACACCTTTTCGGTCAGGAACCGTTCGTGTTCCGATTGCAGATCAAGGCCCCAGCTTACGGGATACTGAAAACCCTCCCCAGACTTCTCCAGGATGGATATCGCTTCGGTATAAGGTATTCTTTCGAACTTGGAACCGGCGACGCCTTCGAGCGTTCCACGGACCTCCTTGTCGATCCATTGCCCAAAGAAATCCATTTCATCTGTACACT